>Ga0114951_10005107_pt1 | contig 12309 bp, 8 predicted proteins | sample AM7aDNAmetaG_FD_88677 | JGI IMG/M metagenome (GOLD analysis project Ga0114951, IMG submission 88677) | Freshwater microbial communities from Finland to study Microbial Dark Matter (Phase II) - AM7a DNA metaG | ecosystem: Environmental > Aquatic > Freshwater > Lake | place: Finland: Lake Alinen... | reverse complement strand
TCCCCGGAGGCGCTCTCCACCGCGCTGGGAGCCCTCCCTTGCGGGACGATCTCCCTGCGCTTCGAGCGAGTCACCCGCAGCGGAATCCGCGCGACGCAGGTCCACGTGGAAACACCGCATGAGCATGTCTCGCGCGGCCTGCCGCAGATCACCGAACTCATTGACCGTTCCCCGCTGCCCGCGACCGTCCGGGCCAACGCAATCCACGTCTTCACGCGGTTGGCGGAAGCGGAGGCCTCCGTCCACGGGTGCCCCGTCGCGAAGGTGCACTTCCACGAAGTCGGCGCGCTCGACGCCATCGCCGATATCATCGGCGCATGCGCCGCGCTGAACCAGCTCGGGGTCGATACGGTCCAATTTTCCGTGCTTCCGCTGGGGGGCGGCACGGTGCAGGCGGCCCACGGCGTGCTGCCCGTCCCCGCTCCGGCGACCGCGCTGCTGGTGAAGGGGCAGGATTGCCGCATGGGGCCGGTGGAGAGCGAACTGCTCACCCCCACCGGCGCCGCCATCCTCACCACCCTCGGCAAGCAGACCCCCCAGGCGCTGCTGCGCGTCGAGACCGTGGGCTATGGCTCGGGGGCGCGGGAGTTCCCCGGCCACCCCAACCTGCTGCGCGTGATGATCGGCCCCGCCGCCGATATGGGCACGGAGGACGCGGTCTGGGTGCTGGAGGCGAACCTCGACGACATGACGCCGGAAGTCAGCGGCTACGCCATCGAACGGCTGCTGGCGGCCGGCGCGCTCGACGCCTGGGCCGCTCCCATCCAGATGAAGAAGTCCCGCCCCGCCCTGCTTCTCTGCGCCATAGCCGAGGAGGAGTGCGTCGCGAAAGTGGAGACGGCCTTCTTCGCTGAGACGACCACCTTCGGCGTCCGCCGCCACCGCGCACTGCGGAGAAAGCTCCTGCGCGATTTCGTGACGGTCAAGTCGCCGCATGGCGTCGCGAAAGTGAAGGTCGGGAAACTCGGCGAAAAGGTGGTCACCGCCTCGCCGGAGTACGAGGATTGCCGCCGCATCGCGCAGGAAACCGGGGTTCCCCTGCGCGACGTGATGGCCGCAGTTATGCAGGCGTACGCACGCACGTAGGTACGGGCTTTAGCCCGTACAAACATACGCGGCGCAGGCAGGAACATCCCCACGCGCCTGACGCGCAAACCATGTAGCACGGGCTTTAGCCCGCGACTATCGTGCGCTCCATCCGATTCCCAAACGAACGCCCGCAGAACGACCCCATTCCTGGTTGTTGTCACGAAATTAGTATTATGTCCCCGATATACAACCACCCTAACCTAAGGGCAGAGTATTCATTGCACAGGTAAAGGTTTGGAATTCGTTGCCCTTTGGAGTATCATGCTTGCCGTTGGGATGTCGCCACACCAAGGGCTTGGGAGACTATCACAATGCCAACAAGGCTAGGCTTCCTGACGACAACAGTAGCGGTTTGTGCGGTGGCAGTTTCAGTGTTCGGGCAACCCGCCCGCCGCCCGCCAACACCACCCATCAAAGGAACAGCCACTTCCACCATTCCTGCCATCGAAACACCCGCCGCTTCTAACATTCCTGCCAAAGTCACATTTCTCAACCGAACTAGCGTATCGGCTACGATAACAAGTTTTCGGAGTAGCGGAATAGAGATAACCTTCCCCTTCTCAGATGATAATGTATCTGCCGCAGTTCGGAAAACGTATGCTTATGCCGATATTACACGCATAGACCTCGTTACTCCTGATGCCGCCCTTCAGAAGCAGATTGTGAATGTCGCTTTGTCTGTTGGCAACGCTGTTCTTGCCTACAACACTGCTTGCTCTGTGCAGAACGACCCCGACATGAAAGCACTTTCTGAGAATCAGGACTTCCCCAAAGCCATAGCGGATGTCAATACAACACAATCCGCCTACGCCGCCCTCGCTAAAAAAGTTGAGCTGCTTCGTCAGCAATCAGAGAGGTCTGCAGTTTATGCCAATGCGCATAGAAAAGAACTTGCACAGATGATGTCAGAGAGAGATGCTGCGAAGAACGCTGGCGAAGGGGCACAGGCGGCTCTCACAGGTTTGTGCCAGCAAACTCTCAATGCCATTCAGTCTGTGAAATACCTTGGTCAATACGAAGCCTATTTGAACGGTGCCAAGGATTCAATTGCGGAAAAGGATATTGGGTCGGCAATTGAGAAGTTGCAGGCTGCCGTCGTCTTGCCCGACTGCGTAAAGAAGAATGAGGCTTTGAGTCTATTGAAGGATGCACAGACTGCACAATCATCACCACAGGAACTGCTACAGGGAATGTCCGACACTGATTTCCAGTCGTTATGTTCGACAGGGACAATGCCTTCGTCACAAAAGCTGTCTTATGACCCGCTAAATGCCATTTATCTTCAGAAACTGCTGGCGGCAAAGGACTCGGAAGCATCGAGACGCAAAGCCATTCAAGAAGAAGCGGAGCGCAAAGCCAAGGCCACACGGGAAGAAGCGCAACGCAAGGCCGAGGCCAAACAAAAGGAGCAAGCGAGTCAGGAGGAGAGCGTCCGTCGGGCAATTGCGGGAGATGCCGCAGAACCTCAACTCGAAGGCAATGACCTTCTAGCTTGGAAATTGGCCTATGGGCAGGTCATCGGCGACTGGTACTCAGGCGCTTTCCCCTCAAGGCCGATTCGCCGCCTGATGACGAAGAACGACAACGGAAGCTACGTGTTTCTCTTCTCGAATCTGAACGAGTGGGTTAATAATCCGTATCCCAATTTGAGTTACGCTCCGCATACAATGTGGGAGGTTATCGTCATGAACTATGGAAAAACGCTGGGAGTTGTGAGAAGCAGTATGAAATTTCTGTCCCCCAATCAATCAATGGATGAGTTCAATAAGCTCTATTCTGAACTCTTCGGCCCGTACATCCAGACAGCACCGATGTCAGCCACGGCGAACGTTCCCGTGAAGGCGGCTCCGAAACCGTAGGAGCGAGATGGCAGGCCAAATGACGGAGTGCTTTTTTCACAACAGTTGTTTGCAGAACGCATTTGGTGCAGGAATTGTCGGCGTGTTATGCGGATCACGATAGAAAATGAAGGGTAAGTATCGTGGCAAACAGACTGAAGGTCAAACTTCATCGTAACGAGGCTTTGCACATCACGCGAGTATCGGTGGATGCCGATTATCTTGTTTATGTCTTTCTCTGCGATAAAAAGTTGAGCTATGAGGACGGCAAGTCCCGTATCGCCTACATCGGCACCACAGGCTCGGGTGTGTGGCGCATCGCGTCAAGTGCAGCCGGCTGTGCATCGACCATTCTCTCGGAACGAGGTGTTAAGAAATTTGAGGCGCGAATCGTGACCTGTGCGCGTCGCCAACGCATCAAGAGTTGGCGCAAGCTGGAGCGGGCGATGCTTCTAACCTTTAAAGAACGATTCGGCAAGGTCCCTATTTGCAATTCCCATGGAAAAGCAATGAAAGAAACTGATGAGTTCGATTATTTTGCGCGAGAACGCATTGTAGATATAATCGATGAATTGTCCTGATGGGGATGCTCTTGACCATCCCACCCCGGACACACCCGTCCCATCGGAGTGCCAGGGTATTCCGGGGGCATAAACCTTATCTCCACCGGATTCCCCGTGTCGCAGGATTCACACGCACGCGCAATGCGGGAGAAAGCCGCGTGACGCGGGCTTTAGCCCGCGACACCATGCGTCCCTTCCGCCTAACCTCTCCCGCGTGCGACAGGGACGCGGACTTGATAGTCCGCGCTACACGCAATGCGAGAAAAACCGTGTAGCGCGGGCTTTAGCCCGCGATAGCATGCACCAGCCTCCGCCAAAGCCAAAGCGGCGTCGGGGCCGCCGCACTCCATATTTCGCGGGCTGAAGCCCGCGCTACACACGTCACCTATTCAGGAACTCCCTGCACCACAATTCCAGGCAAATCAGCGTCCAGAGGCGGCGGCGCTCGAACATGCTGTAGCGCGGGAGCGTCGCCAGCCGCTCCACTTCGACTGGGTTGAACAGCCCGCGCCGCTTCACGGACTCCGGGCCGAGCAGGTCGCGCACCATCTCGCGCATCTCCCCCGCCGCCCATTCCCCGACCGGCACGCCGAAGCCCATCTTCCGGCGCGCCACGATCTCCGGCGGAAGCAGTTTTCTTGAAACCTCGCGCAGGATGCGCTTGCCGGTGAACCCCTTCAGCTTCCACTCCGGCGGCATCCGCATCACCGCCTCCACCACGCGATGATCCAGATACGGCACGCGCGCCTCCACGCCGTGCGCCATCGTCATCCGATCCACCTTCACCAGCAAGTCATCCGGCAACCAGGTGGAAAGGTCGAGGCGCAGAAGTTGCTGAAGGTACGGCTCTCCGCCCGGTTTGAGGTGCCGCCGGACGACTTCGTCCGGTGCGGCCGTCGGCACGGCGAGCCCCAGGCGATCCGGCACGCAGAGCCGGCTTCGTTCCGCCCGGGTGAAAACCGACTTGAGCGCCAGGTACGCCTCCGCCCGGTCGCGCAACCGCCCCGCAAACTCCGCCGCGCGGCCCGCCGCGCCGGGCCCCAGCGCGCCCGCCAGCCAGCGCGCCGCGCCGCCCGGGCTGAGCGACGCCAACCGGTCGGCCCCCGCCAGTATCTTGTAGTGCGAGTAACCGGCGAAAAGCTCGTCCGCACCCTCCCCCGTCAGCACCACCGTCACGTACGGCTTGGTGAGTTGCGCCATGAAATAGGTGGGGATCGCCGCCGAGTCCGCCACCGGCTCATCCAGCGCGCGGATGATCGCCGGCAATTCCGACGCGCTGTGGTGTCCCACCACCAGTTCCCGGTGCTGCGTTTTGAACGCCTCCGCCACGATGCGCGACCAGCGCCGCTCGTCGAACCCCTGCTCCTCGAACCCCACGGAGAAGGTGTTGACCGGCGTCGTCGCCGTGCGCGCCATCAACGCAACCACCAGGCTGCTATCCAACCCGCCGGAGAGATACGCCCCCAGCGGCACCTCGCTCATCAGCCGCCGCCGCACGGCATCCTCCAGCAACGCCGCAAGCGATTCCACCCCTTCGGACATCCTGCCGCCGGCAATCACATCCCCGGCGGCGGGCAGTTCCCAATAACGGCGCAGATGCGCTTTCCCGTCGCGGAAGGTCAGCGAGTGCCCCGGCAGCAGCTTCAACACGCTCCGGACGATGGTGCGCGGCGCGGGGACGTACATGAACGTCAGGTACTGATCCAGCCCTTCCGGGTCGAGTTCGCGCGGCACCGCGCCGTTCGCCAGAACAGCCTTGAGCTCCGAGGCGAACAGCAGTTGCTCCCCCTTCTGCGCATAGAAGAGCGGCTTGATTCCCAGCCGGTCGCGCGCCATGAAGAACGTGCGGTCGCGCGAATCCCAAATCGCGAAGGCGAACATTCCCAGCAGGCGCTCCGGGCAGCGCTCCCCCACCTCCTCGTAGAGATGGAGAATCACTTCCGTATCGCAGTGAGTGGCGAAGCGATGCCCCAGGGCGGTCAGTTCATTCCGCAACTCGACGTGGTTGTATATCTCGCCGTTGAAGATGATGCGGTAGCGGCCATCCTCGTTCGCAATCGGCTGGCGGCCCCCCTTCACGTCGATGATGCTCAGGCGCTCATGGAGGAGCGTCACGAATTCGTCGGCGTACTCCCCCTGCTCATCCGGCCCGCGGTGGCGCAGCAGGGAGCGCATGCGCGCCGCCGCCTCGGCGTCGGGACGTCCCACCCATCCGCTGATTCCGCACATCGCAGCGCCTTTCAGGCAATTTTCACCACGGAGTCACAGAGACACGGAGAACAGCCGGCCAGAGCACGGCATTCCTTCAGTCTTCAGTTCGCTCTGCAGAGAACAGACCCGGGCAACGAGCCATGCAGCAGCGACCAATAATCGGTCATTGCGAAGGAGGCGCGCCACAGGGGGTCGGGAGGTCCGTCCGGCAACCGCGCCGACTGCGGCAATCTTCCGGTTCCCGAATCCCTCAGCGCGGCGGCACAACCTGGCCTTCGTGCGGGTTGATCAACAGGAAGATCGCCACGTTCGCGCCGACGACCTCCTGTGCGCCAAGATGCTCCTTCGCGGCGCTCACTCGCGATGACTACCAATTCCGTGTCGCGGCCCTGCCGTGTCGGCTGCAAAAGAGCGTTCGCCTCTCTTATATACAGCATTTTCAGTTCCCGGTTCTCGCCGTGCTTTGCGACAAGAACCCCGCCCATAGAGCAGGCTACCTTGTATTCTGATACGGCTTGATCATGAAGTCCCGGTACGCTTCCGGGTCGCCGGAATGCCCGGCCTCGGCTGCCTTGACAATGTTGTATGCCTCGCGCGCCGTGGCGTAATGCAGCCGCCAGGATGCGCCGTCATTGTACCGGCTGGTTAGGTGCGCGTGCAGCAAGGAGGCAAAGCGGCCGAAATAGCTCTCCGTGTTCTCCGCGCGCGCGCCGTGCGAGTGGACCTTCACAAACACCCAATCCTCCCGCCCCTTGACGCACACCCCGGCGTTCACCCAGCGGTCCACACGCGAGGGCGTCGGGGGAAGATGCGCATCCACCGCGCAGGTCAGCCAGAGCCGGTCCATCAGCCACGGGAGCCAGTTCCCGAACCGCGCGAAGGAGCGCGGCACGCCGCTGACCCGCCCCGGTCCCTGAAAGATCATCAAATCGCCGGAAGCCGCGCGCCCCGCCTCCACCGGCACGCCGTCGTCGTACGATTTCGCCCTCGCCGGATCATCCGTCGCGTAGTAGATGCTCCGCTTCCGCCTCGGCTGCATCCGCCCCCACGCCGGAAAAGTGAAATCGGCATAGCAGCCCGCCTCGCGGAGGATCGTCAATTCATTGTTCACCCCGCAATGCGCATCCCCGCGGGAGTTGTCCAGCGACCACTTCCCATGCACGAGGCCAAACGTCCGGCACCCGTCGACGGTGATCAGCGCCCCCTGCTCGCCCCATCCCCGCTTGCGCTCCTCAAGCCGCTTGCGCAACCCCTCCGCCGTATCGAAGGAGTGGTGCAGGTGGAGTTCAATCTCTCCGAACCCCTGCCGGCAGAGGCGGCCCAGGGTTTCCAGCGCCGCCGGATCATCCTCGTCGTAGAACCAGGTGTGGCGGGGAGGCCGCCCCGAGGCGTCGCCATAGCGCCCCAGCGACTGCGGGTACTGGCGGAGCCACGCCTCCAACGCTTCCGGGGAGCGCGGCTCGAAATGGTCCGAGAAGAGGAAGATCAGGTGGCGCACGCCCCCTCCTTCCCGCTCCGCGCGGCGCGAAGCAGCGCCTGTTCATATTGCGCCGCAATCGAGTCCCAGGAAAGGCGCTCCGCCTTGGCGCGCGCCGCGCGGCTCATCGCGCACCAGCGTTCCCCATCGGACAGCGCGCGCGCGACGGCATCCGCAATCGCAGCCGGATCGGACGGCGGCGTCAGCAGGCCGTCCTCGCCGTTGGAAATCACCTCGCGGATTCCCGGCGCGTCCGTCCCCACGCAGGGCGTTCCCATCGCCATCGCCTCAAGAACCACGTTCGGATGCCCCTCCACCAGCGAAGGCAGCAGCAGAAGCGCGGCGCGCCCATAGGCCTCGCGAAGCGCTTCGCGCTCGAGCCAACCGGCGAACTCGACGCGCGACCGCCCCGGCGTCATTTCCGCCGCGAGCTTCTCCAGTTCCGCGCGGTGCGGCCCGTCTCCCGCGACGGTCAGGCGGATCGCGCGCCCCAGCTTCGCTTCGGCCATCGGAAGCGCCCGGATGAGGTGTTGCACCCCTTTGAATTCCTTGAGCCGCCCGACGTAGAGCAGTTCCAGCGGCTCGCCCGGCAAGCGCTGCCGCGCCGCGCCGGAGAACCAATCCGTATCCACGCCGTTCGGGATCACCTCGATTGCGACCTCCGGCGCCACCTTCAGCGCCGCCTGCTTCAGCGGCTCGCTCACCGAAACAATTCCCGCCGCCTTGCGATAGATCCGCTGCAGGAAGGGGCCGGTGAACAGGTGCAGCCGCTGGTGCTTCGCCATCTCCGGGCGCGGAACGTCCGAGCCGCGCAGCGCCACCACATACGGAATCCCCCTGCGATTGCGCAAGTGCAGCGCCGCCGGCCCCCCGGGGATGCCGAAAAACGCGCAGGTCACCTCCGGCTTGAGCTCATCCGCCAAGCGTCGCGCCGCGCCGAGACTGCGCCACATGAAGGAGAGCAATTCGATGGGAGTGCATTCATCCTGCCGCTTGCGCCGGACGCGGATGCGCCGAATCCGTACGCCGCCGTCCTCTTCGGACTCGGCCAGCCCGTCGAAGAGGGAACTCAGGATGGATACGTCGTGGCCGCGCGCGACGAGGCGGCGGGCGATCTGAATCGCCGCGCGCCCTCCTCCTCCGCCCAGCGGCGGCAGTTCATAGCAGATGAACAGGATTCTCATAACAATGAGTCCACAGATGAACACTGATGCACACGGATACAGCAGTCATGTGGCGGTCATTGCGAGGACCCCGCCAGAGGCGGGGGACGAAGCAATCTTTTTGCGCGCGAACGCCTTGACTGATTCAGAACCTTGCGCCGTGAAAAGATTGCTTCCCCTTCGCGCAGTTTGCACTGAGCGAAGCGAATGCGCTCAGGGTCGCACTGACAAACCCGCCATTTTCAGCGCGGAGGGTTCCCCTCACCGCCGCGGTGCGTCTCGCGCACGACATAGGTCGGCTTGTTCTGCAATTCGTAATAGGTGCGGATCGTCAGTTCGCCGATGAGGCCGATGCAGACAAACTGCACCGCCACCAGCACCAGCACCGCCGAGAGCATGAACAGCGGGTTGCCGGTGATCGGGTAGCCCATGTAAATCTTCATGGGAATCGTCGCGAAGAGGCAAAGCACCCCCAGGATGAAGGCGTAGATGCCGATCTTCCCGAAGACCTGAATCGGCCGCGTGGAGTAGCTGATGAGGAATTTGACGTTGATCAGGTCGAGGATGACCCGGAACACCCGCGAGATGCCGTACTTGCTCTTCCCCGCGACGCGCGCCCGGTGGTTGACGGCGACCTCCGCAACGTCCGTCCCCATCCAACTCGCCAGCGACGGGATGAAGCGATGCATCTCCCCGTACAGCCGGATATTCTCGATCACCTCCCGCTTGTACGCCTTCAGCGAGCAGCCGTAATCGTGCAGCCGGACGCTGGTGATTTTGCTGATCAGGCGGTTGGCGACGGCGGAGGGGAGGCGGCGCGTGAGCCAGGGGTCCTTGCGGTCCTTGCGCCAGCCGCTGACGACGTCAAATCCCTCCTCGATCTTCTTGAGGAGCAGCGGTATATCCCTGGGGTCATTCTGCAGGTCGCCATCCATCGGGCAGATCACGTCGCCGGTGGCCTCGGCGAACCCGGCGCTCAGCGCGGCCGTCTGGCCGAAATTGCGCCGCAGCCGGATGACCAGGATGCGCTCATCCAGCCCGGAGGCGGCGACCAGCCGCGCGTAGCTGCCGTCGGTCGAACCGTCATCCACAAAGATGATCTGCCGCACGCGCGGCTCCGTGTCGGCGAAATCGCGCAGTTCGCGCACCAGCGGCTCGACGTTCGGCGCCTCGTTATGGATCGGGATCACGATGCTGACGTTCATGGCCTTTGCCGGGTCTCCCACAGAGTGCCTGCGCCTGCCGGACATTACGCCATGATTCTAACCGCTCGCCCCGCGTTTATCCATCCCCTGTGGCAGTTCAATGCCACGAAGATGAGGTCTTCCACAAATTACGCCGATGGATGCCGATCCGGTAGGGTAAAGGAAGGGTCGTTGCCGTAACCGGCATTAAACGCCGAAACAGGATATCTCTCTTATCCCGCAGGAAATAGGTCGTGTGGCACCGGATATCCACTACTCCCGGATATCTCCTCCTATCTGAGCTTACCCCTGTTCTCTTTCCACCAAGCTTCCCATTTGGCGGCTATTGCGTCAGTCACGACCTGCGACGTATCGAAGCCTTCAGAACCGAACCTATTACCGCTGATCCCCTCTAACGCATCCCTAGCCACATCGCGTGTGGTTCCTCTCTCACTGCGAAGCGCCTCAACAAGGATATCTACTGCGGCAGGGTCCTTCTCCTTCTTTGCGACTTTGACTGCACACCACAACCGCGCCGCGCAGTCTTCAGTCATCATTGCTTGTTTCATGCAAGCGTAGTTGGCGTCAATGTCGTTCTTGCTGCCCTTCCAGTCATTAAGCAGCCTGTATGTTTCGAACGTCAAATTGTCTTTTTGCTTGGCCTGTAGAAGCATCTCCCTCACCAAAGGGAGGCAACCCGCCAGATGCCCTGTTTCCACCTCGAACAGCGCGGCCTTCTTCTCCTCCACCGTGCCCGTTGCGAGTTTCTTCATGATTTCCTTCTCGTTCGCCCGCGCGTGGGCAGCAATTTCTTCGTAGAGTCTCTGCATTTCGACCTGCGCCGCGCGATTTTCCATATTTGAGACCAATGTGTACTTCCACGGTGCGATAACCTCTTCAGATAACGTCTTCAAGGTCATCTGCGCCTGTAGCCGCGTTTCAGCGTCCTTGTCATTTTCGGCCATGTCGGCCAGCTTGTCACTGTACTCTCTTAATCGATAGCGCTTGATATCGTCAATCGCGCTCCAGTGGTCCCGAATATCTTCCGATCCAAGCCGCGTGGGAAGTGTCTTCCGCGCCTCGTCCAACTCCTTCTTCTTGTCCCCCGAAAGGTCCATGTCGTCAAAGCGAACCAGCGCCAGCGCCGCCTGACGCCGAACTTCCTTGTCCGCGCTTTCCCCCGCAAGCTGTGCGACCTGCTTGCGCATCTCGAACTGCTCCTCGCAGACGATCACAGCGAGACCCGCTAAGATGTCTTCGCTCTTCTGGCTCTTGAGAAGCTCCTCCACGCGCGCCTTCGGCGTCTTCTCCGGCTCCGCCCCGGCCGCCTCCATTCGCGGACCCGTACCCCAGATGGTTCCGACCAGAATGACCGTGACCAATATGACCGGAACTCGCCGCCCTGCCTGGCGCAACAGCGTCAATTGAGTCCGCATCTCTCGCTCCTCCTGCTTCGTCACATCGTCTGAGTCGTCCAAGACCCAGATCGGAATATGGATATCTGATATCTGGTGACACACGACCTATTTCCCCTTCTTCCCAACGGACTTCCGTCGGAGCTTCGGACGAAGCAGCGATGGCTCCATTATGCGGCGCGGCGGGGGAAAGTCAAGCGCAGGAAGAGAATGCAGAACGAACGGCGGATCACGCGGAGATGCGGAGGCGCGGAGGTAGGAGGAGGAGAGCGCAGATTGGAGAATGCCGGAGGGCGCAGCATGCTGCGCCCCTACAAGGCAAGAGGCCGAGGGGTGAAATGAAATTCGGAGAAGCAGCCAGCCCCCCCCTCTTCCTTCTTTCCTGCCGTAATCTGCGCCAATCTGCGCAATCTGTGGATCGCCTCTGCCGTCAGCCGTTGCCCCGCCCCGCCGTTCTACGACGCGCCATACCGCGCTTCGTACAGGTGCGCATCGTACGGCGCGCGGCGGTTCGGGCAGTCCGAGCGGCTGCAGAGTTGGCAGTTCTCGAAATGGACTTCCGTGGGGAACTGGATGCCGGAGACGGACTTCGTCGGCAGCATGAGGAAGCTGTCGGTCAGCCTCACCCCCACCGATAGCTCCGGGTCCCCCAGCAATTCGAAGAGCGGACGCTGCTGTTGGATGGGCCAATCCTCCAGCGAGCCGGGGTTCATGGAGGAGGTCTGGCTGGGGTTGCGCTTGCGGATCGCCTCGCGCAGCCCTTCCACCGCCGCGTTCAACGCCAGGTGCATGATCTGGTCGTCCCAGTATTCGTGAAGCAGGTCGTCGTCGAAGGAGGCCGACCACTCCTCCAGTTCGGTGCCGCAGGTGGCCAGGTAGGGGAAGACGCGGTAGATCTTGTCGAAGTTCACGCGCAGGATGCGGCTGGTGAAGTGGACGCCGTCGAGGACGACGCCATCCTCCGTGCGCGATTCGATGAACACCTCGCGGAAGAGCGCCTTGGGGCGGCCGATCACTTGCGCGCGCTGGGCCATCTCGCGCAGAAGTCCGGCATCCGCATCATCAGGCTCCATGCGGGCCTTGCGGAAGAGTTGCTCCATGTCCACGCGGAACGGGACGCATTCGATCACAACCGGCTCGCTCATCGGCGTGTCACTCCTCGTCCCAATAATGGTTGCGGTTGCGCCGGAAGAACTCGACCGTCCTGGCCACCCCCTCCTCCAGCGGCGTTCGCGCCTCCCAACCCACGGCGCGCTTGATCTTCCGGCAGTCGGCGCAGTAGTTGCCGATTTCAATCTGCTTCTTCTCCGGCGGGAATTCGATGACTTCCACTTTCCCGCGCCCGGCGACGCGCACGACCAGTTCCGCC
>Ga0114951_10005103_pt1 | contig 12315 bp, 3 predicted proteins | sample AM7aDNAmetaG_FD_88677 | JGI IMG/M metagenome (GOLD analysis project Ga0114951, IMG submission 88677) | Freshwater microbial communities from Finland to study Microbial Dark Matter (Phase II) - AM7a DNA metaG | ecosystem: Environmental > Aquatic > Freshwater > Lake | place: Finland: Lake Alinen... | reverse complement strand
TGCCATTCTATATTTCGGATGATTATAAAAATTTAATAATAGATAGTGGAGTTTTTAATACGAGTTTAAAATTAAAATTTTCTTCAAATGAAGTCTCTACTACATTTTTTGATTTAATTGATGCCTCGAATGATTATACAACTCAATGGCTTAAAATACCTAATACCGTAGGACAAGGATTGTCAATCAGTGTTTTAACAACTTTATTGACTTATTACGTGTCAATAAATAATATTCAATATCCATTTGTTTATGGAACTGTTGGTAGAAACGCTTCGTCTATTACTTATGAACATCTAGCTAATTTTATCAATGCTTCATTAAATTCAACTTATTCAGGAGCCTCAACGGATTTGAATGATTTTATGATAGTTGGCCCAATTAAAGCAACTGAAGATTATACGATAGTAATAAATAGTAATGGCGCATTTGATACATTTATCTGGCAGAAAAATGGATATTTTTCACCTTCAACCCCTATAACTACATTGCCAATATCCATTGATAATGGAGCTTTTTATGTGCAATTTCTTTCAGCAACTTCGCACACCGTTGGTAATATGTGGGCAGTCACTTGTATTAATCCTTGCTTTTGCTCTTGGGCAGTAAGCCCTATAACAAGCACTTATGATATTGAATTTTATATTCCTAATACTTCTAATGTTTTAACTATTGTCGCTGGCAATACACCTGACTTGCTTAGTTTTATCTATCCTGCTATTGGTTATTTGCAACCATTGATAACTGAAAGAGCCTCTATTAATGGATCAGGTTTTATTGATGGCAACAAAACTACTACTGGGTTAGGATGGGTAAATTCCAGTCTTGTTAGTACGGATACAGAGAATTGTTCAGCGGAATTCTCGTCAGATTATCCTTTAATTCCTGATAGTTCAATAGCTGTATATGGTTATGATGTTAGTACTAAAAAAAGTATTGGCGTTAATGTTGATGGTAGAGGGATGTTAATAATTCCTCTGACTACTGATTATACTTTAAATGATCAAAAACTTATTTTGTTGTCTAATCCAACACCTATTAGCTCAGGATATATATCTGGTGCGCAGAATGTTGCCAGTTATAAATATGGTATTGTAGAAAAAGTTAATATAGCTTTTAGTAGTTCTAATTATTATGGTATAGCTGCTAGTTCTGCTCAATGGTTGGGCATTGATATTGTTACAGGTAATGTTACTGGCTTACTTTATGGCGATGGTATTCCTGCTGCAACACTCACTTCGGCTGCCACTTATAATTTAGTAATAAATGGAAATTCTTATCAAATCCCTTTAGGTGGGGCTGGTAGTGGAAGAATTGATCCAAGTTATTCTGTTTTAGCTGATGATATCAATACTTCTTTGAGAACTACTTTTTCTGGGTCAGGATATAATGATTTATTGATTAATGGCACGACATCAATAACAAATCCTTATACATTACAAATAATTTCTACCGGATCTCCTGATATAATGCGATGGAAAAATGGTTCAGGTAGTTGGATAATGGTTGGAGGAACTTCCTTATTCAATTCCTCAATTGATAGTGGCGTAACTTGGGGTGGTAGTTTAACTACATTATCTAATTGGGCCAGCGCAATTAAAACAATGATTACTGATGGCACCGGAACAATAATGGCTGGAGGAATTGGTGGGTATTTTAGTATATCCATTAATTTTGGAACAACATGGTCTATTCCTTCTCTATTAACTGGCTGGTCTGGCATTGATATAAATGATTTAGCAACCGATGGACTTGGAAATTGGTTGGCTGTTGGAAACAATGGTTATTTTAGTCTAACTAAAAATAATGGGATCACTTGGTCTACTGCTGCCGTATTATCTGGATGGTCTGGAGTTAATATAGTTGCAGTAGGAACTGATGGAATAAATTGGATAATTGGTGGGGCTAACGGAAAATTGAGTTATATAACTGAAGCCTCTTTATTAAATACATCCTCTTGGTCTGATATATCTGTTACTGGCTGGGGAAGCACTACAATTAATTCTATTAAAAGTAATTCGAATCCTAGTTATACTAGTGGTAGCAATTGGGTAATAGTCGGTACTGGTGGAAAAGTTAGTTATGCTGCAGATACAAATCTTTCGGCTAGTGGTTGGTCTGCGCCTTATACGCCTAGTGGTTGGACAGGGAATATAACCTCGGTAACTACTGATGGACGTGGAAAATGGGTATTAGTTGGTGATTCGGGGCAATATTCAATTTCATCTAACAATGGAGCATCTTGGACAGCATCCGCTGCCATAACTGGTTTCGGAACCACTATTAATTCTATTTCAACTGATGGAATGGCAACTTGGATAGCTGTTGGTAACACTGGGAAAGCATATAAAACTTCTACTGCTAATCTAGCCAATCCTGCTTGGACCGCTATTACTGGATGGGGATCTACTAATATTACTAAAGTGTGTGCTACTTCCAATTGGTATTCGATACGAGCATCGAATTCAATTGTGTCAATAGATAATGCAATGAATGTATATTTTGTTAATATAACTGGGCATAATCAATACGATTATTGGGTAGTTTCAAATACCGTACCTTATTATTGTGTGTGGGCAGCAAAAAAAGGAAGCCAAAGTTGGGATATAAAGTTCCATACCGCTTCTGGAAATTCTACTACGATAGCTGTATCGGGAGGGGCTTCGCCAGATCTTTTACTTGCATTGTATAGTGGGACACCATATTCGGGGTTAACGCCATCAGCTATTCCAGCAGGTGATTATTCAAATGTTGCATCTGTAGTTACAAATCCAATTACTGGTTATAAATATTTGAAATTTACTTCCCCTTCTACCGGAATTGGTTCGATAATACAGTTTATAACATCGGATTATCTCACTACGTTGGATACTTCGATTGAATTAATGGATACTTTTGGTGTAACTTTTGTTGGAAATACTAGTGGTAAATGTATTGGACAAAGGAAATTAACTATTATATCAGATGTAACAAGTTCATATTATGGTTATGTAATTTATGAGCATAATAGTATTTCTTATCCTTCATATTACTCAAGTATTGTCTATTCGCATTATATAGCACAACAAAAGAATAGTATAGTTTTAGGTAGTGTATATAACAATTTTTATATGACAGGTGACATTAATACTGACGCGCTATATAAAAATGCAGTAAGTCGTATTTATAATACCAATGTGTATAAAAATGGATTACCTGACATTGAGGCTTCTGATATTAAATTGGCATTTACCAATGTTCCAGTATTTTCTAACTCAATAGATGCAATAGAAAATGCAAGTAATAAGATCGATATTTATCCTATGGAATATATGAAAATTCCATCAATTGATTTACATGGTATAACTGCCACTACTTTTAGTGGAACAGATTATTTGATGTTTAGCATTGATAATTTACCTAAAATAACAATTACTTTGAGTGTTATTTATAGTTTTGATATGTTGGTAGCAGCTATAAAAGCTGGAATAATTGCCAATAGTACTACTTATGGAACAATAACTTCTAAATATTTTGAACTTGATACATCTAACCCTTATATTTTTTGGCTTAAAAGTAATTCTAAAAACCCAAATAGCAATATTACTTTATATAGGGTTCATAGTGGAGTTTATGCCAATAATCATGCTCTTAGTAAAATTTTTGGAGATCCAAGATCAACTTCATCAGATCCAGTATCACAATTACAATTTGGTAATTTATATTTTTTTGACACTTCTTTTGATGGTTCTACTTTGCAAAATGCCACTTTTAATACATATAATGTTGATTTTGATTTAGCGGCTGGAATGATTAATTATAATCCTACTGGTCATGGAGTTCCTTTTGTTTATCAAGATGCTTTGCCATTTAAATATTCTTTCATAGATCCAATAACCAGCATTGCGAGAACTCCTGATTATTATTTATCATATGAAAGTTATAATATTTCTTATGTTGGACCAAGCACTCATAATGATTTGATATTTAGTGGAAATATTGTAGATACTTATGTTATTAAAATAAATGTTTATAATTCCTCTAATTCTTTCACTTGGAATAAACTTTCTTCCAATGTTGTTTCATCTCCTATGAATACTTTGACCACTGAAACTATTATAATAGATGGTACTAATACATTGTATATTAGTTTTGGCTCATCAACTGGGCATATGGTTGGTGATGAATGGACAATAGTTCCAAGTAATTATTATAAGATGAATAAGATGACGGTGAATAAAATTCCAGATAATGAATTTTATGTTCATTTTGTCAATGATAGAGCATTGGAAAAAGCGATACTTGATGAAACTTTATTGCAATCTTATTTGGATGAATATCGGTTAACTAGTGTGACTAATAAAATATTGCAACCATTGTTTAGCACATTTGATTTTGTTGCGACAATAAATTATAATCCCGCTTATTCTTTAACCACAATTCAAACTTCAATAAATTCATTATTAACTTCTAACTATAGTGTTGGTAATTCAATTGTAGGAAATAATATAAACAAATCTTCTTTGGTATCAGATATTCATTCCATAAATGGAGTTGTTTCTTTGACAATAGAATATTTTGGTGGCGATTATACAGATATTACCACCAATCAAGATAATAATATAGTCGCCAGATTTGATGAAATTATTGTTTTATCAGAAAATATATTTAATACGGATTTAATACAAACGCATGGTCTGATTTTAACCTTCTTCTCTATGACACAATAGGAAAATTATGAAACATTATGATTTGATTAATTGCATATCGATATTGGAAAATGATGTAGCATTAACTAGTTTGCTATATGAGTATGAATATTTGTTGAATACAAATAATAGCAATTATACATTTCCTTATTTTTCTGCCCTCGATAATATGACTTATACTAGTATTGAGAATTATAATTATTTCATAATGTATAAGATGGCTCAATTATATGATGCTAATAGCAGTTATATACAAAATAATTCAATTGTTTATTTGGTGGATATAAGCATAACCAACAATCTAATTCTTGCTGAAAGTTTTTATAATATCTTCCATGCTTCTTCCATACCAATTTTGATTTTAAAACAAATTTATTATACATTAAAATATTCTTCGATAAAAATGTTTTTCAGGGACAATTACAATAAATTTTTACCTGATTTTGATAATTTTATTATAGATGGAACGCAAAAAACCAAATTATTACAAACAGCTTTTATGCAAGAATTTGATAAGTTCGCATTAATAATGGAAAAAATAAAAACCATTAGCGATATAGATACCATTCCAAGCGATTATATTGTTTATTTGGCACAATTAGTCGGTTTTGAAAACACTTCATTGGATTTATTAACTGTTGATGCTTATAGATATTTAGTAAAGAATATAATTGATATTTATGATATGAAAGGAACCACTTATTCATTCGAATTATTTTTTAACTTCCTTGGTTTTGATGTAATAGTCACAGAATATTGGTTCGATAGAAGATTTTATCTATCAAAATATAAAAGTAATCCATATACTGGCGAAACCGATAATACAAAATTTGGATATTATTTAACGCCATATGAACCAATGAATATGCAATATACTTATACCACAGAATTAGCTACTCAAGAGTATAATGTCAAAAATTTACTTGATTTTAATAGTTTGGCAGATACTTTAAATAGTGTTAATTATTCCGTAACTGAATTACTTGGATATAAAAAAGTTTTTGGAGAAAATAAATATATTGGCGAAACATTTGATTTTTTTAAAACAAATATAGTTAATTTTAATATAATTTCAATGGATACTCAATATATATCAACTAGTGTTTCAAATACTAATCAATCAAATGCCATTTTATCTTATATTGAAATGTTAACTCCAATTAATATTTATAAAATTGTGACTTTTTCCTCTCCTCCTGGAATTGATGATGCATCAATTGCATTCGCTTTGGCAGATGATGGTTCAATATCAAATAATAGATTGTTTATGAACTTAAATCAAGTTACAAATGATGTAAATGGTTATTATTATTATAAAAATAGCTTGCCATATCCAACTTTGGAAATAGTTCCACCAAGATTGTCTGTATCTAATAATACTGCTGGTATATGGATTATGGCAGGCGCTAATGGTTATTATAGTAAATCAAGCAATAATGGCGCAACTTGGTCCGCATTCGCAGCAATAAATAATTGGGAAGCAAATACTATAAACACTATAGCTAGAAATGGAACTAATTGGATAGTTGCTGGAACCAATGGCTATTTTAGTATATCAAGTGATGCGGGCGTAACTTGGTCTGATGCAGCCCCAATGAATGGCTGGATTAATAATAATATCTTAAAAATTGATACAAATAGTTCTGTTTGGATAGCTGTTGGAACTAACGGATTTTATAGTATTTCTAGTGATAGTGGTGTCACTTGGTCGAACGCAGCTTTAATGACCGGTTGGACAGGGTTAACCATAAAAACAATTTATTCTTACTCAACTTCAAATTGGGTGGTCGGTGGACAAAATGGCTATTATAGTTATTCAACAAATAATGGCTCATCTTGGACCTCAGGAGCGGCAATCAGTACTGGTTGGAGCACCGAAACCATTAATTCTATCGTCGGTAATGGAACAGGGTTCATAGCTGTCGGAACTTCTAAACTTTTTAGTATCGCAACTTCTACCATAGCTTCCTTCGCAGCAGCTAACCCAATAGCTTCTGATCCAGTCGGTAATCTTATATCAATAACTTATGATAGCACCGCCACCACTTGGTCAGTAATTGGAGATAATGGATATTCTACAGCTTCTAATAATACTGGGACAACATGGACTACACCTTTACAAATAGCTGGATGGTGGGGGTCCAAGCTTATATCTGGAGTAGCTTTTACACCATTGAGTGGATCTCCAAGTTATCCTAAAACATTGATGATAGTTGGGGATATTGGTTATTATTCAACATCAAATTCTAGCACGCCATCTTGGTCAGCAATAGCGCGGACACAAACGACTAAATGGACAGGCGCTGCAATTTATAATGTTAATAATAAATATAATATTGCCGGGATAAAATCTGTTCAATATGCTGCCATAGAGGATTCTGAAAGCAAATTCAATGTAGCTTATCCAAATACATTTGATCTTAAATGGTCCAGTAAATCAACTGATGATGGTGTTACGTGGTCCATACCAAGTCAAACAATGCTTGGATGGTTATCAAATGCTGTATTGGCTGTTGCTATGGAAAGTGGTTCTAACCCTTGGCTTGTTGTAGGACAAAATGGATGTTATGGTACCTCAAGTGATGGGTTAATCTGGAGCGCAGTCCAAGCAATATCAGGATGGGGCTCAAATAGCATTAATGATATAGGTTATAATGGAACTGGTAGTGTTGTAGTTGGTGGATCAAATGGACAATATTGTGTTTCTACTAATTATGGATCAACTTGGGGAACCGTAGGTAAATATATTTTAAATAATTCAACTTCTGGGCAAGGATGGAGTTCAATAATAGTGGGCGCATCCATTACTATTACAGGTAATATTATGGCAGCTGCCTCGGCTATAACTACAAATACAAATAATGTGGGAATCGCAGTAACTGTTGCACAAGTTGTGGCTGGCGATGGTTCTCACGTTCCCGTTCAAACAGTAACTTTTTCGGGCGTTGTGGATAATGGCTCGTATATTACCATTGATGGAATAATTGTGCCTGTGCTTATTGGCGATACTTCTATTATTGTTGAAAATAAAGTAGCAATCGCTTTAGGCGTTAATTCTATTAATGCTGTAACTTATGGTAGTTTGTCTACTACTTGGATAGCTGCCGGTTCAAATGGATATTTTAGTAGTTCAACAAATCCAACCTCTTGGGCGGCAGCTGTAAAAATAGCTGGTTGGGGTTCAAATAATATTAATGCTGTTGCCACTGATGGATCTGGAAATTGGATTGCTGTTGGTACAAATGGTCTTTTTAGTAAATCAATTAATAATGGAGCAACTTGGTCAACAGCAAGTGTAATGAATAGCTGGTGTCTTCTATATAATGAAGATATAAATGATATCGCTTATGGAAACGGAAAATGGGTTGCTGTTGGCTCTAAAGGTAGTGTCAGCAATTCAATTAATAATGGTTTGACTTGGAGTTCTTATAAACAAATAACTGGCTGGGGTTTAAATGTGATTTCTTCTGTCATTTATAGCTCACATAATACCAGTTGGATTGCTGCAGGAGCTTTTGGCAGGGTTAGTACTTCAGCTAATGGTATTACTTGGGTTTCTAATAACCCAGCTCGTGGAATTCTTTCCACAGCTGCAACTAATAATTGGTATGGAATTTATATTAATTCAATAGCGGTTAATGCTTCCGGTAGCGTTGTCATAGTTGGAAATTCTTTATACGATTCTGGAATGGATCAAATGTTTACAGTACAACAAGCTACTGCAGGCGATAGTTTGGTAGATCCAGGAAACAATATCAATAATGTGAAAGCAAATCTTAAACTTAATAATAAAAATTTAGGTAATTTAATTGTTACTAATTTCTCCAATTTATATAGCCAAAATAGTTTTCCTCCTTTAACTGTTCAATATATAACAATAAATGATGGCACTGGCCATACAAAAATACAATTATTAAATCCTTTTAATGGTAGTAATCAAATAAGTCAATTGGTCGGAAAAACTATACAATTGAAAAATTTAAGTGATGTTAACAAAGTAGGTATATATACTATTTTAAGCGTTTCGTTAAGCTCCGCCCCAAATTATACCTATTTGTATGTTCAAATAGCAACATTGTCCGGATCAGACCAATCAAGTGTTGGTGGATTAGCTTATTTGGCTACAGAAAATACAACACTTGGTAGAGTTGCGTTTGATCCATTTTCTGATAGAGTAATTAATTATGTGGTAAATAGAAATAGTTTTACTTGGAATGGTTCAACTCAAATACTTTCAACTTATGCAATAAATGTAATCGCAACTGATGGCATTGCCACTTGGATAATTGCTGGAGCTAATGGATATTTTAGTAGATCAATTGATAATGGTTTGACATGGTCTGGTTATGCTCAAATAACTGGTTGGTCAACTAATGCAATCAGAGCAATGACAACTGATAATAAAGGTGTTTGGTTTGTAGCTGGAGACAATGGGACTTTCAGCAAATCATTAGACAATGGAGCTACGTGGTCTAATGCCGCAACTCCTTTAGGATTTGGGTCAAACACAGTTAGAGGTATAGCTACCGATGGTGTTAGAAAATGGATTGTTGTTGGTGATAATGGACAAATGAATATCTCTTTGAATGATGGCTATAATTGGGGAACTGCTTTTACAGTATCCGGCTGGACAACTAATAATATATATACAATTTCAAATAATAAAGCAATATGGATTATAGGAGGTGCTGGCGGATTATCTAGCATTTCAATCGATAGAGGAGTTACGTGGACTGCCGCTGCACAAATAACTGGTTTTGGAAGCAATATAATCTATTCCATTGTTAATAATGGTATAACAACTTGGATGGCAGGTGGTGGAAATGGAAACTGTTGTTTCTCCATCGATAATGGGTCAACATGGTCTTCCGTTACTTCAGGAGTTCTTTCAAGTACCAATGCAATATATTCAGTAGCAACTGATTTTAATGGAGAATGGATTGTCGGAGGTGCAAGCGGATTTTATAATAAAGTAAATACCATTTCCATAGCAATAGGTTCTGGCGGATCTTCATATACTCAAGCAGATGTTAATAAAATTGTAAAATTATTAGGTGGCTCAAAAACAGCTCTGGCTTTAATAACTCAAGTGAATGGAGGTTCTGGAACAGGAGCAGTAACTGGCATTTCATTGTTGAACTCTGGAACTAATTATATAGCAGCAACTATAGCAACTAAAGGTTATACAGTTGGATCTGGATTGACTGTTGTTGTTACTGCGGCTTTAAGTAGTGGAACTGCAGCGCAAACGCTTATAGGAACTAATAATATCAATGCAATTGTATCAAACATAAATAGTAAGTGGATAGTTGGCGATGCTAATGGTTATTATAATAGAACAGTATAAGTTAATTAAAGGAGATTGATATGTTAAAGGATAATATCGTTAAAAGTTTTAATATTCAAAAATTAGATAAAGATTATATGGAATTTGATTTTCGTGGAGAATTGGATGTAAAGGCATATAAGGATGGACAATTGTTTTATCACGATGGTGGTGATAATACTATAACCACTTGGGCTAAACATGCAATGATACATGCTTTGACAGGTGATGTATACACTCCATTCGGTACTTTAGGAAATTGTATTCCATATAGAGTTGGCGATACCAATGCCAGATATAGTAATACCCAAAATCATAGCTCTTCTTCATATTACAATGTTGATGGAAATTGTATATCAAATAGACAATATTGGTGGGATTCTGCCGATCTTGCAACTTATAGCCCTCCTTGGAGTTCTCCTAATTCTAGCGATCCTGCTATCGCTACATTATTATATAATATTTTACCCACAAAAATGCTGTTTGGAACAGGAAGGGAAAGCAATCTTTGGGCTAATTTATCAACTAATGAACAATCAACTTTAACTGCACAAAGTTGGAACCAATCTTTATTTGATACCGGCATAACAGCTACTACAGGGAATAATAATTATTATAGTGGAACTTTAACAAATGGTTCAACATATGGTTCATTTTCTGGCGCTGGCACAATAACTAATTCTAGAACATTTATTGATCCAGTAACAGCAAAAATAGTCGGCACACCAGATCCAGGCGAATTTGGAGTTCAAGGAGCCATTAAAGATAGCGTACCAACTCCTGGCTCTGTCGGAGGCTCTATTACAAAAGCAAATACTGGTATAGGTTGCCCTAATTTTATGTATTTCCAAAAGGATTTTACTAATAAATGGGCATCATCTTCAAGTGAAATTTATGTGTCCACTAATACTGGTGATAATTATGAACATAAAATAACTTATTCCCTTACCATGCCTTCGCAAACAGGAACTTATTCTACTTGGTATTACCCCTTTAACGGTTTCACAATGAAGGTAGCAGGTCTGTTCTCAGATAGTAGATTGGTTATGGGTAATACCACTCCTAGCGGAATTTCTGACCCAGCTTATTATCCTTATACTAATATGCCAGGTGGTATTTTGTTTGCTAAACGATATATTACTCCAATATTTAAAGATGCTGGTACTCAAATAACTGTTCAATGGACCATTTTTTTGTAATAGTGGAAAACCTTAGAAAAAGTGTTAAATATACCCCTGCACCAGCAAAGTTAATATATAGTTAGGAGATATAATGTCACAAGATTTTGAACCATTGAATAAGAAACGATGTTATGCTTGTATTCAATGGGATGGAATACGAACTATCTCTGTTGATCAGGATGGAAAAAAAGTACTGCGGGTTGATAAACATGTGGATGGTTATTGTAATCAACGACACTTGAAAATCCGTGGCGATAAAACGTGTAAATTGTTTTTTAAAGTTCAGTAATTTTAATAAAATAGTGTCTAGACCAGCAAATATTATACCGTCTTTGGTGCTAATGCTTTTAATATACTCTTTGCATAAGCAATTGAATTCTTTGGTATCTTGTTATTCATTACAGCAGTAGGCCCAGCATTATATGCCATCAAAGCTTTCTCAATATCATTCTTGAATAATTTCAATAACCATTTGAAATATCTGACGCCAAGAGTCACATTGTCTTTAGGATTGATAACATCAAATTCTTTCTTTGATGTCCAGAATTTTTCCACAAACCATTTTATATATCTACTATTCAATTGCATGTATCCTACGTCTTTTGATGTGGAATTAACTCCAACATTTCTTGGATTCCATTCACTTTCTTTTTGTATTAATTGCTTGATCACATTGAAATCAACCCCTTCCTTCTTACATATTTCAGCTACCATCGTCTGTGGCGTATTCACATCAAAATTCTTATCCGGTATCTCAAATACAACATTGTTCGCTTCAATTCCATCATGCTGTTTATGTAGTAACATATCAGTATGTGAATGTGTGACATGCCCTGCAGGAGCTCCAGCTAGAATTTCAGCTAAAACAGTTCCTAATAACATCGTTGCTGTTCCAAAAAGAAAAAATAATCCAAGTTTTTGTAAAGTACGTTTGACTTCATTGTTACTCACTATATGAAGTAATACCTTGTGCTCACTTTTAAGTTTGGATAGTTTCTCCTTAGAAATCTTACCACTTTCTTTGGAATTCTCTATTTCTTCAAACTTAATTTGTAGTTTCTTCAATTTGTTCAATAGATTCCTTAAAGGAATATAAGCAGGTTTATTCTTTAATCTATTG
>Ga0114951_10005102_pt1 | contig 12315 bp, 6 predicted proteins | sample AM7aDNAmetaG_FD_88677 | JGI IMG/M metagenome (GOLD analysis project Ga0114951, IMG submission 88677) | Freshwater microbial communities from Finland to study Microbial Dark Matter (Phase II) - AM7a DNA metaG | ecosystem: Environmental > Aquatic > Freshwater > Lake | place: Finland: Lake Alinen... | reverse complement strand
GACCTCGGTATCCAGAGACATGTAGGCCGGGTTGAAATAAAAGAGTTGGTCGGGCACCCCGGCCTTGCTGGTTTCCTCGAAGCCGCCGTTCGGGAAGAACTCCCCGTGGTCCGGCAGGCTGTTGTTTGCCGCGGTCGCCTGCGCCGCTTTTCCTTTCAGTCCGAAGAACACCCGGTACTTGGATTGGAATAGGTGTTGCCGCGCCTTGGTGGATTTCAGGATGACGTATCCCTGATCATCCACGGCGATGTCCGTGAAGGGAATGCCATCTCCGGCGACTTGCCAGATCACGCGGCCCACCGGGTTGGCGGATTCATTGAACCCGGTGATTGGGACGAAGCGCGACTGCGCGGCCTCAGTTGAAACGACCCCGGCGTCGCTAACAGGGCAGACGCGGATGGAGTTCACATCGAGAGCGCCGGTGATCTTCTGACGCTCCATTTCCCGCTTGAAGTTGACCCACGCGTCCCCGAGTGTAGGCCAGGACTGGCGGACTGCCGTAACGTCCACAAAGAGCCCTTCGGCTGAAGAAGCCGTTTGTGGCGCTCCATTAGTGTCTGCTGCATAAGCAGTAACGACGCACGTTGCCGTGAGAGTGCACGCCATCATCATGCTTCGCCAAGTCATATCAGGTTCCTTACAACAGGGGAAAGAATGCACTTGACAATTGCTTGATATGCATTATAATTGAATTGTATAACGTAATGCAAGTTCACCGTTTTTGAGGGTGCGTCCGGTAAATGGCAAGGCAATTGACAAGAGAGGCTGGAGCCGCGCCGAAGTACCAGCAGTTGGCCGGCATCCTCAGAGAACAGATCCTGAACGGGGATTTCCCGGTCGGGTTCAAACTTCCCACCGTCGTCGAACTCGCCAACAGCCACAAGGTAAGCCAACTGACGGCATTCCGCAGCATGCGCCTGCTCTCCGAAGAAGGGCTGGTTTCAACCAACGGGCGGCGCAAAGGGACCATCGTGGTGCGCAGCCGTCCAAACGCCGGGCTGGACCGGACGACGATCGGCTGCCTCCTGCGCTCGCACAGTTCGCGAAATGAGGTCGACAACTTCGGCTTGGATATCATCCAGGGTATTCGGGACGAAATCTCCAGGCATCACTTCCGCTTCATCTATCACTGTCTGGACGAGACGGACTATGAACAGCGGATGCTCGACCTGGTGGAAGCCAACGCCATTTGTGGAATTATACTCGACGGGAAGACGCCGCTTTCCGTGCTCCGGCGCATTTCCCAGGCGAACCTCCCCGCCGTCATGTTCAACCGCATAGAGTCCTCCCTTCAGATTTCCGCCGTATCCCCCGACTACGCGCGAACCGTGGAGCGAACCGTCGCCCTGTTCCGCGAGCACGGATACGAACGCGTGGCCTTCTGGCCGACGATGCCCGACGAAGTAGAGTTGAACGAGGAAGAATACGCGCGTTCCGCGCCCGCGATCGAGATGCATCGTGTCTTCGCCGCGTCAGCGTCGTCGGCGGGCCTTGAGATGACCGAGTTCTTTCCGAAGAGCTCGATTCCCTCCGGTCTGGAGGAGGAGCCGGAAGGTTATAACCTTCCGCGGCGGAAACCGGCGAACTGGAAACCGACGGGTATCATGGTGTCGGGCGACCGGCTGGCCATCTACTTGATCAACGCCATTGGCAAGACGAACCTCCGGCTTGGCAAGGACATCGGCGTTACCGGCTGTTTCGACTTGGAATGCAATAAGCAAGCGGCGGTTCCGCCGAGCACATGGTCGGTGGACCGGCTCGCCATCGGGCGGGCCACGGTCCAGGAACTTCTGGCGCGCATTGAGAATCCGTCGAACCCGCCGGCGCGGGTCAAGATCAGCATGGATTTTGTGGACCGCGAGACCGCGTAAGCGCAGTCTTGTAGAAAGGAGGCGGATCGCCTTCACGCCATGGCGCAGCCGTACACGTTGACAGAGCCATTCGACTTGGTTGGGGCTGGCAGAAAAGGAGAAGGTAATGATAGGACGCTATATCAGGCAGCTTGCGGGGGCCTTTACGCTCATAGAACTGCTAGTCGTTATTGCGATTATCGCGATTCTGGCCGGAATGCTTCTGCCCGCGCTGGCAGCGGCGCGTGAAAAGGCGCGGCGCACGGCGTGCATGAACAATCTCAAGCAGATCGGTGTGGCGCTGGAAATGTACATCAGCGATTACGGTCAGTACTACCCGAGTTGGGCCGGATACACCGACAAAGTGACGGCGACAAATGCCGTGGCTGTGGTCACAAGGAACAACCGAACCGTCGTGCAGTACCTGAGCGCCAATCCCGCCGCTGGCGGTGAGCCCGTGATCGGGCGCGGCTGTACGATCGCATCGCGTTCCTGTTATGACGGCAACAATACCACTACCTACAACATGGCGCTGGTGGGCGACGTGCCTGCCGCCGGGAAGTTCAGCATGATTGCCAGCGGATTAGGCATGTTGCTGACAGCCGGTTCGCTGCCCGACGGGAAGTCACTGCTTTGTCCTTCCATGCAAGGCGCATGGAAGTTGCCGAGTAACCCGCCTGGGGGGGATCTCTTTAATGCCTGGTTCTACCCGGACGTGTGGAAACGGGCGGGCGGGGCGGATGGCGCGCACCTCGAATCGCCAAACGACGTGAACTCGTTCATGCCCTGGGGAACAACCAATCCCCAGGAAACTGACGTGTTCTGCTCCTACGATTATCGCGGCGTTCCGGCGCTGGTGGATACCGTTTGGTCTCCCGGCACGCCGTACTACTGGCCCGGCGTGAAGCCGGCCCTGCAGGTGAAGTCGGGCGTGCCTCCCTTCAAGACCCAGAAGATTCTCGGAGGGCGCGCGATCGTCCTGGACACGGTCGCCAACATGTATGGGTGGGAACCGATCAAAGGCGGCGCGGTTCGTTTCCATCACCAGGATGGCTACAACATCCTCTATGGTGATTACCACGCCAAGTGGTACGGTGATGCGCAGAAGACCATCCAGTACATTTACGGAGGCGGCTCTAACTGCTTGTATGGAGGAGTTGCCTATCCGAACTATCGTCACTGGTACATGCTGGCCCTCACAAATGCGAACGTGGATCGTGCCGAAGGTTGGGACGTGGGCAACGGCTACCTTTGCGCGCAGCAGGTCTGGACGCTCTTTGATCAGGCAGCAGGAATTGATGTGCCGTAATCGGCCCTTGCTGAGGCGGCGACTACTATAAGCGATGGTGTTATGCGCACGGCACCCGACCCCGCTAACATGGCGGGGTCGGGCGACCGGGCGTTTGTAAGGCAAATTGAACGGCGTCGATTCGCTCCCCTCTCGTCATCCCCCCCAGGATTGGAGAAATGGCTATGAAGCGTCTGGCTGTGTCACTTGTACTGGCGATTCCCCTGCTTTTCCAAGGGCGCGCGTTCGGGTTGGACCTCATCAAGGAGGGGAAGCCGGTCAGCGCCATCGTGATCCCTGACAAGGCGACGGTCATAGAGCAGGACGGGGCGCAGACGCTCGTTCGCTACTTCAAGCAGTCCTCCGGTGCGGAACTTCCCGTCGTTGCGGAGTCCAAGAGGCCGCAGGGGACGATAGTCTCCGTGGGCGCGACGAATATGGCCAAGGAGGCGGGAATCAACGCGGAGGGGCTCAAATTCGATGGGTACCGCCTCGTGGTGAAGGGGGGGAACCTGTACCTCTTCGGCCGGGACACCTCTTTCATTCAGGAGAACATACGCGCGGGCGCGCAGGGATCCATTCGCGCGGCGTTCGGATTATTGGATCGCCTGGGATTCCGCTGGCTGCAGCCGACTCCGGCGGGGACCTACGTTCCACAACTGAAGACCATCAGCGTCGCCGATGACCTGAATGTGACGTACCAGCCTCCATTCATGTACGTCCATGGCCGGATGTACACTCTCGGCGACTGGTCCATGGCGAACAGTTTCCGCAAGGCGGTGAAGCTCTATTCCCAGGGGGGGCACACATGGGATGTGGCGGTGCCGACGTCGCTCTACAAGACGCACCCGGAGTATTTTCGCATGCAGGGGGGAGTGCGTATCGAGCCGCGCGGCGAGGACAAACTGCTCTGCGCCTCCAACCCCGACGTGCTGCGGATGATTACGGAATACACCCTCAAGAAGTTCGACGAAGGATATGACATCGTGGCGCTCGGCCAGCCGGATGGCTGGACGGCGTGCGAATGCCCGGCGTGTCAGGCGATGGGCAAGGGGGATGAGGCCAACGAGCAAGTCCACCTGACGCAGAAGAAGGTCATCGAGGCCGCGTATGCGAAATACCCGGACCGCTTCGTTCACCTGCTGGTCTATGGGCCGACGTACACGCCTTCCAAACGTTTCAAGGCGTATCCGCCCAACACGATGATCGAGGCCGCCGGGGGCCACGAGCCGGAATTGATCGAATGGCAGCCGGTCGCTCCCGGCGGGATTACGGTGTATGTCTACTACATGGGGACCTACCAGGACGTGGGGATGGCTCCCAAGTTCACGCCGGCGAAGGCCAGCGAGCAACTGCGCCGGTTGCTCTCCCACAACGTCAAGGGAATCTATTTCTGCGGCGGCGGGGAGAACTGGGGCGCCGAGGGGCCGACGTACTACACCATCGGCCGCATTGCGACCGACCCGACGCAGGACTGGCGGACGCTGCTCAGTGAGTACTGCCGTCTCACCTTCGGCAAAGCCGGCGAGACCATGCGGCAATACTTTGACCTGCTCTACACGCGCATCGACATGTACCAGCGGAGCAGCTACGGCCCGAAAGACGGCCCCGACGACTTCACGGCCGTTTACACTCCCGAGGCGCTGGAGCAGATGGGGAATATGCTGACGCTGGCAAAGAAGCAGGCGGAAGGGGACGTGCATGCAACGAATATGGTGCATGTTTCCCAGATTTCCTATGACCACTTCGCGGGGATTGCCCGAGTTTATCATCTGTACCAGGCGTACGAGATCAACCCGACGCTGAGCAACCTGGCGCAGGTGGGTGACGCCGTGAAGGCTTACCATGACTATGTCGACAATCTCAAGACGCTGCCCGTCAAGGAGCCGGTCTTCGTTCGGGACTACTTCCCGTGCGCCGACCCCTGGATATCGGACAACGTGTCGTGGGGGTTGCTGAAGACGAATATCGCCACACTGACGTCCCCCTTTACGTGGGACTTCGACAAGCTGCTCAAGAATGGAATCCTTCCGGGCAAGACTCGGGCGAAGGCCGTGGTGACGCGGCTGAAGGAAGCGCCGGTGATCGACGGCAATGTGGATAAGCCGGCCTGGAAGGACGTTCCATGGAATGACATGCCGGAGCCGACCCTCCGCAAGACGGAGGCCTCAGCGCGCGTGCGCCTGGGGTACGATGACAAGAACCTCTACGTCGCCTTCGAATGCGCCGAGCCGCGGATTGACGAGATGGTGGTCAAAGATTTCGGCCACGATGGGAAAGTCTGGGGCACCGAATGCGTTGAGGTCTTCCTCGCCCCCGACGGCAATGGCCAGAAGCATATGCAGATATGCCTCAACCCGAGCAAGGAAGGGCGTTGGGAGGGGCGCTACGGCTACATCGACGACCCGCTCAACCCCCTGAACCTTTCCGGCGACGCGGACATCAGTTGGAATCCGAAGTTCCAGTCCGCCTATAAGATTGACCCCGCCGCAAAGAAGTGGACAATGGAGATTGCGTTCCCCTTTGATCAACTCGGCGTCACGACTCCGGCGGACGGGACGCGGTGGCGCGGGAACCTGGGCCGGGAGCGCCACAAGGGCACTTGGAGCCCCAAGTACGACCTATATACGGACCACGAGTTGTTCCTCTGGTCGCCGAACCTGCAGGGCGGCACTTTCACGGACCCGGCCGCCTTCGGCGACCTCTACTTCGGCAGCATCCCAGCCGATACGAAGAGGTAGGGGATCCGCATGGCCTCGTTTCTCATCTCGCAGGATTTCTCGCAGGAATCGCTTGACGGCGCGCTGGGCGGGGAGAACCCGCTCGGCGAACGCCGCAGCGACGGGCGGCAGTTCCCCAACGGCCGCCTCTCCTTCCCGATCCGCCTCCCCTTCGTTCGCTTCAAGTCCGCGCGCCTGTCTTTCGAGGCGACGTTCAAGAGCGAGGGGGCGCATTCTCTGGATACCTCCGGCCTCGCCCTCGCCTTCGGCGGCAACCAGTCCGTCGAGTCCGCCATCGCCGAAGAGGGGGGTGGGCGCGTGGCGCGCCTCTCGGAGGGGCTTCGCCCCGGCTGGCGGCAGCGGTTCGACTATCTCATCGCGCCCGGACGGGCGACGCTGGAGGTGGATGGGAAGCCCTTCATCTCGTGGAGCGACCGGCGCATTCCGGGAGGGTTCTGCGGGTTGACGCTGAGGATATGGGGCGACCCGTTGATCCACACCATGAGCGTCGAAGTCGAGCCGCACGAGCCTGCCCCAAGCGCCTCCGCCAGGGAGGCGTTCCAATTTCAGGTGACGGTGGACTTCGTAGATGACCTCATGCCGGGCGTCCCGTTCGGCAAGGGACATTTCGACAGCATGCTCGACCACTTTGAGTCCTGGGGGGTCCGGCGGATCGACTATATCTATTACGATTACTCCCCCGGGGGGGGATTCTGGGAGGACGCCGGTTCCTCCCTGGATCGCGTTGCGAAAGGATATGCCGCTGCGGTCAAGGGAACCTTCGAGCGAGTGGGCAATCCGCTCGATTACCTCATCAAGCAGGGGCACGCCCGCGGCATGGAGGTGTACGGCCTCCTGAAGCCTTACGAAATGGGCTACTCCTTTCTCGAGGTCTATCCTTTCAATAGTTCCGAAGCGGCCAAGCATGGCCGCGTGAAACTGGTGGACGGATGGTCGCCGATCCTGGCCAAGGCCTTGCGCGAGCGGACGGATATGCTCATTCAGCGCAGAGCCGGCGCGTCGGCAGACGACCTTCGCGAGCGGAAGATTCGGTCGATCAAACTCTACCACGTCAACAACGAGCCGACCGGTCTGGACCCCAAGGCGATCAGAATCTGGGTCAGCCGGGACAACCAGTCCTATGCGCCCTACACCGGCCCGTGCCGGATCACCGAGCGGAGCGAGGCGCGGCAGAGGCCGCAATACGATTGCCGCGGCGTCACAATGAGCGGCCCGGTCGAGCGCGTGCAGGTGATCGCCATCGAGGGGATCGATATCGACGCCCCCTTCGTGGCGCTCACGGTCTCCGCGGGGGGCCGTGCGCGTCTGATCAACCGGCTCTATGCCCTGGCGGAACTTCTGGATGACAGGGGGGAGAGGATTTCCTTCTCCTATGGTCTTGAGGCGAACCCGCTGAGTAATTTCACATTTGAGGACGGTCAGCCCTTCACCGGGCCCCTCAACTCAACGGACCTGGCGCATGTCTCGCTGCGGTATGACGACCTGAACAGCACGCTGGTGATGTCCTTGAACGCGGGGGCGGACGGCATTGAGGATTACTTCACCTTCGGATTCGACCGAAAGCTGATGGCGTTTGCGAAGGGGAAGAATCCGTGCCTGGCGGGGGCGCCGGAGGCGGCGTATCCGGAGGTGCGGGGCATCTGGATGGACAGCGTGCGCGACATGCTCCGGCGCGGGGTGGATGGAATCGATTTCCGGGTACAGAACCACAACCACACCTTGGAGTGGAGGCAATACGGCTATAACGAACCGGTCGTCGAAGAGTTCAAGCGTCGCTATGGAGTGGATATTCGCTCGGCGGAGTTCGATATCGCCGCGTGGCGGCGGCTGCGCGGAGAGTATTACACGGAATTTCTGCGCGAGGCCAGCGCGGCGATCCATGCGGCGAAACGGAAGTGCCGCATGCACCTCTCCCCATGCCAGGGGGAACCGGCGGAGGGCCGCATGACGTTGATGAATACGCACTGGGATTGGCGCGCCTGGATCGAACGCGGTTATGTGGATGAAATCAGCAACAAAGGGGGGGTCTACGAGGGGACTTTCTGGGATGAAGTGCGAGCGCTGGCGGGTCCGCGCGGAATTCCCATCTATATGGTCCCGTCATGCGGCCCCGTGGGGTTTGGCTCGTGGGGATGGCGTGAAGAACATCGGCGGATGTTCGACTACGCCCGGGCGACGGGGCACAGCGGGTTCAACCTCTATGAGTGCTGCTCGCTGCTGCGCCCGAAGGCGGGGGTGGAGGCGCTGGAACTCCTCCCGCGCGGGGAGGGCTTCACGGAGTTCATGCGCGAGTACCGGGCCGGGATGGCCTAGCAGGCTGCTAAGGAACCGCCCGGGCTAAAGCCCAGGCTACACGCGCAGCGCAAGGCCAAAGGCAAATCGTGTAGCGTGGGCTTTAGCCCGCGTGAATCTTGGGCGCAGACCGGGTTCTTTAGCAGCCTGCTGGCAGGCTCGGCAACTGGATACTCTGTCCATGTCGTGATAGATTGTGTTCGTCATCTGCATTTTACAAGGGAGGAACGTGCCGTGAGAAGGATTCATGCGATTGTCTCAGCTTTGGTGATCGCCGGGGCGGTGGCCGCGATGTCCCTGGCGGCGGACGAGACGGTGGCGCCGAAGAACGTCGTTGAAACGACGGCCGTCCGGCAGTACTGGACGTACTATAACGAGGCGACGGTCGACTTCAAGAAGGAGATGGATCGCCTGAAGTTGACCGGCACGTTCGACCCGGCCTCCGTCATTGTGTACGCGGTCAACGACGACGGCACGATGGCGGACGCTGTTCCGGCGCGGTTCATTCCGGCCGCGGACTTCGACGCGTCGGCCAAGCCGGTGGGGCGCGTGGTCTGGGAAGTGACCGGCGACGGAATCTTCCTGACGCAAGTTGCCGTGGATGACCAGGGGTATATCGTGAAGAAGCCGGAGATGGACCGGAAGCATAAGCTTGCGACGAAGTACTGGATAACGTTTGACGTGAAGGGGAAGAGCACCGCGGCGGCCCCGGCGGCGGCGAACGTTCCCGACCATGGCGACATCTTCCCGAACGGCGGATTTGAGGAAGCCAACGCGGCGGGTGTGCCGGACAAACTGATCTATTTCAGGCCGGAGTCCATGTCCCTGGACACGACCGTGTTCCACGCCGGAAAGAATTCGCTGCGATTGAACCCGAGTGCAGACAACAGCCCTGTGAATTTCAGCGTCATGGACCTGCGTGTGGAAGCGGGCAGGACTTACACGGTCAGCTTCTGGGGCAAGGCGCTGGGGACCGAGCCGAGCATCAGTTGCGTTTCCGAAGTCATGTGGCTGGATAAAAATCGCGAACAACTCAAAGACGACAAGGGGGTCGCTTTGACGGCCAGCCTGATCAAGGAGAATTACACGAAGACCGATTTCGACTGGAGGTTCTTCGAAACCAGTGCCCAGGCGCCGGCCGGGGCGTGCTTCGGGATTTTCTACGTTCAAACCTATGCCAAGGCCGGGCACGTCTGGATTGACGATATGAGCGTGCGTTCCCAGCCCGTGGCCAAGTAGGACATCGTATGTCTGATCAGACGCGCGCAGCGGACATTATGGCGACCGTCGAGCGGCTGAGTGGCCGGCCGTTGCCCAAGGACAGCGGGGACGAGGGGCTGCAGATCGGCTCCGAGGAAACCCCGGTGCGGCAGGCGCTCGTCGCCTGGATGGGCACCCGCGAGGCGCTTCTGCATGCGGAGAAGATGAAGGCGGACTTGGCGATCGTCCATGAGAGCTTGTTCTATCCGTACAACGTCCGGCTGAATCCGGGAGAAACGCCGGACTGGCTGGCGTGGACGACGAACCGGCAACGCAATGAGATCATTGTCCGCGCGCGCTTGACCGTCCTGCGCATCCACGGCAGCGCGGATATCATCAGCATCTTCGACGATGCGGCGGAACGGCTGGGACTCGGCGGCAGCGTGTCGGGTGAAGGCCTGCGCAAGGTCTACGAGATTGAGCCCGTCTCGCTGCGCGCGCTCGTGGAGCGGGTGAAGTCCATCTCCGGGTTGGGCCATGTGCGTGTCTCCTGCAAAGAGAAGGACCTCGACCGGGTCGTGCATCGCGTCGGCATGCCCTGGGGCGGCCTGGGGTTGTACACCAACGTGGGATACCAGGCATGGGCCCTCGGCCAGGGATGCGACGTGCTGATCGCCGGCGAGGCGGATAGCTACGGGTTCCGCTTCTCCGGCGAAAGCGATGTGCCGATGATCGAGACCAGCCACGAATCCAGCGAGATTCCCGGCTTCAGGAAGTTCATGGAGTTGCTGGCGGCAAGCCATCCGGACGTAACATTTGAGTATCACGACAACGGGAATGCGTGGCGCTGGATGTGAGGGAAGATGGGCGACACTGTACACTATGGTCCGATTCTCCACGCCGGAAGGAATGCGCCGGTCGCAGGGGGCGAGGGCGTTCAATCATCCGCGCGGGGGTCCGCTGCCGGCAGCGCGGTGGCCCCTCCCTGGACCGCGCGGTGGATCTGGTTGAACGCGAAGAACTTCCCCGATCACCAGACATCGCCGAACACATGGTACTGCGATAAAGCGCGGGCGGCGCATGCGCATACGGTCGCGTTGTTTCGCCGCGAAGTGAATCTGCCATTTGCGCCTCGCGCTGTGAAGGCGCGGATCAGTGCGGATGTGAAGTACCGGCTGTTCATCAACGGGCAATTGGCAGGGCGCGGGCCGACGGAGGTGGGGGGAGATTACGGCGACCGCGAAGCCGCAACGCGTTGGTTTTATGAGTCTTACGACTTGACGCCGCTGTTTCGAAAGGGGCCGAACGCTATTGCCGTGGAGGTCGCGCTTCAAGGAAACGTCCAAGCGGATTATTCGACGGGGCGAGGGGGGCTGCTGTTCGAGGCGGAGATCACCTTGGCCAACGGACGCCGCTCGCGTCTCCGAAGCGATGGCTCCTGGCGCGGGACGCGCAGTGCCGTCAACGGCGCACCCGATTTGTTTTACCTCGCGTGCGAACCGGTTGGCTGGTCCGAGCCTGGCTTTCGTGATGCGGCATGGCCCAAGGCGTCTGTGCTGAAACCGGGAGTGGCGCGCCGGTGGCACCTTGTTGCGCGCGACATTCCTCCGCTCATGGAGGCCACGATTCGCGCGCAGCGGATCGTTACTCCATTCCCTGAGATCAGCCGTCGCATCCGTCAGCCCAAGGGGATGATGTCGGGCGCTCATCCCACAACCATCCTTCCCGGCGCGCCGGTGACATTTTGGTTGGACTTCGGCAAAGAAATCGCCGGATACGCGCAGTTCACCGTTCGCGGGATCGAGAATGCGCGCATGACGGTGGGGTACGAGGAAGTTCCCGGGCGAACGCATCGCGCCGAAACGTACGTTCTGCGCGACGGGCTGCAGCGGTTTGAGTGCCCGCGCCTGGAAGGATTTCAGTACCTGAAGATCACGCTCGACCGACTCGACGGCCCGGTCGAGATACATGACGCGCGCTGCTCTTTCTCATCCTTTCCAGTCCGGTACCGCGGCGTTTTTGAGTGTTCCGACAAGTCATTGGACCGCATCTGGAAGGTAGGGCGCTGGACGACACAGTTGTGCATGCAGTCCTACCACCTCGACTCCCCCATCCACCAGGAGCCGCTCGGCTGCACGGGGGACTATCGCATCGAGACGCTCGTTAGCTACTACGCCTTCGGCGAGGGTCGGCTGGCGCGGCTCGACCTGCAGCGCACGGCGTGGCAGCTCGAACGGAAGAATGGCATCATGTTCCACACCAGCTACAGCCTGCTTTGGGTGCGGATGCTGGCGGAATACTACCAATACACCGGCGACCTTTCCCTGCCCCGCGAATTGATGCCCGTGGTGGCGGCGCTGTTGAAGCGGTTCGAGTCCTATCGCGGTCCTGGCGGCCTCCTGACGGGTGCGCCCAACTACATGTTCATGGACTGGGTCGCCTCCGGCCCCTTCGCGCTGCACCATCCCCCATGCTCCATCGGGCAGGGGTACCTGAGCGCGTTCTATGTGGATGCGCTGCGCGACGCTGCCGCTCTTGCGCGCGCTCTGGGCGACGAAGCGCGCGCGGCGGAGTTCGAAGGGCGGGCGGGCGCCGTCACCAAAGCCTTCCAGCGCGAGTTGTGGACCCCCCGGCGCGGATTGTACTGCGATGGCCGCCCGCACCGGGGCAGCACGCCGCCTCACGACTGGCTGCCGCCGGACCCCGATAAGATATTCTACAGTGCGCACACCAACGCGCTGGCGGTCGCCTGCGAGATCGCGCCGAAGGAGCGGCGGGCGGAAATTCTCCTGCGCGCGCTGGAGGATACGTCGCTGCCGCCAATGCAGCCGTATTTCATGCACTATCTCTTCGACGCCCTCGAGATATCCGGTCTCTACAATCGGCTCTGGCCGCGCCTGGTTCGCCGCTGGAACCGCCTGCTGGAAGAACATGAAAGCAGTTG
>Ga0114951_10005101_pt1 | contig 12316 bp, 11 predicted proteins | sample AM7aDNAmetaG_FD_88677 | JGI IMG/M metagenome (GOLD analysis project Ga0114951, IMG submission 88677) | Freshwater microbial communities from Finland to study Microbial Dark Matter (Phase II) - AM7a DNA metaG | ecosystem: Environmental > Aquatic > Freshwater > Lake | place: Finland: Lake Alinen... | reverse complement strand
TGCGGTCTTGTGATGCAAAGATAAAAATCGAGGCTGCATGGCAAACTCCTCCTTTTTGCGAACAAACAAGTCTACCACGTAAATCATTTCATGTCCTTTTATTTATGTCCGTCTGTATATCTTGAACTTGCTAGGCGGGCCGCCCCAGGCCGTAATGGGCGAACCTCGTCCTGCCTCCTCAGGCGGGCTGTCCCCATAGAAAACCCTGTCCATACTGGACGCCTAACTCCTTGAGCGTTTCCAGGTCCTCCCGGGTCTCGATTCCCTCGGCGATGATCTTCGTCTTTAGGCTTTCCACCACCGCCAGAAGTCTCCGGAGCATTTCCTTCTGACTCTTGTCATGGCTGATATTCGTCACGAGCCTCTTGTCGAGCTTGATCACGTCGGGCTGAAGGAGGATCAGACTTTCAAGACAGCTTCGGCCAAACCCCACATCATCGATCGCAACGCCGATCTTCCTTTTCTTGAGTTCCTGCACCACATGGACAAGATAAGAAGGATCACCCAGGATCTGCTGTTCGCTGACCTCGACACAATAGGCCCCACAGAGGCTGACCGGCGGGAATAGTCTTGAGAATTGCTCGGGCTGAAGTTTCGCCATGGTCGACGGAAAAAGGTTCACATGTTTTTCCGACTCGGGAGAAACCCCTCGGGCCGCCTCGAGCGCGCTCTCGAGGCATCGTTGGTCCACCACGGACAGGATATTGTTCTCCATGCTAAAGTTAAAAAAGTCATCGGGCATTTCGAAGCCGCTGATATTAGTGCGGGCAAGGAATTCATAACCGATCGTCTTTTCAGTAAGAAGATCCAGAATGGGCTGCTTGACCGAGCGAAAGCAACTGCCCGACCGGAGCGTATCCACGATGCTCTCCGACTTCGGCTCCCAACCTTCCCCGGTACTCACCTGGTTCTTTCCGGCCCTTTTGCTTTTCACCAAAGCCGCATGAGTGCCTTCAAGAAGAGAATCGACTGACGCCGTCCGTTTATTCACGTTCATGACACCCAAACTGGCGGTAGTTTTGATCGATTTCCCCCCGGACTCCACAACGGTTGTCTGGCTTATAGCTAACCTTATTCTTTCAGAAAAATGAAGGCCTTCAGCCAACCGGGTATTGGGAAGAAGGATGATGAATTCATCCCCTCCTATGCGGGAAACGTAGTCGGTACCTCTCACCGTCCGTTTCAGAACCTTTGATATCTCCTGAAGAACGATATCCCCGACGGCATGGCCGAACGAATCATTGATAGCCTTGAAATTGTCCAAGTCCAGAAGTATGACGGAAAGAGTAGCCCCCTCACGGCCGGCGATCTCGATCTCCCGGGAGAGCATGCGCTGGAGTCCCCGACGGTTGAGCAGTTGGGTCAGAGGGTCAAGAAAAGAAAGTTTCTCAAGACTCTCATTCAGCACTTCTATTTGCAGTTTCTGATGATGCCGTTCCAGGGCATAGGAGAGAATTCGCGCAAGCATTTTTCCTCGGACCTCGCCCTTCACCACATAATCCTGGGCGCCTTTTTTGACAGCTTCGAGAGCCAGGGTCTCGTTGTCGGTACCGCTCAGGATCACGCAAGCGATCTCGGGATGAGCTTCAACGATCCTCTCAAAAGTGGCCAGTCCCTGACTATCGGGCAAGCCCAGATCAAGGAGGATCAGCTGGAAGGTTTTTTCGTTTAGGATTTTAAGCGCGGATTCAAGGGTATTAACTGTTTCGATATCAAACGAAACCCTCTTCTCGGAACGCAGGGATATCCGAAAAAATCCGGCGAAGTCAGGCTCATCATCGACCAGCAACATTTTCACTATAGACGCTGAATGAAGTTGCTCTTTCATACACCACCTTTTTTCTCTAATGCTACAGTCTGCTTTACTATGCTAGTCCTTCAAGGGCCATTGTAAAGTTAAATCTCGCATTATTGGCCGCGCATAAAACAAACCATAATCAAGAGCCCGGGGATGATGCGTTCGATCTCCTTACACAGTGACGGTCAGAATTGCTGACAACTTCAGTTGTATTTTCCCGAACGGTTTTCCGTTGACTGAAAGAGAGCATTTGTTATGATGGCCTACCCAACCCCACCTCTGTACTTCTTTACATGAATTGCAGGTGGGATTGCCCCATTTTCCACTTCGTACAAATTGAAAGGTTTTGGGACTATGGATAGCCTATCGATCGCGACGTCTTTTCTGCTCGTCTTCCTCTTGGCGGGCTGGCTCTATCGCAGCAGCCGCTCGCTTTCGGAATTAAAGTCCGCGCCGACGCTTAAACTCACGGAGTCCGCAGTCCGGCATGGAAGAGTTTCGGTTTTGATCCCGGCGAAGAACGAAGAGAAGAACATAGCGGACTGCGTCAAACCTTTCCTTGCCCAACTTCGCGAAGGCGATGAAGTCATCGTCATCAATAATTGCTCCACGGACCGCACCGAGGAGATCTTGAAGGAACTTGGCGCAAGCCAGATCCCTGACAATACCCGCGCAAAAAGCGGCGTCCGAACCGCTTGCGCTTTCCGTTATCTTAATACTCCCGAAACTCCCGCAGCGTGGACGGGCAAGAATTTCGCACTTCATCTCGGCGTCAAGCACGCGTCAGGAGATTGGTTTCTTTTTACCGATGCCGACACGCGCCATCAGCCCGGAAGCGTCGACTCAGCCTTAAGCTTCGCCGAGCGCGAGAAGCTCGATCTGCTGACACTTCTCCCCCGCTGTCTCGCCCACGGATTCTGGGAAGAGACGATACAACCCTGCGCGATGGCCTACATGGGGCTATGGTTCCCGATCCGTAAGATCAATGACCCGAAGTCCAAGGTCTATTTCGGAAATGGACAATACCTTTTCATCCGCACCGGCCACTACTGGAGGATCGGGGGCCATGAGAGCGTCAAAGAGGCCTTTCTCGAGGATTTTGCGTTGATGAAGAAGACTAAGGAAAACGGCGCCCGCGGGATGTGCGCATTCGGTATGGATCTTTACGGAACCCGGATGTACGACTCATTTGACGCGGTTTGGCGGGGTTGGCGGAGGATCTTTCTCCACGCGTTCGAGCAAAATCCTGCGGCCCTTTTCAAATGCGTTCTTAGCGTATGCCTCTTCTCCGTTCTCCCCTTCGCAGTGATCCTGTCGATCTCGGGCCACTTTTCAATCTCGCTATTTCTCTGCCTTTTGATCCTTGCCATCATTTTTTCGACAGCCGCCACTGCATACGCGATCATTCGGGCCCGAAAGCGTTTTGCAATCCTCCACCCTCTCGCAGCACTAGTCTTTACCGGTATTCTAGCGGACGCTTTCCTTATGGCGATCTTCAGGCGCCCCACGCACTGGAGATAAAAAAAGGGGAACCCCCTTAGCAGGAGCTCCCCTCTGATTTTGTACGCCGGCGGACGGTCTTACGATATCTCTTATGGGACCTTTTGAGACGCGCTATCTTTAACCGGCAAAGTCTTTTTTTCAGCGGATTTGTGCTTCGCAGACTTGGAGGGACTATGTTTTTTCTTCTCCGTGGTCTTTTTATCCGACTTTTGTTTCTTCTTGGCTTCTTGGGCTTTGCCGGCCTTTTTCTTTCCAGTCTTTTGTTTTTTCTTTTCTTCGCTTTTCTTGTCGGCCGTTGTCTCCGACTTCACCGCATCGGAAGAACTCGCGCCGCTGGTGACTTTAGAAGCCGCCTCCGCCTTTAAAGAGTTGTCCCCCGTAACAGTCGCCACGGCATCCGGAGAAACCATCGGGTCGAGATCCTGAGCGACCTCTTCAGCATTCGCGTACGGGATCCCAGCATACAAAACGGCGACAATCAAAAGCGCGGTCAGAACTTTTTTCATTGAGAACTCCTTAAGGTTTGAATGACGATATTAAATTGCCAAGTAGCCAACTTTTACGGCATATCCGATCAAGGTCTTGAGGAATGCGCGATCCGTTTTCGGCATGGGGATTCCGGTCCCCCGAAGAATGTCTCTCGTATTGGTGGTATCGAACGTCAGATGACCGTTCAAATACCCGAGATAGGGTTCGAGCATCGCAAAGACCATCTGTTCCTGTCCGCTCATTTTGCTTTTGAGGAAATGCTTCGGGTCAATGACCTCGATCGGCGGAATAGACGAATAGGTCTTTTGGCCTATTTCCAAAAGCATCCCGATCGAGGGCGGCTTGGGAGAGACTACGTGAAAGGCCTTATTGATGCTGGCCGGATTCTTTACGATGGCGCAGGTCGCGCGGATCACAAAATCAATGGGAACGATATTGAAGGTATTCTCAAGATGCGTCGGGATCTTCGAAAGGACACCATGAGCAAAGAGCTTGATAAAAGGATAGATCACGTTAAATTCCGAGACGACACCCGTCTCCGAATGCCCTACCACGATACTCGGCCGGATGATCGTGACAGGAAGCCCCTTCGCCATCGCTTCGCGAACCTTGGTCTCGGCTTTGTATTTGCTGGACTCGTAATAATTCGCGAAGACAGGCTTGGCCGGCAACTCATCTTCCTTGGAGCAGTGATTCCAAACACTCCCCGCGACGAACGCCGTGCTGAAATAGATGAAGCGTTCGAGCTTTCCTTTTCCTCTGAGGTCCCAGGCCAGTTCCAGCGCGTGTTCCGTCCCGCCGACGTTGATCTGCTGGCATTCCTTCTCCGTCCCGTTCAGGGCCGTGAGAGCCGCGATGTGGTAGAAGACCTTGCACTCGCGTTCCAAATAATCAAGATCGGTTTTCTTAAGACCAAACTTATGATGCGTCACGTCTCCTTCGATCACGTGAATGCGGGAACCGAGATGGGCATCAAGGCCGATCGCTTTGAGGATCTTTTTAACGCGCTCGGAATGCGTCGCTCGATTCTTGGCGCGCGCCAGGATCGCGATATCCGCGTCGGTGGTCTTCAAAAGTTCTCTGACAAGGTCCTGACCCAACACGCCGGTCGCGCCTGTCATAAAGATCAAGTTATGTGCCATCATATCTCCGTAGAGCTAAACAAATATTTTGCCCCCCGAACCCGAAGGAGTTCGAGAGCGCCACAGCCACATCCGAGCGCCGGGCCATATTCGGAACGTAATCCAGATCGCAATCGGGATCCGGTTCCTCGTAATTGATCGTCGGCGGAATCACCGAATCACGCATCGCCAAAAGACAAATGATCGCTTCCACGCCACCGGCCGCCGCAATCATGTGGCCCAGCATCGATTTCGTCGAGCTAACCGGGATCTTGGAAGCGAAATCCCCCATCACTTTTTTGATGACAAGGGTTTCCAGCGAGTCGTTGACCGAGGTGGAAGTGCCGTGAGCATTGATATAATCAATATTTTGGGGACTAACGCAAGCTTTTTCCATCGCTATTTCCATCGCCCCCGCCGCGCCCTTCCCTTCCGGGTCCATATCCGTGAGACGATACGCGTCCGCGGTCGAGCCGTAGCCCACCACCTCGCCGTGGATCGGCGCCTTACGCTTGCGGGCATGCTCCAGATCTTCCAGGATCAAAACTCCCGAGCCTTCGGCAATGACAAATCCATCACGTTTCTTGTCAAACGGCCTGGAAGCCTTTTCCGGCTCTCCGTTCCGCGCGGAAAGAGCCGTCAGCAAACTGAATCCCGCAACGCCCATTGGATAAATCATGGAATGAGACCCGCCGGCCATCATCACATCCGCGTCGCCGCGCCGTATCCATTCAAATGCCTCACCGATCGCCTGCGAAGATGCCGCGCACGCCGTCAGACAATTCGACACAGGCCCCCGAATATCAAACAGCCGCGTCAAATGCGTCACGGTCATGAAAGGCTGATTCTCAAGCTCCCTCAGCGCACTCATGTTTTCTGCCGAGCTACGAAGGTATTGAGCTTTGTCCACGACCACGGTCGGGTCCTGCGTAAAAGACGCTACCATCGTCTTGACGAAGGGACCAAAATCGATCCCGCTGTCACCGGCACCAAAATAGATCCCAAATCTGTTCGGATTCACGGCAAGAGGCTCAAGCCTCGCGTCCTTGTAAGCCTCCGCAGCAGCCTGAAGAGCAAAAAAGGTGCTGCGCCCGGCGCAACTAAGCGGAGGATTACGCTCAAGCCATTTCTCGAAGGAAAATCCTTTCACTTCGCCGGCAATGCGTGTAGGGAAACGGCTGGCATCAAAGAGCGTGATGGGACCGATGCCCGACTTCCCCTGCGTCAGTCGAAGCCAGGTATCGCGCACCGAATTCCCGAGAGGCGTCACCGCGCCCATGCCTGTCACAACCACTCTGCGTTTGTTTAACATTTTTTAAACACCAAAGAAGCGTTCTGTCCGCCGAAGCCGAACGTGTTGAGTACTGACACCTTCACATCGCAGGATCTTGCTTCACCCCTGACGAACGGAAGCTCACATTGGGTGTCAGGATCTCTCAGGTTCGCTACCGGCGGCACCTGCCCTTTGTGCGTGGTCAGCGCGGCGATCACAGCTTCAACCCCGCCTGCGCCATAGATCAGATCCCCCGTGATGGGTTTTACCGCGGTCACATGAAGTTTCTTGAAAGTCGAAGCGTAAAACGAATGGACTGCCAGTGTCTCTTGAATGTCTTCCTGGGGAATGCCGCTTCCGTTCGCGACAAGCACATCGACATCGGCAGGCTCGATCGCGGCATCTTCAAACGCGCGGCGTATCGCCACGCGCTTCCCCGTAAAATCATCCGTGTCCCTGGGATCATAATTAAAATCTGAGGAAGATCCGTAACCCGCGATCTCAGCATAGATCGTGGCACCGCGTTTTTTTGCGCTCTCAAGGGATTCAAGAACCAGGATCCCCGCACCTTCGCCAAGGACGATACCGTCATGCCTTTTATCAAAGGGACAATAAACTTTTTCGGGAGCTTCATCGCGCGCCGAAAGAAGTCCCAGAAGCTGGAACCGGGAAACCCCCATAGCGTTAAGCTTTGAATCCGTGCCGCCGGCAAGCATGATATCCGCGTCGCCCCGTTCGATCACGCGGTAGGCTTCTCCAATCGCCTGAGTGCTCGCGGCCGAAGATGTCGTGATCGTGTTGCTCGGGCCTCGCAGCTGATTCGCGACAGAAATATGACAGGCGGGCATATTAGGAAGATACTTCAAAAACCAGAGCGGAAAAAGTGAGCGGATGCCGTCCTGGCCGAACTTTGTAAGCGAAAAATGCCCGTTCTCGTCCAAACCGTTCCTGAACCCGACCCCGATCTCATCAAGATCGTTATTGAGAATGCCGGTACCAAGCGTCACACCGATACGAGTGGGATCATAGCTTTCCGGAGCCAGCCTGGCATCCCGGAGCGCCAACCGACTCGCGGCAACCGCCATTTGGATCTCACGGGACATCAGCTTGATGGATTTGCGATTCTCGATGAATTGTTTGGGGTCAAAATTGTCCAACATTCCCGCGTACTTGAAAGAAGAGCTGTTCAGTCCGAGAGGCTCGGAGCTTCGTATCGCGGAACGCCCGTGGAGCGCTGCATCCCAATAAGGTTCCCATCCGTTCCCGCAGGACGTGATGACGCCAAACCCTGTGATCACGACGCGGCGCTTGGAATTCATTGAGGAAGGACAACCTTCTCGCGAACTTTGAAGTGGCTCATAAACGCATCGTGAAAGGTCACAGATCGCGTTTGCCTTCCGGAAAGTCCCGTCGCCGCCATCAGCAGGAGTCGGGCCTGGGCAACAGGGCCTTCCGCGGAGGTGATCGTCGCCTCGAGCCATCCGCCTTCCGGAGCGAGGCTCTCGGACCAGGCTTCGATCTGAATAGGAGTCCCGGGTTTAGGAACGCATGTCATGGTCGCATTCTCGATCTTGGCGAAGATCAGATCCTTTCGGTAATCACTCTCCGCACCAACCAAAAGTCCTCCCGTCTGCGCCATCATTTCAACAAAAAGGACTTCCGAACTATACGGAGCATCCGGAACTTTGGAGGAAGTGACCGCTTTCTTTCCCTTATGGATTAATTCAACCTTCTCAAGAAGTAGCCAGCGCATATTATCCCCAGATCATGGCCTGGGCACCCACAAGATCACCGCTGCGGAAAAAATATCCTTCGCCTCGATAGTGCCTGCCGGTGCGGCCCGTTCGCCATTTCATTTCAAAATGATCCCCCCCAAGGCGCTTGAGCATCATCCCCTGAAACCCCTCGAGTCCCATCCAGGATTCGCCGCAAGCCTTAAAGAATGCTTCTTTGGCCGTAAATAGTTCGGCAAAATCCTGAAGAGTAAGCGTCTTGAAGGACCGCCTTTCGGCGGCATTGAGAAAGCGCTCGCGAATATAATCGCGATGTCGGGAAAGAAACTGCTTCACGCGATGACGGGAGATAAGATCGACGCCGATGCCGCGCAGCGTGGTATTTTTCTTCTTTACGAGCAGCATTGATCGGAGCAGGAACTCTTGCCCAAACGGTCGTTCAGATAACGGAGAAGCATTCTCACGGTAAAACAATCCGCAAGCTTCGAGATCTGGGGATCCTTCGTGAACTCATCAAGTTCCAGATACGGAAGTTTTGCGCGAAGCTCGGCAAGGCCTTCTGCCGTGACGATCCCTTCTTTCACAAACCGCTCGTCATTCATGAGATTGCTCGGAAAAAGATCTCCGGCGGGGATCTTCAGATCAAAGGCTTTCTCGAGACGGAAGACGATATCGATAAAATCGATCGACTCCGCGCCAAGGTCCCGCTTCAGGGACGCCTCAGGGACAATGTCGGCTTCATCGACTCCGAGTGCGCCGGCAAGAGTTTGCTGAACCTTCGTAAAGAGCTCTTTCTCCATGATCATGCTACCGTCCTTCCTAATTTGTTTACGCCAATGATGAAGATTGCGGATTCATGACTTTGGCCAGTGTCAGCTTTGCCGATACGGCCACTTCCCCTTTAAAAAACAACTTCGCGTCCCAGCTCGTTTCACCGTCCGCTGTCTGTGTGAGAACCAATCTACTTTCCCATTCATCGCCGGGTCTGAGATATTTCGTGAACCGTGTCGCGCGTATCTGTTTTAAAAAATAATGCCGGCCTTCACTCCCGGAGATCGATTCCAGATACCTCTCCGCTGTCTGTTTGAGCATCTCGAGCGCCAGGACTCCCGGAAGTACCGGAAAGCCCGGAAAGTGATCCTTGAAAAATTCAGAATCTTCGGGGATACGCCCGCAGGCTGTGATCCCTTCCCCTTCCTTAATCCAGAGGACCTTTTCGATCGCTAGTCTCGCCATCGCAATTCAGCTTTCCCGTACCACGCCAGGGTGATGCCACCTAAGCGCCTTACTCCTGGATCTTTTCTAATATATAAACTCCCTGAAGAATCCGAAGTCCCAGAAGCCACGTAAAGAAACTTTTAAAAGAACAAACTTTGAAACCCGCTGTCTTAAAAAACTCACGCCATCCGCCGTCTGTCCGGAATTGATGCGGATGCGCCATGAATTCCACATTCAGGATCCGGTCCCTGCAAATGGTCCACCACCGGCCGGCCGTATGATGATAAAGATCTTCCACCACCACAACTTTCTGCCGCGTCACCCGCCGGACTTCCCGGAAGAGCGCCTCGGGATCCGGAACATGATGAAGCATGGTCACAAGAACCGTCACATCAAAACTCTTGTCTGGGAACGGGATCCTGGAACCGTCATAAAGCACCACCGGAGCCCTTTGGTAGCCTGGTTTCACAACATCCAGTATCAATGATTCATGGCCGCGGCGCTTCAGCGGATCAGCATAAAATCCCCAGCCGCCTCCAAGATCAAGCACCCGGCTCTTTTCAGAGATCTGATCCGCAAAGTGCTGAGTGATCTGTTCGGCACGGGATTCAAGAGCGCCATGAGCAAAACATCTGACGAACCAATCCAAAACACGGCGCTGAAAGAGCTGTAAACTTTGCTTAATGGAATTCACGTTCCCGATCATTGTGGTTTTGAGCGGCAAATTATAGCATAGCCCTGTTTCCGCCCAAACTTTTATTTCATTTTCATTAGGATAGTTTGGACGACCCCATCCCGCCTCGGTGACGGCGGGATGATAAGTATTTGTACCGCCCAAACTTATATTTCATTTCTTTGCGGCAGTTTTAATTCACCCATTTCTACGTGGAAGACTGAAGTAGCTGGATGTCCTGCGATAGGAATATGCCTACGGCCTATCCTTAGGCTGCGTTGAGGACTTCTGCGGTAGCCTGGTATTCGCGGACGATCTGCTGGAGGAGAGCGCTACGATTTACGATAAGATGGCGGCCGTTAGGATCAAAAGTAACGACACCTTCGCTAAGCCCCATTTTCAGGAGAAAAGCTATCAACTCGGTTTTAATCTCCTCCGGTTTCAACCCCTTGGTTACTAGATCGGCTTTTTTAAGCCCCACGGCAATTCGGACCAGATCCTCCGCAACATCAAGGAAAGGGCCTCCATCCACATTGCCGGTTTCAACCCCGACCCCGAATAGAGATGGCCTGGTTGAAAAATATTCTGATCCGGTATCTGCAAGCACGGGAACACCATGGCTGTTCTCCGCCGCGATAGCGGGATTGTAGTCCCCAAACCCACGGATCCTCTGGATTCTTAAATTCAAGCCCGTAAGATCCAGATCCCGTGCCAGTTTTGACGGTATAACCGCAGTTCCAATACCCACACTCATGACGCGTAAAGCCTCAAGCAAATTCTTATCCATCTTCGCCACATCGAATCCGATCGTGAATTTCCCCTCGATCCCGCTCGCCTTCAATGCCGCGAGAAACATTTCTATCACAAATATGAGCATTTCCTTCGTCACAAGAACAGTCGCTCGCCGCTGGTCACTAGTTGAACCTTGACCACCAACGAGTGGCAAGGCACCGGCGACCTTTTGTTCCCTCGCATGGGAGCGATGGCTTTCGGCTGCGCCCTTAGCGGAAGATTCCAAACGAACAGCCTCCTCTTTAGCTATCAATTCAATGACGGCCTTCCTCAGCAGCGCAACAAACCCCGGCAAATCAATTTTCACATACCCGATCACCTCCCGCGCCTGTTCATCGGTCAACTCTGAAGCCCTGGCTTCTTTCCCCGCCGGTCGAAGGGCCACAGCAATAGCCCCCAACGTGCGATTGCTTGCCAACCGCAATTCTGAGCGGCTTTGAGGAATCTTGGAATTGAGTGATGCCTCTTGATGCAGTAGATCTTGTAAAAATTGCCGTTGATTGGCTCCTTGCGGGGTAATCCCCACGAGGTCATTGACTGACAAACCTCCGGGGGTTTCTATATATAATTCATCTTGCCGCGAAAAATCCTTTTGACCTCTGCTGCGCGCCTCGGAGCGGACGGATTTTGAAGATTCGCTCGATTTTCCTGCACTCCAGAGGAGGGAGACCTCACGGAGAAACATTTCATACTGATCCAGTTTATTGCCATATCCAGACTGGGGTTTCTCCTCCGCAATTTCTCGCAGCATAGGCATCCGGGGCAAACTCAGATGATGGTGCAAATTAATGTAGTCCGAGCCCGGATCACTCAAATATTCAACGAACTGACGAAAACGGTTTTCGGGATCCGATTCTCCCAGATAGTCTTTTTCTTCTATTACTTGCCCTCCATAGTTCTTCTTCGCAAACTCCAAAAGCTCATTCCCCAAACCTTCCAAATTCATAGATTTCAGTTTTTTGGCGTAGTCAGGATCCGAAACTTTCCAGGTCCGTGGATCCTCATAAGGCAAGGGATCACGTTCGATCGCTGTAAACAGCTTCCAGATCTCGTCAAAGGACTGACCTCGAGAATTCCGGAGGGGCTCTTCTACGTTTACTTTTCCTTTGTATGCTTCCGATCGGGCGGGCGCAGGAGTTGATGCGGAACTTGCGATGAGCCCTTCAAACTCTGCCCTGTCGGCTCCCAACTTTTGTATCACCTCGGTAAGCGACATTCGTTCAGCGGGAGACCGGGAAACAAATCGCCTGAGTCCTTTATACGCCGTATCACTTTCTACCCTGTAGGCATCAGCGATGCCCCTGACGCTGAAAGAAATTCTCGACTCGTCCTCTTCGGGATTCGGCTTTACAGGATGCGAGGAAAAAATAATATCCAAATACTCGGAAAGCTTCTTGTCCCAAAAATCCAATTGGTCCAGGCTTCCGGGATCTTGCAGAATTTCCCTGGAAATAGTATCCGCGATCATCATTACAAATCCGAACACATCGAATTTCTCGGTAACCTTTTTCTCCTCACCCGGAACATAGAATCCCGGCGTCACACCAGCCGCGTTTTCTCCAAAAGGCACCGCGGATCCGAAATCCGTCAGGAAGGCCTCTCTCTCCAGATTAAACAGAATATTGGGAGGTTTGATATCACAATGTGACAGGCCGGCAAGCTTGTGGACCTTTTCAAGAATATTCCCAGCCTTGAACCAAACATCAAAGATCGCGG
>Ga0114951_10005099_pt1 | contig 12316 bp, 15 predicted proteins | sample AM7aDNAmetaG_FD_88677 | JGI IMG/M metagenome (GOLD analysis project Ga0114951, IMG submission 88677) | Freshwater microbial communities from Finland to study Microbial Dark Matter (Phase II) - AM7a DNA metaG | ecosystem: Environmental > Aquatic > Freshwater > Lake | place: Finland: Lake Alinen... | reverse complement strand
TTAACCCGATTGTGCATGAGCTTAACACCGTGTTTGATAGAAAGCACCTGATTGATGATTACACGCTGTCAAGGAATATCGCAAAGTATGGCTTGAAGTTCACTACGTTAAGAGACATCTTCCAGCCGTGGGGCTTTCAGGACGGAAACTGGTTCTGGCACCAGTATACCCACCCAGGAGAAGTGAAAGTTGTCATGATGCGCCAACAGTTGATTAATTGGGGAATAGTTAAGCCAGACTATTTTGGAAATAATCAAAAATTAGTGAGTGAAATTAAAAATGATTGTTTACAAAATACAAAATAAAATAAACGGCAAAATTTACATTGGGCAAACAATAAAAACTCTTGATGAAAGAATGAAGGGGCATCTTTTAAAGAAAAACAATCATGCCATTCACAGGGCAATCAAAAAATATGGGATAGAAAATTTCAACTTTGAAACGATGGCATATTGTGACACAAGAAAACATCTTAATTTTCTGGAAAAGTTTTACATTGGTCTTTATCAATGTAAATCACCGAATGGTTATAACTTAACCGATGGCGGTGAGGGAACGTCTGGGCATAAATTTATTGATACTAAAAAATTTACAGAAAACAGGAAACAATGTTGGAGAAACCCAAAGTATCGGGAAAACATGGCTAAGAAACATTGGTCTAAGTTTCCAGAAAAGTTAGAAGCAGTAAAAAATAAAATATCAAAATTCACAAAAAAAATGCACGAGGACGGAATTTTAGGTGGTTATCGTGGTGGTGGAATAAAAACAGAAGAATCAAGAGCGAAGGCTTCCGCTTCTGCAAAGAAAAAATGGAGCGACCCAAAATATCGTATCAAAATGTCCGAAGCACACAAAGGGAAAAAGGCAACAGAAGAAACAAAAAGAAAAATGTCTTTGGCAGGAAAGGGGAGAATTGTTTCAGAGGAAACAGGGAATAAAATTTCTGACGCGAAAAAACGTGGATGGGCCAAAAGAAAAGGAGAATTACAATGCGCGGCATTATAGACCGAGACACAGTGCAGGTTGAAATAACTAATTTTTGCTACCTCAGCTGTAGTAATTGTACGAGATTTTGTGGAAGTCACGAAAAGCCTTATTTTATGAGTTTTGACCAATTCAAGGAAGCGGTTGACTCCTTAGTTGGTATGCCTCGCATGTTGGGTTTTATGGGGGGTGAAACTTTAGCACATCCTGAATTTATAAAGTTTTGTGAATACGCCCGTTCCAAGTTTCCAAAAGAGCAATTAGGTCTTTGGACATGTATGCCTCTCAAGTTCGCTCATTACCGTGAGGTAATATGCGAGACATTTGGTCATATTTTCCCAAATTCCCATGGGAGGGATGATGTGTTCCATGCTCCTATTCTTGTAAGTGCTGAGGAGGTTATTCCAAACAAGCAACAAATGTTTCATGCGATAGATCATTGTTGGCTTGAGGAAAGCTGGTCTGCCTCCATCAATCCGAATGGTGCTTTCTTTTGTGAGATAGCGGCGGCAATGTCATTATTGTTTGAGGACGCTCCCAAAGGATGGCCGGTAGAGCCTGGCTGGTGGTGGAGGACTCCTAAAGACTTTACGTCACAGATAGAGTTCTTTTGTCCCCGTTGCGGGGTGGCTATGCCGTTGGCAAGGCGACAAAGTACGGACGGCAGGGATGATATAAGCCCCATGAACCTTGAACGCTTAAAAGACCGCTCGTTAAAGATTAAAAAAGGGCAGTACGTACTAAGCAACTGTCAACCAGTCCCGGCACCGGCCCTTGAGAAAATGGCGGCGTATAAGGACATGGAGTACCGGCAGAAGATCGCGGACGCTTACGGAATGTTTCTTATCCCAAACCAGCGTGGGTTCTTGACCCCGATGTTAAAGAAAAACTTTGATGTTAATGAAGAGCGAATTTACAAACCATCTTTATTTGAGCAATTTCAAACACTATGAAAAGGATACTCGTTTCGGGGGGCGCAGGCTTTATCGGACACCATCTTTGCAGGAAACTGCTTGAGATGGGGGACATTGTTGATTGTATCGATGACCTATCGACTGGAAGGCTTGAGAACATTAATTTCAATCAAAAACTTAATCCTTTTGGATTTTTTAGACACGATATAACGGAACCGTTTACGTGGGAGGATTGGGGGTTTATTGACGAAATCTATCACCTTGCGTGCCCGGCTTCACCGGTGGCGTATCAGAAAGACCCGGTTAAGACGATGCTGACGTGCATAGTGGGGACAAAGAACGTCCTTGACTTAGCCAAAGCTACCGGGGCGAAAGTTCTTTTAACCTCAACCAGCGAGGTGTACGGCGATCCGATAGAACACCCGCAAAAAGAAGAATACTTTGGAAATGTAAATTCATTGGGGTCTCGCGCTTGCTACGACAACGGGAAGAGGGGAGCCGAGACCCTGATGATGGATTACCACCGGATGTGCGGGGTTGATACCCGCATAGCTCGGATATTTAATACCTACGGCACAGGGATGCAGGCAGATGACGGACGCGTAGTGAGCAACTTCATAAATCAGGCGTTAAAAGGTGATCGGTTAACTTTTTACGGTAAAGGAACCCAGACACGGAGCTTTTGTTACGTTGACGATACCGTGGACGGTTTGATTGCCTTGATGGGAAGCGGTTATAATCTACCAGTTAATATCGGAAACCCGGATGAACACCCGGTTTGGAAATTAGGGGAAAAGATTCTCGCTTTCACCGGGTCAAATTCATCCATTGATTTTTTACCGTTGCCGGCCGATGACCCAAAGGTGAGAAGGCCCGATATTACCAGAGCAAAAGAATTGCTGGGATGGGAACCGCAAGTTTCACTTGATGATGGTTTAAAAAGGACGATTGAGTATTTTAAGGATGAGCTTGATAAATATAAAGTGATTCCAAATCCTTTTTATAAAAACGTTCCATTAGTAAAAATAGAAAGCGTAGCATAAATATATAACCGGATAGCCGGGAAGAGGGGAATGGGTAGGTAAAAAGGATGGTGATTTATGAAATTTAGAGAACATAGGGAATCGCTTGAGGATGCGCTTAAAACTGTTGTTGAGATTTCTCCAACAAGAGAAGCGTTATTAAAATATATCAACAAAATTTACAATAAAAATTACACTATAGAAAAATTAGATGTTAAATATTACATATTTGATGAGCGAATTAATTGGGATACTTGCATTGTCACGGTTGATGGGAATACGGTTGGGTTTACAAATATGTTAATTTAACAAATCTAGAGGGAAGAGGGGATTAAAATTAAAAAATCAGTAAACGCCAAGGCCGTTAAAGCCAAAGCAATCGACAAATCAATACCCACCATTGATGCCTTCCAGAACCTGATGGCTCGTTTGGGGTTTAGTGCCCCAAACCTGCTTGAGGGAACGGAATACCCGCTGACCAGGCTTACACGCGATTATCAGTTAATGAACTCCCTCTATCGCTCTCACTGGATAGTTCGGAAGGTAATTGACACCATCCCCGAGGATATGTGCAAAAACTGGATCAACTTGACGTGCGAAGTTACCCCAGAACAGATTGACCAATTCCAGAGAGTTGAACGAAGGACTCAGACGAAGAGAAACATCCTCAAAGGTTTGAAGTGGGGGCGACTCTATGGTGGGGCCGGTGCGATCATGTTGATAAAAGGCCATGAAGACTACCTCAAAGAGCCTCTCAACCTTGACGATGTTGCTCCTGATGCTTACAAGGGGTTGCTCGTTTTAGACCGTTGGAGCGGGATTTATCCGGGCGCGGTTATGGTTAGTGATATTAATTCACCTGATTTTGGGTTACCGGAATCTTACCGGGTGACGCTTGAGAATGGTAAAAACTTGGATGTTCATCATTCCCGGGTGCTTCGATTCATCGGGCGTGACCTTCCTTTCTGGGAGAAGCAAGCAGAGGTTTCGTGGGGAATATCAGAAGTTGAAGTGATTTATGAGGAATTGAAGAAGCGGGACAACACCGGCTGGAATATGGCAAGCCTTATCTTCCTGGCCAATATCCGGGTGCTCAAAATGGCTAAGCTCGCGCAGTCTTTGGGAGTAAATAACGCCGCCGCGCAACAGCAGCTTTTCAACACCTTGCAGGCCCAAAACTGGCTACTGTCAAATATGGGGATGCAGGTCTTAAACGCTGATGATTCTTTCGAGACTCATTCAATAAGCAATTATTCAGGACTCAATGAAATCTATCAATCGTTTATGCTGGATATTTCTGGGGCCTGTGAAATCCCAATAACAAAGCTATTCGGACGATCACCCGCGGGCATGAACGCAACCGGGGAAAGCGATCTGCAAAACTATTACGACACCATTGACGAGAAGCAAGAATCTTATTTACGGCCGGTCTTTGACAAACTCTTCCCGGTTATCGCCATGTCAACCTGGGGAGAAGTCCCAGATGATTTTGATTATACGTTCCCGTCCTGTAGAACATTATCGAACGAGCAGATGGCAGAACTTGGAACGAAAAAGACCGAATCAATAATCGGCGCGTACAATGCCGGGCTTATCAGCCAAAAAATCGGCATGAAGGAATTGAAACAGCTTTCCGATGAGACCGGGATGTTTTCAAACATGCTCAATGAGGACATTGAAAAGGCCGATGAAGAGATGCAGCAAAAAGGGGAGTTCGGTGATATGAAGGGTTTTAATCCGGTTGGTGGCGAGGTTAATAAGACAGAGCAGGAAGGGAAGGAAACAGAATAAATGGGAACTTCTGTGTCCTATCCAAAATATTACGATGATATTGTTTATCATTGCCTATTGCCGCTCATAAGAGAGAACGGCTATGGCTGGGAACATCAAGATGATGAGGGTGATGAATAAATCATGATGATGATGATGTTCGAGAGGTGGAAGCCTAAGAAAAGGATTGAATACAATTATAAGATGGCTTTATTCGACCTAATTGAAAGGTTTAATAAGACTTACAACATTTCTAAGATTACTGACCCTTATGAGTTGCTTTCATTTTTCAGGGAGTATTGCGCACAAGACTTTTTCATGCCGTGGGCTTATGCCGCCGCTTCGATGATGGTAACCGGTCTAAAAGTTGATGGGGCGAAGACATGGCGACAAGCGGCGACTAAGTCAATGAACGGGAAGAAGATTTACTGGATGCTGCAGCAAGAAATGATGGGATCGGTGGGCGTAAAGGTTAAGCAGCTCATTGGCCGAAACGCATTGCTCATTGGTAGCTTCCCGGAGCGTGTTGCACGTGAAACAACCGCATATATCAACAGCCAGTATCAGGCTGGACGTAGGTCGGAATTTATTGTTGAGGATTTAAAGGGCAGATTCCCGAAGATGGCGAAATCAAGACTTGAGTTAATCTCAAGGACCGAGGTAAGCAAAGCCTCAACCGCTTTGACGCGGGCCCGGTCGGAAGAAATAGGTTCTGGCTGGTTTGTGTGGCGCACAAGCAAGGATGCACGAGTGAGGCAATCGCACCGTGATATGGACAGGGTTCTGGTCAACTGGAATGATCTCCCTTCCCCGGAGAAGCTGGCCGGCGAAAAGCACACCTATGGCAATTATGCACCGGGTGACATTTTTAATTGCTTTACCGGTTCAACTAAAGTTTCCCTTTCTAACGGTTATAATTGCATTTGGAAGCGTAATTACCGAGGAAAGATTGGCAGGGTGACTATGTCTAATGGGGCCACTTTTGAAGCGACAATTAATCATCCAATATTGACCGAAAAGGGGTGGGTTCCTCTCAATTCCTTGCAGAATGGTGACAATCTCATCCATGCAAACAGAAACCAACTCAGCATCGGTAATAACGATATAGACGAATCTGTAGCCACTTTCAGTGACGTATTTGAAACGTTCAGGTCTCTCCTTGGCAGTTACACCACCTCTGGTTCTAAATTTGACTTCCACGGCGATGGAACCGATGACAATATCGAGATAGTATGCACCACACCTTTTCTGTCTGGTGACGGTATATCCTCTGGCCTCAAGAGCATCTGCGATCTCTCTTTCGCCAAATCCGATTCCAGTGTTATTGATTTGGGGATTGTGAGACGCGAGAGAAATATTGGCGAAACGTTGTTCTCTGGCCTTTTTAATGAGTTGTCGTTTGGATTCAATGTCCAGCTTCCCCATTCTGATGAAATTAGCATCAGAAATATTCCTGTGAGGGACATTATTTCTTCTGAGTATTTTGGTAATAGTGAATCTATTGCACCGATATTTTTTAGACAGGGCCAGTTCACTAAGGCCCCCAACGTAATCAAAAATAACGTCGCATTCAGGAATGTCTGTTCTGCGATTATGAGCGGGATGTCCACCTTTGGGAATTTTAAAACCACGAGCGCGAAGATGCTTGGAAACAGCATCGGGGGAATGATTAATGGCAGCGGAAGCCTCGATAAGAGTTTTCCCATTACTTATGAGAAGTTGAGCATTGTTGATATTGATTTCAGAAATTTTCATGACCATGTTTTTGGACTCCAGTCGTTAAATGGTTGGTATACAATAGCAATAGCACAAAAAAATATAATTGTCAAGAATTGCAGATGTTACCCCCAGCCGGTGATTGACCTGAACCTGATAAAGTTTCCGTCAAAGATTTATCATAACGGATCTATTTCAATGATAACCAGGGCGAAGTTTGAAAAATTAAACAAAGCTTATTCAATGGCAGCTTAGAAAATATTTAAAAACATTTGGGACACTTCCTTGAAGTCCGGCCAGACCGACAGGAAGCAACAGAATTAAAAGGACGCTGATCGGAGCCGAATCCTCTGATTATGCGTTCTTTTCTTTTGTCCCACTTAACAACACAAGGAGGTTTTGAAGATGGCAATAAACACGATGAACGTAGGAGTTACAAACAAAGGAACGCCGCAGACTCTTTTCGGAGGTAACCTTGCCGCTTCCGTTGCTGAGGCAAATGCCACGGTGATTGATATGCAGGGCTACACCGGAGGGGCTTTGGAGTGCCAGCGAAACAGTGGGGCCGGTACGTGGTCGATTCAACTCTACGCCCACGAATCGGCGAACAACGGGACGTTTATCATCCCGAAGGTTAACTCGATTGTTGATGCCGCGGGGAATGGTGCTTTCTCGTCTGTTGATTTCCCGGCTTTGGCAACATCGGCTAATAACTCGGTGATTCATTACGTTGATGGCATTAAGTCTCGGTACATTAAGTTTGTCCCGACTCTTTCTTCAACGGCGAACTTTGCTTTCACTTTTACCCCGAGCAAGTAAATGGCCAAAGCGTACTACGGAACAAAGATAAGCGAACACATGACCAAGACACCGGAGGGTTATCTGATATGCCATTCCGTGCCCGTGGCGCGCACAGGTTGGCAGGATTATCTGGGGAGCGAAATCGGGGTTGATGATTCCGGGATAGTCAAGGTCTACCGAAGCAGTGATGAAGTGTTTCATCCGGCAACAGTAGCCAGCTTTGAGGGTAAGACCGTAACCGATGGACACCCGCCACAGTGGCTGGCCCCAGATAATGAATCATCTTACTCAAAGGGCCACGGTCAGAACTCCCGACAGGGTGGAAGTGATGAACCGGATTTACTTATTGCCGACCTGTTTATAAAAGACTCGGTTCTAATCAACAAGGTTGAAAACGGATTGCGCGAGGTGTCTTGCGGCTATGACTGTGTATATGAGCCGATGGAAACAGGGCAATACGCTCAAAAACAAATCAGAGGAAACCATATTGCAATAGTCCCAAACGGCAGGGCCGGGGACAGAGTAGCAATACGAGATTCTCAAGAGGAATTATTGAAACCAAAAAATAAGGAGATTAAAAAAATGGCTTTAAGTTTACGCACGTTGTTGGGCCTTGGCTTAAAAGAATACGCCAAGGATGCCGAGCCTGAGAAGGTCGCAGAGGCGGCAGAAATTGCCAAGAAAGCAGAAGAGAAGGCAGAAGACGTTGGTGCTTACGTGGGTGCCGGAGGGATTATCCATCCGATTAGAGGAAGCAAGGGATATGAGAACAGCAAGGCAGACGATGAAGAATCAGTGCCTGAGCGTCTCAAAAAAGTTGAAGACGCTGTATGCGGCATAAGAGACGCGCTGGAAGATCTCGTCAAGTCCGACAAAGAAGTCCACAAAGAAGTTGGCGCGGACGCTCTCGATAAGGCGATCAAAGACGCAGAAGAAGAGGGCAGCAAGGAAGACGAGAAAGAGGACAAGAAAGAGGAATCCACGGACGCTGATGTCATTCCGGTCGAGACTCTTTCCGGTAATGAAATTCCTGGAAACCCCATTCCTGGGGCCGACTCCAAAGTGAGGTTGAACCTTATTAAATCCCTCAAGCCTCATATTGCCAAAATAAAGGATGAGGCTGACCGGAAGAAAATGACCGATGTTTTAATCGGCATGATTAACGAGGGGAAGACCAGCTCGCAATCAGCAAGTTACGGCGATCTTTTAAAGGTCAAAAAGCCTGACGCGATTCTGCAAGCGCAGGACCGGGCAAGATCAAGGGCTGACGATGATGTTAATTATGGCAGGTCTTTGAAGGACAAATATCATCGAAAAGCCGTTTCGAAATAACTTTAAAAATTAATCAAGGAGGAAAAATAAAATGGCAGGTTCTGTTATTGGAAATTCTTTAAATTATGGATATCCCGGAACGTATGCGCGAAGCGGTGACTGTATAATCGGCGCAAGACCTCTCAAAGGCGCAAACGCTAATTTCGGCGATCCCGTTATGCTTAACACTAACAACACTTATTCCGTTGCTGATGCCAACACAACCTTGGCTTTATTTGCCGGAGTTGCGGCAAGGGAGGTGAAACAGTTTACCGGAAGTTTCACCAGCCAGTCAAATGGCGCATACGTTGCAAATCAAATCTGTGACGTTATTGAGCGCGGATCAGTTTCTGTTTATTGCCAGTGGGGAACACCGGCTTCCGGAAATCAGGTTTATTTGTGCGTTGGGAATAATGCCACGCTGGGTTCTACTATCGGACATTTCGGCGCCACTATTGACGGAACCCCGGCAAACACCATCGCTTTAACCGGCGTTAAATGGGCAACCGGATTACTGGACGGAAACAACGTGACTGAAATTTGTCTCACGACCAGAAACAATCCGTAACCTTAATTAACAATTTCTTCTAAGGAGGAAAATATAAAATGTTGACTGTTAAGAATTTAGACCAGAGATCAATCGACGCATTACAGGGAAATGCGTTTTCCGCCAGCACGATGGATGCGGCTACTTCCGGGGGAATGGCATTTCTGCAGGCCGAACTTGAGAAACGAGATCCGAAAGTCCGCGAACCTTTAACCAGCGTCACTTGGATGCGCGACATAGTTGCCAAGACCGGAGGCGGATGGGTTGACTTCACCTCTACCATGCACGTGGATTATTCAACGGCTGGCCCGAACCTTTACGGGATCATCGGGGGACAGACGAACACTATCCCGACCATGCAGGCCGATATCGGGAAAGACGTTTTCGCGGTTTACAACTGGGGAAATGTGATGAAGGTGCCCTATATTGATATGAATAAACTCCAGGGGCTGGGACGCTCTCTTGATGACCTGCTCGACAAGGGAATCAAGCTTAACTGGAATAAAGCCCTCGATAAGATGGTTTACAACGGATACGGGGCAGATTACGGGCTGGTTAATCAGACCGCAATTACAACCACCAACGTAACCGCCGGAGTACAGGGCCGGACGTGGGCGACAAAGACCCCGGATGAAATCCTTTACGATGTTAACTTGGCAATGGTTACGACCTGGGCGGCTTCTGAGTATGACGTGACGGGTATGTGTAATCATATCCTTATTCCGCCCTCTCAGTACGCGTTTATTTGTTCCCAGAAGGTTTCCCTGGCCGGGAATATGTCAATCCTGACTTACCTGCTTGAGAATAACATCGGGAAAACTCAGGGAGTTGACTTACAGATCTATCCGTCCCGGTGGTGTATAAACGCTTATTCGACATCTTATGACATCATGTGCTGTTACGTCAACGACGAGGACCGGCTGTATTTCGATATTACCGTTCCGATTCAGCGGGCAATGACCATGCCGAGCGTTCAGGAAGCAGCTTATTTAACCCTGTATTTAGGCCAGATGGGTATTCCTAAGTTCCTTTATACCCAGCCGGCGATTTACTATTACGGGATTTAGTTATCAACCAAAGAAAGGAAAGGAAAGAATTATGAGGATATTTACAAACCGGGCGTTTGGGTTCAAGAATCCCAACGCCCCGAACCAGGTAAACATGGATTTAAACCGGATGACCGAAGACAAGAATTTCCAGAAAAACTTTGTCCGGACCGAACCGGGAAAATTTATTGAGGTTCCGGACTGGGCAGCCAAAGACCAGACCTTCAAGGACGGTGTCCGATTAGGGAATATTGAAGTGGTCGAATCTGCAAAACAAGAAAAGATTATTACCCGTGAGCAATCTGACAAAGCGGCTCAAAAAGGACGATCGAAGAGATGACAGTGCCATCTTTTGATAACTGGATTAAAAACTGGATAGCTGCCCAGGACTACGGGGCGGGGGACTTAGTGTCAACCGCTGCGAACATCCGGTTTGGGACAAACCCGGCTTATAACAAGACCGATTTTTTCGGTATGTTCCCGCAGTTCGGTCCTTCTTCGGTTACGGCGAACAACACCACGGCCTACACCTACGCAACCGGAGAGACCGGGAATAACGCCAACAATTCAACCTATGGTTCAATCGTTGACGTTTATATTGCCCTTGCCAGTGCGTCATTAAGTCAATTACGCTGGCAGGATAGCTGGAAATTCGGCATGGGATTGTTTGTCGCTCATTACATGAGCCTTTGGCTTCAATGCTATGCCGACCCCGGAAGCGCAGCTAAGACGGTGGCCGCTCAAGGTCAAGCCAAAGGGGTACAAGCTTCAAAGTCGGTCGGCGATGTATCGGTCAGTTATCAGGCAGTTGTCGGAAACTGGGAAGAATGGGGCGCGTGGAACTTGACACTTTACGGTCAGCAGTTAATGGCAATAGCGGACATAGTTGGACGCGGCGGGATGTATATTTGGTGATTTTATGATTGCCGGGAAATTCATTAAAAAGGAAATAAGCAATGAAGCCAAGATCTACAACGTCATTAAAGACATCGCAAAGCTCAAAGTGTTTGTTGGAGTGCCAGAAGATAAAACAACCAGAAAAGGCAGCCAAGAAATCAATAACGCACAGCTTGTGTATTTGCACACTAATGGCTCACCGCTTCACAAAATCCCTGCTCGTCCGATTATTGAACCGGCTATTGAAGCAGAAGACAACAAAGAAGCCATTGCGAAAAAGCTCGGCGAAGCAGCTAGAGACACTCTTGACGGCAAAAAAGGAGATGCAAAAACAGCGCTTAAGCAAGCAGGGCAAATAGGGCAGGACGCGGCAAGGGGATGGTTTGAAGATCCAAGGAATGGTTGGGCGCAAAATAGCGAATTAACCGCTTTAAGAAAATTGAAAAAACTTAAAGGAAAAGCGCGGGCGGAAGCAATGGCGAGAATTTCAGATGGAGAAGCTCCGGAAGATGTTTCGAGACCCCTTATTGATACCGGACAGCTTAGAAAAAGTATAATTTGGGTGATGAAAGATAATGATTAACGTCGCGGAAGTGATAAATGATTCTGATTTTGTCCAGACCTTCACGGTTTACCGGAGCACAGGGGCATTCGACCTTGGAGGCTGGAAAGAGGGAAATGCAACCACGTTGACCATGGTCGGAGTGGTTTCAGTAGCGAATGCAAAAGAGCTAATGCAGATACCGGAAGCAGATCGGGTTATGGGAACGATGATTTTCCATTCTGCCCAGGAACTTTTTGTCACCCATAACAGTAACTCTACGCCGGGAACTTCGGACCAAATCCTTTGGAATGGTGAACGGTACAAGGTAATCGGTTGCTTCCCTTATCGTGATTATGGATATTGGAAAAGTATGGCAGTTAGGATGGCGGGTGATTAATGGCCAATGACACAGTAAACACTCTCGCTCAGTTGAATCAGCTTTTCCAGACGCTGACCATCTCTTTATTGGGGATAACCTTTTCCAATAACGCAGATAAATCACCGTATGGGAAAGTACGGGTATCATGGCCGACCGAGGGGCAACCGGCGTTTAAGATCACCGAAGACGTGTGTTTCATCCGAAGCCTTGAAATTGACAATCCATACAATAAGCAGAGGGATGTTTATTTCACCACGAATTATACCGGAAACAATAACGCCGTTGACGCGAACAACTGCAATCAGAAAACGAGCTTTACCCGTGTTTTGATGGTGACGTGGGTTTTTTACGGACCGAGTTCTTTTGACAATGCTCAAAAGGTTCG
>Ga0114951_10005097_pt1 | contig 12318 bp, 12 predicted proteins | sample AM7aDNAmetaG_FD_88677 | JGI IMG/M metagenome (GOLD analysis project Ga0114951, IMG submission 88677) | Freshwater microbial communities from Finland to study Microbial Dark Matter (Phase II) - AM7a DNA metaG | ecosystem: Environmental > Aquatic > Freshwater > Lake | place: Finland: Lake Alinen... | reverse complement strand
GAACAGTTGGCCAAAGAAGCGCGCATCCTGGTTTCCACGGATGCTGGCGGCGAGGGGGTCAACCTAGAGTTCTGTCACATCGTCGTCTATTGCGACATCCCGTGGACTCCCATGCGGATCGAGCAACGGATTGGCCGCGTGGATCGTATCGGCCAGAAGGCAGTTGTCCGCGCCGTCAATTTCCTCTTCGAGGACAGCGTCGAGTTCCGCGTCCGCGAGGTCCTGGAGCAGAAGCTCTCGGTCATTCTCGAAGAGTTTGGCGTGGACAAAACCAGCGACGTCCTCGATTCCGGCGAGGCGGCCCACATGTTCGACACCCTCTATGTCGAGGCGTTACTCCACCCCGACCGCATTCCGCAGACCGTTGAGCAGGTGGCCGAAACCATCAAGGCCCGCGCCGGCGACGCCCACGGGCGGAACACCATGCTTTCCAGCGGCGGCGCCCTGTCCCCGGAGGAAGCCCGGCAAACCCTCAATCACCCGCTGGCCAACTGGGTGGAGCGGATGACGGAAAACTACCTGGACGCCTTTGGCGGCAAGTACGAGGCCGAACTGGACGGCATCCGCATCCAGTGGCCCGGCGAAATGCAGATGCGGCGTTACGCGCTGCCCACGCGCACCGCCACCCCCCCGCCCAAGACGGAATTGCTCCGTCTCGACCACCCCAAGGTGCGCGGCATCCTCTCGCGTCTCCCGCGCTACGTGCCGGGGATGCCTGTGCCGCGCGTCCGCTTTCCCTCGCTGCCCGGCAACCTCTCCGGCCTCTGGTCGCTCTGGGAAGTCAGCATCGTCACCCAGGACCGCCAGAAGCGCCGCATGATGCCGCTCTTTGTCCATGACGACGCCCGGATGCTCCCCCCCACAGCCAGGTTTCTCTGGGACCAGCTCTGCCTCGAGCCTTGGCGTGCCGATAGTGCCCCCGCCGAACCGCTCCCCGAGGAGGTATGGCACAGCACCGAGGGTCTGGCTCGCGAGCAGTGCCGCGACCTCTACCTCGACATGCGCCAAAAACACGTGGCCCAGCTCCAGCTCGAAAAGCAGACGGCCGAATACAGTTTCCGCTCCCGCCGCAAAATGCTCCAGGGCATCGGCCTTCCCGAAGTCCGCGACTACCGCCTGCGTCAACTCGCCCAGGAGGAAGCCCAGTGGGCGGAGGAGTTCAAACGTCAGAGTCAGGTTCAACCCCAACTCACACCGTTACTAATCCTCAGAATCTCTTAACCGCAGATGACGCAGATATTCGCAGATGGGGAAAAGACCGTGCCGCAGTCTTCCTGCCTTGTTATCTGCGTCAATCTGCGTTATCTGCGGCAAAAGGTCTTATGGTAGAATACGCACACAAAGAACTCAGCCATGACATCATCGGGGCGGCGATGAAGGTGCTCAACACTTTGAACCCAGGTCTCGACGAGAAGATCTACGAAAACGCACTCGTGATCGAGTTGCGGAACTGCGGGCACAAGGTGAACCAGCAAAAGCAGTTCCCTGTTTTTTACGAGGGACAGGAGGTTGGCAAGCTCATCCCCGACTTGATGGTTGACGACGCGGTCATCGCCGACCCTAAAGTGGTCACCGCCTTCAACGATACCCACATCGCCCAAATGATCGGCTATCTGGCGATCACCGGCCTGCAACTGGCCCTGCTCCTGAATTTCAAGGAAGCCAAACTCCAGTGGAAGCGGGTTGTGCGGACAGGACCGGTGGAATCTCCGGGGGATTGATTTCATGTCTTCTCCATCTGCGTTAATCTGCGTCATCTGCGGTTAAAATATGTCTGAATGGCGCGAACAAATCGTCCGGCGTTTCGTCCCCAAAGTGGCGCGGGTTACCGCCGTCTCTGACCCCGACGGCCTGCTTCGCGATCCCGGCGTCTTTCAAGCCATCCAGCGCAACGGCTTTTCCATCGTCCAGTTTGAGGATTCCGTTGTGTTCCGCTACGACTACGAAAGCCGCTTCCGCTCCAAGTGGGATGCCGGCGGCGACGCGGAACTGGTCGTGGTCTTCAAGCCGGGAGAACGCGAATTTGAAACCCTGCCGGCGGACGTGCTCGCCAACGCCCAGCGCCTTGCCTTCACGCTCAAGGACATTTTTCCCAAACTCTCCTACGCCGTCGTTTCCCATCTCGAAACTCTCTACTTCGACGCGCTCTACCGCGCCCAGCAGCTCTCCCACTCACAGTCCCATGACGACGCCCAGACCCGCGGTTTCATCCTCCTCCACGTTTTCGGCATCGAGCCTGCCGCCATCAAAAGCATTCCACACCTGCTCCGCATGCTGTGCCAAAGGCACTATACCAAGGCCAGCCTCCCGCCGATGCTCGACGACCATCTCGTCGCCTGCTTGCAGCACAACGACGACTTCCGTGAGTGGGACTTCAACACGCTGGTTCGCAACCGCGCCGCCTTCTGGGAGTTCCTCAACGAACGCTGGCCCATTTTCGTGCGCCAGTCCAAAGGCGGCACCCTTAAACTTCACGACCCGGCACCAGACCTAAAATACAAAGGACCGGCCCTGTTGCCCTTCGGCCACGACGACGTCCGCATCTACATAGATAACCTCTTTGAAGACGGACTCCTGACCCCCGTGGAGTGGGATTGGAGTCAGGCCATCGAAAAGACATGGATTCGCGTCGGTCTGCTGGGCAACAAGGCCGAAAATACCGATCTCCGTTTCGAGGAACTCGGCAAGCACCTCCTCGAGAAGTGCCCCGACAAAGCCGCCACGCCCCAGGATTGGCTGGCCTACGCTTATCGCTACGCCCAGGCGAACGTCCTCTGGACCCAAATCAGCCCCACGGCTCGCGACCAATTCCACAGCCAATTCCCCGAGTTGCGCGGCTTCGTCAACCAGCAGTTTTTCGATTGGCTCTCGAACCACTATGCCGGCCTGTACAACTACCCCGCCAGCAGCCCGCTGATGGTCCACCACATCCCCGGCTTCATCGCTCACCAGCTTGCCAGCGACCCATCGCGGCGCATTGCCTTCGTCCTCGTTGACGGCCTGGCCATTGACCAATGGCTGGTCCTCAAAGAAAGCCTCAAAGCCGGCGGCTTGGCCGGCCCCATCGAGGAAAACGCTCTCTTCGCCTGGATTCCCACCGTGACGCCGATCTCCCGGCAGGCCGCGTTCGCCGGTAAGATACCCCGCTACTTCGCCGACACACTGCTGCGCACCGACCGTGACGAAGCCCGCTGGCGCCATTTTTGGGCCGATCGCGGCCTCTCCCCGGCGCAAATCGGCTTCGTCTCTATCCCCGGCGACACCGCCGACCTGCCTGCGGTGGAAGACGCCCTGTCCGCCCAGACCCGCCTCCTCGGTATCACTCTCTACAAGGTGGACAAGATCATGCACGGGATGCAGCTCGGCGCGGTCGCTATGGCCGGCCAGGTCCGCACTTGGGCGGAAGAAGGGTTTCCGCTCGCGCTCCTCAACCTCCTGCGCGAGCAAGGCTTCGAGGTCTTCATCTCCGCCGACCACGGCAACACCGAAGCCACCGGCATCGGCCGCCCCCAGGAAGGCGTTCTCAGCGACAAACGCGGCGAGCGCTGCCGCATCTACTCCGATCCCACCCTCCGCAAAAGTTGCCTCGCCACGTTTCCGGGCACGCAGCCGTGGGACCACGCGGGACTCCCGGAAAACATTTCCACGCTGCTGTCGCCCTACGGCAAAGCCTTCACCCAGGACGGCACCACCCTGCTGTGCCACGGCGGTCCATCCCTTGAAGAAGTCTGCGTTCCCTTTATCAGAATTCCCGCATGAAACCCTCACCCACTATCTGTGTCCATCCGTGCCATCAGCGGTTAACCAGCCCTTTGGCATCTGCGCCCATCTGCGTCATCTGCGGTTAAATTCCCTTCGCCATGCGCACCCAAGTCGAAATCGCTTTTCGCCGGAAGGTCCGCGCCGTTTGGCTCGACCAAGGCATGGCCCTGGCCACGCAGAATCTTCCCTGGCACGACGCCAAGCCAGCCCTGGCCGACGCCGTCGCCGCCGAGAACCCCGGCGCCGAAACCATCCGCAAGGTGTTGGAGCATGTCCGCAGAATCTGGTTTGAACCGCCGGAGAACTGCCTCGCGCTTCGCTCTGCCGCGCTCACTCTCTTTCGCGCCAGCGATTCACCAGCCACCCGCACCCTGCTGAACTGGGGCATGGCGACCGCCGCCTACCCATTTGTCGGCAGCGTCGGGGAGGCCCTGGGCCGGCTGCTCAAGTTGCAGCACGAGGCGCACCGCGCTGACATCCAGCGCCGGCTCCGCGAGCAATACGGCGACCGGGATTTCGTCAGTCGCATCACCCGCTACGACGTGAGCAGCTTCCTTGACTGGGGCGTTATTGCCGAGACGAAGAAGGCCGGTGTCTATCTTCCAGGCAAGCAGGTCCACCCCCGGAACGCCGACCAACTGGCCTGGCTGGCGGAAGCAGTCCTCATTTCGCGCGGCGAACACCCAATGCCGCTCCCCCAACTCCGCCACCACCCCATTCTCTTCCCGGTCAAGCTCGACACCTTCAACGCCTCAGCCTTGCGCGCCAATCCGCGTCTCAGGGTAGAGCGCCAAAGCCTGAACGAGGAATTCGTATCCCTCGCGCAACACGCGACAATTAACACCAAACACTAACCTCCAACCACAAACGAATCATGCCCCGCCTTCACAAATACCGCGACCGCGACCCCAGTTTTGTCCTCACCGCCATTCGCGGTGCGGTCGTCACCTTCCAGCTCACCACCGATGGCGAAAAGAAACTCGCCGCCGCCCGCATCGGGCCGGGCGAGAAATTCCCCCGTGCTCTCCTACTCGACCTCTACCGTAGAGGCGACGCCTTCACCGGCGGAAGCGGCCCGGCCAGCCTGGCCTTGGATTCCGCCGGCCAGTTGGAAATGGACTTCGCCAACGACCCCGATCCCGAGACGGCCTTCCCCGCGTGCGATGTGTGCCGAAGTGTCAACGACCTCTATCTCACCATAGGCGGCAACCCGGACGATCTGGTCGCCCAGCTTCAATGTGCCTCCTGCCGCGCCTTGCCCACGGCCAGGCCGGACACCAGCATTCCACTCGGCCTGTTATCCCGCCCCGTCCTCTCACGGCTCTTCGAGTTAAAGCCCGTGGCGGCCAAGGGTTCAAACGTCAAGCAGTTCGAGGAATTGCTCCGCGCCGAGTTTGAGTCCAAATGGGAAGCCCCCCGCTACGTACGCCACCCCTTCCAGCGAGAGCCGGACTTCGCTGTGACGAGCGTCAATTACCTGCTGGCTAACCTCCTGGATCGCGCGGCACCACCGGCATAACCTATGGCTGAGCCAGTGTTCATTTCCGTTCGTGAAACCGTTGGCGGCCCCCTCTGCATCGCCACAGGCGATGGCGACCGCGTTCGCGAGAGAATCGCGCCACACCTCCGGGAAGGTCGCCGCATCGTAATCTCTTTTGCCGGGATCGAGATGGTCATTCCGGCCTTTCTCAGCTCCGCAATCGGTCAACTTTATGGCGAGTTTTCTGAAGCGCAGGGGGATTCCCTGGTGGTCGTGCAGGATTTGCCGGAAGGCATCCACCCAATCATCGAATCCTCACGTCGCTGGGCCAAAGCTTACTATCGCGACCCCATGGCGTACGAGACAATACAAGAGGTTCTCGACGAATGAGCCAATAACCGTTACACTCATAAGAACTGAGAGGCCATTGTTCCAGGCGACTTCTCGGCAATGAGATTATGAAACTAAGAATTGCAAACCTTTCCATTGAGCGGTTCAGGTCGCTCCGACAGCTCAAGCTCGAAGGCCTGGGAAGGGTCAATCTGATCACGGGCCGTAACAACTCTGGCAAGTCCTCAGTCCTCGAAGCCCTGCGCATACTCGCCTCGGATGCTTCCCCGTCCGTGCTCTACGAAATCCTTCGTTACCGCGAGGAAAACCTGAGCGATTCCGACGAGCCTTCTCGCATCGTCGGCGCCGAAGCGCCAACTCAGATCTCCAGCCTGTTCCCGGGGTTTCCTCCTCTGGACAAGATCCAAGAGCCCATCGTCATCGCTTCCAATGGCTCCAACAGCCCATTGCGTCTCTCCCTGTCGCTAGGCTGGTTCTCTGAGCAGCGCGACCCCGAAGGCTTCCGGCGCCTGATCCCTCAGCAAACGCAACTCTTCTCCGAAACGGAGGCCATTCCCGCGCTGGTCGTCGAAGCTGGTTCTGCGCGCAGGATCATCCCTCTGGAAAACCTCAGACGTCTTTCCCGTCGAGGCCTGCAAAGCAGCGCAATAGAGGAGCCACGTATCGCGTGCGCCTATGTCAGCCCCTATGGATCTGAACACACCGCCGCCTTCGGGCCCCTATGGGATAAGATTGCGCTCTCGGACCGGGAGCATGATGTGGTTGACGCCCTGCGCATCATCACCCCCGACATCGAGGCCGTCTCCATGGTGGGTGGCGAAGGCTCGCGCCAGCCACGGATGGCAATCGTTAAAGCCAAGGGCCAGCCCCGTCCTCTCCCACTCCGTTCCTTCGGCGATGGCCTCAACCGGCTCTTTGGCATCGTTCTCTCGCTTGCCAACGCCAAGAATGGCCTTCTCCTCATCGACGAGGTGGAAAACGGGATGCACCACGCAACTCAGGCAGACGTCTGGCGCGCCGTCTTCCGCCTCTCGAAACGGCTTAACGCCCAGGTGTTCGCTACATCTCATAGCTGGGATTCCATTGAGGCCTTCCAGAAGGCAGCCGCGGAAGACGCTGAAGACGGCGTCCTGATTCGGCTCTCCCGCAGAGGCGATGAAGTCATCCCAACTCTGTTCCGCGAGGACGAGCTTGCCGTCGCGACCCGTGACCGAATCGAAGTAAGATAATATGCCTGGCAAGAAGGTTCTTCTCGTGGAGGGCAGCGACGACGAGCATGTCCTGAAACACATCTGCGGCGAACGCGGTGTCGGCCAACTCGACGAAGTCAAACCCCAGGGAGACGTTCTGCGGCTGTTGGAGAATCTTCCCGTTCGGCTCAAGGAGAGCGACGTTGAGGCGCTCGGTGTAGTCGTAGATGCCGACACCGACCTTGCGGCCCGCTGGCAGTCCCTTCACGACCGGTTGACCAAGGCGGGGTATCAGAATGTTCCCGCCCATCCGGCTCCCACAGGCACCATTCTCGCCCCGCCGTCCGACAGTCTGCTGCCGCGGGTTGGTGTGTGGATCATGCCGGACAACCAAACCCGCGGCATCCTCGAAGATTTTCTCCGCTTCCTGGTCCCTCCCGGCAGCGGCCTGTTCACCCACGTCCAGTCCAGTGTGGCGGGGATTCCCCCTGCCGAAAAACGCTTCACGCAACTCGCCGAGCCCAAAGCCATCATCCACACCTGGCTCGCATGGCAAGAGGTCCCCGGCAGGCCGCTCGGTACGGCTATCACCGCCAAATTCCTTGACGCCAACGTGGCGCAAGTTGACGTTCTGGTGGCATGGCTGAAGCGGCTGTTCTTCCCATGGCTGACAGGATGCCCCCAGGCAGAGGCTACTCCGAATCATCCGACCAGCCCGCCCTCACAACCCTCTTCGATATGGACGCCGCCCGCCACTCGGATTCCTTCGACAAATGCTACCGCGAGATCGTCCGCCTCCTCAACCTCCTGCGCCAGCCCCCCGGATGAGCCCAACCGCAATAAGCACCCCTCCGCGCAGACGGCGCCGGCGCCGTGAGCGGTGGCAACCATCGCTCGGCAGCGCTCAGTCCTTGGGATATAGCACGCCGAACCGGCGCTGCTGTTGTTCGTTGGGTTTCGCGTCTTCGTGCAGACCGCCGGCGGTGAACACCTCGCGCAGCGCGTCGAGATAGCCGAAGCCGGCCAGCGTGGACGGCATCAGGAAATGGCCCTCACCAAATTCGTTCCAGTTAGCTAGCATCAGAATTCGCCGACCCAATGAGTCTGCCGGCAGGGTGGGGATGAAGTCGTCCCGCGCCCTCTGTGCCAGCGCCCGGTAATCCGCAACTTCTTAAGTCATTGTAGCAGCCGACGTCAGTCGGCTCTAACCTCTTGGCCTGCCGCCCAAACCTGCGCTTGCTCGGAACGTGCTGATTAGAGACTCCTTACGTCGTCTCCTACAGGTTCAGATTGGAGCAATGGAATCCAACTCATTCCAGGCCGCGCTCGAACAGATCGTCCTCATCCAGCCCGAGGTAGTGCCCCAGTTCATGCAGGTAAGTCGTGCGCACCTCTTCGCGGAAGAACTCCTCGTCGGCTTCGGCCAGGTCCCAGATGTTCGCCAGGAAGAGAATGATCTGCGGCGGCAGGGGCAGGGCGGTGGTCTCCTCGTAGGCGAATTCCGGCCCTACGAACAAGCCCAACGTATCCGGGTAAATGCCATCGCGGAGCTGTGCTTTGTTGGGAAGGCGTTCGAAAGTCACGGGCAGCGCCTGCGCCCGGTCGCGGAGCGGCTCAGGCAGCGCGGCCAGCGTCGCTTTCACCTCGGCCAGAGCCAGGGCGTGCAGTTTCTGCCAGTCGAGGGGCATAGTTAATTAAGAATAAATTGATTGCCGGGTCTTCCAAAGAAGCAAACAATGCTCCTGATTATGCAGAACCAACTGAATCGCCGTCAATTCCTCAAGTCCACCTCCATCGCCGCGCTCACGGCTCCGCTCCTGCTCCAATCCGTCCGGGGCGCCTCAGCCCGCAAGGGCCCCAATGACCGCATCACTCTGGGAGTGATTGGCACGGGCACCCAGGGCAGCGGGCTGTTGAACAATTTCCTGGGCATGCCCGATACCCAGGTGGTGGCGGTTTGCGATGTCGATACCACGCGGCGGGAGAATCGTCAGAAGGTGGTGGATGAGTTCTACCGCCTCAAGGGCAACACGGAGTTCAAGGGCTGCACCGCCTACAAGGAATTCCCCGAACTGCTCGCGCGCCAGGACATTGATGCGGTCGTGATCGCCGCGCCCGATCACTGGCACGCCTGCATCGCGATCGCGGCCTGCAAGGCGGGCAAGGACGTTTATTGCGAAAAGCCCCTCTCCTTAACCATCCACGAGGCCCGCGCGATGGTGAAGGCGGCGCGGAAGTACGACCGGGTATTCCAGACCGGCTCGATGCAGCGGTCGATGAAGGAGTTTCGCCAAGCCTGCGAGCTGGTGCGCAATGGGCGCATCGGCAAAGTCAAACAGGTGATCGTGGACGTGGGGCCGCCTTCGGTGCCGTGCGACTTGCCGGAAGAAACGATGGAGCCGGGCTTGAACTGGGATATGTGGCTGGGGCCCGCGCCGAAGCGGCCTTACAACTCAGTGCTCAGCCCGCGCGGAGTGCATACGCACTTCCCCAACTGGCGGAACTACCGCGAATACTCCGGGGGCATGATGACCGACTGGGGCGCCCACCACTTTGACATCGCTCAATGGGGACTGGGCATGGACGACAGCGGGCCAGTGGAGATCATTCCGCCGGAGGACCCCAAGGCCACCCGTGGCGTGCGCTATCTCTACGCGAACGGCGTGGAGATGATCCACGGCGACAGTGGCGGTGTGCTGTTCATCGGCACGGAAGGCAAGATCCTGGTTAACCGGGGCAAGTTTGAAGTAACGCCAGCTTCCCTGGGCGAGGAACCGCTACCGGCTAATGCAATTCGCCTCTACAACAGCTACAGCCACACCAAGGATTTCCTGGATTGCATGCGCAGCCGCAAGAAGCCCATTTGCGACGTGGAGATCGGCTGCCGCTCCGTGACGGTCTGCCACCTGGGCAACCTCGCCTACTGGAACCACCGGCATTTGCGCTGGGACCCGGTCAAGGAACAGTTCGTAGGCGACAAGGAAGCCAACAAGTGGTTGGACCGCCCCAAACGCGGGGGCTGGAAGGTCTGAGCGAGCCTTGTTGGAGCCTTAGGGTGGCTTTGTGGTAGCCTTAGGGTCGCATGGAGGACGCATGGAGGACGCATGGGGGTGGCTTTGGGGTGGCTGCCGCCTGGCTAGCAACACGCATTGAGGAGGCTTCCCTCTCCCACCGAAGGGGGAGCTTCCCTCGAACCGCTTGACGGGGTGCGCTCGCCGCGCGGGACGCCCCCCCTGAACCAGCAGCCGCGGGGTGGTCTTTTATTGGCCAATAGCGACCGGTATAGCGGACACTATTTTACATAATGTCTGCCATAGCGGACACTGTACTCATGTCGTCTGCGCCCAGCATGCCATTGCCCGCCGCGAACGCGCTGCGCAAACTGGGCCGTGACCTGGCCCTGGCCCGACGGAAGCGCGGGATTTCAACTGCCGACATGGCAGGTCGGCTGTTTGTCAGCCGGGATACACTCTGGCGACTGGAGCGCGGGGACCCGACGGTTTCGGTGGGGACACTGGCGACGTCCGCGTTTGTGCTGCAATTGCACGGCCGGCTGGCCGGTCTTGCGGCGCCGGCGAGCGACGATCTTGCGCTGAGTCTGGACGAGCGTCGCCTGCCGCAACGAATCCGCGGCCCGCGGGCATGAGCTGGGGGATGCCAGAGATAGACCGTGCCCGGGTGAGCAAGACGCCGATTAGCGAAGAGCCCGAAGAACCGAGCGTATCTGGGGCGCTGGCCGTCGCGGGACGCTTCGGGATTAAGGCCCCGGCCGCGAAGAGCATCCTGCGCGAAGTCTTCACCGCGGTGTCAGGTTGGCGCCGGACAGGCGCCCGGCTGCGCCTCAAGAGGGCAACCCTCGACGCCTACGACAGCGCCTTCGAGCACGAGCTGATGGAGGAAGCGCGACGGCTGGTAGCGAAGTAGGGCAGTTGCCCGGAGGTCGTGGGCCGCTCGGCGGGGTTGATGCTGCCGATGGGAGTCGGAGTGGTCTTCCCTGATATCCTTTGGCTGATATCTTTAGTCTTGCCATTCGGGGCAGAATTTGTTTCTAGAATACATGGCAACGCATAAAGAGCCCGACCCGTTCGATTCCAAGTTTTACAAGCCGGCGGACACCTTCTTCCCGGCCTTCAGCAGCTTGGGGCTGACGTACGACGACGTCACGCTCGCGACGCTCTACTCCGAGGTCCTGCCCCGGGACACGCAGCTCGACACGATCCTGGCGGAGGGACTGCACCTGAACATCCCGGTCATCTCGGCGGATATGGACACGGTGACCGAGTCGCGGATGGCAATCGCGATGGCGCTCAACGGCGGACTGGGGCTGATCCATTACAACATGCCCGATCGGGAGCAGCTTTCCGAAGTCAGCCGCGTGAAGAACCACGTCCACGGACTGATCCAGGAGCCGATCAAAGTGGCCCCCGAGCAGTTGATCGAGGAGGTGCTGGAGCTGATTGCGAAGAAGCGATTTGCGTTCAGCACGTTTCCCGTGGTGGACAGCCAGGGCAAGCTGGTGGGTCTGCTGTCGGGCCATGTGGTCAAGCAGCGCTACGCCACACGCAAGGTGGCCGAGGCGCTCACGCCGCGCAGCCAGGTCCATACGTTGAATAAAAAGGAACTGGGCCGTGATCCCATCGCCAAGGCGGACAAGTTCTTCACGGCGCATCCGGGCATTCACAAGCTGCTGGTGGTGGACGATCAGGACCGGCTGCAAGGGCTGATCACGATGAGCGACGTGGAACGGATCACGCAGGAACGGAAAGCGCAGTTCAAACCGGCGCGCGACGCGAATCACCGGCTGATCTGCGGGGCGGCGGTGTCGGCGACGCGGAATGCGTTCGGGGAGCTGGATCGCGAGCGGATTCTCACGCACGTCGGCGGGCTGGTGGAGCGCGGGTTGGATACGGTGGCGGTCTCGACGGCCCACGGCCACAGCCGTGGCGTGGGCGATGCAGTGCGAATGCTGCGCGACGCCTTTCCCAAGCTGCCGATCATTGCCGGCAACGTGACCAGCTCCGCAGGGGTGGATTTCCTCGCCGAGTGCGGCGCGAATGCGGTGAAGATCGGCCAGGGGCCGGGCTCGATTTGCACGACGCGCATCGTGGCGGGCGTGGGCATTCCCCAGCTTACGGCGCTGTATGTTTCCTCGGGGGCTGCGCAGAAGCGGCGCGTCACGCTTCTGGCGGACGGCGGCATCAACAAGTCGGGGGACATCGTTAAGGCGCTCACGCTGGCCCAGGCGGTCATTTGCGGCGGTATCCTCGCCGGCTGCCCGGAGGCGCCCGGCGAAGTCATGGAGATTAGTGGCAAGCTCTACAAGCAATACCGTGGCATGGGCAGCTTCGCGGCAATGAAGGCCGGGTCCGCCGCTCGCTATGGTCATACGACCGATCCGGCTCGCAAAGTCGCCCCCGAAGGGGTGGAGGCGTTGAAGGAAGTCAGCGGCTCGGTGGACCAGGTGCTGGCGCAACTGATTGGCGGCATACAATCCGGGATGGGCTACCTGGGCGCGGCCAACCTGGCCCAACTGCG
>Ga0114951_10005092_pt1 | contig 12331 bp, 6 predicted proteins | sample AM7aDNAmetaG_FD_88677 | JGI IMG/M metagenome (GOLD analysis project Ga0114951, IMG submission 88677) | Freshwater microbial communities from Finland to study Microbial Dark Matter (Phase II) - AM7a DNA metaG | ecosystem: Environmental > Aquatic > Freshwater > Lake | place: Finland: Lake Alinen... | reverse complement strand
CCTCCCGCCGACGTAACCGGTCGCGCCCGTCAACAAGATGTGGCCAAGTTTGTCCATATCATCCACTGGTTGGGGAGGAAGCCAAACTGGGCGGGCGTGCCTTGACCGTGCGCACACTCCTCCTGCCCGTAGATATGAGCCGCCCGCGAGTGTCCCAGTCGAGACACCGGTAACCCACTCAGAAACGTTGTTGGCTCGCCGCCCATCATGAATGCCTACGGAACATGCAGCGAGGGTTCTCAGATTGCCAGAAGAAAAATGCTTGGCCTGCGCTCTCGCAAGACGTCATCCGAACGGTTCTTTATTGAGCGTTGAATGTTCAATGTTGAATGTTCAGTCCCTTAGTCCTGTCGTCCCGTAGTCTCGCAGTCTCGTAGTCTCGCAGTCTCGTAGTCCCTCGGCTCTATGGCATTTGCCAATTGCCGTCATACTCCGTGAGCGAACCAACGCTGCTGTCCGTGCCGTTCGAGGCGATGAGCATCGCTTGTTACCAGAACAGCTTCTTCCTCTCCGCCTCGACCGGGGAGAGGGATCAAGGGTGAGGTGTTGATTTGTGCTCTGTAGTGCGTCAGGTTCTCATCGAAAGCCCCGCGCGCGGGCACCCCGGGGTTCTTCAACTCGATGACCACTTGCTGCACGCCGTTGGTGAAGCCCACGAAATCCGGGGAAAATAGATCAACGCGACCCGAGGAATTGGAAACGGATGGGACCCGGGTCAGGCTGCTTGGGCTAAACGGTGGAGTTGAAACTGGCCGTCGCCGAGGGTCTGGCGGCAGAGTTCGACGAGGTGATCGTGATGGGTGAAGAGGAAGATTTGGGTGCGTTGGGCCAAGGAGCGCAGTTGCGGGAGGATGGCCTTGGCGCGGTCGTTGTCGAAGGTTATCAGCAGGTCGTCCAGGATCAGCGGCATCGGCTCGTGCGCATCGAGATGCTGTTCCAGCGCGGCTAGGCGGAGGGCGAGAAACAATTGATCACGCGAGCCATCGCTCATGCCGTCGACGGAAATCTTGGAACCGTCAGGGCGGACGCCGACGAGGACGGGAACATCCTCGGCGTTGAACTCGGCACCGAGGTCGTTGAAAGCGCCGCGGGTGATCGTGTTGAACACGGCGCCGGACTTGGCGAGCAGCGGGCCTTGGTTCTCTTTTCGGAAGCGCTCAATCTGATTTTGGAGAAGTTGCATGGCGAGGCGCAGACTCACAAAGCGCGCGGCATCGCGCCGGAGGGTGGCCGCGCACGCCTCGGCCTGCTGGCGAAAATCGGCGGCAGCGTCGCCGGCCTCTTCGAGTTCCTTCTTCTGATTGCCGAGCTGGAACAAGGTTTGGGTGAGGTCAGCGAGCGTGGATTCCTTTTCGGCCTTGTTCCGTCCCGCGTCTGATCTTCTCCGGGCCAGCGCGTCGGGATCTTCCGCGTGGACGTGAGCCACGAATTCATCCACCGCTTGGCCGCGAGCGAGGCCGCCCAAGGTCTCGCGCAATTCACGGATGCGCTTCTGGGCGGCGTCGCGCCTTTCGAGATTGGCGAGGAGCGGTTCTAGTTCGTCCGCCGTGGCCAACTCGGCGAGTTGTGTCAGTTCGGTCAGCGATTCATTAGCCTGGGTAGCGAGGAGTTTGGCGTCTTCTAATTCGCCCTCGGCTTGGCCAATCTGCTCGGTTAATTGTTCGTAGCGGGTCTGTGCCGCGCGGGCGCAAGTGAGCGCTTTCCAAAGTCCGGATTCGAGGACCTCAGTCGTGTTGCCCTCGATGCCCAGCGCGCGCGCATTCGCACTGACCGACTGCTCGTATTGTTCGATCGCTGCCGTGCTTGACCGAACTTCGCCGGACAACTGCTGCCATTCATCAAACTCGGCGAGGAGTTCCTGGCGTTCCGCCAAAAGCGCCAGGCCCGCATCGGGCGAAGTGTCTTCGGGCAAACCGACGGTTTTAGACTGTGCTTTCCACTGATTTTTGGCGGCAGTTACCGCCGCCGTGAGACTGGAGCGGCTTTCTTCCAGCTCGGCGAGGTCACGCCTGAAATCGTCGAGTTGCTTGGTGATTACGTCGCGACTGCCCTCGGCCTTTTCGCCGGCTGCAACGCGAGACCTAGCCGCTTCGAACAGCACGGAGAATTCCTTATTTTCCGAGTCACCGAGGACGCCGGCGAGCTTTTGTTTGGCGGCATTAATTTGGCGGGCCTTGGCGGCGAGGGATTCTTCGATCGTGCGCAGCTTGTCGAGTGCCTGTGCGAATTCGCGCCACTCTTCGCGCCATCCAATCATTTCGGCGGGCGACCGCGGAGTGATGCCGCAGGCGGACCACTCGGCAATCCACGATTTCTGGCACTCCTTGGCCGCGGCCTGGAGTTTTTCGGTCTCCTGTTCGGCTTCGTGGACCTGCTCGTCGCATTCAGTGAGTTGAGAACGCTTTTCCTCGGCCTGGGCGACGGCCTCGGCTTCGTTGCGGAGCTGGTCCGCGATGTCGTCAGCCTTGGCGATGGCCTGGGGGAATGCTTCTTCGAGCGGCGCTCCAGGGACGAATTCTTCGTGGGTGCCAGGGCCTTTCCATTCCGTGAGCACAAACTTCCAACCACGGTCACGATGTTCCCTGGCCTGACGGAGCGCTTCTTCTGTGGGCAATTCGCCCTGCCGCTGCAATCTGGCCAGCTCGGTTTGGATGGCTTTGTGGCGTTTCTTTGCCTCGGCGATTTTGTCCTGCCCCGTTTCGATGGTTCGCGCGATGCCGTCCATACGCTCCTGATAATTGCGGATGGTCGCGCTGGCCGACACTGGGAGGCGTGCGGCGGCATCAAGGTCTTGCGGAGCGCCGGTGAGGCGTTGATGCTGATTCGTGGCCTCGCGCTTCAGTCGTTCCACCTCCAGTTCGTTCGTGGAAAAGTCCTTGTCGGCGGCCGTGGCCTCGGCGGCGACGGCGAGCGCCTCGCGCAGGCCGGTCAGATCTGATTCGGGAAGGTCGCGCAACTTGGCCTCTCGATCCTTGATCTGCTTTTTGAGATCCGCAGCCTTGCCGACGCTGTCCTCCTCGTTGGCGACTGCCGCTTGGAGCGTATGGGCGGCTTCTTGGCAGGCGAGCCGAACGGGGCTGCTGAGTCGGTGGTTTTCCAATGAGGCAAAATCGCCGGTGAGTTGGAGCCTCTTCATGCCGGCGCGCAGGAGCGGTTCGAGGCCGTCCAGCTTCGCCTTCCGGCTGGTGAGGAACTGTTGGCGTTGCCCGTACGCACCCCATTCCCGGTGCAACCGATCCAACGCTTCCTCCGCGGCCAGGAGGGTCGGAGCAATTTGGAGATCATCCCGCTGTTTTTGGAGTCGCTCGATCTCTTTGCTAAGTTGCTCAACTTTGGCCCGTGCTTCAGCGACGGCTTGGCGGGCGGCGCGCGTGCGCGGCACGAAATCGCTGGCGACATCAGGCAACGGCGGAAGTTGCTCAAGGGATTTCGTCTCCTCGACCAGCTTGCCGACGGTGGGGAGCGCATCTTCGCAACGGGATATCCAGGCAAGCTCGAGGTCCAGGGTCTCGATTTCGCCCTCCAATGTCTCCTTAAGGCCCTTCGCCTCGCCCAGTTCCTTCTCGATGCGTTCCCATGCCTCCGGGTTGACCATTGCGTCGCGGCTTTTTCCGACCAGTTCTTTGTAGCGATGAGCGGCGGGACGGATCGAGACATTCGCCGTAGCCCGCCCTTTGAAGAGCTGGTCGGCTTCCGCGACGATTGCCTCCAGGACTTTCTCGATGGGCGTGCCGCCCATGCTTGCGGAGAAGAGCGCGTTGCCGAGGTCGCCTTCGCCGCGGAGCAGTTGCTGCGCGCCGACGCGAAGCTCGCGCGCGCCGAGGCCGAACATCGCGGAGAAGTAGGCTTGATCGACGACGCCGAGGAAGGGAAGCAAGGCATCGTCCGGTAGCGGATTACCGTCGGCGTCGAGCAATGTGTTCCTGTTGCCCTTGCGGCGCTGGAAATTCAGTTGCCTGCCGGCGCGATTGACGATTTCGCCCCTGATCCGTAACGCGGAGTAATCGTGGAGAAAGTTGTCGGGCAACTGGCCGTGAATGCCGAAGAGCAAATCCCGGATGGCGCGCAGCAACGAGCTTTTGCCCGCTTCGTTTACGCCGTAAATGACGTGGAGATCGCAGGGTTGGCTCGAGAACCGGAGATCCAGGCTGGTGAACGGGCCGAAGGCCGGGACTTGGAGGCGCTGAAATCTCACGATGGCTCCCCTCCCTTCGTCCCCAGCGCGTCAAGGATGATGGCGCGAACATCGTCGAGGACTGCACTGCGCTGTTCACCGTTCCACTCGGCTTCAATTTCGTGCCGGACCTCCGGCGGCAGCACGGCGAGCATCTCCCCGATCTCGGCCGGGAGCACCTCCGGATTGGCGCGCGCCTGCTCGAGGGTTTCGACCACGGCTTTGGTGAGCGCATCGCGTTGGGCAAGCTGAGCCACGTCATAGACGGGCGTCGTGCCGATCTTGATCCGTTCAATCCAGAGGGCCTCCGCGCCGTGGTCCTGGGCGCGAGCGAGGATTTCGGCATGCCATCGCTGGTCGTCGCGGTGGAGCGAGCCGTGCAAGGAGGTCGTGCCGGTGAGAACGATCCGGGCGGCGACCAGACGCCCATCGGCGGCGGCCACCGCGTTGCCCATCGCGTCGCTGGTCCGCGTCAGCGCTCCGGCTTCTTCGTCGATGCCAGTCAGGTCAACCCGCAGTTCGTTCCAACGAACCACGTCCAAGTCGCGCCACTCCGCGCTTTCCACCGCGAGGGAATCGTTGACGGTCACCAAGCGGCAGCCGCGCAAGCCGGTTTCGCGCGCGTGGCGCCCCTGGCAGTTTCCGGCGAAGACGATCCACGGGTCTTTGCTGATCACTTCGGGCTGATGGATGTGGCCCAGCGCCCAGTAGCCGTAACCTTTGTCGCGGAGGTCCTGCTCCGAACAGGGCGCGTAGGTGTCGTGACCGGGGCGTCCCGTGAGACTGGTGTGTAACAGGCCGAGGTTGAATTTGCCCGAGAAGGCCGAGGGATAGTCCCTGGCGAAGTTCTCCGGCACGGCGCGATGGGGAAAGCCTCGCCCGTGAATCACGACAGGGTGATCTGCGACTTCTTTGGATTCCGCAGAGCGCGTGGAAAAGACATGCACGTTCTCCGGCAGAGTGAGTTTCTTGGAGATGATCGATGCCGCGTCGTGGTTGCCGGCAATGAGGTAAACGGGGATGCGCGCGTCGCGCAATCGAATCATCTGTCCGCGGAAGAAGAGACCTGTGCTGTAGTCCTTCCAGTCGCCGTCGTAAAGGTCGCCCGCGATGACGAGGAAATGGATGCGCTCGCCAATGGCAAGTTGGACCAGGTTCTCGAAGGCGCGGCGCGTGGCGCCACGAAGCACTTCAACCGGCGCGCCGTCGTGGACCTCTAAACCTCGGAGTGGGCTGTCCAAGTGCGGGTCGGCAGCGTGTATGAATCGAAACATGTCAGTCTGTTCTGTTAAGCCATTGGTTCATCTTGCAGGCTCCGTTATGCGGCCTCTAGTCCTATGGTCGGCGGCATCCCAGAGCTGCTTTTCCAAGGTGGCCGTCTCGGTGTTCTTTTCGGATGGAGCGATCCAGATCATTGGGTCAGGAGCAGGCGACTGCGGTCAAATTCAAGTGGGTGCTCCGCGCATCAGAGGCCGGCGACAGCCAAACCAACCGCCACCGCCGAGCCGGGGCGTTGGGGCAATACGAGGAGACAATACCCGCCCGCGAGTGTCCCAGCCGGGGCACCGGCAGCCCATTCAGAAACATTGTTGGCTCGCCGCCCATCATGGATGCCCAATGAACATGCAGCGAGGGTTCTCAGATTGCCAGAAGAAAAATGCTTAATCTCCAATCTCACAGCTCCGTCATCCGCGCAGCTCTCGATGGAGCGTTGAACGTTAAGGCCCTTCGTTGCCTTCGTTTGCTTCTGTCGGGCTCGCCTCGTCAGGCTAGCCACCGGCCTGATTCCGCCGGATTCGCCCCCACTTGCCCTTCCCTGAACCCACGCTAATTTTGAGCGTGATGAAAAAGCCAAACGCCGCCGCCATCCTCTGGACCCTTCCCTCCAGAGCACCACTCCATTCATGATTCTGCCCTCCAACCGCCTCGCGCGCGAGCAATCTCCTTACCTCCTGCAGCACGCCCACAACCCGGTGGATTGGTTCCCCTGGGGCGAAGAGGCCTTCCAAAAAGCTCGCCAGGAGCGCAAGCCGATCCTGCTCAGCATCGGCTATTCGACCTGCCATTGGTGCCATGTGATGGAGCGCGAATCGTTCGAGAACATGGAGGTAGCCCGCTTCCTCAACGCCCATTACGTCAGCATCAAAGTGGACCGCGAAGAGCGCCCCGACGTGGACCGCATTTACATGTTCTTCGCCCAGGCCACCAGCGGCGGGGGCGGCTGGCCGTTGAACTGCTTCTTAACCCCGGACCTCAAGCCGTTCTACGCCGGAACCTACTTCCCGCCCGAAGAACGCTACGGCCGGCCCTCCTTTCTGGCCGTGCTCGAACACATTCACAATCTCTGGCAGCAGCAGTCGGACAAGATTGGCCAGTCCGCCCGCCAAATGCACGAGCGCCTGGCCGAAGCGGTGGGGGGCGCCCCGGACACCACCGCCCGGTTGTCGCCCGCCGTCCTGGAGCGGGCCGGCGCGCAATTGCAGCAAGGCTACGACGAAATCCACGGTGGGTTCGGCGGCCCTCCCAAGTTCCCTCATCCCTGCCAGCCGTTGTTCCTGCTCCGCTACGCCCAGCGCTTCCACGATTCGGCGGCGATTCAGCGGGTGCTCCACACCTGCGATTGCATGGCGGCGGGCGGCATTCACGATCAACTGGGCGGCGGGTTTGCCCGTTATGCCGTGGACGCCGAATGGCTCGTGCCGCACTTCGAGAAGATGCTTTACGACAACGCCCAACTGGTGGAGTTGTATCTCGACGCGCTTCTTCTCAGCGGTGAACCACGCCACGCCGCTGTCGTGCGCGACATCCTTGCCTACCTGGCTCGTGACATGACCCACCCGGCCGGGGGGTTCTTTTCCGCTGAAGACGCCGACAGCGAGGGCCACGAGGGCAAGTTCTATTGCTGGACCCGGGCCGAACTGGCCCGCCTCCTGTCGCCGGAGGAATTCAACGTGGTGGTCGCCTGCTATGGCATCACCGAAGCCGGCAACTTCACCGACCACAGCCGCCCCGACCCGCTGCCCGGCCAGAACATTCTGTATCTGGCCAATTCCGCGATCCCGTCCTCTGACCTGCCGCTGCTCCAATCCGCCCAGGCGAAGATGTTCCGCGAACGCAGCCGGAGGGTGCGCCCGCACCGGGACGACAAGATTCTCGCGTCCTGGAATGGCCTGATGCTGGGCGCGTTGGCCCGCGCGGGGGTGGTCTTGCGGGAAGACTCCTATCTCGCGGCTGCGGAGAAGAACCTGGCTTTTCTCAGGACGGAACTTTGGGACGAAACCACCCGGACGCTCTCGCACCGTTGGCGGGACGGACGGAGAGATTCCGTCCAGCTCTTAAGCGCTTATGCTTTCCTGCTGCATGGGGTCCTCCAACTCTACGAAAGCACGTTGAAGCCGGCCCACCTGGAGTTCGCGCTCGCCCTGGCCGAGACCATGGTCACCCGCTTTTACGATCCCGAGCACGGCGGATTCTGGCAGAGCAGTCCGGACACCTCCGACCTGATCCTGCGCATGAAGGAGAGCCACGACAGCGCCGAGCCCGCCGGTAATTCGGTGGCCATCCTGGGTTTGCTCAAGCTGGCCGCTATCACGGATCGGGCCGACTTCAAGCAAGCCGCCGAGAAGAGCCTGCAACTCTTCGCCGAGCTTGCCATTCGCCAGCCGCAAGCTGTTCCCTTCCTGCTGGGCGCGGTGGATTTCGGGTTGGACGCTCCGGTTCGCCTGGTGGTCGCCGGGGACCCAGCGGCGCCATCCACCCGCGCCCTCCTCCACGCCATTCACTCGGTCTATCGGCCTAACAAAGTAGTGCTCGGAACCGCCGGCCCGGTGGAACCCTTTGCCCGCACCCTGCCTCTGAAGGACAACCAACCCACCGCCTACCTGTGCGTGGGCCACACCTGCGACCTGCCCCTGACTGATCCCCAAGAATTGAAGAAACGGGTGATGAACTGAAATAAGAAACCGGCGGCAAACGCGAGGTCTGCCGCCGGTGAAAAAGAGGACTCGGTCAGGTCTCGGCTCAGTCGAAGGCGTGCCCGGCGCAGCAGAGCACATTCTTGAGCTTGTGGCGGACCAGCTCTTTGACACGGGTGCGGGCGGGACCGAGGTACTTGCGCGGATCGAACTCCTTCGGGTTCTCGAAGAAGGCCTTGCGGATGCCGGCGGTCAGGGCCATGCGCAGGTCGGTGTCAATGTTGACCTTGGTGATGCCGGTGCGGCGGGCCACTTCGATGTCGGATTCGGGCACGCCGGCGGTCTCGCCCAGCTTGCCGCCGTATTGATTGATTTCATCGGCCAGATCCTTGGGCACGCTGGAGGCTCCGTGGAGCACCAGGGGATAATCGCCCAGGCCGGCGTCCATGAGGGATTTCTTGATCGCCTTGAGGCGTTCCAGGTCCAGGTGCTGGGTGCCCTTGAACTTGTAAGCGCCGTGGGAGTTGCCGATGGCTACCGCCAGGGAATCCACCCCAGAGTCCTTGACGAACTGGACCGCTTCTTCCGGGTCGGTGTAAGCGCCGCCCTTGGAATAACCGCCCGTGGCTTCGCCGTCGTCGTGCTGGGCGCCGACCAGCTTGCCCAACTCGCCTTCCACCACCGCATTGTGCTTGTGGGCATATTCCACCACCTTGCGGCAGGTTTCGACGTTCTTCTCGAACGGCTCGTGGCTGGCATCAATCATCACGCTGGTGAACCCTTCGTCAATGCATTGCTTGCACAGCTCGAAAGTGTCGCCATGGTCCAGATGCACCGCCAGAGGGATGGTGGACAGGCTGACCGCCGCGTCAATGAGGCGCCTCAGGTAAACCGGGTTGGCGTATTGGCGCGCGCCCTTGGAAATCTGAAGGATCAACGGGGCTTTTTCCTCCTCGCAGGCTTCCACAATGGACTGGAGCAGTTCCATGTTGTTCACATTAAAGGCGCCGACGGCATATTTGCCTTTCAGGGCCTTCGCAAAAAGCTCACGCGTATGTGTCAGTGGCATATTCTATATTCGGTTCAATGTTCAATTTTCGGTGCCGGGCGGAAGCCTGGCGGGTTTGAGCCATGCATTATAGGCTGCGGCACCGAAAAGGGAATAAAAAAGTCGTTTCCCGAAAAGCCCCGTTATCCCCTCCGCAAAGGGCGGAATCGGAATTCACAGGGGGTGCGTCCCGCCGGATCCAGCTCCAGCTCCAGCCAGCCGCCGTCCTTGCGCCACTCCACTCCGGCCAACGCGGGGCAAAGGCGAACCTGGAACGGCTTCCAGGCTTTGGCGCGGGCCAGAGCCGCGCTATAGCGCCGGACGGTGTTGCCCAGGAAGGTGATGGGGGGAAGTCCGGAGAGCCAGCGGGTCTTCCAGAGCATCGTTTCCGAGTGGAGATGGCCAATAATGGTGCGCTCGATCTGCCCGAGGCGGCGTTGGATGAACGGTTCCTGGGCCAGGAATGGCAGCGCCGTGGGATCGTGCGAGAATAGAATGATTCGCTGCCCGGACGGAAGCGTGGCCATCATCCGTTCCAGTTCCTGAAGATGTTCCTTGCGCAAGCGCTCCCAGACGGATCGTTCGTCAGGCAGCAGTTCGGGGGCAAACACCGGCAGCGCCACCAGGGATGACGTTACCGCCAGCAGCGTGTAACAACCCAGGTCCTGCCGCCAGCATGGGGTCAGGCGCAGGGCTTCCACGGCCCGCTCCCAACTGGCCAACCGCGGCCCGCCCACCCCGCCAAAAATGCTCATTTTGCCCAGCTCGTGGTCGCCGATCACCGTCAGGAGCCGGTCGCCATATTGCTGCCGCAAGGACTGCAGGCAGAGCCGGGCGCTGGCGAAGGCCGCGTCGTCCGACACCCCCACAAACGCGCTATCGCACGACAGGTCGCCGTTGACGACCACCCAGTCCGCTGGACCGGCCTCGGCCAAAAACCTTTCCAGGAGGACATTGCTGCCAAAGGGGTTGCGCATCCAGACAAAATGCCGGTAGGCGCGCACCAGCAGCCGGAGCGGTCCGGGCGGCACCACCCGCGGTTCATAGCTGCCGCGGGCTTTTTCTCCGTCGCTGGCATAATGCGGGTCGCTTAGAATGAGGATCTTCATGCGGAGGGTGAAACTGGCGCGCGTTCGCGCAACGTGAAAAAGAACGAGCAGCCCTGGCCCAGCGTGCTCTCAACCCGGACCTCCCCGCCGTGGGATTGAACGATATGCTTGACGATCGCCAGCCCCAGACCGGTGCCGCCGGATTCGCGCGAGCGCGCTTTGTCCACCCGGTAGAAACGCTCAAAAATCCGGCTGCGCGCCTCCGGAGGAATGCCCGGACCGTCATCACAGACGCACACTTCGACTTCGCCGTTACCCAAAGCCTGGCCTTTCATGACCACGTGGCCTTCGGTGCGCCCGTATTTGATGGCGTTGTCGAGCAGATTGGTGAGCACCTGGTGCAGTCGGTCCCCGTCCACCCAGGCCGCCAACCCTTCGGGCACCCGGTTTTCAAAGGTCACTTTTTTGGTGTCGGCCTTGGCCGTCAGCTCTTCGAGGACCCGTCCGGCCAGCGGACGCAACTTCACCGGCGCGAGGTTCAGAGTGATGCGGCCGGATTCCAGCCGGCTGATCGTGAGCAGGTCTTCGATGAGGCTGGCCAGGCGGTTGGTGTGACGCTCAATGATCTGGAGAAACCGGCTCGTCAGTTCCGGATCGCTCTTGGCCCCATCCAGGAGCGTCTCGACGTAGCCCTTGATCAACGAGAGCGGCGTGCGCAACTCATGGCTGACGTTGGCCACAAACTCGCGACGGGTGTTCTCCAACTGGCGGACCCGGGTCAGGTCGTGGAAGACCAGAATGGTGCCCTGCGGACGCACCTCGCGATCCAGCACCGCGGCGGCGCTGACTTCCAGCAACCGATTGTCCTGGCCGGTTAGTTCGATCTCGCGGGTCAGGACTTTGTGTTCCTGGACCACCTGTTCGACCAGTTCGGCCAACTCTGGCAGGCGAATGGATTCCATCAGGGTCAGCCCCCGGATATCAATGCCCAAGTGGAAGAGCCGCTCGAGGGAGCGGTTCACCAGTTGCACCCGTCCGCGATTGTCGAGGAGCATGACCCCTTCGGCCATGCTGTTGAACAACGTCTGGCGCTCGGCCAGTGCCTGCTCATGCGCCGCTTGCGCGCCGCGCAGCGTCTCGTGGTCCGCCGCCCGGAGCCGGACCAATTCCGCGCGGTCCTGCCGCCAGCCCCGCCACAGCCAAAAGCTCAGCCCCAGCAACCCGGCCGCCAATACCCAGGCAAGGAGAGGACTCAAAGCTCCGCCTCCGTCCATTTCCTGGGTCCGGCCGTAAGCGTCTCGTCGGTTCTCAATTGTCGGCTGTCCTGCACCCCCTCGTTCTAAGCTTAAATCCGTGCGTCGCCAACCTTTAATACTCGGAAAATAGACCCGCTAGCGTCTCACGCCCAGCCGAGCCAATGGCCGCCGTGCCAGACCAGGAAGGCGGCCCCCCACGCCAAGAGACCCAGGTAAAGCCATTGGAAGATGGGCCACTTCCAGGAATTGGTTTCGCGCCGCACCACCGCCACGGTGCTGGCGCACTGGAGCGCGAAGACGTAGAAGACCATCAGGGTCAGGCCCAGCAGGGGGGTGTAGAGGGCCGACCCATCGGGCCGCTTTTGCAGGCGCATGGCCGGCGCCAGGGTCGCGGCCGCTTCGCTCGCGTCGGTATTCTCGCCGACGTTATAGACCAACGACATCGTGCTGACGAACACCTCGCGGGATGCGAACGACGAGATAATGCCAATCCCGATCTTCCAATCAAACCCCAGCGGCGCCAGGATTGGCTCGACCGACCGCCCCAGGTATCCCGCAAAACTGTGGCGTAACTGGTCACCTCGCTGGGCTAGCTCCATCCGGCGAAGCTGGTGCGTTCGCTCCGTTTGGATGTCAGCCGTGTCCGTCAGTCCAAACGTGTTGGTGGCGAGCGCGGCGCGTTGCTGGAGCCAGCCTTGTTGCCGCGCCGCATTCTTCGGATACGAAGCCAGGAACCAGAGCACGATGCTGATGCTCAGGATGATCGTGCCGGCCTGGTGGAGAAATAGCTTCGCCCGGTCCCACACATGGCGCGCCAGGGTGCGCAATAACGGGCGTTTGTAGGGCGGCAACTCCAGGATCAACATCGGGGTGGGGCCGCGCAGCAGGGT
>Ga0114951_10005091_pt1 | contig 12333 bp, 21 predicted proteins | sample AM7aDNAmetaG_FD_88677 | JGI IMG/M metagenome (GOLD analysis project Ga0114951, IMG submission 88677) | Freshwater microbial communities from Finland to study Microbial Dark Matter (Phase II) - AM7a DNA metaG | ecosystem: Environmental > Aquatic > Freshwater > Lake | place: Finland: Lake Alinen... | reverse complement strand
AGGTTCGATTCCTACCTCACGACACCAAAATAGAAAAAGGGGAGGGAAAGGGGAATGAAGAAATATCAGATAATCTATGCTGACCCACCGTGGAGTTATAACGACAAAATGAGCGGTCATTCTTTTTCACTTGACCACGAATATACAACTCAAAGTAATGAGTGGATAAAACAACTTCCAATAGCAGAAATTGCCGATAAAAATTGTGCATTATTTATTTGGGGTGTTTCTCCTATGCTACCCGAAGCTATTGAAACAATAAGTGCGTGGGGCTTTAAGTTTAAGACGGTAATCTTTATTTGGTCAAAAATAGAAAAGAGCGGGGCGTTTGTTAGCAATCTTGGGCGTTGGACAATGGGTAATGTCGAATTTTGTTTGTTGGGAACTAAAGGAAAACCGAAACGAGTAATAAAAAATGTTAAGCAATTAGTAGTGGCACAAAGAGAAAAGCACTCTCAAAAACCAAATGAGGTTCGCAAAAGAATTGTCAAACTAATGGGAGATTTGCCACGCATTGAATTATTTGCACGGGGGGGCGTGATAAGGATATGTTTGGAGATAATAAGTTTATTGGTTGGGATTTATGGGGTAACGAAACTGATTGCGACATTGATTTAATGGCAATTAAAAAAGAAGCCGAAATAAGCAGGCACAAATGTTAGAAAAGGAGAGTGATAGGGAATGAAGCGAACTATTCGAAAAAATAGAAAAGTTGCACTATATGATTCGATTTGGATTGAGGGTGAATACGGAAGCCCTTTTCAAAGAAAGTTTGCCATTGATAGTCTAATCGCCTTTTTAAGTGCTTGGCAGAACCAGCTACGACTTTCTCATAAAAGCAACAAGATAAAAATTATGGTTGGAGATAAAACCTTAGTAGAACTTTTAGGAGAAAATCAATGACCACCCTAATCGATGAATTGCTAAAAGAGTTGCCGAAGTTAGAAGCACACTTTATTTCTAAAAATAATTGGGATAAGGAAACACGATTAGAACACAAGTGGAATGTGGCAGGTTGGAACGCAGGAATTCAGGCAGTCAGGGAATTGTTGGAGGGGAAGCGTGAAAAATGAACTATATCCAGCAAAGCTGGACGAGGAGATCGAGACATATAAACAGCCCTTAGACGACTTAGAAAGGGCAGAAAGGGGTAATAAATGGCGAGAAAACTGGCTAAAGGGCCGAATAGAAAGAAACTCAGAGAAAAGGCATGGAAGTTACAATCTGAATTCATAAGGCGAACCGAGCCGGAGTGTTTTACTTGTGGTTCCAGAAATCCGTGGAAAGAGGACAATGCCGGACACTTCGAGCATAAGGACGCATTAGACTTTGTTACCCTTAATATCCATCGTCAATGCGTGAGGTGCAATAAGTGGCTACATGGTAATCTAGGGGTTTATGCGATCAATCTGGATAAGAAGTATGGATCAGGAACAGCGGAACTAATACACAAACAAAGAAACCGAGTTAGAAAGCATACAATAGACGAATTAGAGGATTTAGTAGACACATATACAAGGGCATTGGAGGCGTTGAATGCGAAAAGCGATAAACAATAGGAACATCAGTAAGTATTGTGATTGTGGACGGGAGAACGTAAAGGACTCGGTATTTTGTGAGAAGTGCTTGGCGGTTATAACCAAGCGCAACACAGAGCTATTAAGAAGCAAACGAATCAGAGACGTGCTTATAGAAGCCAGAAAGATCGCCAAGAGGACCGGAGGGCATAAAGATGTCTGATTGGATCAAGCAATATGGTCTGTTTTGGGGTATAGTAAAATATATTAAGCACCGGATTGGAATATTGCGCTGCGACTTAAACAAGCTAATCCCACAAAAGAAAGACCCTGCAAGGATTAAGTATGATAGGTGGCTAAAAGAATATATAAAACATATAAAGAGACTAGAAAAAGAAAGAGGGGTAGAATATTGATGTCCAGCTTGCCGGACTATGAAATACTAATTGACGAGCCTAAACAGACAAAAAGCGAGATTTTAGCTAAACAGCTAAGAAAACACCTGCCTAGCTTGCCCTACAATCAACGATTAGCGCTGATGATGAGGTATAACATAGGGGATTTAGGATTAAAGAAAAAGACACCGCACGCCGAGATCGCCGCCAAAATGAACAAAACTAAACTAGCCGTTAAGTTACTTTGCCACAAGGCGCTTAAACGATTAAAAGTCTTAATCCCCTGCATATTGCTCATAGGCGCAGTAACACATTTAGACAGCAAAGACATCTTAACCTATCCAGGCGTAGACAAAAAAGAACTCCACGCCATAATACACAAGAAATACCAGCTTTATAGCACTAACTAGCTAGAAACACCACCAAAACAGAAACCTTTTACCACACATTCCCGTTAAGTAGAGGCACTTTCATACTTTATTAAGGAATTAGTGAATAAAATGGCTAAAATGGGTAATCCTAACTGGGAGAAAGGTAAGTCAGCTAATCCAGAAGGTCGTCCGGCATTAAAGAAACGTGCTGAATTGATTGCCAAGTTTGATGAACTAGGTTTAATCGATCAAGCCATAGAAGTCCTTAAGCAAGAGTTAAGCGGAAAGAACAAGGCCGAAGCAGCATTCTTTATTCTCAATCACACGTATGGCAAGCCAGCGCAGACAACTGACGTTAGTGTCAAAGGGGCAAAGGTGCTAATCCTTGATGAGTGAAGAAAGAGTTAAGTTTAGCGAGTTATCTCACTTCACGCCTAAGCAGCTTGAGGCTAATAAACTATTGAATCAATTTAAGTTTCTTTTATACGGGGGTGCTATGAGTGGTGGAAAGTCATATTGGTTACGATGGGCCTTACTTAAGCTATTACTTCGATCTGGTAAAGATGGACTTCGTAATGTTAGAGCAGCCCTCTTTTGTGAGGATTATCCAACCCTTAAAGACAGACATCTTTCTAAAATTACCCTCGAATTTCCCGAATGGCTCGGAAGATATAACACCACTGACCATGAGTTTGTCTTAGCGCCTGAGTATGGATCGGGAGTCATTTGCTTTAGGAACCTTGACGATCCGTCCAAGTATCAATCGAGTGAGTTTGCTTTCATTGGGGTAGACGAGCTAACAAAGAACCCCAAGAATACTTTCGACTTCCTGAGGACTAGACTACGATGGCCTGGGCTTGATGATGTTAAGTTTCTGGCTGCCACTAACCCTGGAGACATTGGTCATGTCTGGGTTAAGAAGCTGTTTATAGACAAAGAATACGACTTTGAGGAGAAAGAGGCCGACAAATTTGCCTTTATACAAGCGTTAGCTGATGATAACCCGTATATTAGCCCGTCCTATCTTCTCACGTTAGACTCTTTGCCTATGGAACTGCAGAAGGCTTTTAGGCACGGGGACTGGAACATCTTCAAGGGGCAATTCTTTTCCGACTATTCTAAAATGAAAATGGGGAGGCCTTATCATGTTATTTCGTCGTATACTCCAACTAAATTCGATAGCATATTTGCTAGTGCTGATTGGGGTTTTGACCCTGACAGTTTTAGTTTCACTTTGCACGCAGTTACCAAAGTAAGTGGAGTAAATTACTCGTTTGATCGGATAATTAGCTTTGCACAGCTTTATGGCAAGAAGAAATACCCCGATGAATGGGCAGGGCTTATAAAGGAATTAGAGCAGGGCTTAAAGGTTCAGGCACGATATATCGACCCTAGTGCTGGGAATAGACACCCGATTAGCACACGCAAAGAGGGAGCAGGAACGAGCGTAATAGACGAGTTTAGACGTAATGGGATTGACTTCATTCCGGCCAATAATGACCGTAAACAAGGCTATGAATCCATGAGGAATTGGTTAAGGGAGGCACCAGATGGTTTACCTTACTGGCAACAAACAGAGGCTTGCCAAGCGCTCATCAAGCAAATACCCTCAGCGATACACGATCCAAACAACAGCTTTCTCATTAAGGAAGGTGGCGAGGATCACGCTATTGCTGATAGCAGATATTTTGTGGTGTCTAGGCCGTTTAATTATCTTCCACAAGTAGAAAGAAAAGAGATACCGGAGATGAGCATGGTGGCGATTAAGGAACGGATCAAGAACGAAACCGGAGCTGGGCTTAGCCTGGCAATAAGGAGATAAGGGTGGATATTAAACAAGACGAAGAAGAACTAAAACGGCATAAAGAGTGGATCACTCTTGCCGAGGCTAAGCATAAAAAAGAAGTTATTGACGTTGCAGCCAAGTTTAAGAAATTCCTAAAGAACGACTTACCAGCGCAAACAGAAGACAATTACCAGTCTAAGCTCAATTTCTATCACATCATTCAGAAGAAGATTATCCCCATGCTCATGCCTAAAGAGATTAAGTTTAAGGTGGAGACTGAGGGCGGTATGGATCAGATCGGCACTCCCGATGGTCAGGTATTCGATAATAGACGAGCGGCCATCATTCTTAACAAAAAGCTCGAAGAAGTCTTTAATAAGGCCAAGATTAAGTATCAGATCAGACAATGTTTATACGACTTATCCCTAGCTAACACGGCGACTATGCTTGTTAGCCAGCATACAGAAGTGCAAGAAAGCCCCGTGGTTACGCCTGAAATGTCCGGCTTGCTGGACGCTAAGGCACAGAACGGTGAAGCGATTCAGGGAGAAACGCCAATACCAGAACAGAAGGTAACCGGAGTGGTTCCTGGGACTTTAATCATTAAGAGAGAGTCTTATAAACTTATTAAGCACGATTACGACTCGGTGGACTTCTTCTACGAGGACGCAAGGTTTACAATCAGAAAGGTGCTTTTACCGTGGTATGAAGCCAAAAAGAGATTCCCTGACCTTATGCAAAACGAGAAGGACGTTACCTACGAGCGTGATGAATACGTTGGAGAACTGAGATTCGAGAAGGACGGCAAAGAGATCAAGGAAGATCGCAAGGTCGCCATATACGAGATTTACGACTACTCACAGAACCCAATCATGCTTTACAGGTATTGGGGCAAAGGGAAGAAGCTAATAGACAAGTCCGAGACAGACGGCCCATTGGTTAGCGCCAAGATAAATTATATACCCGATGAAACCTATCCACCGTCTGACATGACCTTTTACGAATCATCAGTAGATGAAGTTAACTTTTATGGCACTGTAACTATGAATAATGCTAGTAGAAGCGTAGCCAGAAAGATCTTTTACTCGACTAACGCACTAGAGCCGGACTCAATAGACAAGCTCAACTCAGACAAGGACATGGAAGCGATTCCGGTAAACACTCACGGGCAGTCATTAAGCAATAGCTATGCCGTGTTCCAGCCGAATGCGGTTGATCCCTTAATCACTAATCAAATGGATAGAAAGCGTCAGGATATCAACGAGGCTGCTAATATCTCTAATCCTCGTATGGCGCAAAGCAAGAAGGGAACCGCAACAGAGGCACAGATTTCAGATCAGGCATTCCAATCGAACGTAAACGACATGACCGAGATCGTTAAGGATTTCATTATAAACATCGCCTACAAGGTTGTTGAGGTATTAAAGGTCATCTCGACAGAAACCGAGACCTTTACTTTAGAACACCCGAACGGACAAAAGGAACAGATTCAATGGTCGAATAAGGACATTAAAGATGCAAAACTGGTTATCGATATTGATATTGACGCTGCTCTGCCTAACGATATTAAGCTGGGAAAACTAAAAGACTTCTTAGCTTTGATTACTCAGCCAGGCATACAGAGTTCTTTGCAGTCAGAAGGCAAAAAAATACAGATGTTTGAATTGATTAAGTCAATGGCTCGTTACTATATGCCAGCGGATAACTTTGATAGGATTATCGTGGACGATCAAGGAGCTTTAGACCCAGACACAGAGAACCTTATCCTCATGACTGGCGATCCACAAGCCATTCAATCGGTGCAGTCTAAGCCAAATGAGGACTTCCAGAAGCATATTAAGGCGCACTCGATAGCATTGAAGCACCCACTCGTAGCCGGTAACGCTCAGATTCAGCAAGCAATACAGGCGCACTTGCAACAGACCCAACAGGTAATGAGTGAACAGGAACAGCTTAAGAAACCTCAGCAGGAAAGACCACAGCAATTAGGAGCGCCAAGTGCTTAATTACTCCACTAAAAGAGAATACGTGCCTATGAGGACTTGGGAGTATAAACTCTACCGAGCCTATGACCGTTCATTCTATGGAGTGATTGATTTCTTCGAAATGCTCTACAAGCGCCTAAAATTGACATTACAGAGGTTTTTGCCTAAGTATGAGTATTTTATCGACTATGCCACCAATACCGTCAAGAAACGCATAGCAGGTGGCACAGGGTCGAAGATGGGAACCTACCAGTTCATGAATGGCAAGATTGTGAAAGTGGCTGGATATATCCCAGCGCTTAAAGAGTCTTTGCCGTGGTCAGAGGTTAACGCTGGTTATTATGACGAGGAGTTAGGGGCGCACATAGAAAACAAAGATCATTATAGACGCTTGATGAAAGAGAAGGGTTTAGTAGCTATGAGCCATGAGGACACACGCTACCAGCCGAGGGCTGAGATTAGAAGGAAGAAGGCTTGGGAGCAAATGCAAGCCAAGAACGCCAAGAGGGATCGTGAAAGGTTTCAAGCAACGGTAAGTAGGGTAGAGGCCGAGATTGGTCGATTGGATAGTTGGTAAACTGCCAAGACCTAACAGGAACAGCAGTATTGGGCTAAGGCCGCAAGGCACAGCCAAAAGGAGTTTCAAATGACAGAGTTAGAGGGTCAAGGGTTAGCGACGGAACCGGAAATTGTGGCAGAGCCATTAACCGGAGAAGTAGCGACTACAACCACGCCGGAAACGGTGGTATCAGACCCAGAGTTTGATTCGGTTCGTGGAGAGATCGTTAAGCGATTCGGGGAAAGAGGCGACAAGGAATATCTGAAAGAGGTCTGGAAGTCTTACCGAAATATGGAAGGCGAGATGTCTAAGACCGGCTATCAGGAACTAAAGACTCTATCGGATTTATTCGGTGGGGTTGATTCCTTAAAGCGGAGATTGTTGGAAAGAGAAACGCCAAGTCAGGTTCAGAATCAAGGGCAAGTGTCGCAATACACACCGGAGATTCAGAAACAAATTGACAGCGGTTGGCTTGATCCAAACGACCCCAAAGATAAAATGCTTATTGATACATCTATGAGATTGGCAGAGATTCAGAATAGAACACAGAGCGCCGAGATTGTGAATGCTAGGAACGAAATTGACAAAGGATTGGCTGAGAAGATTGCACCGAAATATCCATCGGCAGATATGACTGTCATTAAAAAAGCTGTTGACGCTGGGTATTTCAAAGGAATGACTACTGAACAGTTTTGGACGGCTGCGGATAAAATGGCTAACGAGCTGCACACAAAGGTTGAAGAAAAGATCAACACGGCAGTTGAGGCCAGATTAAACGAGCTTAAAACAAATGCTAAGAAGTCTGTCATTACCGGCAAAGCTCCAGACACCAAAGTTAAGAAAACGCCCTTAGACGCATTCGAGGACGCATGGTCTAGTGCAGGTTACAAATAAAAAGGAGATGAATAGAAATGACCGCAACAAGTGAAACGAGAGTATGGGACGCAGTAGTTACTTCGACCCTAGAGGCTTCGGCTGGAGAATGGCAGGATAACATCTATAAATCAATTCCGTTACTGTCCTATTTAAGACAAGCGGACAAGATTAAAAAGATTGATGGTGGACAAAGAATTAAGGCCGATTTGATGTATGGTAAGAATTCGACCGTTCAATCCAATAGTGCTTATGGTTTATTGGATACGACCCCACAAGACGGAATTACCGCAGCTTTCTTTGATTGGAAAATTGTCAATGGAACTTTGGCTATTTCCTATTTAGAAAGACGGCAGAACAGCGCCAAGCACCAGATGTTTGACCTTATCAAGGCTAAAGAGGCTCAGCTTCAATTAGCGATTAAGGAAGAAGTTACCACTCAGTTATTGTCTGATGGAACTGGTCATGGTGGACTTGATATCGGTGGTTTGAAATTAGCGATTGAAGTTGCGACCCCTTCGACTTCCTTTGGTGGAATTACCCCAACCGGAGCTAACTCATGGTGGGCCAACCAAGCTACTGGATCGTTTGGATCGTTCAAGTCCAATGATGGACTTGGACAGCTTCGTTCAATTTATCGTCTTTGCTCCAGAGGTTCAGTCGGTGGTTCACCGGACTTAATCGTCTTGGAAGGCGATATTTATGATAGCTTTGAGGCTGAACATTTGCTGCACTTGCAGTTTATGACCAGCGGAAAGGCCAATGAATCAATGTTTAACTTGGGTATCAATAACTTCAAGTATAAACAGGCTATGGTTATGGAAGAAGAACAGTTGGATTCGTCTGGTTTAATCTATCTCATCAATACGGACTACTTAAAGTTCGCAGTTGATAAAGATACCGATTTCAAGATGTTCCCAGCGGTTACCCCGTCCAACCAAAGAGCGACTGTTGCTCCTATGGAAATGATCGGTAATATCATTGTTACCAACCGTCGCAAATTAGGAGTTTGTTCAGGCGCAAGCGCTTAAGGAGTAAACAATGAAAAAACTCATTATTGGTTTACTATTCTTAGCTTTGATGGCAACGAGTTCATTCGCAGCCATTACTGTTAGCGGTAGGACAAAGACCATGGACACTTGGATCGTCTATGGCACTTATACTGCTGCAAGTTCAAGCGGTATCACGAAGGCTTTGGGGCTAAAGATTCTTTCCGCAGTTGTTTCTAGCACCGCCGTGGCAGAAGTGCCAGCGACTAGCTTTAGCGGATCGACTTTGACTATCAAGTCAACCAGCTCAGGAGCAGGTCAATGGATTGCAATTTGCAAATAAAGGATAAACAATGAAAAAACTAATCATCAGTTTATTATTATTAGCAGCGATGACATCAGCGTCATTTGCAACCATTACTGTTTTAGGAAGAACCAAGACGTTTGACCGGTATATGGTCTACGGAACATTTGCCTCGGTCAATACGACTGGTGAATCAAAGGTCATTACTGGCGTAACGATTGAATCGGTTACTGGAACCTCAACGAGTGTTTCCAAGCAACCAGCGTTTTCCTTTTCAGGAAAGACGCTAACGATTAAGTCTACTAACACCGGTGATGGAACCTGGGCAGCAATTTGTAAATAAGGAGGAAATAAAATGGATCAGCAAATACCAGCTAGCCAAGCCCTTAAAGCAGGAATGGCTCAGTCTGAAAATGGAAATGAATATATGGATTTATATGTTGCTAGTGCTTGCACAGTCAACACTCCATATGCTTTCTATACGGTAGACACTTCGAGCAGACCATTGCAATCAGCAATGCCAGCTTCCGGTGCTATTTGTAGAGTGGTTGTAGCAACCGAAACCTTAGCAGCAGCAGGGTATGCAAGGTTCCAAACTAAGGGTATCGTGAGCGCAATGATTACGCCTTCGATTACTCCGGTTAATGGACAGACCTTGAAGATCGCTACCACGGCGGTTGCAGCCGGTGGAGCAGCGACTATTACTCCCGATGACTTCGCCATTGTTGTAACGACTGGTGGGGTATCATCGACAGCCTCAAAGGTATATCTATTGGGTCGGGAGATTACTCCTTCATAAGGGGGGATTAAACCATGAAACAAGAAATACCAAGTAGTGAAGTATTAAAGTTAGGAATGGAACAGGAAGCAGACGGTGGCAGAAAGATTTATCTATATGCTGCTGGTGCTGTTACTGTTGGCACGCCTTATGTTTATATGACCGCCACTACGACTGATGGTTATCCAGAAGTTCAGGCACTAACAGCTTTGACCAAGAACCTTATTGGCAAGGTGGTTGTAGCAACCGAGACTACAACGGCGGCAGGAAATTCGTGGTTCCAATCGTTTGGCCCAGTTAAAAACATGGTGTGCGCCGCTGACACTTATGTCGCAGGAGATATGGTTAAGGTTTATGACGGCGTTACCGCACCAGAGGGTGCTGCCGTTGTTGCCCCAGCTGATTTTGCGGTGGTTGCGGTGGTAACTTCTACTACCAAAATTGACGCTTATCTTTTAGACAGATGGATCACGGCCTCGGGAGCCTAGTTATTCGGAATTTTGGGGAGTGAAATATCTCCCCAAGATTCATTTAAGGAGGAAAGATGTTACAGAAGTTTATAGTCTTGGAAGATGGTAAGCTCAAGATGAAATTATTTGATCGAAATGAAATGTCTACCAAGTTAGTTGAAGGCTGGGACAAGACTCTAATTAGAAACGCATTAGGCTTTACTGCCTACTGGGTTAAACCTAACGATGAGTTTAGCAAAAAGCTAGAGCCAGAGAAACCAAAAGAAATAACAATTGATATTAAAGAAGCACGGGCAAAAGCCAAAAGGAAGAAAAAATGAAAGCAGAAGCCAAGCCGATTACTTTACAGTTGACCCCAGAACAGGCCGACGATTTACTTAATCAGTTACAAGGTGGGGGAGGGGCAGAGCAAGCATTTAATAGTAAGTATGATGAAATGATGGGTGGAAAAGGAATGCCTGACAAGGGAGCATTATAAATGCAATGGAATTTTGGCGATATAGTCGGATATATTAAGAGTTATATTTCACCGCAGAATACCAGCACGGCATTTAGCGCTGCTGATAATTTACTATTAAAGAACTTAGTTAATCTCTATTGTGAAGAAGCCTCGATCAATTATCCCATAAACGAGCTAAGGGTTCCCGATTACTTCATTAGAACCTATGATGATTACTCGACAGGAACTCTTACGGTCGTAGCCGGAAGCGCAGATGTTACGCTTGCCGGTGGAACGGCTACGTTCAAGATGATTGGTCGCAAGATAAGAATAAACGGAGAGAACACTTATTATACGATTATAAATATTGACGGCGCCGTCATTAGCCTAAATAGAACATACTTAGGAACTAGCGGAGCTGGAATCACTTACCAGATATTTGATAATACATACGACCTACCATCAGACTGTGTGTGGGTTAAAAAGGTTTATGTTCTATCAACTACCTATCTTCCACTCAAAGAAAAAGACTGGGATTTTATTGAGGTAATGGACCCACAATTAGTTAATACTTCTGATGATCCAGAGATTTACTGCCTACCAGGGAATAAGACAAGATTCGAGCCATTTGACGGAACCACTTATACTGCAGGGGTAAGCACTACCACTAGCGTGTTATGCACTTCTTTATTGGCAAATGACACTATCGCTGATGTTGATTACTACAAAGACTGGAATCTTATCAATGTTACTAGAGGATTAAGCTCAAAGGTTTCAGCATATAATCCAACGACACAGACTTTGACTTTGGTTGAGGCGATTGATGGTCAAACAACAGGCGATCTATTTTATCTCACCGCTAATAGAAAGCAAATATCTTTATATCGCAGACTAACAAGCCAGAAAGATATACTGGTAAAATACTATAAAACATCTAACAAACTTGTTAATGACTACGATGTTCCTTTGATTGATGAGGACTTTAGAGAGTGGATTACTTGTAAAGTATTAGTAGTCTGGTTCTCTGCGAATGACACAATGGCTGCTAAGTATCAAGCAATAGCGAGCGCAGAGGATTTAAGATTAAAAAATAAATATGGTCGCAAAACCGATTCATCGGTTAGGGAGGGAGTTAGAAAGAAAACTGGTCGCATGATGACTTTAAGAATTCAATAGGAGGAAGAAATGAAAAAAGCAGTATTAGTTTTGATTATGCTCGGACTATTGGCCTCTGTTTCTAATGCAATCATGTTTGGTGCTTATGGACTAGGTGGCAATCAGCAGTTTAAAAACCTCACCCTAACGACATCAAACACAGTTTATTCTGTTACGCTTGAAACATATTTTACCACTTCGATTAATATTCAAGCCATTGGTGGGGACGTAAACCAAATCCTAGCAAATAACCCGATTACTACCGAAGCATACTGGACTATTGGTTCTGGGCAGACCTATTCTGACTTGGTTCCGATCCCATTAGACAAAAACAAGATTCTATATTTCTGGAGTCCTACGGCTGGCGCTAAGGTTCAAATTAGACGTTGTTTAGGTAAATAACCGGAGGGGTTAAGTGAAAAAACTATTAGGGTTACTATTAACATTATTGTTGGTCGGATCAGCTTTTGCCGCCCAGTTTGGTGGTGGCGGTAGCGGTGGGGTTGGCCCAGCAGGTCCAGCTGGACCATCAGGAACCCTAGAAGCCAAAGGATTATCAGGACAATTCCTGTTTAATAGTTCAGGAACGGTTGATGGTGTGTCCGGTTCTTTGTGGAATGGGACTACTTTTACCCTTAATGGAGCAACGATTGACGCTAGTGGCTACTTATCCTCTGCGGTCAATTACACGGCTTCGATTGATGTTTATGTT
>Ga0114951_10005090_pt1 | contig 12337 bp, 13 predicted proteins | sample AM7aDNAmetaG_FD_88677 | JGI IMG/M metagenome (GOLD analysis project Ga0114951, IMG submission 88677) | Freshwater microbial communities from Finland to study Microbial Dark Matter (Phase II) - AM7a DNA metaG | ecosystem: Environmental > Aquatic > Freshwater > Lake | place: Finland: Lake Alinen... | reverse complement strand
GGAGCATGGTCGCCCATCGTAAAAGTAAGCCGAAGGGCCTCTGGAAAAACTGTTTTCACACCTTCGGCTCGCCATCTCCACTCCAATCGCCATCCACTAAAAGAAGTTTTGCAAGAACGTCTGGAGAAAGAAATATGACAAAAAAAGAGGCAGAACCATTATTTCGCAAGAATCAATTGTTCAGAGGATGGACTCCTGAACAAATTTTTGCCGCGATTAAAAGCGCATTTCAGGCTGATCCACAGAAGCTGACTCAGCTTCTTGATAGAGGTTTTGATGGATGGGATGAGAAAATATTGCAAGAAAAATGGAAAACTGGGTTTTGGTCGTATGGATATTGTTACTATGTGGCGGAAGTTGCGCACGTGATGTTTCTTGGTTCTGGGATTGAAGAACCCTTTCAATTACTCAGATACATAAATGAGCAAAAAACAGATGGATTAGAAGACCGGCTTGATAAGCATTTTGTGCTTCGTCATAATGATAAAATTTTTGATCCAGAACAGGGGCCGAACTGTTCGGTAGAAGAATATCAAGGCTTTCAGCCTGTCCAATTTCAGCCTCAACATCCAAGCATCAACGCAGTTCTCCTTTTGATTTGGGTTGTAGAAAACCACGAAAAGTACAAAAGCAATAAAACACTTACTGAAACTATTCGACCAATCCTGCGAGAAGTAGCCGATTGGAAACCCGGCGGGCAAAAGGAGAATCTCAAAAAATTAATCTGGAAATTTACGGGGCGCTCTTAATCCCAAGCGAAGCAAGCAAAAGACTGACACACAAATTTAAAAGAAAGGAAAAGCACATGTCCAACGCTGAAGAATTATCAAAGTTGTTTGAACTGAAGAAGCAGGGGGTTCTAACGGAGGAGGAGTTTAACCAAGAAAAAATCAAGCTCATCGGAGCGACAGCACCCCCAACTCCGATTTTTTGCGGCGGTTCGGCAATGCCGAAATCAGTCTCGCAACAGATTGCTGAAATAAAAAAAGAACTAAGCGTAATTAAGCAACAGATTGATCAAAAGGTTGCCAAATTAGAGCGTTCAGAAAATGATGAAGATCAAGATCAGGCATCAGAACTTGAGGATATAGCGTCAGAAATCGAATCCGCGCTGGATTCCTTGAATAACATCGAAAACTTTACCCTATAAGGAGGACTCATATGTCAAAAGCCGAAGAACTATCAAAGCTGTTTGAACTGAAGAAACAAGGTGTTTTGAGCGAAGAAGAGTTCAACCAAGAAAAAGCCAAAGTGCTTGGAGCGGAAATTGCCGCGCCTGTGTCGGCTGGTGACAATATATCTGCTACGCAAAATGCGGATGAAAAATTTCGGACTAGCAGCCAATTGATTAATATGCCTTCCGTCAAAACGACGATTAATCCAGGCGCCCCATGTATCGTTCTGGATAGTAGAGGGAACCCAATTCCATCATCAATAGTATCTACGCCGCCTGAAAGTGCTGCCATGAGTGAGCAACAAAATCCAAAAAACGAACAAACTTCAGCGACTGTCAAATCAAACACAACACCCCCCGCGGGGAACAAAAAGCGGTATGGTTTGTATGGCTGTCTAGGCTGTATAGCCATCATTGTTTTGTTGGGTATTTTGGGTAATGGGGCACCATCGGTAAAAATCGAAGGCGATACGGCAAAATACCATTTTACAGTTTCTCTGCCACTCGAAAGTGAAGGTTTTATGTTGGCGGGGCACATTTATGATATTGCGAAAAAACACCCCACTATCAAAAGCATAGAAGTCAATTGTGAGTTTACCGGAGACACAGTTGTTGATTCCTACGGAAAAAAATCGAAGGCCCCTACATCATGGGGACGATATCCGTAACGGATCTGGAGGATGTCAGGAAATATACAAAGGATATGTATACAGCTGAAAACGCAGGTTGGTACGGTGTTAAAATCGGGGGGCTGAGGTACAGCGATGGCCTGCCCAAAAAATAGGGCGCTGATCAGTTGCCTTATAACGCTGCTTATCTCGCACCATTCAGAAGACGATCTTTACCGCTGTTTCAGGTTCACGTGCCGTCAGCGTGCGTTTCATCTTTGCGCGCGATGTTCCGGCGTTATTTTCGGTGGTATTGGGTGGATGTATTGGAATCGCGGAGTTTCTCTCAGGATGTTACCGGTGCTTGCCGGTATAGCCGTTCTGGATTGGGTGTTGGATGTCATACTCGGATGGAAAGCCAACAACGCCGTGCGTTTTATTTCCGGCTGTATCCTTGGAGTTATCCAGATTGAAAATCAACGTTATTACTCAGCTGGCTGTTTTCCTGTGAATCTTGTTGTCGCCAACCTAATCTGTTTTGCAGTTTTTTTTGCGCTGTTTTTCGCCAATAAAGTGACTGGTGCTGGCAGTCCATCTGGTGCTGGGGCTGGTGGTGTCGGGTCGTCCGATGGCCGATGCCGGTAAGATCGCGGCGTGGTGCTGGCAGGGATTGAGCGCGTTAGGGAGCGTGGGGATGCTGCTTCCGTATGGCTTGTGTCAGCAACGGGGTTGGTTCCTCGCCGCCGCTATGCTGACGAGCATTACAGTCTCAGTCACGTTGCTCTTTGTCCTCGTGTTGAAGCCGGACAGTCCAGCCGTAAAGCGTTGAAGCGGCCAGTCGCCGTGCATTCTGTTGCCTCGCCTGTTTCTATCCGCCGTAACCAGCAATATACGGACGGGGAGGCAAACAGAAATCGGCGCAATCGGATGTAGTTTATAGAGGCAATTGATATAAGCAAAAAGGGCGCGTCCGGAGACGCGCCCTTCGAGTTTTTGATGACGAGTGGCTCAGGCTGCTTTGAGGCAGGCTTTGAGGTCGTTCTCGACGGTGCCGATGGGCATGATGTTGAACTTCTCGATGAGCACGTTCAACATGGCCGGGGTGGCAAACGCGGGGAGCGACGGGCCGAGGCGGATGTTCTTGATGCCGAGGTGGAGCAACGTCAGCAGGATGCAAACGGCTTTTTGTTCGTACCACGAAAGGATCAACGAGAGCGGCAGATCGTTGACGCCGCAGTTGAAGGCCTGTGCGAGCGCGCCGGCCACTTTGATGGCGGAGTAGGCGTCGTTGCATTGTCCCATGTCTAGCAGGCGCGGCAGTCCGCCGAGCGTGCCGAGGTGGAGTTTGTTGAACCGGTATTTGCCGCAGGCCAACGTGAGGATGATGCAATCATCCGGCACGGACTCGGCGAACTCGGTGTAGTAGTCGCGGCCGGATTTGGCGCCGTCGCAGCCGCCGATGAGGAAGAAGTGTTTGATGGCACCGGTCTTGACGCCTTCGATGACTTTGTCGGCGACGCCGAGGACGGTGTTGTGGCCGAATCCGACGGTGATGGTGTGGCCGGGGCCGTCGGCGGTGAAGCCTTCGGCTTTTTGGGCGGCTTCGATGACCGGCTTGAAGTCGCGGTTGGTGATGTGCTCGATACCGGGCCAGGCGACGAGGCCGCAGGTGAAGAGTCGGCCTTTGTAGCTGTCCTTCGGCTCTTGAATGCAGTTGGTCGTCATGAGGATGGAACCGGGGAAGGCGTCAAACTCAACTTTCTGGTCCTGCCACGCGCCGCCGTAGTTGCCGGCAAGATGTTTGTATTTTTTGAGCGCGGGGTAGCCGTGGCCGGGGAGCATCTCGCCGTGGGTATAGATGTTGATGCCGGTACCTTCGGTTTGTTGTAGGAGGATTTCGAGGTCTTTGAGGTCGTGGCCGGAGATGAGGATGGCTTTGCCTTTGACGGGATCGATGCGGACAGGCGTAGGTACCGGGTGGCCGTAGGTTTCGGTGTGAGCGGCGTCGAGCAACGCCATGACTTTGAGGTTCACTTCGCCGCATTTCATGTTGAGGGCGAGAAGGTGGTCCATCGAGGGCCGGTCGTCGGTGAGGTAGTCGAGCGCTTCGTGGAAGAACGCGAATACGCTGGCGTCTTCCTTACCGAGAATGAGAGCGTGGTCGGCATAAGCGGCGGTGCCCTTGACGCCGTACATCAACAGCTCTTGCAGGCCGGTGATGTCGGAGCCTTTGAGCGGGAGACGGTGTTGGATGCCGACAACTTTGCCTTGGGCAATGAGCTTGGCGAGGTCGTCAACGTATTGCCACGCGGCGGGGCCGTGGAGTTTTTCGGGTTTGACGTTTTGTTTCTTCGCGGCGGTTTCGTAAAGCGATTGGGCGTCGGCAAGAGCCTTGCCGGCATTTTTCAAGATGGTCTGGAGACGGGCGGGATCGAAGTTGACGTTGGTGACGGTGGCAAAGATCGCTTCCGTGACGAAGACGTCGATGTCCCGGCTGCGGTCGCCGAGTTGGGCGGTGCGGTGGGCGTACATCGAGATGCCTTTGACGGCGTGGACGATGAGGTCTTGGAGCGCGGCGACTTCGGCGGTCTTGCCGCAAACGCCGACGGTGATGCAGCCGGTGCCGCGGCTGGTCTGTTCGCATTGGTAGCAGTACATGTTGGTCATGGTCTTGGGATTCCTTTTGTTTGTGAGGCGTACTATGGGGTGGGAGTATAATTGGCGTATTGACGTGGGTCAACAAATGGGAATGAAAGATTCCGGTTGAAAAACTAGGGTGTGTGGTGTAGAAGATGCCCCGCTCAAGGCCACAAGTCGCGAGGTGGCCTTGTTTTTTCGGTAGAAAGAAATTCACTGTGGATCTGTCATCAGAACTGAAAATTTTCTCGGGCAACGCCAACCGCCCCCTGGCTCAGCGCATCGCTGAGTACGTCGGGGTGTCGTTAAGCGATGCCGTCGTTACCCAGTTCCCCGACCAGGAAACCTGGGTCAAGATTAACGACAACATCCGCGGCCGCGACGTTTTCATCATCCAGCCGACCTCGCCACCGGCTAACGAGCACCTGATGGAGTTGCTCATCATGATTGACGCGGCGCGCCGGGCCAGCGCCAGCCGCATCACGGCGGTCATGCCGTTCTACGGCTACGCCCGGCAAGACCGCAAAGACCAGCCGCGCGTGCCGATCACCGCGAAACTCGTCGCCAACCTTCTTGTCGCCGCAGGCGCGAACCGGATCATCACGATGGATTTGCACGCGCAGCAGGTGCAGGGGTTCTTCGATATTCCGGTGGACCATTTGTACGCGGCGCCGGTGATGTACCGTTATTTTCAACAGAAAAAAATCACCGACCTTGTCTGCGTTTCCCCCGACATCGGCGGCGTGAAGATGGTCAACGCCTACGCGCACATGTTCCACGCGCCGCTCGCCATTGTCGCCAAGAAACGCACCTCGGCGTCCGACGTGGAAATCCTGAACGTCGTCGGCGACGTGAAGGGCAAGAACGTCCTGATGATTGACGACCTGACCGAGACTGCCGGCACGCTCACGCGGGCCGCGGAAGTCCTGCGCAAGAAGGGTGCGAAGAAAATTTTCGCCGCCGTCAGCCACGCCATCCTGAACTCGCAGGCGATCGAACGGCTTCGGAAATCCAAGCTCGATGAGCTGGTGACGACCGATTCCGTGCTGCGCCAGACACGGGTCAGCGGCGTGAACATCACCGAGCTGTCCATCGCGCCGCTGCTGGGCGAGGCGATTTTGAGGATCCACAAGTCCGAGTCGGTGTCGTCGCTGTTCGACGTCAACGGCACACGGGCCGAATGCTGATTTTAGGAGCAAGAACCAACCATGGCAAAACAAGTACAATTAAAAGCAAAAGCACGCACCGAGACCGGCAGAGGCCCCATGAAGAAGCTGCGAAGTTCCGGAGTGGTTCCGGGCGTCGTGTACGGACCCAAAACCAAAGCGCTTAGTGTGACCGTTGACCTCGACGAGCTGGGCGAAGTGCTCGTTCACGCCACCGGCGGCAACGTGCTCGTGGACCTCGCGGTCGAGGAAGGCGGCACGACCGTCAACCGCCTCGCCCTGATCCAGGAGGTCCAACATCATCCGTACAAGGACGAAGTGCTCCACGTGGATTTCCGCGAGGTCAGCGCGACGGAGAAGATGCGCACCAAGGTCTCCGTCCATCCTGTTGGCGAGCCTTCCGGCGTGAAGAACGGCGGCGGCATGCTCGAATTCGTGTTGCGCGAATTGACGGTGGAATGTTTGCCGAAGGATTTGCCCGACGTGATCGAGATCAACGTCGAGAAACTCGAAATCGGCGAGTCCATCAACGTCGGCAGCCTCACGCCGCCGGCGGGCGTGACGTTCATTGAGCCGAAGGATCGTGCCGTGTTCACCGTTGCCGCCCCGATGGCGGAAGAAGTCGCCGCCGTGGCGGAAGCTGTCCCGGGCGAGCCGGAAGTCATCGGCGAGAAGAAGGTCGAAGGCGAAGAAGGCGAAGTCGCCGCCGAAGGCAAACCGGCAGCGGGCAAAGCCGAAGCCGGCAAGGCGGAAGCCAAGCCCGCCGCAGGCGCGGCCCCGGCCAAGGGTGCTGCCCCGGCAGCGGGAGCGAAACCCGCCGCAGCGGCCAAGCCGGAAGCGAAGAAGAAGTAACGGGAGCGCGTTGCCGTGCCGGCCAGAACAAAGCTGGTCGTCGGGCTGGGCAATCCCGGCCGCGAGTACGTCGGTACGCGCCACAATATCGGTTTTGCGGTGGTCGAGCAGGTCGCCGCAGAACTAAAAGGTTCTTTCAAACGGAAGTTTCGGTTCGCAGCGGAGGTCGCGGAAATCGCGACCGACGGCGGCAAGGTCGTGTTGGCCAAGCCGCAGACGTACATGAACCGCAGCGGCGTCACGGTGGCGGCGATCTTGCAGTGGCTGAAGATCGAGCCGTCGGAGATGCTGGTGGTCGTGGACGATGCGGACCTGCCGCTGGGCCAGATTCGGTTGCGCGAGTCGGGCGGCAGCGGCGGTCACAACGGGCTGCGCTCGATCATCGAGTCGCTCGGTGGCTGCGAAGAGTTCGCCCGGTTGCGCGTCGGGATCGGCCGGCGCGGGCCGGCCGGTGAGGATATCACCGGGCATGTGCTTGGACGTTTCGCCTCGGCGGAACGCGAAGCGGCGGAGGCGGCGGCTGCGGAGGCGGCTGCCGCCATCGCTTGCTGCGTGAAAGAAGGATTGACGAAGGCGATGAATCGGTTTAATCGGAAAGCCCCGCCCAAGGCGGGGCAAGAAGGAGAGTCGGTTTGAAAAAGAAGACGCAGAAAAATTTGAACAAGTACGAAGCGCTGATTATTCTGGACACCGCGGGCCGTGAGGACGCGGAGAAGGACATCATCGAGCGCATCCAGAAGGAAATCCAGCAGGCGGGCGGCAAGGTGGAGACAGTCCAGAAGATGGGCCCGAAGCCGTTCGCGCGAACGACGAGCAAACGCACCGCGGGCAGCTACGTGAATTTCATCTTCGCCGCGCCGGGCAAGGCGATTGCCGAGTTGGACGCAAAGTTCCACCTCGACACCGACTTGTTCCGCTGGCAGATCACCGAGCCGTTGCCGGAAGCGCCGGTGCGCGAGCCGAGGACGGGCGAGGAAGCGAAGACGGAACGCACTGTAAGCTGACGAAAAGAAAGATCGCCATGGCCAACTTCAACAAAGTGCTCTTGATGGGAAACCTGACCCGTGACCCCGAGGTGCGTTACACGCCGAAGGGGACCGCGATCGCCACGCTTGGCCTGGCCGTCAACCGCACATGGTCAACGGAGACCGGTGAGAAGAAGGAAGAGGTCACGTTCGTGGACGTTGATGTGTGGGGCCGGCAGGCGGAGACTATCGGCCAGTACATGTCCAAGGGGCGTCCGATCTTCATCGAAGGACGCTTGAAGCTGGACCAGTGGGACGACAAGGAGACGGGCCAGAAGCGCAGCAAGTTGAAGGTTGTGTGCGAGAACTTCCAGTTCCTCGGCGGACCGAAGGGCAATGCCGAGGTCAGCGAGCAGGCTCCGCCAAGCAGCCGTCCGCCGCAACGCGCTGGCCGTCCCGCGCCGCCGGCGCCGTCGCAAGAGGAAGCTCCGTCGGGCGAAGGCGAAGACAACATTCCGTTTTGAAAATTTAACCACAGGTGAAGGACACTATGTTCAGAGAAAGCAGCAGCAACAGCACCGAACCACGACGGCAGAAGCGCGAAGTCTTTATCAAGCGCGACTGCAAGTTGTGCAAAGACCAGATCATCATTGATTACAAACAACCCGACCTGTTGAAGAAGTTCATGACCGAGCGCGGCAAGATCCTGCCGCGCCGCCTGTCGGGCAACTGCGCCAAACACCAGCGCGCCCTTGGCACCGCCATCAAGCGGGCCCGCGCGATGTTGTTGGTGCGCTAGACGGAGAGAGCATGAGCATACAGATTATTCTGATCGCCAACGTCGAGAACCTCGGCACCGAGGGACAGACCGTCTCCGTCGCCGATGGGTACGCCCGCAATTTCCTGTTCCCGCGCAACCTGGCCATCCCGGCCACGCCGTCCAACATGAAGCGAGTCGAGGCCCAGCGCAAGAAACGCGACGCCGTGGCTGCCGCCGCGTTGGCCGCCGCGCAGGAAACCGTCGCGAAACTCAGCAAGCAGGCTTTTGAGATCACCGCCAAGGTCGGCGCCGAGGACAAACTCTACGGTACGATCACCGCGCAGGACATCGCCGCCGCGCTCCAGAAGGAAGGCATCAACGTGGAGCGCAAACAGATTCACCTCGAACATCCGATCCGCACCGCAGGCGTGTTTGACGTGGATGTGAAGCTGCATCCCGAAGTCACCACCAAGGTGAAGATTCACATCGTCGGTGGCGAAGGTGAAGCGACGCCCGCGCCGGCTGCCGAGGAAGCGCCGAAGAAAGCCAAGAAGAAATAAGCGCGCCGTCGAGGCCCGCGCATGGCAGCCACCAAACCACTCGGAGCGGACAAGACGGCCATCGCCGTTGAGCGCGTGTTGCCGAACAGCATGGACGCCGAGATGGCGGTGCTTGGGGCGATGTTGCTCAGCCCGCTGGAAGCCGGGTCGCAGGCGCGGGAGCGGCTGACCCAGGAACATTTTTACTACGCCGCCCATCAGGTCATCTACCGCGAGATCTCCGCGTTGCAGGACGCGATGCAGGCGGTGGACAACGTCACGCTCATGCAGCGGCTCCAGGATAAGAACCAACTGGAGGAAGTCGGCGGCCCTGCATATCTCGCCGGCCTGATCGGCCGCGTGCCGACGGCCGCCAACATCGAGCACTACCTTGACATCGTGGAGGAGAAATATCTTCTCCGCCGGCTGATTGGCGAGGCGCACAATGTCATTACGCGTTCCTTCGAGCAGCAGGACGACGTGAAGGGGTGGGTGGACGAGGTCGAGAAGAATCTTTTCGAGATCACTGCTGAGCGTGCTAGCAAGGGTGCTGTCCACGTCAAGGCCGTCATCAAGGATGCAATGCACAGCATCGATCACCTGTGTGAGACACACGGCATGACAGGCCTTCCCACCGGGTTCCGTGACCTTGACAACATGACTGCGGGGCTGCATCCAGGTACCGTTTTCGTCATCGCGGCGCGCCCCTCAATGGGCAAGACCAGCCTAGCCATGAACATCGCCGAGAACGTCGCCATTGACCAGAAGAAGGCCGTCGGCGTGTTTAGTCTCGAAATGTCTGCCGAGGAACTCGTGAAGCGCATGCTCTGCTCGCTCGGCCGCGTAAATCTACGTGATCTGCGCGACGGCTTCCTGCGAGACAAGGAGTTTCCGAAGCTGACGCAGGCGGCGAGCGCCCTGATGGAGGCACCGTTGTTCATTGATGACAGTGCGGGACTGACCATCCATCAAGTCCGTGCGCGTGCACGCAGGATGAAATTACAGCACGACATTCAGTTGATCGTGATTGACTACATGCAGTTGATGCGCGCTCCGTCGCGGCGGGCCGATGGCAGCCGCCAGGTGGAGATTGCCGACATCTCTGGCGGCGTGAAGGCCTTGGCCAAGGAGTTGCGTGTGCCGATCATCGTGATGAGCCAACTCAACCGCCAACCCGAACAACGCGACGAGGGCAAGCCGAAACTTTCTGACTTGCGCGAGTCGGGGGCCATCGAGCAGGATGCCGACATCGTGGGGTTGTTGGTGCGGCCCGAGATGTACGCTGACGACAAAGACGAAAAGGATGAGAAACGCGGCAAGGCGACCCTGTTTATCGCCAAGCAACGCAACGGCCCGACGGGCGAAGTGGACCTCACGTTCCGTGGCGAGTACACGCGCTTTGAGGACGCCGCGCGAATTGAGGACGGGGACATACCGAACGCTGGAGGAGAAGAATGAAACGTTGGTTCTGGATCATGGCCGTGATGCTGGCGGGTGCGACACTGTGGGCGCAGGAAGGCCCCGTCGTGCGCGAAATCAAGATCGAGTTTGAAGGGCCTGAGACAGTCAACCGCACGATCGTGATGAGCAACATCCGCACCGCTGTCGGTAAAGCGCTCACACGCGAGATGGTCGAACAGGACGTTCGTAACCTCATCAGCACTGGCTATTTCTACGACGTGCGCGTCTCCGAGGAACCCATCACCGACGGCGTCCGTGTCATCTTCCGCGTTCAAGGCAAGGCCACGCTCAAGGAAGTTGTCTTCGAAGGTTCCACACGCTACAAAGACGACCGTCTCCGCCGCGAGGCCACCCAGAAACCCGGCGACATCCTCGACTCCTACAAAGCCCATCAGGACGCTCTAAAAATCCAGGAGATGTACCAGAAGGCTGGCTACCCAGACACCAAAGTCGAACCGAAAATCAGCGTCGACCGCGACACCGGTAAAGCCATCCTCCGCTTCGTCGTCTTCGAAGGTGACCGCGTCCTCCTCCGTAAAATCGAAATTCACGGCAACCGTGCCATCAAAACTGGTGCCCTGCTCAAGTTGATGAAAACCCGCAAACACTGGTGGGGTTCTTGGCTCTCTGGCACCGGCGTTATCAAGGACGAACAGTTGCGCGAAGACCTCGAAAAGCTCCGCGAACACTACCAGTCCAAGGGTTACATTGACGCCGAAATTCGCGGCACCCGAGTCGAACGTATCTCTTCGAAATGGATGATCCTGCACATTGACCTTTACGAAGGTGCCCAATACAAAGCCGGTACCGTCAAGATCGAAGGAGCCAAGCTTTTCTCTGTCACCGACCTCCAGAAGCGTCTCAAAATGACCACCGGGCAAACCTTTACCCCCGACAGCCTGAACAAGGACAGCAAAGCCATCGAAGACTACTACGGCGAACGCGGCTACCTTGACACCAACGTCCAGACCATCCGCGTCCCCAACGTTGAAACCGGCCGCATGGACATCACCTACAACATTCGCGAAGGTGAACTTACCTATATCGAACTTATTGAAATCCGCGGTAACACCAAGACCAAGGACAAAGTCATCCGCCGCGAACTGGCCGTCGCCCCCGGTGACATCTACAACACCGTCCGAGTGGATCGCAGCATGGAACGCCTTAAAAACCTCGGTTTCTTTGGTAAAGTTGAGCCACGTCCCGAACCGACACCGATTCCCAATCGCAAAAACCTCGCCATTAACGTTGAGGAACAACGCACTGGCAACGTCACCTTCGGTGCCGGTTTCAGCTCTATTGATAGCCTTCTCGGTTTTGTCGAACTAACTCAGGGTAACTTCGACCTCTTCAACGCGCCCACCTTCACCGGTGCCGGCCAGAAGTTACGCGTCCGTGCTCAGGTCGGTCTCCAGCGTCAGGACTACACGCTCTCCTTCACCGAGCCCTGGTTCCTCGACCGTCAACTCTCCTTCGGCTTCGACCTTTTCCACACAGAGAATAACTACTCCAGCGACGTCTATAGTGAATCCCGCACTGGTGGTGACATCCGCATCGGCAAAGCCATCAACCAATTCCTCCGCGTTGATGTGCAGTACGGTCTCCAATACATCAGCGAAAGCGTCAACGCTACCAACTCCAACGTCTCGCAGGAACTCTATTCCCAATACGGCCACTATCTGCGTAGCTCCGTCCAAGCCAGCCTCACCTACGACCATCGCGACAGCGTCTTCCTCACCACCCGTGGCCAACGCACTGAAATGTCAGCCGAACTTGTTGGTGGACCGTTGAGTGGCGATGTTTCAATCTACAAACTCAACGCTAAGACCACTTGGTTTTTCCCTGTCTTTAGCGGCCATGTGTTTGAATTGCTCGGCGCTGCCGGTGTCGTTGAGGCCTACAGCAATACCAAAGGCAGCGGCCAAACCGTCACTGAAGGCGGTAAAACGTTCAAAGTCAACGACGTCCCACTCTTCGATCGCTACTTCCTTGGTGGTCCGAATACGCTCCGTGGTTGGAAATACCAGGATATTTCACCAAAGGATATTTACGGTAACAGCGTCGGCGGCAACACTTATATGAATACTACTGTCGAATACAGCATTCCCGTCGTTGAACGCATTCGCTTGGCTGCCTTCTGCGACGCCGGCGAAGTCGAACGCGACGCGTACGCCT
>Ga0114951_10005088_pt1 | contig 12339 bp, 4 predicted proteins | sample AM7aDNAmetaG_FD_88677 | JGI IMG/M metagenome (GOLD analysis project Ga0114951, IMG submission 88677) | Freshwater microbial communities from Finland to study Microbial Dark Matter (Phase II) - AM7a DNA metaG | ecosystem: Environmental > Aquatic > Freshwater > Lake | place: Finland: Lake Alinen... | reverse complement strand
GCCAGCCCCGGCCACCGGCGCGCCGAGCGAAGAATCCTGGCTGAACGCGCCGTCATCCGTGTGTTTCAACACCCCGCGACGATAGGTGTGCCGCACGAAATGTCCGGCAGAACCATCTGTGAATGTGAGGTCGCAATCGTAGCGGTCGCCGCCGATGCCGTAGTAGCCGAAGCTGATCTGCAACGTGGCGGTGTCCGCGCCCGTGACCGTGTAGACGTAGCCAAAGCCGTTGGTGGGCGAGCCTTCCTGCGGCGTGCCCTGGATTTCGTTACCGGCCGTGCTGCTCGCAAATTGATAGCGGTCCGGCACGCCGGTGGATTGGAAATAGTAATCCAGGCCCGCCAGCGAACTCGGCGGCGCCGGCGGCGCGACGGGCGGCGCGACAACCACGTTCGGATTCACGGCTGAAGGGCTGGTGCCGGGCGCCACGGGTGCGACGCCGACGATGCGAAACGGCCCGTCATCATGGCGCTTCAATTTGCCGCCGCGATATTCATCGCTCGACCAGGTGCCCACGCCGAGGCCGGTGAATTCAAAGTTGATGGTCTCGGTGCGGTTGGAGGCGTAGGTCAGATCCGCCCGCGCCGAATTGTCGCCGAGGCGGCTGAACAGATAGGTAAAGCCATCCGTGTCGCCTTCGGAAAGATTCTGGCCGTTGGTGATCGTCAGGAACTTCGTCACGTCGCCGCCCGGCTGGTCATCCAGTTCCACGTCAATGCCGCCAAGCGTCCACGGCGCGAAGCCGTTCGTCGGGCCGGGCGCGATGGCGAGGCGGTAGTAATTGAACTTCACTTCGCCGCCATGCTTCGTGGAGTAGATGCGGTCCACGTTCCGGCCGGTGCCGGGCAGGTATTCGCCCAGGTCCGTCCAGCTTGCAAAATTGGTGGAGCCCTGGAGCGTGTAGGATTTGCCGAGCTCCGTCGGGTATTCGACTTCGATGGCGGTGTTGATGCCCACGGTGGCGGGTGCCTGGGCGTGGAGTTGGTGGAGGCCCGACGCGGCGAGCGCGGCGGCGAGCAGGAGGGTTGCGTTTATTCGTTTCATGTTTTGTTTGGTTTGGGCTGTCCGCCGTGTGTTGCGGCAATCCGTTGACGGCTCTTAAGCAACAGCCTTGCCAACCTGGTTTTCATTGGGTTTTCAGCGAATCCTCGGCGGCGGGTGTTCCGGCGGCGGAACGTTTGTTCCGGAAGCGGTGCGTAAAAAATTCCCCGGCGGCGGGAAACCGGGCGGGGCTGGACGAAATTTATTCCACGCGCACGCGGAAAAATCTTGTCCCGGAACCGAGGATGTTCGTGGAGAAATTTTCGCCGGTGCCGGTGAACGGTGCCGCCCATTGCGTCCAGGGCCCGGCCAGATTCGTGGCGGACTGGATGGTATAACGGAAACTGGCCATGGTTGGGAAGGTGCAGCTCAAACTTCCCGCGCCCGGATTGACGGCGCATTGGAATGGCACAACGACATGGACGGGCAGGGTGACGGTGAGCACGCCGAGGTCATTGGTCACGGTGAGCGAGTAATTTCCTGTTTGCGCGGTCGTCACGTTGGTCAGTTGCAAGAACGGGATGGAGACATTGGTGAGCGCGGCATTATCTTTGCGCCAGGAAAATTTCATCGGCAGCGCACCGCCCACGGAGGGCGCCAGCGTGACGGTTGCGCCGACGGGGACGGTTTGCGTCGCCACCGGGCTTTGCAGCGTCGGCGGCAGGGCGGGGAGATTGGTGTTCAGGACGTAGTTCAGCCAGGCGGAGCCGCGCGCGGCGTTCACGCCGTCCACGACGACCACGTATGGCCGCGTTTTCACGGTCTGAAACGAAACACGCGACGGGCCGTGCAGCGACACGCCGTCGTTGTCGCACGCGATGGAAATCAAATCGGCGTAACCGGTGAGGGTGCCGTTGTAAGTATAGACTTCCATCACGGTGTCATAGGAGCTGCCAATGGTGTCGAGGGTCATTGTGCCGTTCGTCGGCGTCTGGAACATCAACCAATACGACGCGCCGCCGGTCACACCGCAATGCGGCGGCTCCGTCGGATCGGTCGTGGCGAACGTGGTGTTGAACACCTGGCTGCCGTTGTAGCCGCGGACGACGCCAATCGCGCTCGGCTTGGGCGGAACGCCCCCGGCGACCAGCCTGGAAATAAAGTGTAAGCCGCTGCCACCGTCATTGCCAATCAGCGGTGTGGTGGGCGAATCCAGCAGCTTATCCTGCGCCAGCGTGTTCGTGGAGCCGTCCGAGTTGATCTGAACCTCCGCCGGGGTGGTGAAAAAACGCACGCGATTATTATTGCCATTGCCGACGGTGACGCGCAGTTGATAGCGGCCGACGTTCGTGTCCTGCAAACTGCTGATGACGAAGTTGGTCCCTGTTTGATTCGTGACTTCAATTCCATTGAAATACCAGTTTAACTGCATGTCCGGCGAGGAGGTCAGGTTTACCGTCAAGTTGACCGTGTCCCCTTGTTTCGCCGACTGGTCGTTAGGCGTGCTGACGATGATCGGCGGGGGCGAGGCGGAGGGGAAAAAACTCCAGTTCAACACCACCGATCCGGTCGCGCCCTGATAGCCGTCCACGGCAATCTCATAGCTGTGTCCGGCAATCGCGCCGATCTGAATCAGGCTTGTCGGCGGTGCGGCGGGATCATCGTCATTCCGCGCCTCCTCGTGCAACTGGTTCACGGTCGTCCCGTTCGTGGGGCTCAGCGTGTAGGCTGACATCAGCGTATCGAAGCTGCTGCCATGCGTGTCGAAGGTCGCCACGCCATTCGTCGGCGCAACCCAGGAAACCCACAGTGAATGGCCGCCTGGTTTGCCGCCGTGCTTGGGCTCGCCGACCTCAACCGTCGCGGCGGAATTGTCGCCCAGTAACGTGCCGTTCGTGACGACAATCGTCTCGCGATTCGTGAAAATATCCTGAAACACGACCGCCTGTGTGCCGGCCAACGAGGCCAGCAACAGCAGCAGGACGAATGCTCCGCGCCAGACGACGCCGGAACATCCGCCAGTGTTAAGTTTAATTCTCATGATTGACGGCGAGATACTCGCACACAAAACCGGGTTGTGCCCGGCAAATATCATCTTAAGCAATCGCATTGCCAAATTGGCCCGAAGCGTGAAAACACCTGTGATTTTGGGTTGTATCTGGATTTAAGAGGCGCGACGAGGCTGATTTGTTCCGCGAACGGAACATTTCGTTAATTCTTTTCCACGCGGAGCTCGGGCCATTTCTCCAGCCGGCGCAGCAAGGCTTGCGGCGACATGCCGAGTTTCGTCGCCGCGCGGCGGATCCCGCCGTGCGCCTCGACCAACGTGTCGCGGATGAGCCGGTATTCCTGCGCCTCGACGGGCGAAAGATTGCGGTCGGCGGGCAACGGTTCTGCCGCGGCCGGTGCCGCCCCGGCTACCGGCGCGGAGGCGCTGGAACCCCGGTTCAGCCAGTTCACATCGAGCGCGAGCCATTTCGCGTCGTCCGCCGTCTTCAGCAACGAACGTTCCAGCACGTTGCGCAATTCGCGGACATTGCCGGGAAAATCGTGGGCGGAAAGCTTCGCCGCATCTTCCGGCGTCAGCAGCGGCTTGGCGCGGTCGTATTTTTGGGCGAGCTGGCCGAGCAGCCGTTCCGCCAGGCCGGGAATGTCGGCGCGCCGCTTGCGCAACGGCGGCAGCTCCACGCTGAACACATCGAAGCGATACAACAAATCCTCGCGGAAACGTCCGGCCTTCACTTCGTCCGCGAGATTTTTATTCGTCGCCGCCACGAAACGTCCGGTGAACGGCTGCACCTCCGTGCTGCCGAGGGAACGGAATTCCCGCGCTTCCAGCAGGCGCAGCAGCTTTCCCTGCAACGCCAGCGGCACTTCGCCGATTTCGTCGAGGAACAAAGTTCCGCTCGCCGCTGCCGCCACGAGGCCGCCGCGTTTCTTGTCCGCGCCGGTGAACGCGCCCCGTTCCGCGCCGAACAATTCCGATTCGAACATCTCGCCCGGCAGCGCCGCGCAATTGACGGCGATGAACGGCGCCCTGCCGTCGGGAAAACTCAACTGATGCAGCACGCGCGCCGCGAGGTCCTTGCCCGCGCCCGTCTCGCCCGTCAGCAACACCGTGCTCGCGGCGTGTTTCGCCGCCTGCCGCAATTGCGCCAGCACCTCACGCATGGCCGGCGAGTCACCGCAGATTTCCGTCGCTTCCGCCGGGGTGTTGCGCGTGGCGAGCCGCATTTTGGCGCGGTCCAGGCAGGCCGTGAGCGCGTCCACGGAAATCGGCTTGGTGAGATATTCGAACAGGCCGTTGCGGGTGAGCGACACCGCTTCGCCCAAGTCCGGCACGCCCGTGATCATCACGATGGGCGCGTCGGGATTGCGCCGGGCGGCCTGGTTGAAAAAGTCGTAGCCCTTGCCGTCCGGCAGATGATTGTCGAGCAGGACGAGGTCGAAAGTCTTGGTGGCGACGATTTCACGCGCCCGGGCAATATTGTGCGCCAATGTCACATGACCTCCGGCCTCACGGACGACGTTCGCGGCCATTGTTGCGAACGCGACATCGTCGTCCACAATCAGGCAGGAAAAGTTTTGTGCGGTTTTGCGGCTCACAATTTTGTGGCGGCAGTGTATCGGAATCCGCGGTTACTACAAGCTGCGGCTGACGGCGGCCAGCAATTCGGCCAGCGCGAACGGCTTGTTCAGCTCAATCACTCCGTCCAATTTTTCCGCCCCGGCTTCGCCACTGGATAGAATCGCCGGCAGGCCGGGGCGCAGTTTGCGGATTTCAGCAATGGCCTGCTGGCCGCTCATCACCGGCATCGAGGTGTCCGTGATAAACAAGCGCACTTCGTCCGCATGCTGTTTGAACAACGTGAGGGCTTCCGCGCCGTTGGTTGCCGTCAGCACGCGATAACCAAATCCTTGAAGCTCGGCGGCAACCAGGTCGCAGATTGCCTGTTCGTCTTCCGCGAGGAGCACCAGTTCGCCGTGGCCGCGCGGCAAATCGATTTCAGCCGGCTCGGCGGGCACGGCCGAGGCTGCCTCGGCGCAGGGGATGAACACTTCAAAGGTGGTCCCTTGACCGACCTCGCTTTCCAGCTTCATAAAGCCGCCGTGGCTTTTCAAGATGCGGACCACCGTGGCCAGCCCGATGCCCGTGCCTTTGCCCTCGCCCTTGGTCGTGAAGAAGGGCTCGAAAATTTTCGCCTGCACCTCCGGTGGCATGCCCGTGCCGGTGTCGGAAACCGCCAGGGAAACAAACCTGCCGGTCTTGCCGCCAGGGATTTCCGCCGCCTCGGCCCCGGTGAGTTCCACGTTGTCAGCGACGAACGAAAGCTTGCCGCCCTCGGGCATCGCGTCGCGCGCATTCACGCAGAGATTGAGCAACACCTGGTGCAATTGAGTGAGATTGCCCCGCACCGGCCAGAGGTCGCGCGGAAGAAACGTGTCGACGGAAATATTCTTTGGAAACGTCTCGCGCACCATTTTCTCCAGCTCCCGCACCAGTGCGCCGAGTTCGAGCCGCTCGAATTCGCCGCCTCGACCCCGCGCGAAGAGCAACACCTGCCGCACCATGTCCGCGCCGCGGATCGCGCTGGTCTCAATCATCGTCAGCAGCTTCCGGTCTTCCGCGTCCCCGCTCTTGCGCCGGAGCAGCTGTGCGCCTAGCAGCACGGGTGAGAGCGCGTTGTTCAAGTCATGGGCCATGCCGCCGGCGAGGGTGCCGATGGTGTTCATCCGCTGAGTGCGCAGAAACTGCTGTTCCAGGGATTTTTTCTCGGTGATGTCGCTGTTGATCAGGAGCAATCCGCTCGGCTCCCCTGCGTCATCGCGGAGGAGCGTCCACCGGCTGTCCACGGTGATGATCTGGCCGGCGCGCGTCTGCAATTGCAATTCGCCGTTCCACTCGCCCTCCCCCAGCGCGGCGGCGCGGGCTTTTTCCGCGGCGGCGGGCGCGGGGGAAAAGATTTCCGCCGCTGAATCCGGTTTTAATTCGGACAATTTCCAGCCGTAAAGTTTTTCCGCGCTCGGATTGGCGTAAATGATTTTGCCGGTCAGGTCTTGCACCAGAATGGCGTCGTGCGCCTTGTCGATCAGCGCGGCCTGCTCGCGGATTTTGGCCTCGGCGATTTTTTTTGCCGCCTCCATCTTGCGGCGCGTGAAGAACCAGTCCTGAAACTGATACAGCCACGAGCCGAACAGCGAGGCGGGAATCTGGGCGGCGCTGACGACGAGCCACGGAAACCAGATTCCGTGGGTGAATCCGGCCAGGGCCAGCGCGGGTGCCAGCGCCGCGCCTGCCAGCGCAACGCCCGTGGCCGGCATGGGCCGCAGCCAGATCAGTCCACCGCCAAAAATCAGCGCGATGGCGAGGAGTAGAAGATTTTCACGCCCCGGCGCCGCGCGTTGCAGCCCGTCGTTGCGGATGAGGTTGAGCATCTCGGTCGCGTGAACCTCCACGCCCGGCATGAAATAGTTTTTGTATTGCCACGAATGAAACGGGTTGCGGAATTCGTCCTTGCGCTCATTGAACAGCTCGACTAGCGGCCGCGCGCCGACAAACACGATCTTGTTGCGGAAAAAATCATCATTCACCCCGCCGGCGTCGAGCGCCTGACTGTAGCCGATGTGCGGGATTGTCAACGGCGGGCCGTAGTAGCGCACCCATTTTTGGTTGGCGACAGAAAGCGCGGCGGCGTTTTGCGTGGCCGGTAAATGCAGCCAGCCGGCGGCGGCCCAGCTCAACGTGGATTGGGAAGTGTCATTGAAGCCGGCGATGTAGCGGCGAACGACATTGTCGTCGTCAATGTGTTGGGAGGCGATGCCCCGGGCGGCGGCGGCTTGGGCGAACGGCGCGAAGAGCGGCTCGACTTTGTCCACGCGCGCCCAGTTATGCTGGTCATCCGGGGCGATGGTGGTGGAACTGAATTCGGCGGCAAGAATGACGCGACCGTTTTCCCGGATGGCTTCGGCGAACGCCTGGTCGGCCGCGGGATTGGGACCGGCGTTTCCAAACACGATGTCGAATACGACGGCTTTTGCGCCCGCCGCGGTGAGGCGGTGGAGCAATTGTGCGTGCAGATCGCGCGACCACGGCTGCGCTGGATCCTGTTGCTCATGCAAGAACGAGGCCAGATCGAGATAGACAATGACGACCGGTGAATCGGCGGTCGCGGCCGGCTGGACGCCGGCGAGCGAATGCAGCGCATCGTAGCTGGCGCTGGCGAAATTATTTTTCAGCGCGAGGCCCAGCAGCGCCACGCCCGCCGCGAGGAGCAGCGCGGCGAGCAAGCGGGGCCGGGTTGCCTGCGGGAAAGCCATGTGCCGCTGAGCATATTGACGGAGCAAACCCATGGCGAGCGCGCAGTGTGTTTCAAAGCACCGCCCGCCGAAAGGCTGGCAGGCGGTGAAATCCAGTCTTGACGATGATCAAGGCAGCGCCGGAGTCGCATTGACGCGGAAGAATTTCATCGGGCCGCCCGGCGTGACCACGAGGTTCGTCGCAAATCCCGGCCATTGATTCGCCGGCGCTACGGCCGACCAGTTTGACGATGTGAGTGAGTCGGAACTTTCGACGGTGAATTTCCATTGCGCGCCAAAACCGTTCCAGCTGAGGGCGAGCGTGCCGGGTGTTTGTCCATTCGCGATATGCAGCGTCATGTTCGGCTGCGCGAGCGTGGTGAGGAAAATACTGGTCGAGCTGCCGGTATTGCCCGCGGCATCCGAGGGCGTGATGGTTACCGTGTAGCCGCTCGCCGGGAGCAGGCCGGATAACCCGGTGGTCGTGTTCGCGCCGGGAACATTCAAGGTGACGACGTGATTCGACGTGGCGCCAAAATGGGTGGCGACGAGATGATAGTTCACCACGCCGATGTTGTCGCCGGCGGGTGTCCAACTCAGGTTGCAACGGTCGAAGGAAATCCCGCTCGCGGTCATCTGCGCGACGGGCGTGGGCGCGACGGTATCCGTTCCGTTCGGCAGCACGATGATTTTGAAGCTCGAGCTGCTGCCAGTTGTGTTCGCGTTCGTGGCGTTCGCGGTGAAGGTATTTGTGCCAACGAATTGTGCGCCCGGTTGCCATTGGACCACGACGTAATCCGCATTCGTGTTGGCGCCGCTGACGTGCGTGAAGCTCATTCCCGCCGGGCCGGTGAGCGTGCTGAACGCCGCGTTCGGTGTTCCGCTCACGCTGATCGTGGTGAGGAACGCGTTGCCCTGGATGACGCTGGGAAAAATAGTGGACACCGCCGGAGTGATGGCGGGGAGCGTCAGCACGTTGGTGTAGCCGATGTGCAACGGCGAAATGTTGCCCGCTGCGTCCACCGCGGCGATGGCACCGGGCGTGAATCCGTTCGCGATGAAGGAATGGTTCGTGGTGCTGCCGAATAAAGCCCAATGCCGCGAACGCGATCCGACGAGCACGTAAAAATTATATTTCACCACGCCCACATCATCAGTCGCGCCGCTCCAGGTGACGGTCACGCTGTTCGCGCTGCGGAAGACTTGTGCGAAGGCGGTCGGCGCCATGGGTGGCGTGATGTCGCCGACCGGCGGCGGAATCGGTGTGACCGTGATGGCGAACGTCTGCTCCGCGACTCCGGCCGAACTGGTCGCGCGGAAAAGAACGGAATGTGTGCCAACCTGATTGGTTGTGGGCGTCCAGGTCATTTGTCCGTTCGTGGGATTAAAGTTCATTCCCGCTGGCCCATTAACCAGCGACAGCACGGGCCGCGGATTGCCGAAGGCGATTAGCTTGTAACTGAAGGTTGAAAGCGCCTGCACTGTTCCACCAAAAGGATATTGCGACGAAACAATCTGGGGTGCGTTCGTGGCGCCGGTGTCGAATTTTTCGGTGGTGGCGAGGCCGTTATTGCCGTTCGCCGCGTTGTCGCCGCCCATGACGTAAATGAAACCGTCGTCGCCGAGCACCGTCGCAGGCTGACTGCGCGTGAGCGAGAGGGATGGGCCGTTGAACCAGGAATCCGTCAGGGAATCGTAAACGTAAACCAGGGCGCTGCCTGCGCTGCCGATGAGGTAGATCAATTTATCCGCGCCAAGTTGCGCCACGCGGCCAGCCTGTGTGCCGATAGGCGCGTCGGCCATCTGCGTCCAGGTGTTCGCCGCGATATCGTAGGAAAAAACCGAGAGCGTCGGCGAACCGGTCGCCGCATCTGTGCCGCCGATCACGATCAAGTGACCGTGGCCGTCATAACTGGCCGTTGCGCCGATGCGCCCGGCCGGCATGGGGGCGAGGATCGTCCAGGAATTTGCATTCGCGTCGTAGCGCTCAACGGCACTCGCGGCATTCGTCGTCCCTGCGCCACCGATGGAGTAGAGGCGATGCAAATTATCCTGCGCGAACGCGAAGTTTTGCACGGCGAAATTTTTATTGGCAATGGCTGCGCCCGCACCGCCGCCGATCGTGTAAACGTAGCCGTTCACATTGGCCGTGGCCGCGTTTGGTTCGATGCCACCGAAGACGATGACGCGGTTTGAAGTATCAATTCCCGCGCCGACACCGATCGTGGCCGCAGGCAAACGCTGCGCGTCGGTGAAGAGCGCCGCGCCGGGCGCAAGCGTGTTGACCACGTCCTTGCCGCCTTTCACGGGTAATCCGCCGAGGCAGAGCAACGTGCCGCCCTGATTCAAACCGACCGCGAGCCGCCGCGAGCCGGTGAGTGCGGGGGCAACGGAGCTGGTTTGCGGGAAGGGCGGGTTGATGACGTTGACAATCGTGGTCATTGCGAGGCTGGCGCCGCCGTGCCCATCGGTCGCGCTGATGCGGATGGTGTGATAACCGATGCTGGTGTAGGTGTGGACGACGGGGGTGCCTTTGGTGGCGCTGAGATTTTGCACGTCGCTGCCGTCATCGCTCCAATCAATCGAAAAATTTAAAATATCCGTCGGCAGATACGGAAAGGAACTCAAGCCCGTGAGCGTGAAGGTGGCCGGCACGTTCATCACCGGATTGAGAACACCACTGATGCTGACCACGGGTTTGGTTTCCGTCGTGACCGTGAAGGTGCCGATGCTGACGGCGGGCATGAAATTCCCATTCGTATCGCTGACCGTGTTCGGCTCGATGGCGACGGAATACACGCCGTTGTTCGTGCCGTTCCAGGGCAGGCTGGCGTTTGTGACGTAGAAATTGGCGGCGAGCTTGATGGCGTTGGCGGTCGAGAGCAACTGATACGGCGGCACGATGGAGTAAGGGTAGAGCGTGGCGATCTGGTTAAAACCGTTCGGCCCGGTTACGCGCACGCAGTTCGTCGTGAGGCTCGAACCCAGCACGGCGGTGTCGTCGGAAAACGTGATCTGAAAAAACTGCACGCTGTATTGGAGGTTCGTGATGTTATTTGCCGCGAGCAATGCGACGGGCGGATTCGTGTCCGCGCCGGAATTGGGCGTCAACAAAAACGCGCACGGCTGGCCGTTCAAGAAACCGTTGCCGACTATCTGGCCGGCGTCGTTCATGCCGCGCGCCTCCGTCAGCGTCCAACCGGAGTTGACGGGGATGAGTTCATTCAAGTCGCGCACTGCGCCGCCAACCGGCCAGAGGACCGCGTGCAAGTCGCGGTTCACCATCTCCGCCGTGCCGACGGCGTTGCCGGAATTATCGAGTGCGAAGGCCGTGGACGTATAGCCGCCGAGCGTGCCGAGATCGGTCATGCCCGCGCCGTCATTGAAAAGAAAAGCGTGCGGGTCGCCGCTGACGAAATCCGCCGTGCCGGCGACCTGGTTGGAGTTATTGATCGCGTAAGCCCAGCTCCCGTCACCGCCGAGCGTGCCCAGATCTTCGAGCACCCCATTGGCGGTGGAGCGAAACGCGCGGTTGAAACCGTTTGAGCTGGTGCCGATGCCGACCACGACACCGAAATCATTCAGGCCGTAAGCCGCGGAAGCTGCCGGCAACGTGGCGTTGGCGATCAAACCGAGATTGGAAAAAGTATTCGGCGCTGTGAGCAGAAACGCGCTGTCGTTGCTGTTGGTGTCCGTGGCAAATCCTCCGACTTTACCGGCGAGGTTGATGTGCTGCGGAAAAACTGCCGAGCCGCTGGCTGTGCCGCCGATGTCCGTGAGCACGCCTCCGCTGAAAACAAATCCGTGTGCGCCACCATTCGTGTCCGTTGAGTAGCCTGTAACCTGCCCGGCATTGTTGATGCCAGCGGCGCGATTATCCGCGCCGCCAAACGAACCAAGATCCACCAGCCCGACGCCTGATGTGTAACGCCACGCATGCGCCACGTTCGTGCTGCTCGTGGAGTAGCCCGCGACCTGCCCGCTGGCATTGATGCCGGTGGCGAAGCTCGCGTTCGTGCCAAGCGTGCCGAGGTCGGCGATGGCATAGGTCTGGGCGGATGCGGCCGTCAAACCAAAGGTTACCGCAGCGGCGGTGAGAATCAGAGAGAGGCGGATGGTTTTCATAATTTTGTTTTTGGTTTGCGGGTTGGAATCGAAATTTTGCCGCGCGAGCCTTCACAGGAGTGAGCGGCTCGCGCGGCGTTTGGGTTGGCTTAGGGCAAAGGTGTCAGGAGAACGGCGTGGCTGGTTCCATTGAAATCCGCGTTCGCGGCAATTTGCCCGGCGTTGTTGATGGCCGAAGTGGCGGTGAGCATCCAACCGGCACCAGACGCGGGATCAAGTAGTGTTTGCAGCGCAAACACGCTGCCATCGCGCCAGATCACGAGACGGCTCGGGCCCACATTCCACGTCCCGGGTTCAGAAACGGCGCTCCAGCCGAGCACGTGGCCCAGATTGTTAATGGCTGTGGCTGAACCGTAGTTGTCGGCACCGAGCAGCGGCAGCGCGATCGGCGTATGTGCGGCATTGTTGTCCCAGACCACGGGACGGCTACCGAACGCCGGATGGCTTTCGCCGGCCACCTGGCCGAGATCATTAATGCTCGTGGCAATGCTGCTCCAATCGCTGGGAAACGTGCCGAGATCAACAATCGAATGCGCCGCATCGTTGTTCCAGAAACAGCCGTGCTGGCCGATGACTTCGTTCACAGCGTAACCCGCGGCCTGACCGGATTGGTTAAACGCAAACGGCAGCGCGGTGGTGCCTTTGAATTTTGGATCGAGGCCGACGATGATCGGCAAATCCGTCTGCTTGTATTTGCGCGGATCTTTCGGGTCCGGCGTCCAGATGGAACCGCGCCAGGAACTCACGTTGCCGGAAAGGCTCTTGGTGTAGTAACCGCAAATCGCGCCGCTCTCATTGATGCGCACGGCGTGGGTGTTGCCGCCGTTGTTTGGGAAAAAATTCACAGCCATCCCATAAGCCGGTAGAAGCGGTTTAAACCAGTCCGTTTCCTTGGAAACTGGAGGTTGATCTGGAAAAGGGCGTTGGGAGTTTTCG
>Ga0114951_10005086_pt1 | contig 12340 bp, 16 predicted proteins | sample AM7aDNAmetaG_FD_88677 | JGI IMG/M metagenome (GOLD analysis project Ga0114951, IMG submission 88677) | Freshwater microbial communities from Finland to study Microbial Dark Matter (Phase II) - AM7a DNA metaG | ecosystem: Environmental > Aquatic > Freshwater > Lake | place: Finland: Lake Alinen... | reverse complement strand
GCCGACCGTCCCATCGAAGGAGCCAGGGGCCGTCGCCCGGAGCTTCGCCGCATCCCAAAGGTCCCAGGCGATCTCCTCAGCGACTTCTCGGTTGGAGGTAGCCGTGGTAGAGCTACCCGGCTTCAGGGCTCGGGGCCTGGAAGCGGTTTCGTCAGGCAGGTTGACTTCCCAGTAATACCGCCCCCGCTTCGAGTAGATCGAACCCGGTAGGTCCTCTTTCCGTCGTGCCATCATACCTCCAGTATCGCTGTAGGATTGAACTTACTACCCGATATCCTACCCGACGTTTGTGGCCGAAAGAGGCGGGAACAAAAAAACCCCTGATTTCTCAGGGGTTTTCGCTACTGGACCGGAAGGGAGTTGAACCCTTGACCTCTTGCATGCCATCCCGTCCGGTTTTCCTGGGGCGTTGTGGCTAACTCGGTTGATTGTCAATCGCTTACGTCCGCCGTCGCCGTCGGCGGACGGGGCTTCGTTCCGTTTCATCCAGCCCGCGTCTTTCGCGGGATTTCGGGGGGGCGGAGCATCGTTGTCTGGATCGCTATGGACGGGCTGCCGGCGGAGGGTCTTCGAGCGACTCGGCGACCAGGTACCGGGTGCCTCGAAGCGTCTCTATCTCGCTGATCCAGAAGGCTCCGTTGATCTTCACCTTCTGCCCATCGGCCCACTTGCTCGTGTCCACGCCCTTCATCAGGACCGTCGCCCAATCGCGGGACTGTCCTGTCCGCGGCATATTGTTCACCGCCGTCGCGTATTCCTGGATCGTCTGGACCTGCACGATTGCGGTCGTTGCGTTGACGACCTTGACGATGGCCGGATCGGCGCCAGAGAAGTATCCCACGGCACCCAGTTCGATCTTCTCAAACCAGCCCTGCCCCTTGCGGTCCTTCATCATTCGAGCGTAGCGGTCCTTGGCGTCCTGGCGGCGGACGTCCGTCGTCGGCTGGCTCGTCGGGGCAGTCGCTGGGCCGCAGGCCACCTTCAGGAGATCCTGCAAGCGGGCGATCTCCTTGGCCTGGCGGTCGATCGTGGCCCGCATGGCGCCGACCTGGTCCCGAAGGGCCTGGATCTGGACCTCGGAGGAAACGGGCGGATCGGCCGCCTGGGCCTGGGCCGCGCATACCAGCACGATCAGCAGGAGGCTTCGCTTCATCGGTAAACCCCTTTCTCGCCGGTGGCCGGCGTATCGTACAGTTCCCTTGTGATGCACGTTGTTGGACATTCACGGACGTTTGGTCGGGGCGAACATTGTGTCACCGGATGGGTTACGGCCGGAGGAGATTGCCAGCGTGGACGCGGTCCTGCACGACCTGCTCAACGCGCCGCACCCGTCTAGCCTGTTGCCGATCGCCGTGATCGTCCACGCCCTGATCACTCGCCAGCCGCCTTTCGTCGCCTGGAGGATTGCCCTGGCGCTTTGCCCTGACGAGACTTTCGGCCAAACTTCTCCGCTTCCAGAATCGCCCGGACAGCTCCTTCAGTTAGTGGAGAAGGAGAATCCTCTGGGGGCTTAGCCAACTCAGCCGTCTTCTTCGCCAGTTCCGTGGGCGATAGGTACGAAAGTGGGGATCGTTTCACGTCTGGATCTGCTGCCGAGATCATCGCCCTCACTCGCGCCAGTTCGTCTGCCTGACGTCCGATGTCCAATTTGCGGTACGCTTCCGCCATCGCCACTTCTAGGAGCGTTGACGCTGGTGGTGGTGGCATTTCTGCAAGGTCATCGGCAAGCCAGTCCAATGGGACTTCGAGCGTGTTGGCTATGCACAAGGCTGTGTCCAGCGGTGGGCAGGTGCCTTCTTTTACGTACTTCCGGATTGTCTCCGGCTTCATGCCCATCGAGAGGGCGAACTTTCGGATGTTCCTCGGTCCGATCAATTGCTCAAGTTTCTTTCCAAGTTCCACGGTCGTCATCGTAATCACTCCTTCGCGGTAGTTAAAAAACTTTGCAAGAAAACTGAAATGATGGTTGACATGCCACTGATTAGTGGTATTCTGACGCACACTATGGGCATTGGAACACAGAAACAAGTCAGGTCGGAGATGAAGTTCCAACCGCTCGTCCTCCGCGATGCCGCCAAGATTCGCGGTCTCCGGCTCCGCGAAATCTCCATCGGGTCCAAGGCGTCGATCGGCACGGTGTGGAATTTGATGAACGGCAAGACGAGGAACCCGGGCAACGTGCTCGATCGCGTCTGCAAGATCCTGGGCATCTCCCGCGAAGAGTGCTTTGTTCGCGAATCCGAAACCGAAGGGGCTGGCAAATGAGGCAGCTCTACTACCAGCCCGGCGAATGGAAGACGCGGCCTTCGCGGCAAAAGGCGGGGAACCTCGACGTGATCCGCCTGGTGGGGCTCAACGACGTGCGGGTGATCGCGTACAACATTGCCCCGCAGGATGCCCGGCTCGTCGCCGCCGCCCCGTCGATGCTCCGTGAGCTGCGGCACCTGGTCGCGATGATGGAGGGGACCAACCCCGGCTTCGACCTGGTCGGGCGCGCCCTGATGGGGTGCCACGACGCGCTGGTCGAGGTGCTCGACGCCGCGGCCCCGCTGGACCCCGAGGAGATCGAGGCGCAGCCCAAGGTCCTCCACTGCCCGGCGAACCCGAAGATGGGCAAGGCCGACGCCCCCTTCTGCTGCCAGTGCCCCGTCCAGTGCGAGAAGTCCGTGTGCAAGGCCCCGACGTCGGCGGAGGTGGCATAGGCCATGAGCATCGAGATCAAACCGACCAAACCCGAACCTGAGATGCCCAAGAAGCAACACGTCCAGATCGGGGAGGTCCTGGAAGGGGACGCCGAGCCGTGCTTCTACTCTGACCGCGTCTCCTGGCACCTCGCGATGCACCCGTGGGGGCAATGCCACGGAGAACTGATTCAGGGGCACGGCCCCTCGGTCCGCGGGGCCATTGGCGCGGCGATCATCGACCTGCGGGCCGAGCTGGAGCGGCGGACGAAGCTGCTGGCCGCGATGGAGGCCGAGTGCGGCACCGCCAAGATGAGCGACGATCAGATCCGACGCATGATGATGCTGGTCTAGAACCATGACGACCCTCTCACCAAAATCCCGAGCGACGGCGTTCCTTACCGAAGGGGCTGTCGCGCAATCCCAAGTTCAAGGCGCGGCTGGCTCTGGCGGAGCACAGGCACCCGAGGCGACGAAACGGGCTCTCCCAGCCGGGATCGAACCTCGGGGCCTGCCTGCCGGGCTGTTGGAGTATCCCCAGGGGCTCGCCAGAACCCACGCCGCCGCCAAGGCCGCGGAGAAGGCAAACCTGGCTCAGCGGGACGCCGCCGCCGGCTGGTCGCCGGGCAGCCACTTCGTCGTGTACCCGTTGGAATCGCGGCTGGTGGTCGATGGGCTGTCCCGGCACTGCGGCATCGTCCGGCCCGACGGCTCGATCGAGCCCCGGTGCGCCAAGCTGACGCGGGCCGGCGGTTCCTGCCCCGGCCGGAAGGCCTCGTTGTCGGATGAGGCTGACTTTCCCTTCTGCCATAGTTCGCTCCTGAGCGTCGATACGCTCTTCTCATACATTGCCCACGTCGGGGCGGGGGTGGGCGCATGACCACCGCTCGGTTGCCAATGATGGACCTGCGTTGCCCGGCCGCCGGGCTGAACCCTTGGTGCGACTACTGCACGCAGTACGTCAACAACTGCGGGCTGGACGAGACCGGATGCCTGGGCTTCGGCGGCGAGGCCAAGCCGCGCTGCCACGTCCAGGCGGTCAATCGCAACGGCACCTGCAACTGCAACGGCGATACAAGCCGCCCGGCGGATCGTGTCCACCGGGCACCCGAAGAGCCCGGCGACGTCCACGTATGCGTCGCCGGGTCCCGTGCTTCCACCCGAGCGGGCGCGTCGGCCAAGACGCCCGCCGGTTCCGGCAGCCCGTCCGTCCCCCCCCGCGGACGGGCCTTTGTGAACGAGCCGGCCGCCCCCGCCTGTCCCCCCCCGCAGGCTGGGGGCGCCGCTCGTTTTGCGGGCATCGACCTGACGCCCGACCTGATCGATATCAACCTGATCGCGGCCCGGTGCCTCGATCTCGACGACTGAACCCCAACGATAGAGCCAAGCATGGACGCTGTGAATCGCGAATCTCGGCCGGTGATTAGCGCCCCTGACGGACGGGTGAGCCCGCAAAGTATTGTTAGCGCCCCAGACGGTGGGGCGCTAAAAGGCGGCATCGATGGCGATCGCGGACAGCCCGTGGCGCGGCAAACAGGTGGCGGAAGCCTGTCGGATCACGCCGACGGCGGCCAGCCGGCACGTGCGGCAGTGGCAGGCGCGGGCGCGGCGGATCTGCGAGGCGCTGCTGTCGCTGGAGCCTGCGATGCGGGAACACGACCTGGCGACGTGCCTCCTCGAAGTGATGCGAACCGGGGCGGAGCTGGCGACGCTGGGCGAACCGCAGATGCGGCAGCAATTGCGGCTCCTGGCCGCAGAGGCGCGGCGGAGATCGCCGGGACCGTGACTGTTCCGCTCCTGTTCTGGTATCCGTACATCAAGTATTTCGGCATGGCGGCCGTGTTGATCGCGGCGGCCTGCGGCCTTGGGGCTGAACATCGAACATCGAACATCCAACATCGAACGCCCAACGAGCGTGCGAGCGAATCGGCCGATCTACCCACCCCACCAATGCCATCGGCCGGTTCTGAAACCGCTGCCGCCCAGGTCTCCCTCCGCCTGGGCGGCGCGGTGTGTATCCCCGTGGAGCGTGGAGCGTCGAGCGTGGAGCGTAACGGCCACGACGAAGAAACTTTCTACGTCCTACGCCCTACGCCCTACGCTCCACGGTCTTTGAGGATGCTCGTCACCGCGTATTGCCCCTGCACGCGGTGCTGCGGGCCCCGTGCCCACGGCGTGACCGCCAGCGGCGCCCGAGTGACCGCCAACGGAGGCCATTTTGTTGCCGCCGACAAAATGGTCCTGCCCTTCGGCACCCGCGTGATCGTGCCTGGCTACGCCGGCGGGGCGGCTGTGCCTGTGCTGGACGTCGGCGGCGACATCAAGGGCAACCGGCTGGACGTGTTCTTCCCCACGCACCGGGCGGCCCGTGCCTGGGGCAACCGCTGGCTGACGGTGCGGATCTGCACGCTTACATCCAACGCGGCCGCGTCGGCCGCTCCATTCACGAAAGGGACTTCGATGGCGACTCGATCGCTGGGCAAGGTGGCTCGCTGGAACGAACGAGGATTCGGCTTTGTGGATACGGCCTGCGGCAATGAGGTCTTCGTCCATTGCTCCGTCGTCAAGGGCGTGCAGGGCCGGGTCGCCCTGGCCGAGGGCACGGCTGTCGAGGTCGAGTTCGAGAAGGGCGAAAAGGGATTCAAGGCCACCAGTTGCCGACTGGTGTGAGTCGTGCGTCGGACGCGGCGATCAACTGGAAGCGCCGCTGCCGAAAGGAACGCCGGACGGGGCCAGCGATGTCATGTGTGCCAGGCTGGCTGGGTCGGCGGCAAGGCAGGTCCGAATCCTGCCCGACGCAGTGCTGGACGAGACGGAAGCCGACCTCGGGCCGGGCGACGACGCGCCGGCGAGCTTGTGCGCTTCGACGGCGAAGAGCCCGGCCCGGTCGGACCTGTTCGATTGATGAGAGCTGCGAGGTAAACGTCCATGATCGCATTGGCAGACAAACCAGTTTCCACGCCCGACGCCCCACCCTCCACGCCCCACGGCCTGCTCGATGAGCGGCTGATCCCGCTGGGCCAGGTGGCGAAGATCCTGCCCGGGCGCAACGGGCGGTCGATCTCTTACGTCTCCGTCTGGCGATGGGCCACCAAGGGCATCCGCTCGCCGTACATGCCGCCGGGGACCTCGATCCGCCTGGAGACGGTCGTCCTTGGCCAGAAGCGATACACCTCGCACGAGGCGCTGGAGCGGTTTTCGGCCGTCCTGGGCGGCCCGACGCTCCAGCCGGTGCTCCAGCACAAGGTAGAGCAATCCCGCCGGCAGCGGCGGCTGCACCGGATCTCCAGCGAGGCCGCGGAGCAACTCCTCCGCAAGCGCGGGTGGATGGACTGACGTTTAGCCGCAACCCCGCTGGGGTGTGCGAATCGAAGGCCGCAACAACACGGAAGGAATCGACATGGGCACGGACGCGCCGACAGTACCTCAGATCCCACGGGCGGACATCGACAGCCCCCTGGCCCACCTGACGCTGCTGGTGGGGCGGCTTGAACTGATCACCGATCACCTGCGGGAGATCGTCCACGAGCCCCGAAGCAAGGAGCTGCTGGGCGAGGGGGCCTTCGAGCACCTCTCGGTGGTGCTGGGCAGCGTGGGGACCACCTGGTCGATCATGGAGGGCCTTCGGGCCGCCATGGCCCGCGACAACGTCGCCGGTGCCGCGATGGAGGCCGCTCAGGCGGAGGATGCGAGCGTTTCGCCGTTGTCGTTACACCGTACTGCCCACCCCCCGCTGCTTATTGATGTCGTCGCCCTGACCGCCGCCGGCGAATCGGCCCTCGACGATACGGACGGCCGATGGCAGGACAAGCCGCTGGCCGAGATCGGCGTCGGGGCGGGGATCTGCCGGCAACTGGCCGAACTGCAACCTCCGATTCTCACGGTCGGCCAGTGGGACGACCGGATGGAGGGCACACAGGTCAGCCCGCTTGCCCTTATCCGGACGCAATGGGTCGAGCGATGCGTTGAGGCCTTCAAACGGAATACTCCCCCGCCGACGGCCGGATAGCCGCAGAGACCCAGAGGACACGGAGAGAACTCATGGACGAGAAACAAACAACCCGATGCCGCAACCCGCAATGCACCAGCGGACGCATCCCGTCCTGCCGGGGCCTGTGCGTGCCATGCAAGATACTGGCCGACGCAGGCGACGATGCGGTGATCGCCACGGCCGCCCCGGCTGCGTTCGTGGACTGCGGGCGGTTCGTGGTGGACGCTCAGAGCTTGTTTCCTGGCGAGGATGTATCGCGATCGTCGCTGGCTGCGGCCGCGGCCAACATCGTCCTGGATCGCAAACAGACGCCCGACGGCATGGCGGCTTACGCCAGCCCCGTCCATCTCGCCGACACCGTCGACTACGTCATCGATCGGCACCCCAAAACGGACGCCGAGGGCCTGGCCAAGATCGTCGCTGCCGCGATGGGCTTCACGCTCCGGCCCCCGCCGGACCTCGATAGCCCCGCGGCCCTGGCCGCCAGAATCGCCCGCCAGCGAGCGGTTGCAGCTGCCCACCGGGATTCAGTGACTCGGGACGACTGTGGGCCGGCGCCGAAGTCCGCGCAGGAACTGATGGACCAGACGCCCGAGCCTGACGACGGGCCCGGCGAACATCGAACATCGAACGAAGCACCTGTCACTCCTACTCACGAGGAACTGACCATGGCCGCACCCGAGAAATGCCTGCTTGACAATGCTAAGTACTCCGTTGATTGGAAGCACAACGGACGCCTGTCCCGTGGGCTCTGCACCAACTGCGGATTCCACGCCCGACACAACCCCGACGGCGAGCGGGGCAAGGCCGCCCTGGCCATCCGGTTGCCGTCCCAACGAGCCCCGCAGCGGACGACGCCGCTGCCGCATCCGCCGCCCCGCGCCTCGCGGCAGAAGGATGCACCCGACCCGGCGGCTTGTCCGCGGGCGGGCCGGAGCAGTGCGATGCTGGTTGCGGAAAGGGAATTGGGGATTTCCTCCAGCCCCTCGGCGACGATCCCCGGCCTGAAGGAACTCCTGATGCAACTGTCCGTGAACCTGGACCTGCCTACCTTCCATCACCGCACGGGGCAGGTCCTGGTCAACCCGCACAACGGCCGATGCGTCAGCGTCGATCACGAGGCCAAGGTCCGGACGCTGAACCTCGTCCCGGCCGAGACGGCCGAGACCCCGGCGTAGGCCCCGTTTAACCGCAAGCCCGCAGGGCTGCGCGAACAGAGACACAGAGCATGAAGTGTAAAGCCCTTAGTTTGAAGCAATCGCCCAGGCCGTGGGCTTCGATGATCCGCGACGGCCGCAAGACCATCGAGACGCGGTCCTGGTCGACCGATTATCGCGGCCCGTTGGCGATCTGCTCCAGCAAAACGCCAAAAGTGCCGGGCGAGCCGTGCGGCTTCTGCCTGTGCGTCGTGGATTTGGTGGATTGTCGGCCGATGACGCTGGGCGACGAGAAGGCCGCGTGCTGCGAGTACTCGGATGGCCTGTTTTCGTGGGTGGTGCAGAATGTGCGGACCCTGCGGGCCTTTCCCGTCAGCGGGCGGCAGGGCCTTTGGGACATCGAGATCGACGAGAAACTCTTTGAGGAAACTACCGTGAGCAATGAATCGAACGCCTCTGTTGCCCTGCCCGATCTGGCCGCCGTCTTCGAGGCTTACCAGAAGCTCCAGGCGGCGAAGGACCGCCTGGCCGCAGCCCGCGATGAAGAACGCACGGCCAAGACGAACCTCGAAAACGCCAAGGACGAACGCAAGGCCGCCGACAGCGACCTGGCCAAGGTCAAGGACGAGGTTCTGGATCTGCTGGGCGGGATCGCCCCCAAGTCCGACGCGGCAGTCCCCATGGGCATGATCACTCCGGCGACCCCCGTCGGGCGGCGGTACAAGCTTTCGGATTCGGAAGAGTACGTCGAGTATCGCGGCATGGACTCCTCTGGCCTTCCGCAGCTCGTATGGGGCGGCGGGATCTATGAAGGGCAGCCGTATTTCCCCGCCGGCGGCGTGACGCTGGACGTCTGGAACAAGGACTATGCTCCGAAGGTCGAAGGCACGATCGACAAGGCGCCGGCAGCCGACGCGGCTGGACCCGGCGAGCCCGCACCTGCCGACGGCGACAAGCCCGCTGCCACCGGCCCGGCCGAGGGAGATGAGTCCTGGCGGACGGTACGCCTGGCGATCCTGAAGGAACCGGAGATCCCGGCTAAGGTGCTGGCCATCCTCCAGGAGCACGAGCCCCGGATCGAGACCGTCGGCGACCTGGCCGATTGGGTGAAGGCCAAGGGCGATTACTGGGGCAAGGACATCAAGGGCATTGGTCCTGCTGGCCAGGGCAAGATCGACGAAGCCCTGGAAGCGTTCTGGATGCGGCGCAACGGCCAGCGGCCCGGGTAGGCGGCGGAGTAGCGTTTAACCGCAAGCCCGCAGGGCTGCGCTGAATTCATCCACCACAGAGAGCACAGAGGACACCGAGGAAAGCATGGAAAAACATAACAAGAATCATAACTGCGAGCGGCGCATCGGATCATTCACGGGCACGGACCAGGACCCGCCCGTTGGTTCGCGGTTTACGCTGATCGTCCCCAAGGGCGTGCGCGTCCCATGGACGCTTGATGAGGCGGCCGCCGAGACGACGCAGGTGCTGGAACTTGTCAACGTCCCGGTCGAGGCCCCGGAGTGTTTTGTGGAGGTCCGGTCGGTCAAGCCCGAGTGGAATCCGGCCGTTCGCAAGATTGAACTGGATGTCTGGCATGCCAACTGGTGCCCGTTCATCGACAGCGTCGATTACCCCGAGGCTTTTGGCGACGACCCGCCGCCGGCGGGTGAGCCTGACGAATCCAACCCACCAGTCAACCAATCCTCCGGCGATGCCGTCGCCGTCCTGGCCCAGCGGCTGCCGATGGCCCGGACCTCGGACGTCGACGTCGCCAAGATCGACGTGGTGTTCAACCCCCGCCACGAGTTCCAGGGGCTGCTGGACCTGGGCGTCTCGATGGAGGTCGGCCAGCTCGAGCCGCTGATCGTCGTGCGGTTGGGCAACGGGCGGTTCCGCCTCATCGACGGCGAGCGGCGCGTCCGGGCGGCCCGCGAGCATACCCCGCCGATCGAGACCCTTGAGGCCCGCGTCTATGAAGGGCTCAGCGAGACGCAGATCCGGCTGATCCAACTCGCCGGGTTCGGGCACCGCCACAACCTGTCGCACCGCGACTGGGCGGCCGCCCTGACCGGCGACGGCGTGGCGGACATCCCCTCGGCGGCGTTGGCGCGGTACCTGGGCGTCAGCGACGACCACGTCCGCAAGCATCGCGACTACCTGGACCTCTACGACTCGCTCCAGCGGGCGGTTGACGAAGGCCGCCTGAGCCTCAACAAGGCCCTGCAACTGGTCAAGCTGGAACTGGCGGCCTCGGCGGAGATGGAAGAGCGGTGCATCGCCGAGAATTGGTCTGAGAAGCGGCTGACGGCCGCGGTGGACGCGATCCTGCACCCGCCGCTGCCGGGGATGCAACCGCTGGGCGGTGGGCAGTTGGCGGTAGGCAGTAACAGCCCACAGCCCACGGCCGACGGCCCACTGTCTTCCGCTCCGCCGCAGGCGGGCGCTTCGGCGGGAGCTACTGGCTCCGCCGACGAGGACGGACACGGCCCCACCGACGCACACGACCAGGTCAACGATCGCCGCAAGGCCCGCGTTGACGAGGCCCCGATCACCGGCACCAAGGCTGACACCGCCCGCGAGCGGCATGAGCAGGCTAAGGCTGACGCCATGGCCGGCGACGAAGGGACGAAGGTGGTTCCGGCGGCCGTGAAAATGCCGCTTCTGAAGGAAATCGGCTGCGCGATCAGCCTCAGCGGGCAGCTCGTGGTCGGCGACGACGGCGTGCCCCGCGCCTCGGGCGGCGTGACCCTCAAGGCCGGGCCGCACGTCAAACTCATCAGCGTTAAAGGCTGGGCGCTGCCGACGGAGTTCCTGGCGATCGTGGAACTGGCGCGAGGGGCAACGGCGAAGCCCTCGAAGGCGAAGCCCGTGAAGAAGGCCAAGGCCCGCAAGTGACCGTTTAACCGCAACCCCGCAGGGGTGCGCTTTACCAACGCCGCAGGCGTTCGCGAAAGGAAAGTCTCATGGCTCACATCTCGTACGGATCGCAGACGTTCGACATCCCCGAGGGGATCACCCCCACGCAGGCCCTCGACAGCCTTAAGGGGGCGATGCCCGAACTGGCCAACGCTAAGCTCGAAAAGGACGGGGACAACTGGACGGCCGCCGTCGAATACGGGCGGAAGGGATAGCGTGAACGCATCCCTCGTCAAAATGGTTGGGTCGTTGGCGGTGCTCCACCGCAAAGGCCGCACTCTGACCGACGCACCTCGCCAGGGCCGCCCCCGGACGGTTCGGGAACTGATCGCCACGATCGACAGCAGGAGCGGCAAGCGCCCGTCCTCCCGGCCGACTCCCTCTGGGTACGACTTCGATGAACTCCGCCGGCAGATCGTGATGCGGATGCCACCCTGCCGCTCGCGGACGGGCGGGCCGATCGTGCCCGGCCCCAATGCCCTGCGGGTGGCCCCTGTCGTCGAGACCTCGCGGGATGAGTTCCGTTTGGAGGCCCTGTGGGCGATGGGGGCCGTCGAATGGCTCCGCCGCAAGAAGATCGCCGTGGACCTCGACGGCCCGGCCTGCCTTGACGGGCCGTTGACCACGATCCGCGGCGACGGCCGCAAGGTGACGTGGAACTCTCCCTTGGCGCATGCGCTCAGCGACGGCTTCCTGAAGGCGACTGAGTGGTCCTGGTGCGACCTGGCGTACATTGAGCCCACCGAGTGCGAGAACGGCTTGCGCGACCTGGCCGAGGCCGAGGCCTTTGTCCAGACCTACGACGCCGAGGGCGCCGAGGATGCCAACCCCGCCCTGGTGCTGCTGGATAAGGTCTGTGCCGCATTCCAACAACACGACGTTCCCTTTGGCCTGGGCGAGTTCGAGGGCCTGCTGGAGGCTTTGCGGCGGATCCGCCTGGGCGTGCCTGCCGCACAGAAGTCCCTGTCCCGGATCTGCACGATCCGCGATTACTGGGCCCTGCCCCCGTACTGGGGCCCAGCCATCCGCGGGGTGCGGGCCTGGGACCAGTTCACCGACGGGTCCTGGATGTACTGGGACCCCGCCGAATGCTCCTGCGGGTCCGTCGAGCGATTTGACGATGACCCGGTGGCGTACTTTGAGTTTGTCGAAAGCCTGGTCGGCGCGCGGGAGAAACTCTTCGCGGCGTGCGGCGGGCTGGTGGAACACGTCTGCAAAAAGACAACCGACTTCTGGAACGAACTGGCAAGGAGCCTCCATGCCGCGATCGAAGAGCACCCGCAGTGGAAGATCGACCCGAAAGAAGGCCTCGCGACGGGCGGCCCCAAGCCGCTCGCGGAGGTCCTCGCGGGCGAAGACGCCCCGAAGGCCACGTGCCCGGAAGCCCGCTACGGCGGCCCCGGCGCCGGCGGCTGCCCTCCCCCTGTCCGCGTCCGAGCCCGCACCCGCACTCGTGGTTGAGCCTGCAAAGGTCGAGCGGCAGAAGTGGCTCTTCTCCTTGGATGCCTACGAGGACGACGCGGTCCTGACGGTGCCGGGTCCGGATAAGACCCCCCAGCGGCGGCTGGTGGAACTGGCCGACGTTGCGGCGATGCTGGCCAAGG
>Ga0114951_10005083_pt1 | contig 12347 bp, 9 predicted proteins | sample AM7aDNAmetaG_FD_88677 | JGI IMG/M metagenome (GOLD analysis project Ga0114951, IMG submission 88677) | Freshwater microbial communities from Finland to study Microbial Dark Matter (Phase II) - AM7a DNA metaG | ecosystem: Environmental > Aquatic > Freshwater > Lake | place: Finland: Lake Alinen... | reverse complement strand
GTTGCCCGCCATTTACACTAATTACCTGCCGACGACGTATTCAAACCGGATCCAAGGCATCGGGATGAATCAGGACATGTATGTGTTCGGACAGCCAATGACGTTTGGCAGCTGGAATTTCGTCAACTGGGACAGCGGCAAGACCGCTCCCTTCGGCCTGGCGACCAACTGGAACGTCACGATCCGCGTCGGTGATTCCTCCAATCCAGAAATGCTGCTCGTCGGCAATCAGCTGGTGCTGGTCTCCCACAATGCCGTCGTCAAAGGCGGGCCCGGCTACGCCAGCCAAATCCCCGCCATCAACCAGGCCATGCACCGGCTTTCCACCAATAATCATGTCCGCACGGATTATCAACTGACCGAGTTCCCGCTGACGAACTGGCCGACGAACCGTTGAATGCCTAGCTACCGAGAATTTTCTCAATCATCGCCAATTCCTCACCGGTGAAGTTCAAATTCTTCGCCGCCCCCGCGCAATCGTCCACCTGGCTCACGCGGCTCGCACCGACGAGCGCGCTCGTCACGACCTTGTGCCGCAGCACCCACGCCAGCGCCATCTGCGCCAAAGTCTGTCCCCGCGATTGCGCGTGGTCGTTCAGTTTTTTTGTCTTCGCCAAAACCGCGTCGGTGATGTCCGCCGGGCGGAGAAATCTTGGATCGTGACCCGCACGCGAATCGGCGGGGATGCCTTTGAAATAACGGTCGGTCAACACACCTTTCGCCAGCGGCGAAAACACCGTGCAGCCGATGCCTTCCGCTTCGAGCGTGGCCAGCAACTGCGGTTCGACCCAGCGGTCCAACATGCTGTAACGCGGCTGATGGATGAGGCACGGCGTGCCCAGTTCGCGCAGCATCTTCGCCGCCCGCGCCGTTTCGGCGGGCTGATAATTGGAAAGCCCGGCGTAAAGCGCCTTGCCGCTGCGGACGGCGTGCGCGAGCGCGCCCATCGTTTCTTCGAGCGGCGTGTCGGGGTCGGGCCGGTGGGAATAAAAGATGTCCACGTATTCCAGCCCCATGCGCTTAAGCGACTGGTCGAGCGACGACAGAAGATATTTCCGCGAGCCCCATTCGCCATACGGCCCCAGCCACATGTAATAACCCGCCTTGGTGGTGATGATCATTTCATCGCGCCATTTCACCAGGTCGTCGCGCAAAATGCGGCCGAACGTTTCCTCCGCCGAACCGTCCGGCGGCCCGTAGTTGTTTGCCAGATCAAAACAGGTGATGCCGAGGTCAAACGCGCGGCAGGCGATGGCGCGGGCGTTCTCGTAAGAATCATTCGCGCCAAAGTTGTGCCAGAGGCCGAGCGAAATCAGCGGGAGCCGGATGCCCGAGTTTCCGCAGCGGCGGTAGAAATTCGGCGACTCGTAACGGGTGGCAGCTGGCGAATACATGATGCGGCAGGTTAATCAAGCGGTGATGTCGCTTCGATAAAAATCGGCACCACCCATTGAATCTCAAAAACCAGAAACGGCGGAGCAGCGGCTCTGCCCAGACGATTTACGCAGGGCGGCGCTGCCGCGCCGTCCCAATAACGATCCCAGGCCGGCTATTCGCCCCGCCCGGCCAGATCGATACTCACCGTGGGCATCGGCGTGGATTCGGGCGACGTGGATGCATCCGGACTCATCGCGGGTTGACGATGGAAGGCATCCCACCAGGCGATCCGCGCTGCAATCGTCCAATCGGCAGCGGCGGGCGTGGCCAGCAACCGGGCTTTCAATTCATTGGCAGACTGGGGACGCAAGTCCGGATCTTTTTCCAGACAGCACAACAGGAGTTGTTCCATTTCCGAACTGATTGGCTGCGCCGTGCGCTGGCTGGGCGGAATCGCGGCGGCGGCCACGTGTTGCCCGTGGATTTCCGCGACGGTTTCCGCGTCAAAAATATATTGGCCCGTCAGCAGATAGTAGCCGAGCACGCCCAACGAGTAGAGATCGCTGCGCGGATCGATCGGCCCGGAACCCGTGATCGCCTCGGGCGGCGTGAACCACGGCGTGCCTTCAATCACATCCTCGCCCGCGGGGCTGAACCGTTCCGGCGGGCCGGCGCGATATTCGCGCACCAGGCCGAAATCCAGCACTTTCACGCAGTCCGGCAGGCCGCCGCGCTGGCAGAGAAAAATATTCGCCGGTTTGATATCGCGATGAATCAGCCCGAGCGCGTGCGCCTCGGCCAGCGAATCGCAGACCTGCGCGAGGATGTGCACCACCCGGCCTTCGGATTGCGGACCGAAGCGCGCGATCAACTCGTGCAGATTCAGGCCGCGCAAAAATTCCATGGCGTAATAGAAAATGCCGTCGGGCGTGTGGCCGTAATCATAGACTTGAATCGTGTTGGGATGGGTCAACTGGCAGGTCAGCCGCACTTCGCTCTCAAAGCGCGCAATGGCCGCCGGGTCGGCGCGCTCGGGCAGCAGCAGTTTGACCGCGGTGTCGCGGCGCAACAGCGCGTGGCGAGCGCGATAAACGACGCCCATGCCGCCCTCGCCGATTTTTTCCTCCAGCGTGTATTGGCCGAGCTGCTTCACCTTTAGCTCTGCTTCGCTCAAACGCCGGCGCCAGGTGAGGTTGGAAACCAGAAACAATCCGGTGGCGCAGAGCAGCAGAAAAAGAAACAGCACCACGAACACCAGCTGCAACACGCGCAGCGGACGGTAGGCCTCGTCCGCATCAATCTGCGTCGCCACGCCGAAGCCGAATTGCGGCAGCCAGCGCGAAGCGCCCACCACGGGCACGCCGCGATAATCGCGCGCCGGCACCACGTCCACCTCGTCTTCCCCGTCCACCGCGCTGGCGACCAGGCGGGTCAATGGCCGCGCATAGGACTCGTTGTCCGCCGGAGGAAACCCTTTCGTCAGGTCGCCGCCGGGATCGTGCAGGCGCAGATTCAGCGCGGAGCTGGCGTTCGTCGCCTCCAGCAGGCCGAGTTGCTTGAGCTGGCTGTCAAACCGGCTGTGGGAGATCAGCAGCCCGGTCTGGTCAAACGCGTATGTCTCGCCGGACTCACCCGAACGCGAGACCGAGAGGATCCGTGAAAATTCATTGTCCGGGTTGATGATCAAGGCCAGCGCACCGGCGACGCCCCCCTCGCGATCGCGCACTGGAGCCGCCACCTGCATCAAGGACACATCCCCGCGCCGCGGGCGGCCCGCGCCGGGCTGGCCGGGGCGACTGAAACCGCGAACATCATTCGTGCGCGGCTGGCCGGCGGCATTCCGTCCGGCACGCCGTTGCACCAGCAGCTCCGGCTTGAAAGGGGTGATGATGACCGGCTGGCCGGAGGCGAACAGCTCGGCAAACTTGTTGGTGTGCGCGTCGGAAACCAGCATGTTGCCGAACAGTTGCGGCCGCAATGAATTGGCCACCACCATGAAATTCGTGTTCACCAGCTGGGCGATTTCATAACCGAGTTGCGACAGGCGCGGCTTGAGATCCTTGACGAACTGCTCGAGTTCGGGCTGCGGGCGGAGTTCCCGCCGGGTCGGCGGCGCGGCTTGAAAAATCTGGCGGGCCAGCGCGGCCACCGTGGGATCTTCGGCCAGCGCCGTGGCCAGCCGGGTCTGATTGGTCGTCCAGATCCCCAAGGCCGTGACGTTGGCATCCAGGGTCGCAGTCAATTGCGCCTTCAGCTGGCCTTCGATGATTTCGCGCACCCGGACATTGCCCCACCAGCCCAGCACGGCCACCAAAGCCGCAATGGCCAATGGCAGAATCCAGATTGGCTGCTTGAATCGTCCGGTCATGAACATTCAGGGAGACGCTGCCGTTGGCACCGGGGTTTCCTTAATCCAACAAAACCAGCCAGGCCGGACATTTCAAGAATGCGCGCCGCAAGCCGGCGGGCGACAGAATGCCAGTCACAGCGGATGGAAGTATAAAACGTAGATCATCTGCGCCGTGGCCAGCGCGCCCAGAACCGAGGAAACGATCCACAACGGCTTTTTCTTCACGATCAGACACATCGCCCCGAGCGCGATGGCGATCTGAAACAGCGTGATGGCCAGCCCCATCTGCTTGGAATGTTCGGCGGCGTTCGTGGCGGTCTGGCGCGCGGCATCGCGGGTGGCCTCGAATTTTTTCGCCAGCGCGGTGATGTCGGCCTTGTCCTTGTCGTATTTCGCCACCTTCGCCTTCAGCTTTTCCACGATGGCGGCTTCCGGCGCCGGCGTGGCCGACAGATGATCCAGCTCGATCTGATAAAGGTTTTGCTTGATGGACTTGGCTTCAAAAAACGACCACTGGTCGGACGCTTGCGTCTGGTTGAACGTCGCCTCGTTCATCTCCTTCAGCGTGCGCGTTGAAAAACCGCCGCCCTTGAGCGTCGCGATGGCCGCCAGCACCGCGATGCATACCATCGTGAGCGAGACATATTTCGTCCAACTGTCGCGTTTCTCCTTTTCCTTCTGCGCCACGTGTTCCGCGCGCAATTCCGCCACCAACTGTTTCAGTTCATCCAGGTCTGTCGTTTGCATGTTTGTGATGTTTAATTGTCCGCCGCCGGCCCGACCGGGTAAAACGGGAGCGTAAAATGTAGAAACCCGCGCGGTCTGTCGAGTCTCCATTGCTTCCTGGATTGAGCTTGCTGTCGCACGCGACCAGCCGACGGCATATTGACACGCTGATCAGGGCATATATCCTAGCCCGATGAATCGGCGAGGCGACCGGTTGGTTGCTGATTGAAGCCGGTTACTGGGCGAAATGTCAAACAAGAGCAGCTGTTTTGCTCGTCAACTAAATCATGAATAATCAAGACACCTATTCGGTGGATGTTCCGGTCATTGAACTGGACACCCAATCGCGCGGCCGTTTCATCGCGCGCACCTATAACCATCTGTTCGCCGCCATCTGCGCGTTCACGCTCATCGAGATAGGCATTTTCAAGTCCGGTTTGGCGGAACCGATCGCCAAAGCCATGCTCGGCACTTCCTGGCTGCTCGTGCTGGGCGGGTTCATGGTGCTCTCGTGGTTCGCCCGGAGCGTGGTGCATAAAACGGAATCCAAAGCTTCCCAATACGCCGCGCTCATCGCCTACGTCATCGGCCAGGCGCTCATCTTTGTGCCGCTGCTGTTCATTGCCGACCATTATGCGCCCGGCGCGATTGCAAGCGCGGCCATCATCACCTTCATCGCGTTCACCGTGCTGACACTGGTCGTGTTCATCACGCGCAAAGATTTTTCTTTCCTGCGCGGCATCCTGATGTGGGGCGGCATCCTTGCGTTGGTGGCGATTGTCGGCGGCGTCATCTTCGGATTCCAACTCGGCACCTTTTTCTCGGTGGCGATGGTGGGTCTGGCCGGCGCGGCCATCCTCTACGACACCTCGAATGTGCTGCATCATTATCCGGAAGACCGTTATGTTGCGGCGTCTCTGGAATTGTTCGCCTCGGTCGCGCTCATGCTGTGGTATGTGCTGCGCCTGCTGATGTCCCGGCGCTGAAATCGAAACACTAAAAAAGCCCGGCGTGCCAACGCCGGGCTTTTTTATAGCCGATTAAAAACTCAAGCAAGCTTCCACGGGGCGCGGTATTCGCGGGTGAGCCAGGCCGCTTCGCCGGTGCCATCCACGAAGTTTTCCGTCTGTGGATTCCATTTGATGATCTTGCCGTTGAAGTAAACCAGATTGACGAGGTTGCAGACCGTCGAGGAACGCTGCCCAGTCTCCACATCGCAAACCGGCATTTGGCGCGAGCCCATGCACTTCACCCAGTCGTTGATCTGGTTGGTGCTTTTATAGAGCCGCACGGCGTTGGCGGGCAGCAGTTCTTTCAACAGCGGCGAGTAGTCGTCCATCACGTCGGACTTGAGCTGGTCGCCCAGCCAGAGCTGGAACTTGCCGCGGTTCACAAAGATTTTCCCCTTGTCACCGTAGAAGGTGATGCCGTTGCCGGACTGGTGGGTGACTTCGAGGCCGCTGGCGTAACGCCAGCGGACGCCGGATTGCGCCGACTTGTCCGCGGCGGGGAAAAATTCCACCGGCCCGCTCGTGTCATAGCCGAACGCCCATTGCACGATGTCGAAATGATGCGCGCCCCAGTCACAGACGCCGCCGCCGCCGTATTCACGATAATGCCGCCAGGCCGGATAACCCTTCGGCATTCCGCGCGGGCTCAAGATGGAATTGTAAGGACGCAACGGTGCCGGCCCCAGCCACAAATCCCAGTCCAAGCCCGGCTCACCGGGTTCTTCCGGCAGATCGCAGAACACCGGCGGACCACTCACGGCTGCATCCACCTTGGAAACGGTGCCGATGACGCCGTTGCGGACCAGTTCGCACGCGGCGCGGAATTCGCCCATCGAACGCTGCATGGAACCGAGCTGGAAAACCCGCTTGTTCGCGCGGACGGCGTTCACCATCGCGCGGCCTTCCAGAATCGTGTGCGCCATCGGCTTCTCGCAGTAGATGTCCTTGCCGGCCTTGGCGGCGGCGATGGCGATGAGCGCGTGCCAGTGATCCGGCGTGGCGATCACCACGGCGTCAATGTCTTTGCGCGCGAGCAGTTCGCGGAAATCGTCGTAGGCGGCGCAGGTGTCGCCGGTGCCCGCGGTTTTGTCTTTGTTGTAGGCCTTCTCCACCGCCTGTTTTGCGAGCCCACACCGGGTGCCGTCCACATCCGAGACGGCGAGCACGCGGACATCGCTGCGCGGCAGCATCGCGTGCAACAGTCCGTTGCCCTGTTTGCCGATGCCGATGAACCCAAGGTTTATCCGGCTGTTGGGCGCGGTGTCGGCGGCCCAGATGGAGCCGGGGAGGAGGAAAGGGGCCGCACCGGCGAGCGCGGCGGTTTTCAAAAATTGGCGGCGATTGAACGAGGGTGAGGTTGTCATGTTAATCGGTTAACGCGAACAGACGCCGGAACCGGCCGGGTCGTTACGAAAAATCAAATTATTTTCGCCCCCGTTTGAAAATCCTTGGCCATGATGAAATCGTCCATCACAAAGCCGCTGCCGAAATCGGTGACGACCGCCTCCGCCACGGTGAAGCCGTTGCGCTGATACGCGGCGACGGCCTTGGTGTTCCGCTTGTTGACCGCGAGCAACAAACGCCGCGCGCCCAGCCGCCACGCCTCGGACTCGCAGTGTTGCAGAAGCCGGCTGCCGTGCCCGTGCCCATGCAGTTCGGGCAGCAGATAAAGCTTATGCAGTTTCATCACGCCGGCTGCGTCCGTCGGACCGATGGACGCAAACCCGCTGAAGCGTCCGGCCACCAGCAACCGGTAAAAGCGAATGTTTCGTGACCGAATTTCCTGCCGCAACACCTCGAGGGAATACATTTTGCCCAGCATGTAGTCTATCTGGGCGTGCGAAATGATGCCGGGGTAATGCTGCCGCCAGATGACGCCCGCCAGTTCGGCCAGCGCCAGCAAATGGTCTTCGTCAGCCGGAAGGATTTCAGTCTGGTCGGGAGGAGGTTTCATTTCCGTCTTCGGAATTTATCCATTAAATTGAAAGCTCAGCCAAGAAAAAGTTTTCCTTCGCACTGCCCTGAGCCGCTGTCAATGCGACCTTGGACTGGCTGATTGCACGACGCCGACCGGCAAGACGAAACTCAAAGGCGATTTTAACAGGCGCTTCAACAACGTGCGTCGGAACAGTTGCAGTTCGGGCCCGTGCACATTCCGTGCGCGGATCGCCACCCGCAACGCCAGCGCAAAACTCACCAGAATGTTCAGCAGGCCGGTGCCCAGAATGCCAATCACGATCCACGCCGTTGCGAGCGTCCAGAAATGTCCGCCACCGAGCATCGCAAAGGCCGCCGTCACCTGCCCGGTGGAGAGCGTGACGTGCCGGACGTCGAGCGGCAGGCCGAAGAATACTGCCACCGATGGAATGATGCCCAGCATCAAGCCGAGCGAGATGTTGCCTGCCAGCCCGGCGATGTTGTGCTGCAGCCACACCGCCAGCCGCCGCGCGCGGGTCGGACCGAGCCGGCGTTGCAGTCCGCGATGATCGGCCAGCGCAGGACTCAGTTGATGCAGCACAAACCAATTGTCCGCCCACGCGGCGAAGAGACTCGACAGCCACAACAACACGCCCGTGAAGATCGCAAAAACCCAACACCCGCTCCAGGGCGCGACCGTGCCCAGAATGTATTCCGCCTTGTGCTCGTCCACGATGTGCGCGCCGGTGACGGCTTTCCAAATCACGTCCAGGAGCAACGTCGCCGGAATCACCAGCGCCAGATTGCCGAAGACCGACGCGATCTGCGACCGGAAGAGGAACACCACCTCATCCACCAGCGCCTCGAGTTGCGACGCGGTATGCAGCTCGCCCATCCGCCGTGCCAGCGCGGGCGCCGTGGTGGCTGGCTGCTTGGTGGCGACGGAAAAACCAAGCAACTGCACGACTACGAAACTCACCGCGTAGTTCAATCCAAAAAATGCGCCCCGGAAAAATTCGGCCAAGACCAGCTTGGCCAGCAGCAATTTCAAGAACGTTGTCACGCCCAGGATCGCCCCACCACCGGCCGCGCTGCGCAGCATGACCGCGTATTCCCGGCCGTTGCGCGCGACGTAGTGCTCGCCCGTTTCGGCATTGCGCTCCACGATCCGCCGGGTCAACAGGTGCAGGTTCTGCCGGCATAATTCCCGCACACTGCGGCGCGCATGATTCTGGCGCACCAGATCGGCGAGGATCGCCAGCTTGCGCTGCGCCTCCAGCGCGGGCGCCGACCACGCCTCCAGCAAAAGCTCCAGTCGCCGCACCTGTGCGCGCAACCGCTCGATATCATAGACCAGCGCCGTGCTCACACCGGTTTTTTCGAGACAACCCGTCACTTCATCCACCGCACGGTCACACGCCTCGGCGACGCCGCGCACCACGTTCAATTCCGCCGCCAGCTCGTTCAATGGCACGCCCGACTGCCGCCGCGCGAGCAGCGCCTCCACTGCCGGGGTGAGCTTTTGGAACGACAGGTCGCGGAATGCAACCTTGCCCAACCGCGCACGCACGTCCCGATGCGATCCGACCACGCAGACGCGATCCGCGAGTTGCCCCATCGCGTCTTCCAGGTCGGTGCGCAGCGAAATCCAGCCGCCTTCCTCGGCCGTTTCGTCATGTTGAAATAAGTCAATGATCTGGGCTGCTTGGGGGGCATCCAATTGCTCCAGCCAGTCCGCCGCAGTGCCCCGTGGGAACAATCGGTCAAAAATATCCGCGAGATCACGCGTCTCCGGCGGATTGGGCAGCAGACCCGAAACCAGCCGCGACAGCAGCTCGCGAATGAACCCCGTGCCGCTCGGCAAACCGGTGTCGGCAAATAGATCCAGCGCCTCCGTGTCGCGCACGATGGAACGCAAGGTCTGCGCCACCCGCTGACGCGCCTCGGGCTGGCGTTCCAAAAGCTGGAACAGGAGCCGCAGTCGCGTCGCCGGCGCATCGCGCCGCACCCACGCAAACAAATCCTCCGCCCACGCCACACGCTCGGCGAGCGATTGATCGGCGCGCGCGTGCGCCAGCAAGGCGTCCAACGCGGGTCCACCTCGTAACGACGTCCAACGATCCCGGAATGATTGCCACCAGCTCATGGATAAGCCTCGGAATTGAGGCGGGGCGAGTGTTCCCGAACCGCAGGCCTCTGTCGAGGTTGCGGCGCGCAAAAATAAGAGCAGAGCGGCCGCTCTGCCCTATCAAATTCTGGTAAGGCGGCGGTGCACCGCCGCCCAATTCTACAGCCCCAGTTTCTTAAACCGGTTGCTCACTCCTTTGAAATGGAAATTGAGCGAGCAGAGTTTCTCCAGTTCGCCCTGCTTGAAATGCTTCGCCACATCGGGGTCGGCTTTCAGGACTTCAAGAAAATCCGCGTCATCGCGGCCGGCGTGTTTGACTTCCCACGTCTTCATCGCGCCGCGCTGGACGAGCGCGTAGGCGTCTTCGCGCGTCAAACCCTTCTTGATGAGCGCAAGCAGGACGGTCTGGCTGTTCCACATGCCGAGCGAGAGACCGAGGTTTTTCTTCATGTTCTCGGGATAGACGACGACGCCGTCCATCAGGCGCGTGAGCAGGCTGAACATGTAATCGAGCAGCGTGCAGGAATCCGGGAAGATGATGCGCTCGACGCTGCTGTGGCTGATATCGCGCTCGTGCCACAGCGCGACGTTCTCCAGCGCGGCAATGGCGTTGCCGCGCAACACGCGTGAGAGACCGGTGAGACGTTCCCAAGTGATGGGATTGCGCTTGTGCGGCATGGCGCTCGAACCCTTCTGGCCGACGGTGAACGCTTCTTCGGCCTCGAGCACTTCGGTGCGTTGCAGATGACGGAACTCCACCGCCCAGCGTTCCATGCTCGCGCCGATAAGCGCGAGCGTGTTCATGAACTCGGCATGGATATCACGTTGCACGACTTGCGTCGCAATCGGCGCGGGCAAAAGGCCGAGTTGTTTGCAAACGAAATTTTCCACCACCGGCGACAAGTGCGCGTTCGTGCCGACGGCGCCGGAGAGCTTGCCGATGGCAACGACTTTGCGGGCGCGTTCCAGGCGTTCAAGCGCGCGGCGGAATTCGTCATACATCAGCGCCATTTTCAAACCAAACGTGGTTGGCTCGCCATGGATGCCGTGACTGCGACCGATGCAGGGCGTGAATTTATGCTCCTGCGCGCGCCGGGCGATGATCGGCAAAAGCCTTTTGACGTCGGCGATGAGTATGTCCGCGCTCTGCACCATCTGCACGGCGAAGCAGGTGTCCACAATGTCGCTGCTTGTGAGGCCGAAGTGCAGCCAGCGGCTGGCGCGGTCGTTGATCTGCTCGGCGACGGCGGTGGTGAAGCCGATGACATCGTGGTTGAGTGTTTTCTCCAATTCCTTGGCGCGTTCGGTCAGGGCCTTCGTGTCGGCGAAGCATTTGTCCGCGCCGCGCTTCATCTTCGCGAAGTCGGACTTCGGGACAACGCCTTCCTTCACCAGGGCTTCGCTGGCGAGCAGTTCGATCTGGAGCCAGACCTTGAGTTTATTTTCGTCCGTCCAGATGGCGCGCATTTCGGGGCGCGAGTAACGTAAAATCATTTCCCAATTAAAAATGAAAATCGGGGAATTAAAAAGCCTGAACTGTGGCGGTCTTCGGCAAAAGGCCGGACTATGCTTCCATTGCTCGGGTTTGTGGCGCTCCGCCGAGACGCCGCTACTTCTCTTGCCTCGGCTCCAGCCAGGGCGATTGCAGCAACAGGTTCGCGGCCGTGATGAGCCCGCCCCCAAGCAGCAAGCGCACGGTGAGTTGTTCGTCGAGGTAATTCAGATTGCCCCAGTGCGAAATCCAGCCGGGCAGAAACAGCGCGAGCACGCTGGCAACGACCGGTTCGATGCAATAAATCAAACCCGCTTCGGTCGCCGTGACGTGGCGCTGCCAGCGGTTCATCAACGTGTAGGCAAACACTGTGCAGAACACGACGAGCACGGCCAGCAAGCCGCCCGCCGTCGGCGTGGAGTAAGCCTGCCAGCACGCCGCCAGACCCGGCGCGGTGGCCCAGACGAGCGGGACACAGAGCAGCGACATCGTCAAAAACATCACGGTGGAGAAATTGCCGGCACGGTTCGCGGCGTAGCGCCGATTCTCCAGCAGCAGGATCTGCCCCGTGAAAAGCACCGAGGCGATCAGCGTTTCAATTTCGCCGCGGCCCAGCTTGAACGAATGCAAGTTGATCTCCGCGAGCACCGCCACCCCAACGACCACCAGCAGGGTGCTTAAATAGATTTTCAGCGATGGATGCCGGCGGTGGATGATCAGCCCCCACAACGGAATGAACACACAGTAGCCCTGGGTGAGAAATGCGGACGTGGAGGCGAGCGTGTAAGCCAGTCCGTCCATCTGAAACAGGATTCCGGCCACGCCGAAAACCGCGAGGGCAATCCCCTGCTCCATCTCCCGTCCGGAAATGCTTTTGAGCCGGGCGGCATTGAATACCAGCAGCACCAGTCCAGCCGCGCCGAAACGATACATGACGCCGAGCGACGTGCAAAACCAGCTACCCGCATCCGGCAACAGTTTGTGCTGCTCCAGCGACAGCGCCTTCATCACCGGAAAACTCAAGGCCCACAAAAACGTGCAAAACACCAGCGTGCGGACGGCCTGGCCGTGCAGTTTTCCGGCGGACATGCGGGGCGCTTGATTCAAGAGCGGGTCATCTTCCTGCGCGCTGATTCAAGGACTTCACGTTCCCGCGCCGTCAGGCTCTGGATGCCGTGGGCGGAGATCTTGTCGAGAATCGGGTCCACTTCCTTTTGCAGGAAGTCCTCAGCCGACTGTTCCTCGGCGGGCGGGAGCGCCTTGACACGCCAGAGTTTGTTTTCCTTGAGGCGGGCGGCCAATTCGCGCGGCGGGCTGCGCCGGACCGGCGTTTCCCAGTGCGGGAAG
>Ga0114951_10005081_pt1 | contig 12348 bp, 12 predicted proteins | sample AM7aDNAmetaG_FD_88677 | JGI IMG/M metagenome (GOLD analysis project Ga0114951, IMG submission 88677) | Freshwater microbial communities from Finland to study Microbial Dark Matter (Phase II) - AM7a DNA metaG | ecosystem: Environmental > Aquatic > Freshwater > Lake | place: Finland: Lake Alinen... | reverse complement strand
TGGCAGTACAACTCCGCGTTGTATCGTGACGGATAAAGTCAAGGTTGACGGTGCCTATAAGCTGAAATTTATCATCGTCAGGCATAAAACCAAGAGTCAGGTGTGCGGTATCTTCAACATCAATTTCAAGAGCGCTTTGGCGACTTAGCGTGGCGTTTACCCAATCAACTTCGCCAAAAATCCAACGCAAATAATCAAGTTCATGACTGAGTTCAAGCAACACTCCCCCACCAAGTTCACGACGCGCTGATACGCTCTGCCGGTAATCGGTATTGGGACGCCAGAAGGGTAAATATTGACCAATTTCGCAACGTACGGACAAAACCCTTCCAATGGTACTTTCAAGAAGGAGAGTACGGAATCGTTGAAGTGAGGGCAAACATCGAAGATTATACCCGAGCAGTAACACAGTACCTTGCTTTTGACAGGTCTCTATCAATTGAGTAACCCCTTCAAGTGATGATGATAAGGGCTTTTCAATGAGCAGATGTACTCCCGCCTCGGCTAATCGCTGGGCCACAGAAACGTGAAATGGTGCCGGATTAGCTATAACTGCAATTTGAGGTAAAAAAGCAACAGCTTGTTCTATGGTTGAAAAACAGCCATCAGCATATTCAGGAATTGACAAGCACTTTTGATGGCGCAAAATACATATATCCGCATCAGGATGAAGCTCTCTTGCAATTCGAAGGTGGCGGGTGCCGATACTGCCGAGCCCTACGATGAGGATACGGTTAATCAAGTTGGGATGCATTGCGCGGTTTTGTTAGAGCGCAAATGCTGCTCAAGCAACTGGATATCCCAAACTGGCAAATCAACCCCTCTGTCAATAAGTGACTGCCGCGCCTGCTTTAAACCATCCCCCACAAAATTAAACAAATGTGCTGTAGCAACAGCATCAACTCGAGGGTCTGCCAAGCCTTCTGCAAGATGAATGGCATTGCCCACCCCACCAGCCAAAATAACTGGTTTTGGCATAACCTTCGGGAGCAAGTTAAGCATATTCAAATCATACCCTTGCCCAGTACCGTCACGATCCATTGAATTAAGATAAATTTCACCAACTGGCTTCGTAGTAATTTCTTCAATACGATAAGCTGCTGAGCCGGGTAGACATTGACTGCCATAGTGTGACCAAACTTGATAGACACCGTCCAGAGTCCGCTTGATATCCACAGAGCCAACAACACATTGCTGACCAAACTCACTGGCCAGCTCCTCAATCAAGGTTTCATTTTCAAACAGCGGAGTGTTAACAACAACCTTATCCGCCCCTGAACGCAACAAGGAACGCGCCTGCTCAGTCGTTCGAACCCCTCCGCCCGCTGCAATGGGCACAAAGCACCCTTCGGTCAACGATTTTAATGATTCACAAAAAGCATTAGCATTGCGTTCACCTCTTGTGACATCAAGAACTATCAGCTCATCGATAGAAAAAGAGATGTGTGAAAAGTTATAATTGCTCTTGAGCCAATGCAAATCGCCAACTTTTTGCAAGCGGAAGTTTCTGCTTAACATAAAGTACCCATCGTTGTAGAGGAGCGTAAATATCAAGCGTTTCTTAAGCATCGTGCTCTTGAGCCAAAAAGTTTTTTAAAAGAACCAAACCGTTTGTTTGACTTTTCTCTGGGTGAAATTGAGTCGCATAAATATTATCCTGCTCATAAGCGGCAACAAAATCGGAGCCATACACACAAGTTGATACATTCCCTTTTAACCCACCTGGCAACATGCGGTATGAGTGAACAAAATAGAAATCAGCAGCTCTCGATAATCCCCGGAAAAGAGTGGATTCAGGTGAACTATGGACAAGATCGAAACCAATATGAGGGACTTTGGCGGTACCAATTTCTTGGGGATTGAACTTATCTACTGGATTAGGGATTAATCCAAGCCCAATCATATCTCCATCCTCAGAACCTCGACTCCCCATCAATTGCATGCCAAGACAAATCCCAAGTATTTTACTTTCTTTGGTTTGTACAGCTTCAAGAATGGCTTGGTCAAGCCCTTTTTCCTGCAAAGCAACCATTGCTTTGCGAAAAGAGCCAACACCCGGCAACAAAAGTGATGCTGACTGAACAATTACATCAGGGTCGCTACTGACCCTTGCGTCACAACCAAGATATCGAAGCGCACTGAGCACAGACCAAATGTTGCCCATCCCGTAGTCAATAACGGTAAGGTTCGATTTTATCGTCACGTTACAATGAATTTCGGCTTCCAGCGACCTTCTGTTTTTGTAAAGAGATCTTGATTGGCATATCGATCAAGTACAGCATCAAATTCAGCTTGAGTCATCTGATAATAATCAAGATATTGTTCCATAAACTCTTCAGGATAATGGCCATCATACAGCCTGACTAAATTGACAGCCTGCGCCCTGTCCATAGCTCCACGCCTGACTTCAATACAGGCATCCTGATTAGCTCTTCCAAAACCATACTTCAAGTACATCAAGTAGGTATGAAGCGAATAGAGGGCTTGATCGTTTTGAGAAAAATTGGTAAATGTTCCAGGGTTGGAACATTCGGCTTCCTTCAACCCACAGTGTTCTTTTGCAACCAAGTAATTACGATAAGGATCCCAGTTTTCAAAATATGACCAATGGGTCAACTGGATTGGATTGGATTGAAATTCATCATCACAAGGGTAACGGAAAAAATAAAGATCATCATCCTTTAGACCTGATGCTGCCAGCACTTTATCGTACCCACCTTCGAGATAGACTTTCTGTTGGTAATGAACGTCATAGATTGGATTTTTTGAAGTTTCAGTTGATCCGCCATACTCCACTTCACCATCTTCACCATAGAATATCAAGCCAATTCCAAACCCGATTGCTGCACGAATCACTGCCGTCTGTATTGCAATGAGCCAACCATAATAAGGAAATCCCATTTCAATAAAACCTGTCCGATTCAGCACACGCATAGCCTCATGGGAAGGATTAACTGAAATATGGTTAAATCCACTTTCAACAAAAGCTCGAAGATTGCGATCGCCAAGCTCAAGCGACAAAGCTGGTGTAACCGTAAGAGCAAGCGGATTCATGCCGTACTTGTGCTTCAGGTTATAAGCCACATAGGAACCATCTTTTCCGCCACTCACAGGAACAAGGCAATCAAAATGGCCATCGCTTCGCCGGTGTTTATCAAGAAGATTTACCAACTCTTTCTCTCTCACATCCCACTGAAGCGTCTTTTTCTTTTCTGTCCAGACACATGCGTTGCACCAACCACGATCATCAAAAGTTATTCGCGGCCTGGTTGACATGGTCAGGCAATTTGAGCACCAGCAAAGATTTTCTACATTTATTTTATGCATTCAACATCAATTTTTATTTGTTATTTGCACGAGTCAAATCCTCTTGCCTGCCGACATCCAGCCAAGACTCATGTACAGGATAGGCGACTGTCCTTTTTTCGATCACCTGCAGACGTTCAAACAAGGTCGGCATATCGCAGCGTGCATCTCGCTCAAGTAAACATAGAGCTTCCGGCTCCAGCACATAAACACCGGCATTGATATGGCTTCGATGCACAGGCTTCTCCTCAAAACCAACGATATCAATTCCATTGGTCTGTACCACACCAAAAGGGTGTTGCCACTCATGCACACGGACGGCCATGGTGGCTGTAGCATTATGACGAGTGTGAAAATCGAGCAACTCTCCATAGTGAATGTCTGTCATAACATCACCGTTGGTAACTGCAAATGGCAGAGATGGCTGCGGGTTCAGCAGCCCTAAAGCGCCCGCTGTACCCAAAGGAGATTGCTCTCGCAAATAATCAATCCGCACTTGCAGGCGATTCCCGTCTCCAAAGTACTCTTCAATGACATGGCCAAGATACTGAATGGCCAACACAAAATGGCTGAACCCCTCCTCCTTTGCACGCTCAATGATGTGCTCCAGCATAGGCTTGCCCGAAACGGTCAACATCGGCTTTGGGCAGTTTTCTGTATGCGGACGAAGACGGGTACCCATACCGCCAGCCATGATAACCATCAAGTTAGGGCGAATAAGCGGTGTAGCGATTTCATCCCAAAGGTACAAGCCAACAATATGGTGCTGCTCGTCAACAACAGGCACTTGCTGAATTTTGTTCACAACCATTAACTTCCGAACCGCTTCTCGCCCAATTTCATCTGTTACAACCAGGGGTGTATGGTGGATAATGCTTTCGATTGGGCTTTTGAGATTGAGACCCCGAAGCAATCCACGCCGAATATCACCATCTGAAATGGTGCCTTGCAACTTACCCGTATCATTAACCACCAAAACAATCTTTATCGAAACCTTGGTAAGATTGGTGATTACCTCCTCAATAGTGGCTGACATTGGAAGAATCGCCTGTCGCCAGATTTGTTTAGTAATGGTCACTCTTCCTTTCGTCCATCATTCGTTACACAGGTCATAAAAAGACTTTTTTTGCTCATAGAATCTCCTTCAACAGCATAAAAGCTTCTGCCGCATCACACCCTGCGGCAGCGCCACGCAATGATGCCAATGATTGAATAGCCTTATTACTACGAGGAAACGGAAATGCTCCGACCTCTGAAGAGTAAATGCTCATAGCACTTACTTTTTCAGTTATGAATGGGCTGATGTTTACGAAAACATTCGGTCGAAAACATTCGCCTCCACCAAAACTGAAATCTGTCTCAGAAAGGGTTTCATAAGCAAGGATTCGCTTAATTGATGGATAGCGAAACCATTTTGTGCAACTGGCAACAGCATCAAAAACGACACGGTGATCAGTATGTACGTCGGATGAGTGAGGCACAAATACTTCAGTCGGTTGAAATGAGCTAAATACATCAGACACTGCCTTAACCAAGTCGCCCATCGGTACACGATCAAGCTGGATCGTAGGAAAATTAAGCATGAATACCTCATCAAAACAAAAGAGTTCCTTGACCCGATTGATTTCATCAGACCTTCGACTAACTTTCTCCTGACTCCATCCCGTTTCTACGGAAATAGCAGTAACGATCAGCCAAGCAACTTTTGCGCCTTCGGCTTTACGACGCAGAAGCGTACCTCCGACGCCGAGAACTTCATCATCTGGATGAGGTGCAACGACTATTGTTTTCACGGATAACTTGTCTTTATTCTAAAAATGAACTTAAGGCTTAAACATTGCTAATGAACTAACGGATCTTCAGTCTTAAGTATCGATGCAGAAAAATTTAATCGCTTAATGAGGTCATATGCCCTTTGCGCAGCATGACCATCACCAAATAGGTTTTGCATGGTAGCTACATTACCCCGAAAAATCGGGTCATCAGCTTGGCGTATACCATCCTTAATAGCCTGTCGCACCGCATCGACAAAAATAACATTTTCTGAGCATAGCCTCGCACGTTGACGTAATCCGACATTAATTGCAGGAATTGGAATACTTGCAGACTCAAGCAAGCCTGCAGATGAATTCCCGATAATCAACGATACCGATTTAAACAACGCAAGGAATGCATCTCGCGGCAAATTACGGTATACATATACATCTTCAAATAAAGTCTCAATATGTTCGATTGCATTTAGTATCTTTCGATTCCCAGGATCTGAATTGGGAGATCCAATAAAACAGAAGTAACCTTGCTCATTCAACTCTGAAACAATATCCAAAAGAATAGAGTCTGAACGATCCACTTCTATGTCAATAGGATGATAAATAACAATGGCGCTTTTTTCTGGAACATCATATCCAGTGAGCTTCTTAAAGAATGCCCGACTATCAATGCCCTCCAACACAGTAAATTTATCAACCGCAATGCTACCAATCGTATAAATTCGCCAGTCTGGCTCCCCAATTGCTAACAAACGTCGTTTATGCTCCTCATGGCTAACAAAGTGAAATGTAGATAGTTTAGATACCGAATGCCGAATGGGGTTATCGATATAACCATCTGCAGCATGATCACCTCCAAAAAAATGAATTGATGGAATGGAAAGATAGCTGCCTAGTAACCCGCCAATCATAACATCTTCACGATCTCCCGCATAGAGAATTAAATCAGGAGCAAAATGACGCACCGTATCAATTGAGGCTATTAGCAAGTTAGCAGCACTCTTCAATCGGGATGCTTTAGTATCAGAATCAATGAGACTCTCAATATCAAGCAATATGTCAAAACCATCTTGAATAATCTGGTTAACGGTATAACCAAATGCAGGAGAAAGATGAGCTCCTGATACCAGCAATTTCAAATCAATATCCGAATCACTATTCAGCAATTTGAATAAAGGGCTCATCAAATCATATTCAGAACGAATAGAACTAAATGCTAAAATTTTCATTAAAATACGTCCGACATAACCATGTGCAGTTTAAAGTTTGGTATAAAACATTGCCGTTCAATACGATAGCCGAATTGATAATCCATTCGTATATTATCGTTCGAGAACATACCCATCAGTTCTTGATCAACAATCATATTGAAGAAAAGATCATCGGGCAGCACTTTCAACGCAGCAGGATCACCGAAATACATGAGGTCGAACTCATCACCAAAGCGCTTAAGCAAAACACCATCGAATTCCCACCACTCTCCCCCAGGTTTCATCATCCGCCAATTACGTACAAGAATGCTATTCATATCTAAAGTATAGCGGCTTGAATCTTGATAGTATTTAAGAAAGGCTTCTGATGCCAACAAAATCTTTTTATTAACACGAACAACACATCCGTCCTCATTTATCTTCCAATCAAGCCTTTTTCTGAACCCCGGAGCCGATAGCTTGTTGGGAAAGCCAATAATTAAGCCGGAAATTGATTTTTCTTTCACCAAATTATTTACCCTTGTAGCTAACGCCACAAAAAGGCCATATTTGCGATGTGTTTTAGCCACTACAGTCGTCATACTTAAATAACTATCCAGTGATTTCCCCACACTGTTGGCCAAATGCAATGGAATGACGGCGTAATGAGCAACTAACCTATCATGTTCGTATGCTAGAGAAACAATCGGATCACCAAATATGTTGTCCAAATATGCCCAATTCCAAATGTGAACATCCAACTCCCTTTCAAAACCCTCTTTAAAAAGTCTTAAAATTTCATCTTTATGTCCATTCAGATCATCCTTGCATTGAATATCTACTATCTCCATATTGCTTTTTATCAGTAAATATAAAATCCAATATTTGTTTTTCGACCAAGATGATGAGCTCGAACCATCTTACGCAGTAGGGGATGGGCTCGATATTTAGGATCACCGGTTTCGGCATAAAGCGTTTCCATTATAGATAGACAGATATCATTACCAATAAGATCAGCAAGTGCCAATGGCCCAAGAGGATGGTTGGCGCCATTTTTCATCGCCTTGTCAATTTCCTCTTTACTTGCTACCCCTTCTGCATAAATTGATACCGCCTCATTAATCATTGGAATAAGCATCCTGTTAACAATAAAACCGGGAGATTCATTCACTACAACTGGCGTTTTGCCAAGTTTCTCTGCAAACTTGACAGCCTTTCCAATGGTTTCTTTCGAAGTCAAATGACCAGCCACAACCTCAACCAGAAGCATTTGTAACGCTGGGTTAAAGAAATGTATCCCTACAAAATTTTCTGGATGAGGGAGTTCCATCCCTAAGCTTGTTATCGAAAGTGATGATGTGTTCGTCGCAACAATCGCTTCTTCACTCACATAATTAGAGAGCTCGATAAAAAGTTTCTGTTTAGGCATCTGTGATTCAATAATGGCCTCAATTATCATATCATCACCACTGACACAACATAAATCGATATTTATTTCAAGCTTATCGAGACCTTGAGAATATTGTTCTTCGGTTATTACACTGCGTCGAGTCAATCGCTTTAGATCACGTTCAACACTAGCTCGCGCACCGACAGAAACACCATCTTTACCAACCCAATTAATATGCGTCACAAAATTATTGGCGCAAAGCAATGAAACAATTCCTTTACCCATAACCCCAGAACCAATAACACTTACCCTCAAATCGTTCCTCCCGAAATTACCCACTTTAATGACATTATTTTATGTGCCAAGCATAATTAAACAGTTCGTTGAAAACTAAATCCAAGAGGCATAAAACACACGCTATCACTCCTCCCTAGCGCAGCAAACCATATTCGGTACGGGTACGGGTACCGGTGATGACACAAAGTTTCCTCACGGTTTTTTCTTCTTTATCGTATGCTTGAACTTCAAAACCGCAAAGTTCAGCTCTATTGATGTTTCGGTATCGCTTGTTTGCAAATCGTCATCAAAAATATCGGCAATAAGTTCACCACTCTTTTGCATGAGCGATTTTTGTTCTGCTTTATCCTTCGCCAGTGACAACTCTTTGATACTTCTGGAGAGTTCCCTGATTTTTGAAAAAGTCTCTATGATGGATATTGTTGCCTGTATTGCTTGTGGACTTTTGAGTATTGTAGCAAGCATATACAGCCCTTTTTCAGTAAATGCTTTGGGATTGACTGTAGAGTGCTTGAGCTTCTCGAACCGGTGGAAATTTTCCACCAGTTCATTTTTTTCAGGCTTTGAAAGTTTTAAGATATAACCAAAAGGGAATTTAACAGGATTATTCGTGACCGCTTTATTGATATCTCGGGTCTCAACTCCATAAATTTGAGCAACATCACTGTCAAGCAAGACACTCTGACCTCTTATCTCAACGATCAGCTCTTTTAAATTCTCAATTTTTATGATCTCACTCATAACAGATCATCCTTGTCATAGTCTTTCACAGCAGCTTGTCCAATAATCTCATCCCACCGCATGGGTGAAATACCTGTTCCTGGTCGCTTGGCTGTGACGTTCTGTGCACTGAAGAGTTCACCAGCTTTAATCAACTTGCTGGCAACAAGTGATTTACGAGCAACAGGCTTATTCTTTGCTTCGCCTGGAGTGAGCCGTTTGATGCCATCACCAAGAGCAACTTCGATATTGCGAATGGCTGTTACCATAGCCTTGAGTTCTGCAGGTTCAAGACTTGCCTTGTGATCAGGGCCTGGCAAATTGCGATCAAGGGTAAAGTGTTTTTCGATGACCGTTGCGCCCAAGGCAACAGCGGCAATTGCTACTTCGATACCTTGCGTATGATCTGAATAACCCACCGCCACACCAAATGCACTATGAAGGCTCTGCATAGCTCGAAGATTTACCTCTGTCATTGGTGTAGGATATTCTGTGGTGCAATGCAGCAGTGTAAGATTAGTATGAGACGTACCGGCTTGTTCAAGCACCCCAAGTGCAGCTTCAATATCTCCCAAGGTTGCCAACCCGGTAGAAAGAATAACCGGCTTACCAAGTTGACCAATATGGCGCAGGTAAGGGAGATTGTTGATCTCTCCTGATGGAATCTTGAACTGATATTGACCGAGACTCACCAGCAGATCAACACTCTCGATATCAAAACCTGTAGAAAAAAAGCTAATATTGCGCAATGCACAATGGGCGATAAGTTCGTTGTGCATTTCACGATTGAGTTCCAGTCGGCGGAGCATCTCATGCTGCGATTCATTGCCATCCGTACTCTTTTTCTGGTAGTCGGCCTTTTTGGCTATGTGCGTAACCAGACGGTCAGCGTTGAAGGTCTGAAACTTGACAAGATCAGCACCCGCTTCGGCTGCAACGTCAATCAACTTCTTGGCTAATTCCATGTCACCATTATGGTTGACACCAGCTTCAGCGATAATAAGCGTTCGTTGTGTCATGAGCTACTCTTGCCGGTATATCGTGAATGATCAGCCTGATTACTACGCACGGAAAGGCCCATCCCAATCACGCAACCTTCTCCAATTTTTACACACTCTTTGATAACAGTGCCACTACCTACAAAACTTCCTTTACCAATTGTGACGCCGCCATTTAAGATTGCCCCTGTTGAAATATGGCAGTGATCTTCTACCGCAGAATCATGTTCAAGGAGTGAACGATTGTTGATAATGCAATTCTCTCCAACCCTGACGCCAGCATTCACAATTGCCCCATGCATCACTATTGTGCCGGAACCAAGAGTGGCGTGTCGGGACACATACGCCGTCGGCGCTATAATAACTGGAAGTTGAAAGCCGAGCTTGACTGCTTGCAGATAAAGTCGTATACGGCTACCTGGCGACAGAATCTGACCCAAAGAGATCAGTGCATAGTTGTACTCTTTGAGCAGTTGAGGCAAGTCATCATCGGTGGCTATAACTGGATAGCCCAAGTGCTTGTCGTGCATTTCATGCGCCATTCCAACCAACCCGGCAATCTGGTAATGGCCTTGATGCTCAATAACATCAATGCAGGAGTGAGCATGGCCGCCAGCACCTATGAGTATGATACCTGGTTTGCTCATGAAACCGCTTGAAGCAGAGTTGAACTGCTCGGAATATTTATCAAACGCTGAACAAGCGACTCTGCGCCAGCCAAATCCATACGAGGGCACTCCCTGAATGGAGCCAACTCGTGCATTAAAATCCATGCGGGGCGAGTCATAATGCCTGCATCGTTGGTGGCCTGAAGCAGTATATCACGTTGATCGGCATTGTTTGAGTCAAGCACAAGAGTTTGCAGCCAGTAGTTGCTTTGACATTGTGCTGGTTCCTCCACCAGCCTGATACCCGACACTGTTGCGAATGCCGCTTGATAACGCTGAAACAGCTCCTTTTTGGCTTTGAGCATTGCTGGCAACTGCTCCAACTGCGCACAGCCCAAAGCCGCATTGATGTTTGGCATACGGTAGTTGTAACCGATTTCATCATGGCGGTACTCCCATGCATGTGGCAACTTGGCTGTTGTGGTCAAATGCTTGGCATGGCGGGCAAGCTCTGGATCATCGGTCAGAATTGCACCGCCTCCTCCAGTAGTTATGGTCTTGTTGCCATTGAAACTCAAGGTGCCCATCAAACCAAATGTTCCGGTATGGCGACCGTGATAGTAACTGCCAAGAGACTCGGCTGCATCTTCAACAAGTGCAAGATTAAAATCGTACGCTATGGAAATGACTTCATCCAAATCAACCGAATGACCAAAGGTGTGCATGGGCACGAGAGCCCTGATGATCTTTCCTGTTGTGCGGTTGATACACTGACCGGCACGCTGCTTGGAATGGTGTTCCAGATAGTCACGCAACTTTACAGCATCAACACCTAACGTATTTTCGTCACTATCCACAAAATGTGGGGTTGCGCCGCAATAAGTCACGGCATTGGCGGTAGCAACAAAGGTAAGCGCCGGAATCAGCACTTCATCACCACTGTTCACGCCTGCCAGTTTTAACGCAATGTGCAGAGCGGCTGTGCCATTCACTACAGCAACCACATGTTTGGCTCCGGTAAAGACTGCAAGATCAGTCTCAAAGCGGTCAACAAACTTGCCGACGGACGAGACAAAGGTTGAATCGAGACACTCTTTGAGATAGAGCCACTCGTTGCCGGAAAAGGTTGGTTCATGCAGAACCGCCGATTTCTGTCCGATAACTTTACGTAAAGCGACAATGACTTGATCAGCAAGAGTGAATGGGGTGCTCAAATCGTTCACAGGTTGTATATATCCGATTTGTAACTGGCCAAGTTCGCAGGGTTCATGAACCATTCAGCGGTTTCAGCAAGACCACGCTTGAACCCCTCTCGACCACCATAACTCGGCTGCCATCCGAATAGTTGCCGGGCTTTGGAATTATCAGCCCACAAGCGCTCAACCTCTGAATTCGCTGGACGTAAACGATTCTCATCCGTAATAATTTCAATTTCGGTATTCATCACTTCCGCAATCAACTGAACTGTATCACCAATGGATATCTCAAAGTTACTACCAAAGTTGACGACCTCACCCAAGCCTTGATCAGAGTTCATCGCTGCAATAAATCCAGCTACCGTATCCTGCACAAAGTTGAAATCACGCGTAGGTGAAACTGCACCAAGCTTTATCTGCCGTTTACCATTGGCAATCTGGGTAATGATGGTCGGAATAACAGCACGGGCAGACTGACGGGGACCGTAAGTGTTGAATGGTCTCGCAATAACAACAGGTAATCCAAAAGAAGCAAAAAAGGAATAAGCCAATTGGTCAGCAGCAATTTTTGTAGCAGAGTAAGGCGACTGCCCCTGCAACGGATGCTCTTCAGCTATAGGCACAAAACGTGCTGTCCCATATACTTCGCTGGTGGAAGTATGAACTACTCTCTTGATGCCAAGCTCCCGCGCCGCCTGCAAGACATTGAGTGTTCCCTTGATATTGGTATCGACATAAGTATCTGGCGAGTGGTACGAGTAGGGTATTGCTATGAGTGCTGCAAGATGGAGTACAACATCACAACCCTTCATTGCCTCTTTTACTCCGTGCGGGTCGCGGATGTCACCGGGGAATATCTCAAATTTTCCATTTA
>Ga0114951_10005080_pt1 | contig 12358 bp, 13 predicted proteins | sample AM7aDNAmetaG_FD_88677 | JGI IMG/M metagenome (GOLD analysis project Ga0114951, IMG submission 88677) | Freshwater microbial communities from Finland to study Microbial Dark Matter (Phase II) - AM7a DNA metaG | ecosystem: Environmental > Aquatic > Freshwater > Lake | place: Finland: Lake Alinen... | reverse complement strand
TCGCGGATTTTAATTTTCGGCAGCAGCGCGGTCTTCTCGTGCAGATATTCCGTCATCGCCGCCAGCCCCGGCGCGATGATGCCTCCGATATAATCGCCGCGCGCATTCACCACGTCGAACGTGACCGCCGTGCCGAAATCCACCACCACGACCGGCGTGCCGTATCGCTGCCGCGCGGCCACCGCGTTGGCCAGCCGGTCGGCTCCGATCGAAGCCGGCTTGGGATAATCAATGCCCACGCCGCGAATGGTTCCGGCGGTGAGTTCCAGCGTGTCCAATTTCCAAAGCGAGCGCATGGTTTTCTGGACGAGGGGCGTGGCGCGGGGAACGACGCTGCACAAAACCGCCCCGTCAATTTTCGCCGCGCCGGCAAATTTTTTTACCCGCCCGGTTCCCTCACCGTCAAACCACATTCGCGTCGGGATGTCGGTTTGCTTCAGCACGCGCCGGCCGTTCGCCAGACCGACGTGCGTGTGCGTGTTGCCGATGTCGAAGAGCAGAATCATTTTTCTAAGGTTACATCGCCGCCGATGATGCGTTCCAGGTGGCCGTGTTCGGTGCGCACGAGCAGCGCGCCGTCGTCATCGAGTGATTCGGCGCGGCCGCGGATTTTGCGGTCGCCGATGAGCACCGTGACATTTTTGCCTATGGTGGCGCAGTGCGATTCCCATTCATCCGCGACCGCCGTGAACTTGCCCCCGCAAATCCGCGCATAATCCTCGTCGAGGGCGCGCAAGATGGCCACGGCTAGCTCCGCGCGTGAAATCATCTCCCCGCGCTCAATCTTCAGCGACGTCGCGGTTTTGCGCAGTTCCAGCGGCAATTCGCTGGCGTCCTGGTTTACATCCACGCCCATGCCGAGGATGATGTGCTTGACGCGATCCACCTCCGCGCTCAACTCGGTCAGGATGCCCGCGACTTTTTTGCCATCGATCAATATGTCGTTCGGCCATTTGATTTCCGGCTGCAAACCGGTTTCCGCTGCGATCGCGCGGCGCAACGCGGTGGCGGAAGCGACGGTCAATTGCGTTGCTTCCTGCGGGCGCAAGTCCGGCCGCAGCAAAACGGAAAACCAAAGTCCTTTGCGCTCCGGCGAAATCCATTTGCGACCGAGGCGCCCTCTGCCCTTCGTCTGCGACTCGGCGAAAACGACCGCGCCTTCCTTCACGCCGTCGCGCGCGAGTTTTTCCATCACATCATTCGTGGACGTTGTCTCCTCGAAAACCTGGATGTCGCGCCCGATGACTTTGGTTTCGCCCAGCCGCGCAAGCAAATCATCCGCGTGCAAGGCGTCCGGCGAATGGACGAGGCGATAACCAAAATGCGGACCGGCCTCGATGTCGTAATCCAACCGGCGCAGTTCCTCGATGCGCGCCCAGATCGCCGCGCGACTGATGCCCAGTTGTTCCGCGAGCTGCGCCCCGGACACGCCGTCAGGCTGGGCACGCAGGGCGGAAAGGATTTTGGCGTCGGTGGTCATGAGTTTTCAACCACGAATGAACACGCATGCACACGAAAAGATAATCTGCATTTTTTGGATCCGTGTTTGTTTGGGTTCATTCGTGGTTCAGTTTTCAAAATCCAATCCAATATCCACCGCCCTGGCAGAGTGCGTGAGCGCACCGACGGAGATGAAATCCACGCCGCTGCCGGCGATGGCGCGGACCGTGCCGAGATTCACGCCGCCGCTGGCTTCGGTTTTAGCCCGGCCCTTGGCGAGCTTGACCGCCTGCCGCAACTGCTCAGGCGTCATGTTGTCGAGCAGGATGATGTCCGCGCCGGCGTCGGCGGCTTGCGTGACCTGTTCCAGCGTGTCCGCCTCGATCTCGACTTTCAACTTGGGGTATTGTTTCCGCGCGCGTTCCACCGCCGCCGTCACGGCATTGGGCTTTTCGTGTTGCAGCGCGGCGAGGTGATTGTCCTTGATGAGCACCAGGTCATAGAGCCCGATGCGGTGATTGCGCCCGCCGCCGCAGGCGACGGCGTATTTCTCGAACCGCCGCCAGCCGGGTGTGGTTTTGCGCGTATCGAGGATTTGCGCGCGGGTGCCCTTGATGGCGGCGACGAACTGCGCTGTCAGCGTGGCAATGCCAGACAGGTGCTGCACGAAATTCAGCGCCACGCGTTCGGCACTTAAAATGGCGCGGGCGGATCCGGAGATGCGCAGCAAATTTTCGCCGCGTGCCACATGGGTGCCGTCGTGGACCAGATATTCAATCTTCACCCCCGCCGAGAGTTGGAGGAACGCGGCCTTGGCGAATTCGAGCCCGGCGACAACCAGCGGTTCGCGGGCGCGCATGACGGTTTTGAACGTCTGCGTCTTGGGCACGGTGGCGAGCGTCGTCACGTCGCCGGGGCCGATATCCTCGGCCAGCGCGCTTTTGACGGCGGTGCGGATTTCTGAAAGGTTCAATTCCACTCTCACAAAATGGACGGGAAGTGGTGAATTTGTAAATCTTCGTTTTTACTTTCGCCGGTTCAGGGTTAATCTCCGCGCATGAAAAAAGGCGTTTTGCTGGTCAATCTCGGTTCCCCGGATTCTCCGTCGGTGCCGGATGTGCGGCGGTATCTGAATGAGTTTCTTATGGACGGGCGCGTGATTGACGTGCCTTGGCTGCTGCGGCGGTTCGTGGTCGGGATGATTTTGATCAACCGGCCCAAGGAATCGGCGCACGCTTACGAGAAAGTCTGGACCAAGGAAGGCTCGCCGCTCGTCGTCACGAGCCGGCATGTGCAGGAACTGCTGCAAAAGCGCGTCAGCGTGCCGGTGGAACTGGCGATGCGTTACCAGAATCCGTCGATCGAATCCGCCGTGAAAAAACTGGCGGACCAGGGCGTGACGAACGTGCTGCTCATCCCGCTGTTTCCGCATTACGCGATGTCCAGTTACGAAACCGCCGTGGTGCGGGTGGAGGAAGTGGTCGCCCAGCTCGCGCCGCAGATGAAGGTGGTCGTGCAGGCGCCGTATTATCAGGACGCAGATTACATTGCGGCGCTGGTGGCGAGCGCAGCGGAGTATTTCAAAAAGGATTATGATCATCTGCTGTTCAGCTTTCACGGCATTCCGGAACGGCACATCAAAAAGTCGGACACCACGGGCTGCCATTGCCTGGCCACGCCGAATTGCTGCGAGACGCCGAGCCCGGCGCACGCACAATGTTATCGGGCGCAGTGTTACAAGACGGCGGCGTTGTTCATCGAAAAGGCGGGCGTGCCGGCGGGGAAATGGTCGGTGTCCTTCCAATCCCGGCTGGGCAAGGATCCGTGGCTAAAACCTTACACGGATTACGAACTGCCGCGCCTGGCGACGGAAGGCAAGAAGCGGATGCTGGTCATCTGCCCGGCGTTCGTTTCGGACTGCCTGGAGACAATCGAAGAAATCGGCATCCGCGGCTGCGAAGAATTCATGGCCGGGAATGGCAAAGAGTTCACGCGAATTCCCTGCATGAACGAACATCCAGCCTGGATTGATGCGCTGCAGAAGATGGTGGAGCGGTTCTGAACGAACTCAGCGTGCTGCCGACATCCTGTCGGCAGGAACCATTGGCTCGATGGTATGTTTCTTCTGCCGGCAGGAAGCCGGCAGCACGCTGATCAGCCCCGCCTCACTCCCCGCCGTTCAGGTGGTTAATGGTGTGCTTAATCTTGAGTTTGACCGTGTCCTGCAAAAAGCCGAAGAACCCCTTTTTCTTTTTCGGTTTCACAATCTGGAACGGCTCGCATTCGTGGCTGCAAACCGCGCAGAGAAAATGCGGCATGCCGCCCTTGCGGCGCATTACGTGGACGCAGGCGTTGCACATGACCGCGTGGCAATGCGGGCATTGGTAAGTTGCGGGCACCTCCGTATGCCGCGGACACGCCAGCGCACCATCGGGCAGTTCCACAATTTTCGGGGCCACCTGGACCGGACGTTCAAACTCGGGAATGGCGATGTTGGCATCGGTGGATTCAACGAACAACTCCACGTCGCCAAATCGTAATTTGTGTCCAGTATCCAGCCACGCTTCCGTCACCGGTTTGTCGTTGATGAAAGTGCCGTTGGTGGAGTTACAATCGCGGACGTAAACGCCGTCGGCGGTGAGGGCGAGTTCGCAGTGACGGGAGGAAATGGTCGGGTGCTCAATGCAATGCTCGCAGTTCGGGTCACGGCCGACGTGGTTCACTCCCAGGCGCAGGACCAAAGCCCGTTCGCCAAATCCCTCGGTTTTAATCAGTAGCCTCGCCATGATTGACTTCCTTACATCAACGCAAGCGGAAATTAGGGCGAAATGGAATGCGCGTCGAGGAAAAATATGTCCGTTTAACCATCACTCCATTGACGGAGCGCCTCGCAAAAAGGCCGGCGGGATTTTTCAGGTCGGCCCATTAGCCAGCGCATGGCTGTTCTCCTGGTGAAATTTTGAAAGCCTCTGACTCCATCAACAGTTCACAAAGATGCTTCTGCGTTCAGGCGTTTTAACGCATGATTTTTTGACGGGGTTTTCTTGGTTGTCAGTTGGGCTTTGTCAGAAATAAAAAGGTCATCACCCTCTTATAAAACGCAAAGAGGCGGGACAGTTAAATTTTCTTTCACGCCACGCCTCGGTTTGTTAGAACAAGGTGTGCAAAAAATCTTCCGGATCCTTTTTGGCCTCTGGCTTGGCAGCCTGCTCGTCGCCGCGCGGGCGGACACGTTTCCGCTGGCCGATAGCACATCGCTGACGGGCGACATCATTTCGTTTAACGATTCCGGCGTTATTATTCGTCTGGCCGATGGCAAATACACCGACCGCGTCGGGTGGACGAAATTTTCCCAGGACGGTCTGAAGCAGTTATCGGAGAATCCCAAAATCAAGCCCCTCGTCGAGCCGTTCATTGAAATCCCCTTGTCCGCGCGTCCGCAAAAACCGGAGGTGAAGGTCAATGAAGCAACCCGTTTGGAAGTGCCGCCGAAACAATCGCTCCTCGGCGCGCTGTTTTCCTCATCCGTCGGCCTCTTTGCGTTGGTCCTGATATACGCGGCCAACATTTACGCGGGCTACGAAATTGCCGTCGTCCGCATCCGTCCGAAAGCCCTGGTCATGGGCGTCGCCGCAGTGTTGCCGATCGTGGGGCCGATTATTTTTCTCGCCCTGCCCATGAAAGTTGAAGCCGCTCCCGAGGAGGCTCAAGCGGAAGCCGACCCGGCCACCTTTGCGGTGGCGGGACAGCCAGCCCCGGCCCAGGAGGAGATTCTCATCGCCGGCGTCACCCCCGGTTCGCGGCCGTCGTCGAATGCCGCACCTGCGACCGGACAGGTTTTTCAGCGCGGCCAGTTCACCTTCAACCGCCGTTTCATTGAGACCAAGTTTGCCGGCTTTTTTGCCGAGAAACGCAGTCCGGCCGACGAAAATACCCTGCTCATCGTGAAACTGGCGAGCGCCCAGTGGACGGTCGAACGCATCACGCGTATCGCCGCCGGCGAAATGCAGGTGCAAGTAGCGCTGGGCGAAGTGCGGCAGGAAGTCACGGTTCCCTTTGCCGACATTCAGGAAATCCAGGTCAAACCCAAGGCTGCATGAAATACCGCGGCATCCTTTTGTTTGGCGAACCGGGTGCGGGCAAAGGGATCAGGGCAAGGATCAGGGCAAGATTCTCGGCTCCATATCGCACTTCGTGCATTGCAGTGGTTGACATCCTGCGCCACGCCGTCAAAAAGTGAGCGTGTGACTTTTTCCTTTCGCCCGCGCGCATTTTCCCGTTCGCTGTGGCCGTGACACAATTGAGAATCATTTTCATGGGCACGGCGGAACTCTCGTGCGCCAGCTTGGAAAAGCTGGCCGGCGACAAAAACGTTTCCGTCATCGCCGTCGTCACGCAGCCAGACAAGCCCAAAGGGCGCGACCTCAAGCTCACGCCCTCACCGGTGAAAATTCTCGCGCAAAAATTGAACCTGCCCGTGCTCCAGCCGCCCAAGGCCCGGGATGATAAATTCATCGGCGAACTGCGCGAACTCCAAGCCGACCTGATGGTGGTGGTCGCCTATGGCCAGATTCTGCCGCAGTCGATTCTGGACCTGCCGCGCTACGGCTGCCTGAACGTTCACACCTCGCTGCTGCCGAAATATCGCGGGGCCGCGCCGATTCAGTGGGCCATCGCCAACGGCGACGCGGAGACCGGCGTGACGATCATGAAGATGGATGCCGGCCTCGACACCGGCCCGGTTCTGGCCATGCGCCGCACACTGATTCTGCCCACGGACGACTCGCAAACACTGCATGACCGCCTGGCACTCCTCGGTGCCGGATTGCTCGCCGAAACGATTCCCGCTTACGTCGTCGGGAAGATTTCTCCGCAGCCACAGCCCGTCGAAGGCTCCACCTATGCCGCGAAAATTAAAAAAGAAGACGGCAGGATCGACTGGAACCAGCCGGCGGCGCAAATCTGGAACCGGCTCCGGGCTTTCACGCCTTGGCCCGGCGCGTTCGCTTTTTTGCAGACCGCAACTCATCCGCAGTTGCTGAAAATCTGGAAGGCTGAAGCCGTCGAACAAAATGGCCCGGCTGGCATCGTTTTGTCAGCCGACAAAACCGGCATCGTGGTCGGGTGCGGACAAGACGCGCTGCGGATTCTGGAATTGCAACGTGAAGGCGGTAAACGGTTGTCGGTGGAGCAGTTTCTCGCCGGATTTTCGCTGAAGGCCGGCGGCAGATTTGAATGTCCCGTCATTTAATTCGCTGACGAATGCGGTGCGGAACGCCGCGTTGATCACGCAAAATGTTTTTCTCCGAAGGCGGGATTTGTCATAGTGCCGCCGTGAAAGTCCGCCTACTTTACATTTCACCAGGACATAATTTTTTTGGCCGCCAAGGCCAGCCGGCGGGTGAACATCCGCTGGTCGAATGTGTGGAAATCCATTGCTTGGCCCGGCGTGGCATCGTGGGCGACCGTTTCTTTGATTTCAAGCACGACTACAAGGGACAAATCACTTTTTTCGCGGCGGAAGTTTTTGAAGATCTTTGCCGCCAGCTCGGCGTCCGCGGCAAAACGCCGGGTGTCACGCGGCGCAATGTCATCACGGCGGGCGTGGGTCTGAATTCGCTCGTCGGCAAAGAATTTGAAATCCAGGGCGTGCGCTTTTTGGGAACGGCTGAATGTAGCCCGTGCCACTGGATGGACGAGGCCATTGCGCCCGGCGCGGAAAAATTATTGCATGCGCGCGGCGGCCTGCGGGCGAAAATCCTCAATGACGGAATCCTCCGCGTGGACGCATGATCTTCAGCGCCGTTATTCTCGCCGGCGGCAAATCCTTGCGCATGGGCCGCGACAAGGCCTGGCTTGAGATCGAGGGGCAGACTTTGCTCGCCCGGCAGATCGCGCTCGCCCGGGAAACTGGCGCGGCGGAGATTTTCATTTCCGGTCGCGCGGATGCGGATTACTCCGCGTTCGGCTGCCCCGTCCTGCAGGACGGATTTCCCGACGCCGGCCCGCTGGCCGGAATTGAACGCGCACTCGACGCCGCGAAAGAAAATTTGCTCCTCGTGCTCGCGGTGGACTTGCCGCAAATGAACGCGAAATCTTTGCTCCGGCTGGCGGCGGGCTGTTCGGAAACCTGCGGGGCCATTCCGCGATTGGCAAACCGCATCGAACCGGTCGCGGCGTTTTATCCGAAACCCGCTCATGCGCCGGCCGTGACCCGACTTGCACGCGGCGCTTTCGCCGTGAAAAATTTTGCCGAACAATGTGTGCAGTCCGGTCTGGCCCGCTTGGTCGAATTCGACGCGAGGGATGCACCCCAATTCACCAACTGGAATTCACCGGCGGATTTATTCAGCCGGAGTTGAACTTAACAACTGGCGTGATCATTTGAGGCCGGCGATTTTGATGACGGAAAAGGGTTGCTGGAAGCGCCCCGTTGAACTCTCATTTGTCATGCGCGTGCTCTTTTTCGCCCAACTTCAGGATGTGACCGGTTGCGCGGCCACGGAGCTGCCGTCGACGTCGCCGCTCAGCCGCGACCAACTTTGGTCCGCGTTGCTGGAACAATTTCCCGGCCTGGGCGCGCACCGGGCAATCATCCGGCTGGCGCGGAACTGGGAATACACCGACACAGAAACGTGTTTTGCTGACGGCGATGAAGTCGCATTAATCCCGCCGGTGTCGGGCGGTTAAAACATTTCAAATGGAAATCGACATACAACTGACGACTGCGCCAATCGCCGGGAATATTCTTCCGCCGGCAAGCGGAGCGCCCGGCGCGTGGCTGGAATTTCGCGGCGTGGTGCGCGGTGAGGAAAACGGCCAGCCCATCGCCGCGCTCGAATACGAGGCCTACCCGGAAATGGCGGTGCGCGAAATCCGCCGGCTGCTCGAAACGCTCGCGGCAAAACATCCGTGTCTGGCGGCGCGCGTAATCCATCGCGTGGGCACTATTCCGGTGGGCGAGACGGCGATTTATGTTGGGGTGTCCGGACGGCATCGCGGCGAGGCGATGGCCTTGCTCGCGGAGTTCATGGACCGGCTCAAGCAGGACGTGCCGATCTGGAAACGGCGGGCGGTGCCTGTTGGAGCGCGGCTGTATGCGGAGCATCAGCCTCAGCTGTCGTCAAATGCTCAACGCGCTGCGGCTGGTTCTGCGACCCCAGCCGCGCTTCTTTCGCTCGATGAAGCAATGGCAGAAATTAATTCGCGTTGCCAGCCTTTGCCGCCGGTTTGCGTTTCATTGAACGACTCTTGTGGCCGCATGCTACGCGAGACGGTTCGCGCGCCGGAAGATTTGCCGTCAAGCGACCGTTCCACGCGCGACGGCTATGCCATTCTGGCCGATGATCCGTCCGAAAGTTTTCGAATCGTGGACACGATCCACGCGGCGGATTGGAAACCGCGCTCGCTGCAGCGCGGCGAAGCAGTGCGCGTGGCTACGGGCGCGGCATTGCCGTGCGACGGCGTGCGGGTGGTGATGCAGGAACATGTGGAGCGTAAAGCTGACACAATTCATATCAAGAAACACGAAGACAGTCTGAATCTGCGCCGTCGCGGTGAAGACATGAAGGCTGGACAAATGTTGGTCGAGACCGGGGCGCAACTGGACGCCGGCAAACTCGCGTTGCTGGCGACGGCGGGCTGCGCCCGGCCGCTGGTGAATCCGCGCTTGAGGGTCGCCCATTTCACCACGGGCGATGAACTGGTGTCGCCGGAACAGACCCCGCAACCGGGACAGATTCGCGACTGCAATTCCAGTTTGATCCGCGGGCTCCTGCGACCGTTTCAGGTTGAACTGGAGCAAAAACATTTGCCGGAAAATTTTGAAGCGGCCTGGACGCGGCTTGATTTGGATCGGATTGCTCGGGCTGATCTGGTGCTGGTTTCCGGCGGCGCAAGCGTGGGCGACCAGGATTTCACGCGCCCGCTGCTGGAGCGGCTGGGGTTCGAGATTGTATTCGCTCAGGTTGACCTGCGCCCCGGCCGGCCGCTCATTTTCGGCGTGAATGGGACGCGCGTGGCGTTCGGGCTGCCGGGCAATCCGCTGGCGCACTTTGTTTGTTTTCATTTTGCGGTGGCGACGGTTTTGGCACGTTTGAGCGGCGCGGCGGCGCCAAAATTTTTACGCGGCCGGCTGGCGACCAAACTGGCAGACGCAGCGTGTCCGCGCGAAACACTCTGGCCGGCGCGGCTGGAATGGAACGCTGGCTCGCCGTGGTTGCATCCGCTGGCTTGGGCGAGTTCGGGCGATGTGACTTGTCTGGCGGCGGCAAACGCGCTGCTGCGCGTGCCGGCAAATTGCACGGCACTGGACGCGGACGCGGAGTTGGATTTTCTGCCGACGACCGATATGCTGGGCGCGTGATCCGATGAAAAATAATTTTTCCCATCTCAACGCCGCCGGTGCGGCCCGCATGGTGAACGTGGGCGCGAAGCCGGTGCAGCGGCGTCGCGCGGTGGCATCGGGCAAATTAATCTGTCAACCCGCCACGATCCGCGCCTTGAAACGCAACGCTCTGCCGAAGGGCGATGTGCTGACGGTCGCGCAAATCGCGGGTATTCAGGCGGCGAAGCGAACGAGCGAGCTGATTCCACTTTGTCACCCACTGGGATTGAATTGCGTGGAGGTGACTTTCAAAGTGTGGGCCTCGGCGATTGAAATTGTTTGCATGGCGGAAACCAGCGCACAGACCGGCGTGGAGATGGAAGCGTTGACCGGCGTGAGTGTGGCGGCGCTCACCCTTTACGATATGTGTAAAGCGGTGGACAAGACGATGCGGATCGAAAACATCCGTATGGTGAAAAAAAACAAGGAATGAAAATCGGCCGCCTCACCGTCAGCGACCGGGCAAGCGCGGGGGTTTACGCCGACCGCAGCGGGCCGGAGATTGAGAATGTGTTGCGGGAGTTTTTTACCGACGCGACATTTGAAGTGGCGATTGTGCCGGACGAACTGGATTTGATCGCGGCGTCATTGAAGAGTTTTTCGGATGAAATGAAATGCGACTTGGTGGTGACGACAGGTGGCACGGGAATTTCCGCGCGCGACGTGACCCCGGAAGCGACGCGGGCGGTGTTGGAAAAGGAACTGCCCGGCTTCGGCGAAATCATGCGGGTGCAGTCGTTCGCCAAGGTGAAGACGGCGATTTTGTCCCGGGCGGTGGCGGGCACGCGTGGGCAGACGCTCATCGTGAACCTGCCGGGCAAGCCAACGGCGGTGCGCGAATGTCTGGAGATTCTCGCGCCGGCGATGCGTGAAGGACTGGCGCATTTGTGCGGAGATGATCCACACGCAAAATAGTTGATACATGAGCGCGGATGGTGAAAAGTAGGGCGACGAATATGGATTCCTTTGGCCGCACCGTGGATTACCTGCGCATCTCGATCACCGACCGGTGCAACGAGCGGTGCCTGTATTGCCTGCCGGAAAATTATGCCGACTGGCTGCCACGCGGCGAAATTCTTTCCTACGATGAACTGCTGGCAATTGTGCGGACCACGACAGCAATGGGCTTCAAACGTTTCCGCGTCACGGGCGGCGAACCATTGATCCGTCCGGGCGTGGTTGAGTTCATTCGCGACCTGATCGCAACGCCGGGCGTAGAATCCGTCCAACTCACGACCAATGGCACGCGCCTGCCCCAACTCGCACAACCGTTGTTCGACGCCGGCCTGCGCCGCGTGAACATCAGCCTCGACGCGCTCGATCCCGCGATCTACCACGCCATCACCAACGGCGAACTTGCGCCCGTGCTGGAAGGCATCAAGCTGGTGAAGCAGATCGGTTTCGAGTCGGTGAAGTTGAACACGGTGTTGATGCGCGGAAAAAATGACGGCGAAGTTTTCCGGCTGATTGATTTCGCGGCCGAGCACGACATCGCCATTCGTTTCATCGAGCTGATGCCCGTGAGCCTCACCGAAATGTTGAGCGAAAAGAATTTTTTCCCGGTCACGGAACTGTTCGCCCATTTGAAGCGCGAAGATGAGCTGGAGCCACTCACGGTGTCGTTCGGTTTTGGTCCCGCGAAGTATTACCGGCTCAAACGGCGTGGGGCGACGGTGGGGTTGATCGGGGCGTTGAGCGACCTGCATTTTTGCGAGCGATGTAACAAGATGCGGCTGACGTGCGACGGCAAGCTGCGTCCCTGCCTCGGCAATCATTTGGAAACGGATCTGAAACCGGCGTTGCGTCCGCAGATTGACACGGCCCATCTGCACCGGTTGGTCGTCAGCACGCTGGTGCAAAAACCAGAGGAGCATTTGTTCCGGCAGAATTACCAGCCGCACCGCGTGATGACGGCCATTGGCGGATGAGGTGAAAATGGAGCCAGTTGTCGGATTTGCACAAGGCAACCTTCCAAAAGCTCCTCGAAATCAACGGCCTGTGGCATCGCTGATGTATTGACTATAAGACTGATATGTTTTATGTCAAGGATAACTCTGCCCGACATTTTTTAACTCGATTTATTCTTCACTGAACGAAGTTTGCTGGCACTTTTGCTGGCACATTATTGATTGGAGGTGAGTATTGAAATCGGGCGGCTGATGCCCGTTTACAGGATAAAATACATCATTTCCCGAACTATTCAACTATCTCTGCCTATAACCTGTTTAACTTGCGTTAACCGTGTTAATGCAGATTTCACTGAAGGTTTTTGCCATTCTGTCCAATTAGAGTGCCAAGTGCATTGTAGGCGCAAAGCGCATGGCACGATGTTCAGTCTGCGCGGTAGCGATGAACGCCACTTGTTCCCGTATTGTCTCTCCAGTGAAATGCGATTGTAACATATAGAGTATCTAGGGCGTGTTAACACAAAAGCGTAATGCGTCTACAATCAGCGCAAATAGGACAAAGGCGGCAAACATCACATCGAGCTTGCCGAAGCGAGAAAAGACGCGCCGGAAACCTTTAAGCCGG
>Ga0114951_10005079_pt1 | contig 12358 bp, 10 predicted proteins | sample AM7aDNAmetaG_FD_88677 | JGI IMG/M metagenome (GOLD analysis project Ga0114951, IMG submission 88677) | Freshwater microbial communities from Finland to study Microbial Dark Matter (Phase II) - AM7a DNA metaG | ecosystem: Environmental > Aquatic > Freshwater > Lake | place: Finland: Lake Alinen... | reverse complement strand
CTCGGATCAAAACCCCTTTTTCATAGGAACCCGGATAACCCCCTGAGGCCATCACGACGGTAATGCACGACTTGTCGTACCATTCAAGATTTTCCGTTTCCAAGCATCCGTTGGCGATCTGCACAAGCACGGGTAAAAGATCGGATTTAAGACGCGGCAGGATCGCCTCGGTCTCGGGATCCCCAAACCGACAATTGTATTCAAGTACGAACGGCCCGTCCTTAGTCAGCATGATACCGGCATAAAGAACACCGCGATAAGACATCCCGTCTCGAGCCATACCTTCAAGGATCGGACGCACCGCGATATCGATGATCCCCCCGATCTCAGATTCCGGGATCTTCATGCTCGGTGAAAAAGCGCCCATACCCCCCGTGTTCGGTCCGCGGTCGTGGTCATACGCCCGCTTGTGGTCACGCGCACTCGCCAAAGGAATGATCTTTTTCCCATCCGTCAGGACCAGGATCGAAAGCTCTTCCCCTTCAAGCTTCTTTTCAATAATGACCTTAGAGCCTGCGTCCCCGAAGCTTTTTTCTTCCATCATTTGCGTCAAAGTCGCGACCGCATGCTCGGCAGTATCGCAGATCACCACACCCTTCCCCGCCGCAAGTCCGTCCGCCTTGATCACCACCGGCATCTCGGCCTCGATCACATAATGCTTGGCCTCTTTGACGTTCGTAAAAACTTCATAGCCGGCCGTGGGCACACCATATTTTGTCATGACATCCTTGGAAAAAGCTTTGCTCCCTTCAAGAAGCGCCGTTTCTTTGGAGGGACCAAAAAGCAACAACCCGTTTTCGAGAAACAAATCGCCGATCCCCGCCACGAGCGGAACTTCGGGACCCACCACGGTCAGATCGATCTTTTCACGAAGCGCAAATTCCAGAAGACCTTTGATGTCCTCTGAGGCGATGGGAACACATTCGGCGTGCTGACTGATCCCGGCATTTCCAGGAGCGGCATAAAGTTTTGTAAGCATTGGACTCTGCGCGATCTTCCACGCGAGCGCATGCTCTCTGCCTCCGGAACCGACCAGAAGAACCTTCATACAACTCTCACTCCACTCAGCTTTGTGATCTCTCCGATCGCCCAGGAATTCAGTTTGAAGCTCTTTAAGACCTTTTGAGCAGAACCGACATGACGCTTTTCAAGGATCACCACCATCCCGATACCCATATTGAAAGTCTTGTGCATTTCATGTTCCGAAATACCGCCGGCCTTTTGCGCAAGGCGAAAGATCTCCGGAACTTTCCATGAGCCATGATCGATCTGGGCGCCGAGCCCCTTAGGAATCACGCGAGGCAGATTGTCGTAAAAACCACCGCCGGTGATATTGACGATGCCCCTCACCGGCAATTTCTTAAGAAGCGCCAGAATCGGTTTTACATAGAGAAGGGTCGGTGTCAAAAGTTTCCTACCCACCGGACCACGAAGTTCTTTTTCAGAGAAGATCTTTCTTATAAGGGAATAACCGTTCGAGTGGAAACCCGAGGACTGGATGCCAAGGATAATATCCCCTGCTTTGATCTTTTTTCCGGTCACAACCTTCTTTCGGTCCACCGCACCGACCGAAAAACCCGCAACATCATATTGCGCCGCGAGCGCTGATTTCTTATCGGTGTAAAATCCCGGCATGATCGCCGTCTCACCGCCCACGAGCGCGCAACCGGATTGCCGGCAGCCTTCGGTGACGCCTTTGAGGACTTCTCCGATCACATCCGTCTGGAATTTTCCGGAAGCATAATAATCCAGAAAGAAAAGCGGGCGTGCGCCGGAAGTAATGAGATCATTCACACACATCGCGACAAGATCGATCCCGATCGTGTCGTGTTTTCCAAGGAGCCGCGCGAGTTCCAGCTTGGTCCCCACACCATCGGTCGAAGCTACTAGAAGCGGGTCTTTGATACCTGCCTTCTTGAGATCAAAAAGCGAGGCGAACCCCAGTGTGTCACCGCAAACACCCGGCGTATGGGTTGAGCGAATGAGCCCTGAGATCTTCCGGTTGTAGGCAGCATCACCTTTTAGGTGAGGCACTCCTGCCTTTTCATAAGTCCAGGCGCTCATATTTTGCAGATATTCCTTTTGTGCTCGAGCTTATACTTGTCATCCGCGTCATAGATCTTGGTCGGATATTTTCCGCTAAAACATGCTGCACAAAAATCCCTAGGGTCCTGCGTCGTCGAGCCCAGCATCCCCTCGAGACTCAGATACCCGAGCGTATCGACATTCAGGAACTTCGTGATCTCCTCGAGGCTTTTATTGGCCGCCAAAAGCTCCTTTTTCGACGGAAAATCGATCCCATAGAAACAAGGCGAAATGTGCGGCGGACAGCTGATCCGCATATGCACTTCTTTGGCGCCGGCGCTCCTCAAAAGTTTCACACGGTTCTTCGCCGTGTTCCCGCGTACGATCGAATCATCGACCACGATCACGCGCTTGCCTTCCACGGCCATGCGAATCGGATTCAATTTGATCTTCACCTTGAGCTGGCGACCCGCTTCCGAAGGGCTCAAAAAGGTGCGACCAATGTAGTGGTTCCGGATGAACCCGTGCGAAAACGGGATCCCCGATTCCCTTGAATAGCCCAAAGCCGCAAAACTGCCTGAGTCCGGAACCGGGATCACAATGTCCGCATCGACGGGATGCTCTTTAGCGAGCTGCCGACCCAATTTTTCGCGCACAAGTCCCACGCTGTCGTGGAAAATATGGGAGTCCGGCCGGGCGAAATAGACGTGCTCAAAAATACACATCGCTTTATTGATCTTTTCATCTTTAAAAGGAAAATGGCTGCGAATCCCTGTACTGTCGATCACAACGACTTCGCCCGGCTCGATCTCGCGGACAAACTCCGCTTCGATCAGATCGAACGCGCAAGTCTCGGAAGCAAGCACATAGCTATTCCCCAGTTTTCCAAGGCAGAGCGGACGAAACCCATGAGGATCGCGAACTCCGAACAAATGATCCTCAGTCAGAAGCACCAAGCTGAAGGCACCTTTTGCGCGCTTCGTCGCTCCGATCACGCCTTCTTCATGAGATCGGTAGGAGGGCTTGGCGATCATATGAACAAAAACTTCGGAATCGATCGTGCTCCCGAAAATGGACCCATAGGCCTCCAGCTCCGCGCGCAGGATCTGCGCGTTCACAAGGTTCCCGTTATGCGCGATCGCGATCTGCCCGCGTGAATAATCGACCTTGTAAGGCTGAGCGTTCAAAAGCGTTGAGGACCCGGTCGTGGAATAGCGCACATGGCCGATAGCATTTTTCCCAGGAAGCTGTTTGAAAGATTCCTCATCAAAAGCCTCTCCCACATGTCCCATTTTCTTGACAAGATACAAGTCGGAGCTGTCGCTGGTGCAGATCCCGGCGGCTTCTTCGCCGCGATGCTGAAGCGCAAAGAGCCCCAGCTGTGTGATCTGCGCCGCGTGAGGATGATTGAAGATACCGAAGATACCGCAATGATGCTTGATATTTTCGCCGCCCATTATTTGCGCTCCATAATGTTGGGAATCATGTTTTCGAAAAGATTCACCATGTCCGCGACCGTTAATCGGATCCGATCTCCCAGGGCAAGCACATCCCCGCCCACCTTGCCAATTTCATAAAGCACAACCCCGTTTTTTTGCGCCAAACTCTTGATATCCTTTTGATGGTCTGGTTTAACTGAAATGATCACGCGTGACTGGCTCTCGCCGAAATAAAGCGCATCCATCCGAAGTTCCTTCTGACGTTTCGAAATACTTTCCAAGCCAGTTACCACAGCCCCAAAACCTTCGGCACTCTTGAGGCAGCACTCGGCAAGAGCTACGCCAAGTCCACCTTCGGAAAGATCATGGCAAGACGAAAGCTTTTTACCGTCCGCAGCAGCAAGGATGAATTGATGGAGCGCTTTTTCGCGCGCAAGATCAAGACGCGGCGGCAAGCCGCGCTTCAAACCGTGCTCGATCATCAGGTAATGGCTTCCGCCAAGCTCATTGAACGTTTCACCCGCAAGAAAAATAATATCTCCGGGATGTTGGAATGACGACGGAACGCGCTTTTCGATATTCTCTAAAAGACCGACCATACCAATCGTCGGCGTCGGATAAATGGCGCCTTGCGGACTTTCATTATAGAAGCTGACGTTCCCGCCTGTCACCGGGACCTCAAGCGCCGTGCAGGACTCAATAATCCCGGACACCGCGCTATGGAACTGCCAGAAGATCTCCGGCTTCATCGGATTGCCGAAATTAAGACAGTTCGTCACCCCGATCGGCCGTGCGCCGGAACAAACAACGTTACGTGCCGCTTCCGCGACGGCGATCTTCCCGCCTTCAAGCGGGTCGAGATAAACATAAAGACTATTGCAGTCCGTTGAAACAGCAATCCCTTTTTGGGTTCCCTTGATGCGAATGAGTGCGGCGTCATGCCCCGGGTAAAAAACGGTGTCGGTCCGGACCATATGGTCGTACTGCTGCCAAACCCAAGCCTTGGAAGCGATCGAAGGATAAGAAAGCAATCGTTTGAGAACGGCATTAAAATCTTTAGGCTCGGAAACGGCGGCCAGATCCAGTTTCTGGGCTTCGGCAAGATAGGCCGGCTTTTCTTCTTCGCGTGTATAAACCGGCCCGTCATCGGCCAAAGCCTTGGCCGGAATCTCCGCGGCCATTCTTCCACCATCCAACACGCGATATTTGTCCCCACGGGTCACTTCCCCGATCTTCACGGCGTGAAGGTCCCATTTTGTAAAAATATCCTCAACCTCTTTTTCTTTTCCCTTTTTGACAATAACCAGCATGCGCTCCTGCGATTCTGAGAGCAGGGTTTCATAGGGAGTCATACCAGGTTCGCGGCGCGGGACTCTGGCGAGATCGATCTCGACCCCGGTGCTCGCGCGGGACGCGGTCTCGCATCCTGCGCAAGTCAGACCTGCAGCGCCCATATCCTGCATCCCCACAAGCGCGTCGGTCCTAAGAAGTTCCAGGCACGCTTCCATCAAAAGTTTTTCCATGAAGGGGTCCCCGACTTGCACCGCCGGCCGATCCTCATGACTTTGCTCCGAGAGTTCTTTGGAAGCAAAGGCCGCACCGCCCAGCCCGTCACGACCGGTCGTAGCTCCCACATAATAAACAGGGTTGCCAATGCCATGCGCCGCTCCGCGCACGATCTCGTCTTTTTTGATAATCCCAAGCGCCATCGCATTCACGAGAGGATTCCCCTCATAGGATGCATCAAAATAAATGTCTCCACCAATGGTCGGGATCCCCATGCAGTTGCCGTAATGCGCAATTCCGGCGACCACGCCGCGGAAAAGCCGCTGACTCACCGGCTGCGCGAGATCTCCGAACCGCAGAGAGTTCATAAGGAGGATCGGCCGAGCGCCCATCGTAAAAATATCCCGAAGAATACCGCCCACGCCGGTCGCAGCGCCCTGGAAGGGCTCGATCGCCGAAGGGTGGTTGTGGCTTTCGATCTTGAAACACACCGCATAGCCATCCCCGATATCCACAATCCCGGCGTTCTCCGTCCCCGGCTTCACAAGCAGATGTTCCTGCCGCGGAAGGCTCGCATTCATTTTAGAAAAAAGTTTGAGGATGGGCTTGGAATTCTTATAAGAACAGTGCTCACTCCACATCACGCTGAACATCCCGAGTTCCGTGATGTTGGGATCCCGGCCGAGAATGTCCCGGATATGTTGATACTCTTCTGGCGTGATCCCGTGGGCCGCGATCAGTTCCGAAGTGATGGGTTTCGTCGAATCTAGAGTTGCCATCTTTTATTCCATTGCGTTTAAAATGCTTTCGAAGATCTTTCGTCCGTCCGAAGAACCGAGGAGGTCCTCGCTCGACCGCTCCGGATGCGGCATCATCCCCAGAACGTTCTTTTTCTTATTCACGATGCCCGCGATATGGTCCTTGGAACCGTTAGGATTGAACGCTTCCCCAAGCCTCCCGTCTTCGGAGGAATAGCGGAAAACAACCTGCGAATGGTCGTGCAAGGATTTTAAAGTATCATCATCGCAATAATAATTCCCCTCCCCGTGTGCGATGGGGACACAAAGCGTCTCGCCCGGATCCATCTGCCCGGTGAAAATCGTCAAATTCTCTTCCGTACGGATCCAGGTATGTTTACAAATAAATTCCAACGATTTATTCCGTAGCATCGCGCCCGGCAAAAGCCCGGCCTCCAGAAGGATCTGAAACCCATTGCAGATCCCAATCACGGCACGGCCTTCGTTGGCGTGACTGATCACGGATTCCATCACGGGAGAAAAACGAGCAATAGCTCCGGTACGAAGATAGTCGCCATAGCTAAAACCGCCTGGGATGACCACCAAGTCCACCTTGGGAAGATGCCGGTCCTTGTGCCAAACATATTCCACCGGCACTTTGACAATGTCTTTAAGCGCGTGAAAACAGTCCGTATCGCAATTAGAACCCGGAAACACAATAACCGCGGCTTTCATCTTAAAATCCTTGGATGACGGATGAGGGATATGGGATGATGCGAATCGAGTACCTTCGACATCCTACGTCCGACATCCTTATTACTGATTTATGATGGCAATTCTTGAATTTCGAATGAATACTCTTCGATGACCGGATTATGAAGCAGCTTGTCGCACATGACGTGAATACATTCCTTCGCCTTCGCGCGATCCTCCGCTTCAAGCGCCAGCTCGAAATACTTTCCGATCCTCAGACTCTTCGCCTCGTTGAACCCCATGGACTCGAGCGCGTGAAGCGTCGTCTGCCCCTGCGGGTCCAGAACCGATTTTTTTAGACTTGTATGGATTGTTGCTTTAAATTTCATATCTTCTCCTACTTCTGGCTTCGAATATCTTTTCCCGATAAACGTTTATAAATTTCGCAATAAGCTGCAGTGGTTTGTTCGATAATATCGCCCGGAAGTTCCGGCCCAGGCGGACGCTTTTCCCATGGGAGCGTCTCGAGATAATTCCTCACGATCTGCTTGTCAAAGCTCGGCTGATCATGACCGGTTTCGTACCGATCCGCCGGCCAGAAACGCGAACTGTCAGGCGTCAGGATCTCATCGATCAACATGAGCTTTCCGTCATAAATGCCAAACTCGAATTTCGTGTCCGCAATGATGATCCCCTTCGAAGCCGCATACTCCTGGCCCTTCTTATATAGAAGGATGGAAAGATCCTTGGCCTGCTGGGCAATGCCTTTTCCTACAATGTGGATCGCTTCGCTAAAATCGATATTGATGTCATGCCCAACCTTCGCCTTCGTAGACGGCGTAAAAAGCGGCTCCGGGAACTTCTGGCATTGTTTGAGACCTGCCGGCAGTGTGTGCCCGCAGACCTTACCGGTCTTTAAATAATCCTTCCACCCCGAACCCGTGATATAGCCGCGCACCACGCATTCGATCTCAAGCGGTGTGGCTTTTTTAACAAGCACCGCGCGCCCCTCAAGTTCATGGCGAAAGTTTTTCACAACCTCCGCCGGCAGGCCCATCGAATCAACATTGGCCGTGATCAAATGCTGCGGGAGAATGTCCTTAAAATGCTCCTGCCAGAAAAGCGTGATCTGGTTGAGCACTTTCCCCTTCATCGGGATGGGATCCGGCATCACCACGTCGAAAGCGCTTAACCGGTCCGTGGTCACGATCAGAAGTTTATCGGCCCCCACACTATAGATGTCACGTACTTTCCCCACCGCAACACGCGGTAATGGCAAATGCGTTTCCAGGATCGCGTCATTTCTATCAAGATCACTGACCATATTTTAGCTCCCTTGCTTTGAGGATAAGAGAATTCCCGTACGCTTCAGGATAACCGGCACATTCTTAAGGTGCCTGTCATAGCTGAAAACCGAACGGATTTCTTTAGGCGTCAGGATTTTCAAGATCTTTTCGTCTTTCAACACCACTTGCTCCAGCTGAAGCTTTTCATCCTCCCACAGCTTTTTTGCCGCATCCTGTACGAGCTTGTAGCCATCCTCGCGCGTCAGCCCTTTTTCCACAAGCTCGAGAAGAAGACCCTGCGAAAACACCATCCCACGGCTTAACTCTAGATTCTTGAGCATGCGGTCTTTATTGACCACGAGGTTCTCGATCACGTTCTGCATAAGCCCGAGCATATAATCCAAAAGGATCGTGCTGTCAGGGAAAATGACGCGTTCGACGGAAGAATGCGTGATGTCCCGTTCGTGCCAGAGCGCGATATTCTCAAAACCCGCGAGCGCGTTGCCGCGAAGGATGCGCGAAAGTCCCGCCACGCGTTCGCAGGTGATTGGATTGCGCTTGTGCGGCATGGCCGAAGAGCCCTTCTGCCCTTTGGAGAAAAACTCTTGAACTTCAAAGGTCTCTGTTTTCTGAAGACCCCGGATCTCGGTCGCAAGCTGTTCGAGCGAGCCGCCGACGATCGCGATCGTTCCGAGGAATTCCGCGTGACGGTCGCGCTGAAGGACCTGCGTTGAAACCGGCGCCGGGTTCAGCCCGAGTTTTTTGCATACAAATTCTTCGACCTTGGGATCCACGTTTGCAAAAGTCCCGACCGCGCCGGAGATCTTTCCATAGCGGAGATTTTCTTTGGCCGCTTCAAGACGCACGAGACCGCGTTTGCACGCGGCATGAAAAAGCGCCATCTTGAGCCCGAACGTGATGGGTTCGGCATGCACGCCGTGTGAGCGACCGACCATCAGGGTCTGGGCATGCTCTTTGGCTTTTTTCCCGAGGAGGGAGATAAGTTTTTTGAGTTCGCGGATAAGAATATCCGAAGCTTCCTGAACCTGGAGCGAAAGGCCCGTATCGAGAATATCGGAGGAGGTCAAACCAAAATGGACGTACCGGCCGACAGGACCAACATGTTCGGCGACATTAGTAAGGAATGCGATAACGTCGTGATTGCAGACCTTTTCGATCTCTTTGACACGTTCCACATCGAATTTTGCCCGGGCGCGGACTTTGGCGGGGACATCTTTAGGAATATAACCGTAACGTGCAAGCCCCTCAAGTGCAGCCAGTTCCACCTCAAGCCACTTTTGAAGCTTGTTCTCTTCCGTCCAGATCTTCGCCATTTCCTGGCGCGAGTAACGAGAGATCATCTTGTGTTAACCTTTCTTAAGGGCCACAACAAATGGTAGCGCTAACGGGATTTAAACCCGTGTTTCTGCCTTGAGAGGGCAGCGTCCTAGATCAGGCTAGACGATAGCGCCCTGATGGACCCCAATTTTTCCCAATGTGCGTCCCATCGTCAGAAACACGAGGCCCGCGATAGCCTAACCTTCGATTGAAAAACAAGTTACGGGGGGAACCACGCACTCAAAAACGAGCGCAGTATAGCTTTGCCTCTATAGAATGTCAACGGACACTAGCCCCGCTCCCATAAGAGTCAGAGCCATTGAATCCTTGAACAACAGCACTCTAAAATTTTTCTCTAAAAATCAGCCGGTCCTGAAAAGATCGGGCTAAAATTTTCGATCGACCTTGTCTTTAAGGTCATAGACAGATTTCTCAAGCATTTTCACGCGTTCCGACATGAACCGGTTCGCCTGCTCCAAATCCGCGACACGCCTTGTAAAATTATCCAGGCGGTCCTGCTTGAGGGTCTTTTCCATATCGGAAAATTCCGCCGGAGTCCCGGTCATCCCTGTCCCCGCTGCTTCGCTCTCAGCCGCCAACGAAATCGGGAGCACGATCGACAGAAACAACATTCCAAACATTGAAACTGCTACGAGTTTTTTCATAGGGTTCACCTCTGGTGGGAGTATACCATAGCTCGCAAAACACGGGAAAGCGAATAAACACCCTACAGCCTGCTACGGTTTGGATCTCTCTATGGACAAATATCCTCTTTCAGCGATCCTCATAAAACTTGGAAGATCAAACATTTTTCGTCCCGATAGACCTCTTTCAAAAATCCCTGGAGCTTGCTGCGGATAAAAGGAAGAAACAAGCTGGTATGTTCTGTCAGAATATAGTTCAATTTATAAAGATGAAGCTTGTCGTGAAGCGACATGTTCTGAAGAAAAGAAATCTCATCCAGAGTGCCCGTCAATAGGGCGACAAACAGATACGGACGCAAGGCCTCCTGCGCCCCCTTGCCTGCAAACGCATCCCCGTAGGTACTGTAATAGCTCTTGAGCCCCGTTCGAAGAAACAGGTAGTCCATGCGTAGATATTTCAGCGCAAGGCTCAGCACCACATCATTGGCCCGAGCGTTTTCTTTCAGCCACTGATGCGCACGGACAAAGGGATATTCCTTGTTCGCCGGATTGAGCGGGTATTGCCAAAATCCAAGAAGAATCAATCCGACAATGCCCACGATAAGGCTTTTTTTAAATCGCGCAAGCCCTGAAAATAAACTTTGGAATCTCCAGTAAAGAAAAAAAACTAGCACGAGATAATAAAACCACACCGAGTAGATCATAAAATAATGTTTCTTCGGTATCGGAAAATCGTCATGAAAAAAATTGATCTTTGTCAGCGCGAGAACGAGCCCGTAGAGAAGCGTCATGCCAGCAAAAAAGATATCCGCCACGATCTGCTTTTTATCCTCCTTCAGCCATTGCAACTTCTCACAGACCCACCCTGCGGAGATCAATATGTTGATCATGGAAAAATAGAAAAGATGGTCGGCAAGCTGGCTGTTCCGAAAAACAAAGACCTGGGCCCCCATCACGAACACTCCAAAAGATGCTCCCTCGAGAATGGCGCGATCCAAGACCGTTGCGTTGCGTTTGAAAAAAAATCTAAAAATGAATGTGGCAGTTAAAAAAAACGCTACCCAACCCAACGCGAGCAGCATAAAGGGAAATTGATTCTGAAAGGAATTGATATAATCCAGCATCGCGCGGTTGATATCGGCCCCCTTGGAGGTAGAGACGTAGTACCCAAGACCCGCGATGCACCCGGCAAGCACGGCAACCCACAAAAAACGCAGCCTCGGCCTCGCCTCTTTTCCCTTCAAGAGACACCCTAATATTTCCCATCCCGTGATCCAAAATCCAAAAGCTGCATAAAAGGGGTGTAGCCACAAAGCGCAAAAAACGCTTGTCGCCAGCGCAAGGACGTGCCATTTGTTCCGGCCATCCCCGTAAAAGATGAGGGATATCCAGAGATAAAGCCATGGAAGCCCATCCAGAGGCCGTGAAAACCGCGTAAAGCAAAGCGTCCACTCTGACGCGCAAAACAAAGTCGCGCAGAAAAGAAGAGCGCTTACGAGCATACTCGTCTCCAAAGAATATTTCCAAAAACGCCATAAGCACCAAACTAAAATTCCCCAGGCTAAAAAAGGCATCAGGATGTGCCATAGTGGGAAAAAGAATTCGAGAGGGATCTTCGTATGCTTGGAGATCAATCCCACGACTTCGGCCGCAGTGTAGGGAACTGCATTCCTCAGACCTATCTGCTCGAAATAGAACGGATTGCCGTCGCTTCGGGGAACGGTCATGCGCCCCTTGGCACAACTCCAATAAAAAAGATTATCCACGGGCCCCAAGGTATAGCTCCAGGACCCCGAAGCATGAGCTTCCCTTCCGAAATGGATGAAGTACCCGGCCGAGAAACACAAAAAGCCAATGATCGCGTATGGCAAAAATGCTCGTCGGAACTCTCGAAAACTATCACCTTTAAACATTTTTTTGTCCCGGCTCCTCAAGCCATGCTCGTTCAGCCGACTCCAGATAAATGATCGCTAGAGGTGGAAATCCGTATTTCAAAAATATCTTCGAAACTTCAAAGAGAAAAGGCGCCTGCCGAACTCCATTCTTTTTTGCTTCGTTGATCAGGGAAACACATGTCTGATAATCTCCGCTGGCAAGACGCCCCACGCAGGCGGCAAGATACCCTTCCATCTGCTGAGGGTTGGATTGCATGCGCTGCACCCCAAGAAAAAAATACTTAGCCGCCATTTCCGGAGTCACCTTTCCCCCGGGGCTCGCTTGATCCGCCAAAACACTGGAAGGCTCGTTGGCAAGCAACGGACACGGGCAGGCGGCGGTCATGACCCAGCTTAAAAAAAATACAGCCCTTGTGATCGGCTTAGCGAACATCTTTATCCCCTGGGATGGAATTTCGCGTGGACGGATTTGAGACGATTCCCGGAGACGTGCGTGTAGATCTGCGTCGTGGAAATATCGGCGTGACCGAGAAGCTCCTGGACAACACGCAGGTCGGCGCCGCGCTCAAGGAGATGGGTCGCAAAAGAATGGCGGAATGTATGGGGCGTGATGTCCTTGGTAATGCCGGCAAGCCGCGCATATTTTTTTATCATCTGCCACACGAATTGCCGCGACAGCCCTTTCCCGTTCCTGCCCAGAAAAAAATGATCCGTCTTTGTCTTCAGCTTGGAACGGACCCGGTTCAGATAAGTCTGGCAAGCCGAGACCGCGACTCCCCCGATCGGCACAAGCCG
>Ga0114951_10005078_pt1 | contig 12359 bp, 13 predicted proteins | sample AM7aDNAmetaG_FD_88677 | JGI IMG/M metagenome (GOLD analysis project Ga0114951, IMG submission 88677) | Freshwater microbial communities from Finland to study Microbial Dark Matter (Phase II) - AM7a DNA metaG | ecosystem: Environmental > Aquatic > Freshwater > Lake | place: Finland: Lake Alinen... | reverse complement strand
TTTCTCCCGGTGGCGGCGGATGGAACCTGCTCGGAAATCCATATGCTTCTGCTATTGACTGGAATAACGTTACATCTGGTCAGTATGCCAATATTGACAATGCAGTTTATGTTTATGACAATGCTGCCCAGCTTTACAAATCATATGCCAGCGGCGTTGGACTGCTTACTGGTGGTATCGTTCCTGCCATGCAGGGCTTCTTTATCAAAGCAAATGCCGCATCGCCCTCACTTACTTTGGAAAATCAGGACCGCGTTATCAGTTCCCAGGCTTATTATAAGAGTGCTGCTGATATCCAGAATGTCCTTGAGCTGAAAGTGGAAGGAAATGAGCGTTATGATGAAACATTTGTCCGTTTCCAGGATGGCGCCACCGCTGATTTTAACAGTGAATGGGATGCCTACAAACTGATGGGCGGACCTGAAGTTCCGAATTTGTATACAACCGTTAATTCCGTTGATTATTCAATCAATACCCTGCCGGTAAGCAGCAAGGACAACCCCCTGCCACTGAACCTGAAGGTAGGCACACAGAACAGCTACCTGTTAACAGCTTCCAACCTGGGCACCTTTGCTTCAAGTACGGTAATAACATTGAAAGACCTTTCCAATAATCACACACAGAACCTGATGACCGAACCCGCTTACCAGTTCACTGCAGGTCCTGATGACAATGCCGGCCGTTTCATGCTTTATTTCTCAGGCCCCATTGGTATTCACGATCAGGGTTCGAAAAATATTATCCAGGTGTACTCCAATGAAAAAACGATCTACATTTCAGGTCTGGATTCCCGCCGGAACAGCGATGTTTTCGTTTACAATATTCTTGGACAGGAAATTCTGCACCGTAATATCAATGGTCAGCAGTCAACTATCAACATGACAGGATTCAGTGGTTATGCCATCGTAAAAGTCATGTCAGAAAATGGTGTAAAGACTGTTAAGGTCTGCATTAATTAATTTCAATCCGGACCAGGAAAACCAAACCAAACCAAACCAACCAACCCCAAACAAGAAATTATAAGATTCTGCATATGAAAAAAGTTGTTCGATTTATTGCCATAACCATCCTTCTGATCACGGCGGTCTCTTTATCGAGTGTTGTCAAAGCCGATCCCCCTAACCCCCCCACAGTACCGGGATCACACGGACAGGGTGGAAATATTACCGGAGCACCATTAGATGGAGTTTTGGGTGTATTGCTTCTGTTTTTCGGGGCTGCTTACGGCGGATGGATGCTGATTGATAAGAGAAAACAGGCAGCAGAAGAAGAGACTTCCAAATAAAAAACATCATTTACTGTTGCCGGAAGATAATTTTCCGTGTGCAGATAAAAATACCGCAAGGTAAAGGAACGCAATTGAAGGAAAGGATCAACCCTTTCAGCGTTCATCTACCTTGCGGTTTTATTTTTTAACTCCTTGAAAACCTTTCTTTCATCCGGTCAAACATAAAATAGACAACCGGTACCACCACCAGGGTTAGCATCAGCGAGCTGGTAAGTCCGCCGATCAGCGCCCAGGCCATGCCGTTCTTCCATTCAGAACCGGCGCCGGTTGCAAGTGCGATGGGCAGCATGCCGAAGATCATGGCCAGCGTCGTCATAAGGATGGGGCGCATACGCACTTTTCCTGCCAGGATCAAAGCTTCCCGGGTATTGTGGCCTTCCCCCTTCATCTGGTTTGTGAAATCAACCAGCAGGATGGCATTCTTTCCAACCAGCCCGATAAGCATGATCATACCCAGGATGGAGAAGATAGTCATCGACTGCATCGTCAGGCCAAGGGCAAGCAAAGCTCCGATGATTGCGAGCGGGATGGAGAAAAGCACCACGAAGGGATCGAGGAAAGAATCATACAGGGCCACCATGATCAGGTAAACGAAGAGGATGGAGGCCAGGAAGGCAATGCCCAGGCTGCCGAAGGCTTCGGCCTGGTATTTCATGTCACCTTCGGGGATCACCGTGATTTCTTCCGGCATATGCATGCTTTTTACCTTTTTCATGACATCATCGCCCACTGTTCCCACCGGCCTGCCGATCACCTGGCACTCGACGGTTACCGACGGCATGCGGTTGTAACGCTGCAATACCGTGGTGCCGCTTGACGGCCGCAGGGTGGCAAACTGGCTCAGTTGGATCATCTGGCCCCGGTTATTGGTCAGGCTCAGACCGGAAATATCATTGATGCTTTTGCGGTCAAACTGGTCCATCACCACGTTGATGTCATATTCATTGTCACCGTCCCGGTATTTTGCATCAGTGTTGCCGCTGAACGCATTCTGCAGTGTCATTCCCACCATGGAAGTGGAGAGACCCAGGTCAGCCAGCTTATCCTTGTCGATGCGGATGTCCACTTCGGGATTGCCGGTTTCGACGGAGAGCTTTACTTCATAGGTGCCGGGAACCTTCTTCATGGCCGCCATCACCTTGTCAGACCAGTTCGTCAGGGTATCGATGTTGGGCCCGCTCAGTACAACCTGTATGGGATCCATGTCGGAAGTTCCCATCAGGGAGACGATCGTGGACCGGATCTTTGAGCCCGGTACCCGGGTCATCAGATCTTTTTTCATATCCAGGGCAAACTGCTCAGAGGTGAGGGTGCGCTTCTCTTTCTCCACCATCTTGATATGTATCTCCGATTTATAGGCGCTTCCGCCGGCTTCGAAAAAGCTGGTGGTCGATCCTACCGAGGTGAAAACACTCACCACTTCAGGACGGGTCAGCAGGTAGTGTTCTGCCTGCAGTGTCGCCTGGTTGGTCTGTTCAATGGTCGCATTTTTTGGCATTTCGAGTTCAATGATGATTTCGCCGCGGTCGCCCATGCTCACGAACTCGCTGCCGATGAATCCTCCGATCACCAATGAAAGTGATGCAAAAAATAGGATCGTAATAGAAACCAGCACAAGTACTTTGTGCCGCAGCGACCAATCCAGGATGCGCGAATAGTATTCTGTGAAGGCATTCAGGCTGTTCTCAAACCAGGAGGTGAAGCGCTCCAGCAGACTGCCTTTGCGGAAACGCTCCTGCTTTGCCATGCGTGAGGCAAGCAATGGAGTGACTGTGAATGATACAAAGAGGCTTAATAAAGTAGAAACCACTACGACCAGTGCAAACTGCCTGAGCAGACCGGAGATCGCGGAAGAGATGACCGCCATGGGCAGAAATACCACCACATCCACCAGGGTAATGCTGATAGCGGTGAAGCCGATCTCGTTCCGGCCTTCTATGGAAGCCTGGCGGCGGTCTTTCCCCATCTCCAGGTGTCTGTAGATGTTCTCCAGCACCACGATGCTGTCGTCCACCAGGATCCCGATCACCAGCGACATGGCAATAAGGGAGATGATGTTAAGGGAGAAGTGCATCATATACATCGCCGTAAAAACTGAGATCAGGGATGCCGGGATGGCCACCATGACAATAAAGGAGTTTCGCAGACTATGAAGGAAAACCATCATGACCAGCGCCACAAGACAGATGGCCAGCAGCAGGTCCTTCATCACCTGGTTGGCGGAGATCAGGGTGAATTCTGAAGTATCGTTTGCGATCGAGAATTTCAGACCCTGGGTTTTATACATGGCTTCGATGTGACTGATCGACTCCCTGACTTTCCTTGATATCTCAACTTCATTCCCATCGGGCTGCTTGAAAATGAGCAGACCCACAGAGTTCTCACCGTTGATACGGCTGATGCTGGAGATCTCTTTCTTGGCATCCTGTATCTCGGCGATGTCCGACAGCCTAACAGGACTGTTCCCTGCATCCACTGCGACCACCAGGTTGCGGAGGTCGTCGATATTGGCAAACTTCCCCGATAAGCGGATGATGACCTGCTGGTTCTGATCCTTGATCTTCCCCGTGGGAAACTCCATGTTTGCGCTTTGGATGGCTTGTGTAACCTGAAGGATGGATATGTTCCTCGCCCTGAGTTTTTCGTTGTTGACATTGATGCGGATCTCCCTCTCCTCACCGCCCACCAGGTCAACCTGCGAGATGCCATTGATAGTGGAGACCAGTGGCTTGATCTTGTTCTTCACGAGGTCATAGACTTCGGTTGAAGGAATATTGGCTGTGATCCCGAGCCGCATGATCGGGATGTCGTCCATGGAGAAGTTGTTGATGATCGGGGGGCGTACATCTTTTGGAAGCAGGTACACCATATTATTTACCTTCCGGGTGGCATTCTCAAGCGCACGGTCCATATCGGCACTTGTTTTGAAGATGATCACCACCACGGAATTCCCCTCGGCGGAGGTGCTTTGGATATTGTCGATATCCTCCAGCGAGGAGACCGCATCCTCAATTTTCTTGGTAACGGAGTTCTCCACTTCGCCCGGGGAAGCCCCGGGGTAGGGGGTAACAACGACCAGCACCGGCTGGGAGTACTTTGGAAGCAGTTCGTAGTTCAGGGCGAAATAGCTTACGATGCCCAGGAAGACCATCACCGCGAAGATCACGATGATCAGGGATGGCCGTTTTATTGCGAGTTCAGTCAAGGTCATGGTGCAGCAGTATTAGTGTTTGTTGACAATGGTTACCGGTGTTTTGTCATCGAGGTTGATTTGTCCGGAGACCACCACCAGGTCGCCTTCTTTCAGTCCCTCGAGCACCTCCACCTCATGGTCGTTGGCGCTGCCGATCCGGATATCCCTGAGAACGGCGGCACCCTGTTCCACGATGAATACCCTCGGTGTGCGGATGCTGCCTACCAGTGAGTGGCGCGGGATCATCAGCGTTTCCCGTTCGGCCCCTGCGCCGAATGCGGCTGTACCGAACATTCCGGCCTTCAGCGGATGCTGCGCATTGTTCAGGATCTCGATCTCAACAGGAAAACGGCGGGCATCATCAGCTTTCACGCCAACAGAGACAACCGTGCCGGAATAGACGATGCCGGGGAAGAGGGTGGAGGTGATGTCAAGATGCTGTCCGCGCTGTATCTGCACCGCTTCGTTCTCCGCCACGTTGGCGATGAACTTCAGCCGGCTGATGTCGACGATCTCGGCAACAGGGGCCCCCGGCATCAGCAGCGAACCTTTCTCGATCAGCCTTTTCGTCACCGTACCCTGTATCGGGGCCTTGATCGAGGCATAATCGAGCTGCTTCTTCAGAGAGGTCACATCCGTCTCCGCCTTCTTCACTCCAAGGCGGGCGTCCTCCACCTGCTGGGAGGAGATCGCCTCATTCTTAAGGAGGTCCTCGTATTTCTTCAGGTCCTTGCGTGCCTTGTCGAGGGCTGTCTCCGCAAGCGAAAGCTGAGAGCGCAGCAGCTCGTCATCCAGTTTTGCCATCACCTGGCCCGAGGAGACAACATCTCCCACATTGAAGAGGAGTTGTTCCACCTTGCCCTGTCCTTCCGACATCAGGGTCAGTTCATGGATAGCGCTGAAAGAGCCGTTGGCGGTGAAGTCGCCCTTGAGCTTCGATTTGGTGATGCTGGCCACGAAGACCGGTATGGACGAAAGGTTACCATCCATCTTCGACTTTTCATCGATCTTTTTCTTGTTCAGGAATAATGTCGCAGTGCAGGCACCGACAAGAACGATGATGACGAGGGAAATTATAACAGTTCTTTTCATTTGTGATTTGGTTTTGATATTGGGATATTGAGATATTGGGATATTGGGATATTGATTTTCGCTATTTCGCTATTTCGCTATTTCGCTATTTCAAAATCTCCAGCAACGTTCCATTCGCCCTGAGAAACTCCAGCTCTGCGATCTTCATCTGAACCAGGGCGAGGGAGTGGTTGGTCTGAGCTTCGCTGAGGCCGGATTCGGCATTCAGCAGGTCAGTGAGGGAGATGATCCCCTTCTGGTACTGTTCCTGTGAGATGTTAAAGACCCGGTCGGCCACCTTGATGTTCTCCCTTTGCCGCTCTTCGTCAGTAATGGCATTGAGCAGGCGTCCGGAGGCATCTTTTGCCTGCAGGTCGAGGCTCTTGCGGGTATCTTCTTCGGAAATTTTCAGTTCATCCAGGTCGACTTTCGACTGGCTCACCGCGTACTTCCGCTGCAGTCCGTTGAAGACCGGTACACTGAGCCGGAGCCCAACGAGGGTGGTGTTGTACCATCCTCCGGGATTGCCGGCAAGGTAGAAGTCGTTGCTTTGATTAGTATAGTTGACGCTCCCGATCAGGTTCAGGCTCGGATACCAGGAGGCCTGGTTGAGCCGGATCCTGGCCATTGCCAGCTGCTTCTGTTTTTCAAGAAGCCGTATGTCGATGTGGTTTGCAGGATCAACTGTCGCCTGCAGGTTCACAGTGGCCGGTGTTATCGAGTCCGTGAATACGATGGGCGTTGCGGGATCAAGACCCATATAATAACGCTGCAGGTTCAACTGCTGCTCATAAGTCACGCGCAGGCGGTCGATCTGCGTCTGGATGTTCAGCTTATTGACGGTGATCCGGTCCACATCCACCTTCATGATGAGCCCGTTCGCATACTGGCTGCGGGCGATGTTCTCTGCCTTCACCAGCTTCTCCAGGTTCGACTCCAGGTTGCGGATCTGGTTGCGTGAGATCTGTGCATAATAATAGGATTGTGCCACCTCAAACACCAGGCCTGTCTGCGTGCTCTCCCCGGTAAGTTTCCCCTGGTCCATCATCAGCCGTGAGATCCGCAGGGCCGAATAGTAGCTCTGGCTGTAAACCATCTGGCTGAAGTCGAGGGAACCCGAGATATTGAAGCTGGTGCCGAACTGCACCGGGATCATCTGACCCGGGTATCCGAAGATCACGCCCGGGATAAGCTGGGTCGGGAGATTCAGGTAATCGTCGTAGGATCCGGAGATGTTGACGTTGGGCATTCCCATGCCTACGTTCACCTTATGCTGCATCTGGAGCTTCTGCTGGTCCATCATCTGGATCTTCAGCCGCGGACTGTATTCCACCGCCTTCTGCAGGCATTGCTTCAGCGTGATGAGCTGTTCTGCCGGCGGCTGGGCGAAGATCAGGGTGGCTGAAAGCAGCAGAACGAGAAACAGGGCAGTTTTTTTCATTGTTCAGGTTTTGAGAATAGAGACGCAAAAATAATTCCACGCAAGCAAAACATGAAATATTTTTCGGCGGATAGCCGCAAGGAGGGGGGTGAACGGGGGAAAATGGAGGGTGGTTTGTAGGGGCATGACATGTCATGCCCGGGTTTGGGCGATGGCGGAAGGTGGATAATTGTGATTTGTGATTTGTGATTTGTGATTTGCGAGATTGTCAGTCTTTTTTTCGTAGTTCATAGTTCGTAGTTACTTATGTGTGTTCCTCAAATAAATTTGGATCTCATCAATCTTCTGAAGTATCTCCCGGGTGTCGGATCGGGAGTTGTTTTGAAGTGTCTCAAAGTCTTTACGGTTCTCCGTTTTATGTGACTGCAGGTCGCCTTTAATGCCTGCGATCTCAACGTTGATCTCTGCAATCCGAATCTCCATGTGCACCCAGACAGAGACGATGGTGACCAGGAAGGAAAACAGGCCAATGGTTTGGGAGAGAGGGAGACCGAATAGTGTAGGTTTTGTTGTCATGATGCTGGATGCTGGATAAAGTGTGAAGTGCGAATTCACACTTCGCACTCCACACTTCGGACTTGATAGCCTACTGGATGATGCTGGATGCATCAACGCCGGCTTTGAATTTGATGATCATCCGCGGATAGCCTTTGAGAAGGTTTACGCTGTCCGTGCTGACAATGTGCAGGGCGGTCTTGCTGCCAACCCAGGTTTTGGGAACTGTGAAATCAACTGTTCCTGCTGAACGCTGGGCAACCGAACGAAGCGTAAGCACTTCGTTCGTCTCCGTTTTGATCACAAGGAACGTGAGGTAGCTCGCGAGTTCATCCGGATTGGTCGTGTTGGGGTCCCAGGCAACGTGGACACCATGATCGGGAGTTGCCGTCAGCACAACTTTATCGACCGTGCTGCCATTAAATTCGCAGAACACCACTTTCGTGTGATCGAGTACAGGAGGTTCGCCCGTGTAGGCATTTTTGAAATTGATGCCGATAATTCTGCTATACGGTGACGAACTCCTGGTTGTACCGGCATAGGCCTCGTTGATAACCGGAACACATTGCGATATGAGCCGCGTAAGAACGCGGATCTTTTCACGAACCGACAATTGCGCGGGCGTTTGGGCATCGCGGTAGCGAAACGGTTTTGTACGGAGTGTATTCTGTCCGTAGCTTTCTGAAAATACGGCGTTCCCGAATGCCTTCCGGGATCTGCCTGTGATGGGATTTTGAACAATAGCCATTTTTTTAGGTTTTTAAAGGTTTAACATTTTTGATTTTTCATGTTATGGGTGTGCACAAACCGAACGGGACAAATGTACAGTCAAAAACGGCGAAAAATACATAACACGCTGATCTACAGTATATATTGCGTCGTTTTTCGTCATTTTGCTTCATTTTGCATCAATTTGCTCCATTTTGCGTCGTTTTGCACTTTTACCACTGTAAAAACCTGTTTATCAAGCCATTTAAATTAAAATTTATTTTGCACGTAATGCCGGTTCAGGCGTTTTCTGATATCGGACAAGCGATAATAGATCTTGCCTCTGATCCTGCTATATGGCAAAACCCGCTGGTTCCTGTAAGATTGCAGAGTTCGTTTTGATATTTTCAGAAACTGACAAGTGGCCTGGTTGTCGAGCCAGGTTTCTCCGGGTATATCAAGGTTTGTTTTGCCGTCGAGTTTTCGGTTGAGCCGGTCTATTTTTTCATTCAGTTTCCTGATTACTTCACGCATGTTTTCCTCAGTTTCCATGATTCGTTGGTTTTGATGTCTATGGATTTTATTTCCCGGATACCCCAAACATGGATCAAAGTAGAACCAAACTTATACCAAAGTTGAATTTTGTTTGAATGAATTCAATGAAGAATCTACTTTGGTATAAGTTTGGTATAAGTTTGGGTTAACTTTTTGTTATCATTTCGGGGGCTGCCTTAATCCGTTGGGTCATTCCTCCAGGGACATTTTTCCAGTTTCCAACATGATAATCTGATCGTTTTTCGGGCAATATCCAGGCATGACAATAGCAGGTATGGTCAGCAAGCAATAAATATTATAAAAGGAATTTTCTTGAATTGGAGGAAGAATGATATGGGAATTTATGCTCTTCCCAAGGAAAATCTCTTGCCCCGGAATTTATTCCGGGGGCAAGAGATGGCAGCCTATTTTTTTGGAGTTATTTTGTATTTTTTAATATCCTCCAGCTCTTTGATATTCATTGATTTGGCAATCAATGCAACAGTGGAAAGATCGATGATTCCGGTCATGCTCAGGGCTACAATTTCACGGTTCCCTTTCTCAAGCATGACAAATTCCGTGATTTGTCCTTTGGGATTCTTCCGGGTGAGGAAGCGAACGGTTTCATACTCATCTTTACCGGTGATGAGTTCCGGGTAGAGGGCTGGTGGAAACGCTGCCGTAACTTCATCGTAGAAAACAATGCCCATTGCGGGTTTAACAGAGTCAAGATTACAACTGATCACTTTCATACCATTCATCTGGCTGATGGTTTTTTTGAGTGCCTGGGTGTTGGAGTCCTTTTGGTTGGCCATGGTAGCGAAAAGCTGGAGCATGTCCTTCGAAACGTTGATCACGTTGAACCCTTTTAATGCGGTGTACTTTTCAGCAACCTTGTCGATCGGGCTTTGCGCCTGCATGAGTAGCGGCATCAGCATGACTGCCATTACCACTAAAGTTTTCATCATCTTTTTCATATTGCTTTAATTTAGAGTACCTTTTTGGTTTGTATGATTTATTAATAAATGGATTTCCGCAAAACTTGAAAGGTCGCAACACTTGTGATTAACTTTATCGAAAGGCTGGAGCTTCATTGAATTGTCAATTTTGCTGTCAATTAAGAAAGATACGAATTGCAAAGTTTTCACTGTTTGAGCATACGCTATCTGCTGGTTCCTTAACTCTTCCTTTTTCTTTATGTCGAAATGCCGGATACTGAAATGGAGACTGATCATCAGCGTCAATACTGCAGCAGCAGCGAATGAATAGACCCATTTCCGGTTAGGTATCTGTTGTTCGGGGACAGAAAGGAAACTTTGTTCCAGTTCCCTGTCCCATTCTGCATTGCACACATCTTTCTGCTCAGCCCAGGCGCTGTATAAAAACAGGGGGGCATGCACCGAAAATTCCGGGGGATAGTCTCCCGAAACAAACAGTTCCCGAAGCAGCTGCTCCTCCTCCCGGGTCGTTTCTACTTTGTAATACTTCTCAAGAAGCATCCTAAATTGATCAGATTGCATACTGGTCGTCATTAAGTAATTTTTCCCTGATCTTGTTCCGGGCCCTGAAGAGGTTGATCCGGACGGTGTTTTCATTCATGTCCAAAGCCGCCGCTATTTCGTGATATTTCAATCCTTCCACCACAAAAAGGTTAAAGGTATTCTGCTGATCCGGCGTCAGGGTAACAATTATTTCCCGGATCTTCTTCACCACTACCATGTTAACGGGTGTGTTATTGTAGTTATGATAAACCTCCATTGCATAGCTTTTCAGGAGTTCAGCATTGATCACATCCCTGTTCATCAGGTCGATACAGCGGTTGCGGACGGCCCTGATCGCGGCAGCCTCAATGTTGCCGTAGCTGTCGGGATTTTTCCGGGATGTCAAAAAGTTCAATAAAACATCATGCACCGCATCTTCTGCGTTTTGCACGTTTTTCAATATCCGGGCTGCAAACCTGACGAGCCTGTTTCGTAATGGGTAAACCCTCATATGGAATTCGGAATGATCCATCGTATATAATGAAGACAGAAAAAAGTCAAAAATGTTTCACTTTTTGGAAAAAATATTTTTCAACGTATTGTTACAACAGGAGGTTTTGGGAAGCTTATTGACATGTAACATTTTTATAATTAATATATTATAACCTTTCTTTTTTTTGATTCTAAATTATAATATTCTCATGCACCATATAAAAAAATTAATTTACATTTACTAGGCAAAAATATTAATATGAAATCAGATTTCATCATATGAAAAAAAGTAAGGGGTTAATGAAGTTTAGAATGTTTGCTTTAGTCAGTCTTGTGTTTATTAGTTTGACCGCAAGTAATCAGACAGTTATGGATGTCGCCCGGAGTAATACCATCACTTGGTATGGCATTGACTTTTCAAAAGCAAAATTTATCGGATTTGAAAGGTTCATTACCCCCGACCTACTCAAAGATGTTCTGATAAAGCAATGGGCAGATGCAACTGCAAAGACAAATTTTTCTTCAAAATATCATATTAAGGAAGTAAAGATTGATATAAATTCAGCGCAGAAACATAATGATGCAATTGAAAAGAAGAATCTTCTCACCAGCACATTTTATGAATTAAGCACTGAATCAATTCAAAGACTTGTTTCAGGTTATGAAACTTCAGGGGAGGGATATGGTTTTGTTTTCATTGTGGAGAGTTTTGAAAAAAGCACTGAGAAAGTATACGTTTATGTTTGCTATTTCAATGAAAAAGATAAAAATATTGTTTCGATGAGGCGATATATCGGTAAAGCATCAGGAATTGGAGTAGAAAATCATTATGAGGGAGCAATTGATGATATCATCCAGTACAGTAGTAAAGATTTTAAAAGATTTGCAAAACATTAAAAACTTATATCCATGAAAAACAACAAGTTTATTGCCTTGGTTGGCTTAGCCGCAATTGTAATTGCAATATTTGCATTTAAACCGAATCCGCCCAAACCTTCTTACAGTTATTTATCCATTAGAACATATCACTATGATCTTGATGAAGTATACCTCAGTATTGGTGGTAAAGAATATAAAAAAATAAACCTGAAGAAACAGCAGCAGGGATCTTTTGATTTAAATCCACTAATCAACCTGATCAATCAATATGAAAATGAGGGATGGGAGTTACAATCAATAGTTAATGAAGTTGGTACCGGTTTTGTATGGATGCGGAGGGTGAAGGAATGACAATTACGTTCCCCTTAGAATTTAATCAAATTGAATTGAGAGAAGGGTGACGTTTGAAAATGTAAATCTAAAAATAATTTTTATGGCAGTTATTGACATAGTTAGATGGGCCCCTCAGGGAAATCAGACCATTTTTGCCTGGAGATTTCCCGAAACCAATCTTAGCACTTATACCCAGCTTATTGTACAGGAATCGCAGGAAGCACTATTTTTTTCAAAAGGGCAGATCGTTGGGAAATTCGGCCCAGGGAAATACACTTTAAATACTGAAAACCTTCCGCTACTTCGGACCTTATATGGGATTCCCTTTGGTGGTAAAAATCCATTCACTGCCGAGGTGTGGTTTGTAAATAAATTGCAACCTTATAATATTGATTGGATTATTGACCGGATGGATATCCATGATGCTGATTATAATACAGGAAT
>Ga0114951_10005077_pt1 | contig 12360 bp, 8 predicted proteins | sample AM7aDNAmetaG_FD_88677 | JGI IMG/M metagenome (GOLD analysis project Ga0114951, IMG submission 88677) | Freshwater microbial communities from Finland to study Microbial Dark Matter (Phase II) - AM7a DNA metaG | ecosystem: Environmental > Aquatic > Freshwater > Lake | place: Finland: Lake Alinen... | reverse complement strand
TCGTTATAAGCCGGAATTATGATGGAAATTGATTTCATATGATTGGTTTAGATGACTAAATGTAGATAGATTAAGTATATCATAATTCAAGTTTCAGTAAAGAAAAACAGGCATTGCGTCTTTTTTGTTTCTATAATAATATTGGAATATGCTTGAAAATTTCCTCCGGAAAAAATATGTCATTCCCGCCATTGTCCTCGCTATTATGCTAGGGGCTTTTGCGGTGCGGTTCTACCATTTTCATGACTGGCTCTATTTCAAGATGGATCAGTCGCGCGATGCCTTCACCATTTCCAGTGCGGTCACCAACGGTCCGGGCAATTTGCCGCTCCTCGGGGCGCGCGCCGGTGCGACCAAAGTGAAATATGGTTTTTTGCATCTTGGGCCAGTGTTCTACTATTTCCAATATCTGTCCGGCGTCATTTTCCATTCCACTTCGCCAGAGGTATTTGCCTATCCGGATCTATTCTTCGGGGTGATGGTCCTGCCATTGCTCTATGTTTTTGCGCGTTACTATTTCAAGCGTTATGTGTCGCTGCTGATTATTGCGATGTATGCCTTCGCCTATATCATTATCGAGTATTCTCGTTTCGCTTGGAATCCGAACTCATTGCCTTTTTTCACGATTCTGAGTTTTTTGGCCCTGCTTAAGTTGCTGAATGCCAAAGAGGAAAAATGGCGCGTTGTGTGGGTGGCTCTCTGGTCGCTTGGTCTCACTATCGGATCACAATTGCATTTTGTCGGTTTCTTCTGTCTCATCGGCGTCTCAGGTCTTTTAATCATTTATCATTATGTCCTTTGGCAAAAAAATAATATTGCCAAAATTTTTCAAAAAGATATTCTCAAAAAAATTCTACTTTCAGTCGCCACGGCCCTGGCAGTATTCCTAGTTTTTTATACGCCCGTCATTATTAGCGACACCATCAAGCATGGCGCTAACACTAAAGATTTCATCGAGGCCCTCAGTTCCAAGCCGGTCAAAAAACCTTTCTTGGATAAATTTACGATGAATCTCAACGAACAACTTAGTAATTACACCATGATTACTACTAGCTATCTCTATCCGCAGAATCTTACGTCTACCAGTTATGTGCCAATCTTGTTCACGCTCGCTATTTTTTTGGGCGGTCTTTATTGTATTGCTAAAAAATTTATTCGAGGTAATCTCAGTCAAGAAAAGAAAGATTTTTTGATGGTTATTTTCTTATGGGTGAGCGTTTTTTTCGTGCTGTGTATTCCGCTGTCATATAATATCCGGCCGCGCTTTTTCATCTTCACTTTCGCCGTGCCTTTTATCCTACTGGGTTTTATTTTTGAAGCCTTGGAAGAGAGTCGCCATAAATTCTATCCGATGGCCATTTTCATTTTGGCGGCGGCGGTCATTGGCGGTAATGTTGTTGGGACGCGAGCCTGGTTCCAAGAACAAGCCTCTTCTCAAATCAAGCATTCTATTGTGAAGCGCACCCTCATTCTTAAAGTAAAAGATGGTGTAACGCTGGGGCAGTTACAAGGAGCAACGGATTATATGTATGCCCGAAGACAATCTGGCAGTCGAATTTATTTCTATGTCAAACCGGAACACGTGCGGCCGTTGGAATATTTATTTTCTGGGAAGCATGATGCGAGCTTGAATTATTATTCCTCGCTTAGATTAGACAGCGGCGATCCGGAGGCCCAATATTTCGCAGTGGTGCCAAGTGATTACAAAGCCAGTTCTTTGGGTAATAAAATTGGTATCAATGCCCCTTTCCAAGTTATGTCGGAAAAACAATTCGGCCAGATTGCAGTGTGGGAATTGGTTTTTCCAGGCCGAACTATTCTGCCGGATTTCAACGTGAAAAAAAGTTCCAGCCTGGGAGAATCGGATAGGTTATATTGGAAAAATATTTTTGGGGTAAAGAAATGAAAGATATGGATAAAAAACGCTGGGGATTTGCTTTCTTTTTGCTGGTGGCTATCGCCATTTGGGTCGGCGTGATTTTCTGGGGAGATGGTTCGTATGCGGATGAAAGTGATCATTTACGTCAGATTCATCGGTTTATGAAAGGTAACTATGAATTGCTCTCTCAAATGACCACACTGCCCGGCTATCATTTGACCGTGGCGACTATCGCTGATTTTTTCCCTAATTTACGCACGACCCACTTGCGTCTTATCAGTCTGGTCCTGGCGCTTTTTTCCATTCCCATCTTCTATCTGACCGCCCGAAAACTTCAGGCGGAAAATCCAGGATTGAAAACGCTGCAATATATTTTTCTGCCGGTGACTTTTTTTTATTTCCCGTTGATGTATACGGACATTTTTTCACTGCTCTGGGTGCTGTTGGCTTTCTATTTCGCCATTCGGAAAAAATATGTCTGGTCGGCGGTTTTTTTGTTCATTTCGCTTTTGGTGCGGCAGAATAACATCGTCTGGGGCGCTTTTCTGTGGATCTATACTTATGTTTTAGAAAACGGCTATGTCATTTCTTCGGAAAAAATTCTGGCGCATTTGCGTCGCGTCGCCGGCTATGCGCTAGTGGCATTTCTGTTTCTTGGTTTTGTTTTTGTGAACAAGGGCGTCGCGGTCGGGGACAGAGCCCACCAGCAAGTCGGTTTCTATTTGGGCAATATTTATTTTTTCTTGGCCTTGGTCGGAGTGTTATTTTTGCCAGTTTTTATCGCTAGTGTCAGAAAAATTAAACTCGAAAAAAATATCCGCTGGGGAGTGGGCCTCGGTCTCATTCTGGCGGCGGCCTTCTTGCTTTTTCCGCCGGCGGTGCATGAATATAATATGAAGATGAAATTTTTGCGAAATATTATTTTATTTTTTGCCTATCATCAATATGCCTGGGCTTATGCGCTCACGATTTTTTTGGGTTGCGTAACTTTAGCTCTCATGAAACTGGAAAAAAGTGCGCTGATGATTTTTCCGTTTGCGCTGGCTGCACTTGCGCCGTCATGGCTCGTGGAACAGCGCTATGCAATTGTGCCATTGGTCCTAATTTTGTTATTACGAAAAGAATTTAGTTTTAAAGTTGAAGCGGTATTAGTGACCTATTTTCTATTACTCTCGTCCGGCTTGGTGTATATGCTTCTGCATTCTGGAATATTTTTTTAAAAACAACAGATGAAAAATTATGCGGTCATAATCAAGGAGAGATTGAAGAACACGCCAAAAAGCTTTTGGATTTTTTTAGCAATAATGCTTGTCGGGGTTTTTCTACGCACCTACAATTTTCACGCCTGGTTGGATTTTGAAAATGATCAATCGCGGGACGCAATTCTCGCGAGTGATGTTTTGACCGGAAAAACCGCTTGGCCGCTCCTTGGCCCGACCATGCGCGGCTCGCAGGATGCCATGGATAGCCTGTTTCATCTTGGGCCGATTTACTATTATTTCCAAATCATTTCCGGCAAAATTTTCGGAAACTATCCGGATAAGCTAGCCTATCCGGACTTGCTTTTTTCCATCCTGACCATTCCGCTGTTCTATATTTTTATGAAAAGAATTTTCAGTGTCAATCTGTCATTGGCGTTGACCGGTCTTTTTTCCGTTTCATTTTTTGCCGTCGAATATTCCCGTTTTGCTTGGAATCCCAATTCATTGCCATTCTTTTCTTTACTATTTTTATTGGCGCTGTATGAATTTTTACTTCACCGAGAAAAAACTGCCTGGGGTTGGGTGGCTGCATTGGGCGTGGCCAGCGGAGTCGGGCTGCAGTTGCACATCATCACGGCGCTGCTTTTTGGAACAGTTTCTTTCTTGGTATCTGTTTATCTCTTGAAGAAAAATTGGCGAGTGTGGAAAAAAATTATTTTGGTTTTTGCGGTGGTGTTTGTTTTGAATTTTCCTCAGCTCTATAGCGAGCTGCACACTGGCTTTTCCAATTCGAAGATTTTTGCCTACTCAATCACGCATAACGGTGCGTCAGGCAATGACCAGTCGAACTTGGCGCAAAAGATCGGGCTGGATCTGAATTGCCACATGGAGAATAACGCCTATATCTTGTCATCCTTCGGATCAAACAGTTGTCTTTTTTCCTACGGAATAGCGGCTAGAAAAATTTTTCATTATAAATACCAGCAGGTCAAAAAAACTTGGTCCGAGATTAGTCAGCCAGATGTGGCAATCAGCTTGATTGTGGGTTTTATTTTTTCTTTGGCGGGTTATTTTTTCTTAGCGTATCGCGCTTGGAAAGAACAGGATGAAAGGAAGAAAATTTTTTTGCGGCTGATCAGTCTGTATATCGCAGTTTCCTTTCTACTCATGCTGCCGCTGGCGGAAAAATTTATAGAGGCCAGATATTTTATCCAAGTTTTTTTTGTCCCTTTTTTGCTTCTTGGTTTTTTAGCGGATTTTTTAATGCGAAAATTTTCCCAGAAGGCAATTCCGGCCATAGTCATTTTGTTCGCCGCGTTGGCATATTTCAATCTGAGTTCACTGGCCTCCGCGGCGAAAGATTTGCGTATCGAAACCAAAAGCGATGTCCATTTTGCGATTTTGGGAGAAATGGAATTGATGGTAAAATATATGATAAATGACGCTGACTCTCAAAAGGAAATTTATTTGGTCGGCGATAAGCCCTATCGGGCACATTTTTTCCAACCTTTTTTCTATTTAGCTCGCAAAAGCGGCGTGAATGTCATTAGCGTCGGAGAAAGTAGTCAGCCGATTGCGGCGGGAAATGTTTTGTTCTATCTGACGGATGAAAGTCGGGGGAAAGAAACTACCCTGGGCGGTTACGCTGTGGAAAGTCGAAAGGTTTTTGGACAAGTGGCAATTTATAAACTTAGAGGTATATAAATATCGAGGTTTCACCTCGAATCGGATTTAAAAAATGGAACTTTACGACAAAGCAATTAAATATCTGAAGACATTATCCCGCGGCACGTGGATTTTTTTGGCCATCATAGTGGTCGGCATTTTTCTTCGCACTTATCATTTTTCAACGTGGCTGGTTTTCAATCCGGACCAGGCGCGTGATGCTATTTTGGTCGAAGATGTTTTGAGCGGCAAAAGTTCGGCGCTCATCCTCGGCCCGGAAGCGGGAAATACGCATTTTGATCTGGGACCATGGTTCTATCACTTGGAAATATTTTCGGCCAAAATTTTTGGCGCGGATCCTTGGAAGCTGGCCATTCCGGATCTGATTTTTTCCATCCTAACTATTCCATTATTCTATTTCTTTGTGCGAAAATATTTCAGTCTGAACATTTCGCTCTTGATGACGTTCTTTGTGAGCATTTCATATTTCGTGGTACGCTATTCGCGCTTTGCCTTCAATCCGAATTCAGCGTCGTTTTTCGTGCTGCTTTTCCTGTTGGGCGTCTGGTATCTTTTGGAGGCGGACAAGAGAAAAAGTTTCGGCGGGGCGGCCGCTATTGGGATTGCCATCGGTGTGGGAATGCAACTACACATTCTTTTGTTTTTTATAATGCCAACGGTGGCTGGGGCAGCTTTTCTGTATTTACTTTTAAAAAAGCCTACTGCTTGGCCATTTTTAGGAAAGATTTTGACGATTATTTTCTTTGTACTGCTAGCCAATATTGGTCAGATTGCTTATGAGATGAAATACGGAGGTGCTAACACGAAATTGTTTCTGACCGCATTTAACGATAGCGCTGCTGGTGGCACTGACACGGCGCGTAATTTGCCGATGGATTTGCTCTGCCAAGCACAAGCTAACCTGCACATTATTTCTGCCTTGGGTGACAGCGAAGAATGCACTTTTTACACAGTTTATCATCGTGCCACGACCAAGGGCTTGGCAGGATTGCGCCAAGAAGATAATCCGGTATTCGCGCTTATGATCTTGGGCGTTATCTATTCTTTGGGCGGCTATATTTTACTCGCGTATTTTTGGTACCAAGAAAAAGATGAGCGCCGCAAAAATTTTCTGGCGTTGGTTGGAATCTATGGCCTAGTGTCACTGGCGGCCATGTTTCCTATCATCACGCAAGCGTCAGAACGCTACTACATCATTTCTTTTTTCTTGCCATTTGTCTTTCTCGGAGTCTGGGTGCAATTTTTTGTTAGGATCCCGCAGAGAGAAGTCAGACGGATGCTAATTTTTATCCTGGTGGCGTTTTTCGCCTTTTTCCAATTCCAGAAATTGAATTCCGTGCGCGCGGATTTCGAGAACCAGCACGCCAGTGATGAGCGTTATGCTATTTGGGGCGAGGTGGAAAATATGACTGGCTATATCGCCCAAAATTCCAACGGTGAAGATGTATATATTGCCGGCAAAAACGCCTTTTTCTCGCGTTTCTATAAACCGCTTCTTTATGCCGGAGGGAAAATCGGAGTCAGCATTCAAAGAGGGGATAAGTCAGAAGAAATTCCGGCTGGTGCGCACATTTTTTTCATCCAAGACGCGGCGTCCTCCAAGAAGATGGGTGACAAAAAAACTTTTATGGGGCATTTGATCGAAAATTATAAGATATTTGGCAACGTAGCGGTCATTAATTTGAAAAAATAATTATGCAAAAATATTTCCAAAAGATTCCCCGCACTGCTTGGATCTTAATAGTGATTGTGTTGGTTGGTTTTTCTTTCCGCATCTATCGCCATCATGATTATCTCCGCTTCAATCCTGATCAAGCGCGCGATGCCAGTCTTATTGGGGATGTTGCCGACGGAAAAATAGGTTGGCCGTTGCTTGGGCCGCAAGCCGGTGGCACGGATTTTCGTTTGGGCGGGGCTTTTTATCAGATTGAAATTGCCAGTGCCAAAATATTCGGTAGCGCACCGGACCGTTTGGCTTTTCCCGACCTCTTCTTTTCTATCTTATCGATCGTTCTATTGCATTTTTTCTTGCGAGAATTTTTTGATGAAAACATTGCTTTGCTTTCCAGTGGGATTTTTGCCGTTTCTTTTTATGCCGTGAAATATGCCCGCTTCGCTTGGAATCCGAACTCGACGCCTTTTTATGTTTTGCTTTTCCTGTATGCCATTTTGCAACTGACGAAAAATAAAGGCAAGCGGGAATGGCTGTGGGCACTCGCGATTGGTGTGGCGGCCGGTATCGGGGTGCAACTGCATTCGCTGCTGCTTTTTTCTATGCCGATTGTTTTTGTGTTCTATTTCGGCTATCTTTTTTTCAAAAAGAACCCGGCCTGGAAATGGGCGCCATTCATCCTTCTTGTGGGTATAGCCTTGAATGCCTCACAGATCGTGAGTGAGATGCAGACTGGCGGCAAAAACACCCAAGCTTTTTTCCAGGGGATGCACGCCAAATCTTCGCGCAAAGGGAATCCTCTGGCTAAATTTATCCTCGACACGACTTGTCATGTGCAAGTTAATAGTTTTATGCTGCTGCCGCTCGGCAATGATAGCCAATGCGATTTCATCAATGCGCCCGCTAACCTCAGTAAAAAATCTGATGGATTATTCGTCAAAGTTATTCTTGCGGCCGATATTATTTTCGCGGTTGTTTTTTCCGTGGGCGGTTATTGGCTGCTGTTCAAGCATTGGCGGGCGGAAAAAGATGAAAGCAAGAAAAGATTTTTGGAAGTTGCTATTCTTTATGCCGGCACGCTTTTCGTGTTGCTCATTCCCTTGGCCGCTGAAATTTCCTTCCGCTTTTTCTTGGTGCTGGAATTTATGCCATGCTTGCTTTTGGCTTTTTGGTTGAAATATATTACGGAATGTTCTGCGCTACGCGGCCCCGTAGAGACGAGGCATTGCCTCGTCTCTACGGGTGTGACCGTTACAGTGGCGGTCATAGCGATTATTAACATTTTTTATATCACGCGTAATTTTGCCTATTTAGCTGGCCAGACCAAAGAAGGCAGTAATGGGTTTGAAGAAATCACACTGGGCGAAGTTCAGTATATGGCAAAATTCATTGAAACGCACAGCGGCAATGCTAAAAATATTTATCTACAAGGCAAGGCCGGGGATTTGTTCGAGATGACCAAACCGATCCAATATTTCACGAACCGCGCCGGACTGGATGTGAATAATTTTAAGAAAAATATGCCATTGGCGCCAGAAGATAAGGTGTTTTCAATCACGGTCGTGAAAAACCCGCAAAGCAAAAATGAGGCCCCTAGAAATGCGCTGGCTAGCGGCCAATTCAATCGTATAAGGATCTATGCAGTAGGAGAGTAGTTAGGCTTTACGGCGGCGAAGCATTTTAGAGAAGATTGAGAAGTCTTCTCTTTTAATTTCTTGAAAAATATAAAGCAAGAAAAGATAAAGGGCAAAAAGGATGGCGGAATAAATAAGGAACAGGTAACTGGTGCATGGGAAGATGAAGGCGGCGAGGGACATTAGAAAAGCAGCGCCAATGATTTTGAAAAAACTTTTCAGTGGAAAAAGATAGCCAAATTCGCGGTGAGTATAAAAAAGTCCGAAAAGCATCACGGCCAAAGACATGAAAGCGGTGCCACTGGCGGCGCCGATAAGGCCATAGCCCTTGATCAAGAAATAGGTGAGGACAGTATTAAGAAATAATCCGACCAAGGCCACATACATCGGAATTTTCACTTTGCCGGCACCATTCAGGATGAAAGTGAGGATATAGAAAACTGTTAGGAAGCCTTCGGCGATGACATAGATAGACATTACGGGCGCGGCGGCGGCAAAGCGATGCGAATAGAAAATATTGATAATCGGCAAAGAGAAATAGGCCATCAAAAGGCAAATAGGCAGAAGAAACATCGCCAAGAAACGCAGTGATTGGCCGACAATCTTTTTCGTTTCAGCGTGGTTGTTAGTGGAAGTTGATTTAGAGATGGTCGGCAGTAGAATGATAGTGAGAGCATAGAAAAGATTATAGGGAATGGTGCCGACAGTATAGGCGGCGTTATATATACCCGTTTGAATATCAGAATGCATGATGCCTTTCACTAGATAGAGATCGATAGTATTCAAGAATTGATAGGCGATTAAGAAAATGGTCACCGGCCAAGCAAAAGTGGCCAATTTCCTCCAATCGAACGAGGGCCGCGTATTGTCAGTAGAGACGCGATTCATCGCGTCTTCTCCATGTGTCTCTACAGCGGCCAGTCGCAATTCCTTGCTGACTTTAAACTTATCAATTCCCAGCGCCAGCAGAAACAAGAGTGACGGAGCCACGACATAGCCCAAAATTGCCCCCTGGATGGCCAAGCCGTGCGATTTCAACATAATGGCTAGTCCAATAATGAAAATGACACGCAAAAGTCCGCGATTAGCCTTCAAAAATGCCTGAATTTTGAACTGGTGCAAGCCGGTATAATAGTAAAAATAGAAGGAAGCCGCCCCAAAAGCAGGGATGATGAGAGAAGACAGGCGAAAAAGATTGGTGAGGCTGGGGTCGCCGAGCGCGCGAGCAATTAAGGGTGAAACGAGAAAAAACAAAGCAGTCACTGCGCCGACGATGATAGTTTGGATGCGGATAGTTTGTTTTTTTATGACTGGAATGAGGCCTTTTTCTTTTTCGAAAATTTCACTCAAATATTTCGACATGGCAGTTGGCACGCTTTGTCCGACCAGAACGATGGTCATGGTGGTGAGGGTGATGATGATGGCGAAGCGTCCATAATCGGCCGGACCTAAAACTCGCCCCATTACGGCCTGGATGATGTAGCCGGAGAGGTTATAAATAATTTCGGAAAATAGAACGAGAAAAGTGGATTTAACGAGCGTGGACATAATTTTTTATCTCTTCAAAAATAATATTTTTTTCTCTGTCGCCAGCAATAATTTTCATATTCCATTCCGTTGCATGTGTGTCATATAATGCTTTCTTCTTTTCTAAATAGCTCATATCTTGGTCCGGCACGCGTTCGTGAGACATGATTTTTTCCGGCGCAGTTTGCAGATAGATGGCGAGATCGGGCGCGAGAATTGTTTTCATAGAGGTTTGATTAATCAAACCTCTATGAGATTCTAAATATTCGATATTCACCACGCTGTCATAAAAATACCGGTCGCTCAAAATGTAATCATAATTTTTGTTACGTAACTTGTTACGTAACAAATCAAAGCGCCAAAGGTCGATGCGTAGAAATATTTTTCGCAAAAATATTTGAAGGCCAGTGGCCTCTGTGACACTTTTTTCTTTTCTGACTTTGCACTTCCCGATAATTTTGCAGATTAAACAATATTTATTTCTAAATTCAATAATTCTATTGGCCAGCGAAAATTCGATGGCGTGGAAATAAAAAACTTTGGAACCGTTCCGTTCCAATTCCTGCCTAAGCATGGCAATCTGCGTTGATTTCCCGGAGCCATCCAGGCCGGAAATGGTAATAAGTTTCATATAGCAATTTGTAAACTTCTTAATACATCAACACCGCCACCGGCCGCATCTTGGCGACAAGATGCGCCACTCCGTTGGCCTCGACACCTTCGATGACGCGGTCAATGTTTTTGTAGCGGGCACTGTCTTGATTGATGACGATAGAGGACTGCGCATTGTACAATTTGACTCCCTTAGCTGCCATTTTGGCGAATAGTTCGTTTTTGTTGGAGATAGATTTTTCTGCGGTATTCTGGCCTTTGCCAGTGCCGTGCGGAGCGGAAAAGAAACTCTCGGCGTTCCTGTCTGTTCCGACGCAAATGTAGGCATCGGTAGCCATGGAAGAGGGGATGAAAGCCGGTTCGCCGGTAGTTTTGTAAATCGGATGATGGGTCATTCGGCTCGGGCCATAGGCCCGCGAAGTGTTGCTACGATGGACGAAAACATTCTTGCCGAAATGCTCTTCTTTAGTGATGGAAATGTGCGGCAAATCATAAATTAAATCCATTTCCGGGTCGCGGCCGAGAATTTTCTTGATCGCTTCGGAAATGTTATGTGTAACGACAGCCCGATTGGCGGTACCGAAGTTCGAGGCGGCTGCCCGCGCGTCCATGTACATTTTGCCGTCCGGACCATGGGCGTCATATTTCAAAAGAGAATCGTCTTGGGTCATGTGCTGTCGGATTTTGGTTTGCATCTTTTGATAAATTTCTTTTTTGCCGGAATTGAAAGTTAATTTGCCCAAAGTGACCATCAGGGCTTGCGAAAAATGCTCACGCTTTTTGGCGGTGTGCGTATACATCGTGTATTGGCCCAAAATTCCTGAACCGGTGTGGATCATAAAAAGATATTGGCCTTTTTTGAGACCAAATTTTTCAGCCATTTCGGCATCCATAATATCGCCAACTTTCATCAGATCCAAAAAATGATTGCCGGCGGCGCCAATGATGCCGAGGCGAAATTTGGCAAAAAACAAATAGAGCTTCGGGATGACGTCAAAAATATCTTGACGAGTCATTTCATGCTCAAAAAAATTCCCTCCACATTGGGTGTTGGCTAATTCATTTTTAGTTTTGATTCCTAGATGTTCAACAATGGCGGCGGTACCACGGCGGCAAATGTCCACCACGACATCGAAGGGAACGGGCGTGCCGACCAGTTTTTTAGTGGGGACAATATTAACTAGTTCTTGGAATAACTTGTCAATTTCTTCCGGTGTAATATTTTCTTCGGTCAGATTGGTTTTGACCAAGCGCATGCCGCAATTAGGATCACTGTCATTCACTTGCGGCAAGATATATTTTTCTGACACAATCGTGGTGCCGGAAGCATTTTTCCGGCCCGGTTTGGAACAGACATCCGGCATGGCCACGGTATGCCGGAAGAAAGTGTCCTGATTGGAAGCGATATCTTCCGCTTGGGCAAAAGTTTCTTCCTCCGGCAAAAGATCGGCGCTCATAAAAAAACGGCTGGGGACAGACATCTTTTCCGTTTGGAAATCAAATTGATGCGGCGTGATTTCTCGGAGATTTTTTTCTGGATTGGTCATAGGGATTATAATTCTTTATAAATTTCTTCGTATATTCTGGCCACTTTTTTGATGTCGAATCGCTCCGTGACAAACCTTTGGGCGGCTTGACCGATAGCAGCGCGCTTTTCCGGATGGTTATATAAATCTAAAATCGCAGCTGTGATAGCTGGCACGTCACCATTTCTAATTATAACAGCATTTTCTTCATTGCCCAACTCGGCCAGGATCGGCAAATCAGACAAGATGACCGGCTTAGCGCACGCCATCGCTTCCACTACGGCTAAGGGAATGTCAAATTTGCCACGCATATTTTGCACCGGGAAAAGACTAACGTCGCACAGATTGTAGGCGGCTGACATATCAAAATCTTTTCCATAATCAATGCTGCCGTCCAAAAAAGAAACCTTGTCGAGCAGATTGTTTTTTTTGAGTTTTTCCACCACTGCTTTTTTCTTGGCAGCATCTTTTTCGTTTTTGATGCGCACGGCCAAAGACAATTTAGCGTTGGGAATTTTATTGCATATTTCGATAAAGCTATTAATGACATCGTCCATCGCACCGAGACGAGTGTATTCACCGGTGAAATTAATGATGAAATCTTTATCAGTCAAACTGCATT
>Ga0114951_10005076_pt1 | contig 12360 bp, 14 predicted proteins | sample AM7aDNAmetaG_FD_88677 | JGI IMG/M metagenome (GOLD analysis project Ga0114951, IMG submission 88677) | Freshwater microbial communities from Finland to study Microbial Dark Matter (Phase II) - AM7a DNA metaG | ecosystem: Environmental > Aquatic > Freshwater > Lake | place: Finland: Lake Alinen... | reverse complement strand
GCGTACGCGGCCGCCAATTATGTTAAACTTGTCTGTGCTTTCAGGACCGGAAAATGGATTCATCCCGAAAGCGTAAAAGTATGGAACAAGCTGTCAGAAAAAAACAACTGATAATGCTGGCGGCGGGCGGGCTTGTAACGTTCTCCCTGACGGCCGCTCATTACCTTTCCCCGATATCCCGGAAACTGTCCTCCAACTCAGATGTGGAGCTGGTAATGTTGAACAAAGAACACCCCATGCTTTTTACATACAGTTCTTTTTCACAAACTGTTGATGCTGTGCGGCTGCCGGGCAAATCCACGCGCGGCGGCTCGGCGTATCAGCGCGCCAGCGATGTTTTAAATAATTTCTCCGGCGGCGGGACTTCGGAGCCGGCCTATATAGAAGCCCAGGCTCCGGACATGGCCGCTTTTGAAGACATGATCAACAACTGGCGCGCGCGTCCGGCGTCTCTAAATCAGCTGGTCCGCTATCTGCGGGAACTAAAACAAAATGACGCCACAAATCTTTCCATGCACGACATGGTGTTGCTCACGCTGGAGCTTGCGCGCATGAATTCTTCCAACTTTATTAAAGAGGAATTTAATAAGACCCGGTTCTCCGACGCCGCGCTGGCCGCGGAAACTGCGGCGGAAACTACTGAAGTCCCCGCGGTTTTGAGGCTTGAAGTTTTGAACGCCTCCGGCAGGAAAGATCTGGCCGGCGCGGTCACGAAGTTCCTGCGCGACAAAGGTTTTGACGTGATCAACTTCGGCACTTACGGGAGCGTAGAGCCGCAGACAAGGATCGTAAACTGTTCCGACAATATAAAAGCGGCTCACGCTGTCAGGGAGTCTCTTGACCTCGGAGGGCTGGAGATATACTCAAAGTTTGACAAACGCGCCATCGCTCAGGTAAAGGTAATACTCGGCGCGGATTTTAACTATTCAAAGATAGAAAAAACAAACAGGGGGATAAGATGATTGATCTGATAACGATACTTAAGAGCGCCGTCGCGCTAGGAGCCAGCGACATTCATATCTGCGTGGGGAAGCCGCCCATGATGAGGCTGAACGGGGCGATAGTCCCGGTGGGGGCCACGCTGCCGGTGCTTACCGCGGATGATACTAAATCGCTGATTTATTCCACTCTTTACGACGAACAGCGCGCCAAATTTGAAGCGAACTGGGAGCTTGACTGCTCCTTCGCCATTACCGGGCTTTCCCGCTTTCGTCTCAATGTGCTGGTTGCGCGCAACGGCGTGGAAGCGGTTATGCGTGTTATCCCTTCAATTATTCCCACTCCGGAGCAGCTGGGACTTAATGCCACCATCGTGGGGCTCTCAACCCTGCATAAAGGCCTGGTGCTTGTGACCGGTCCGACCGGATCCGGTAAATCCACCACGCTGGCCGCTATTCTGGACCTTATAAACCAGAAAAAGCAGGGGCACATGCTTACCATCGAGGATCCAATAGAATTCACCTACGAGGCCAAAAGTTGCGTGGTGCGCCAGCGCGAGATCGGCCAGCATACCAAATCTTTCGGCAACGCGCTGAGGGCCGCCCTGCGCGAAGATCCCAACGTTATCCTGGTAGGCGAAATGCGCGACCTTGAAACCATCCAACTGACCATAACGGCGGCCGAGACCGGGCACTTGACTTTTGCCACCCTGCATACACAGGACGCGCCTTCCACCGTTGACCGCGTCATAGATGTGTTTCCTCCGCACCAGCAGACCCAGGTGCGCGTCCAGCTGGCCAGCGCGCTTCAGGCCGTGGTTTCCCAGATCCTGCTGCCCCGGAAAGACGGCAAGGGACGCGTGGCGGCGCGCGAGATAATGATCATGACCCCCGCCATATCCAACCTTATACGCGAAGGCAAGACCCATATGATCTACAGCGCCATAGAGACCGGGGCCCGGAGCGGCATGATCTCTATGGATAAGGCGCTGATCAACCTGGTAAAAGAGAACCAGGTGGCGTTTGACGTAGCGCTCGCCAAGGCGCACGATCAGGACACGTTCAGGAAACTCTGCGCGGAGTAAACCGGCGATCGTTTCGCAATAGGGAGAAATATGGATAATGAAATAGCAGCTCTCAGGACCGTGCCGCTCTTTAAGAATTTTTCCGACCGCATGCTTGGGGAATTCGGCGGCGTTTTTAAACGGTCTTCCTTCAAGGCCGGCGATATAATATTTAAGGAAAAAAGCGTCGGGGATACTCTTTTTATCCTTGTAGCCGGGCAGGTTATAATTGAAAAAGGTTTAGACGAGACCGGGCATGACTTCAAACCTCTGGCCATCCTGTCAAGCGGAGAATTTTTCGGCGAGATGGCGCTGCTGGAGGGGTCTATCCGCTTTGCTCAGGCCCGCGCGGAAAAAGACTCCTCGGTTTACGAAGTAAAACGTGCCGAATTTTTTAAATTCGTCACGGAACACCCGGAAAACGGAAGCGCCATCTTCACAGAAATAGTAAAAGTTATATCCAAAAGGCTGCAGCACACTTCAAGTGAACTGACCATGCTGTTCGACATGAGCAGCCTGATAATGCAGGAGCATAAATCTCCCGCTGAGTTCATAAAAAAAACGGTGGAAGAGATTCGTATTTATTTTGACGGGGTTTGGAACTTCAACGGGTATGCGTATAACCAATTCAACGAAGAGTTTGAACCCGTGGTGTCTCTGGAGCGGTTCACGAGGGATCCCTTGGCCAAAGAAGCTAAAGGGGACCTTCGGAGCGGGTGGCTGAACGACGCCTCTTACCTTATGGTTTTTTACGCGTATGGTAAAAAGGCGGGTTATATCACATTCTCAAGATCAGGGGTCATTTCCGACTATGAAAAGAACAATCTGACCACGATATTTAATACAATATCATCCATAATGGGCTCCGCCATAGAAAATATCGAACACAGGATGGAAGCTGCGCTCCTGCTGAAACTCAAAACGCAGAAATATAATATATGAAAACCAATAAAAACGAATTCAAGAACATCGCTATCACCGTCGCCAGGCTGGCGGACGCGAAGAAAGCTGAGGGCGTGGCTATATACGACATGGCCGGCCGCTCGGAACTCGCCGATTATGTTGTGGTGGTAACGGTTGACAACCCGACGCAGTTGGACGCCGTGGATGACGAAATATCCATAAATCTGAAAAAAGAAGGCTTCTACGCTATTTATCGGGACGGAATGAAGTCCAAGAACTGGAAGGTTTTGGATTACGGCGGCATCATCGTGCACATCTTTGAAAAGCAGGCCAGGGAATTTTATTCCTTCGATAAGGTATACGCCGGGTACAGCGCGATTAAATGGGAAGAAAAAACCGCGGCGCAGACGCAACAGCGCGGCAGCAAGACAGCGCGGCAGCAAGACAGTGCGGCGGTGACAGTGGCGCGGAAACCAGTTCAGAAAAAAGCCACGGCCGCTTCCGCAAAATCTAAAAAAACCGCGGCTAAAAAAGCTCCGGCAAAAAAGGCGGCTGCCAAAAAAGCCGCGAAGAAGGCCCCGGCCCGGAAAGCCGCCCCCAAAAAAACCGCCAAGAAAAAAGTTTCTAAAAAGAAAAGATAATGAAACTCTCCGAGCTTGAAGAGGAAATGAAAGCGGCGGCCAAGGCCGCTTTCGGCCTTGATGACGGGCAATTGAAGAATTTCGCCGTTTCGGTTCCTCCCCCGCACATAAAAGGGGACCTTTCCCTGGCCTGGCCCATTGCCGCCGCGAAGGCCCTTAAAAAACCGCCGTTAAAAATAGCCGAGGAACTTAAAGCGGCGCTTGCCGGCAAGTACGACGCCGCGGTGCTCCCCCCCGGGTTTGTTAACATCAGCCTGAAGGATAAATCCCTGCTCGACGATACGGGCCGGATACTATCCGAGGATTCCTATTTCGCTAATCCCATCCACGCAAAAGAAAAGGTAAATATTGAATTTGTTTCAGCCAATCCCACCGGACCGATGCATCTGGCTTCCGGGCGCGGCGCCACGCTGGGCGATTCGCTCTCCCGTATCATGAGGTTTTTGGGTTATCAGGTGAAAGAAGAATTTTATGTAAACAACGTCGGCAGGCAGGTTTCGCTGCTGGGGCAGTCTCTTAAAGCCAGGTACCAGGGGAAGAATCCTCCGGAAGACGGCTACCAGGGCGAGTATCTTAAAGATATGGCCGCCGCGCTGCCTTCGGACGCCGCCGGCTGGAACGATAAGCAGTTTTCTGAATTTGCCGTGAAGGAGATGCTTATCCTTCACAAGGCGGACATGAAGGCTTTCGGTGTGGAGTTTGACAGATGGTTTCTGGAATCCGAGCTGCACGAGGCCAAAGGCCCTGAAAAAGCTCTTGAAGAACTTAAAAAGCGCGGCATGACCTACGAAAAAGAGGGCGCGCTCTGGCTCGGCACCGCCTCTGTTATGGAGTCTGACGACAAAGACCGCGTGCTGGTCAAGTCTGACGGTCATAACACATATTTCCTGAACGATATAGCCTATCATCTGAACAAGATAGAAAGGGGCTTTACTAAAATAGTTGATATCTGGGGTGCGGATCATCACGGCCATGTGCCCAGGATGGAGGCCGCTGTTTCGGCCCTCGGGCATGACAGAGAATTATTTAAGATAATTATTCATCAGCAGGTGCTTTTAAAGCGCGGTACGGAACTTGTGAAAATGTCAAAACGCGCCGGGGATTTCATTTCTTTGAAGGAGCTTGTGGAAGAGGTGGGTGCTGACGCCTGTCGTTTCTTCTTCGCGATGCACAGCCCCAATTCCCACATGACCTTTGACATAGACCTGGCCAAGAAACAGTCTAATGATAACCCGGTGTTCTATGTGCAATATGTGCATGCCCGGATCTGCTCTATCTTTAATAACGCCGCCTACAAGGACGTCGATCCGGCGCGGGCGTATGACCCGGCCAAGATAACGCCCAACCCCGAAGAGCGGGCTCTTATGATAAAGTTGTTGTGGCTGGAAAAAATTCTTGAGACCTGCGTGCGCGATTCCTCGCCGCACCAGCTGACAGTCTATTTAAGCGAGTTGTCGGCCATGTTCCACTCATTTTATGACCAGCATAAAGTCCTTGACGCGGCCGATCCGGAAACTACGGCCTTCCGGCTGTTTTTGCTGAAAGCCGTGCAGCGTGTCATAGGCCGGGGGCTTGGTCTGCTTGGCGTCTCCGCTCCTGAAAGAATGTAAAACGAAGGCGAGTAAGAAAATAAAAAGCCGCTGCAGACGCGGCTTTTTTTATTGTGGCGGCCGTTATGCGGGCGGAAAGGCATAATCTCGACTTTTAGTTACTTTTCGCCGGCCAGCAGAAAGAGATAATCGGAAAGGCGGTTCAGGTAAACTGCTGCGGGGGCGGAGTTTATTTCCCAGAACGAGATCTCGCAGAGGCGCGCCTTTGTCCGGGCCAGATGGATAAGGGTTTCGGTTTCGGTCCGGCCCGGCAGTATGAATTTAAAGGGCGGTTTTGCGGCGGGAGAAAGTTTCCTTATCCGGGTTTCTAGATAAGCGGTTTCTGTTTTAAGTTTAGCTGCGAAATTAATACCGGCCGCGTGCGAGCCGACCGTTAAAAGGGTTTGCTGCATTCTGTGAAATTCCGCCGCGCCCTGTTTGCCGGCCAGCTTAAGCTTCACGAGCCCGAGTAACGCGCCCAGCTCATCTGTAAGGCCAAGGGCCTTTATTCTCAGGTCGGTTTTTTTTACCCGCTTTCCCGCGGTCAGGTCGGTAATCCCGGTATCGCCGCGTCCCATCGCAAGTTTAAATTTTTTTGTCATATCAAGGTTTCTGTCCGTCCAGCGGATGGATTTTGAAGTTTCTAATTTTTTCAGTCACGAACAACAGTGTCTCCGCCGGCAGATCTCCGGCGGAGGCGGTCAAACGCTCACTGACGCCCTTCGGGTAAAACAAACCGTCCCTCACCAGTATCGGGGATGATTTATGCGCTCCACATGAACCTTCGCCGTCGTCTATTCCCGAGTGAGAGTACCCCTGAACCTTTGTCCATGTCAGCGCGCGAGGATTGACTTCCAGATCATAGCACAGTTGGAAACCCCAAATAGAGTTGTCCGTATCCAGCCAGACTATAAGGTCAAAAAAAGAGTCGGAAAACCATCGGCGCGGCGGATCGCCTTTGATCTGGCGGACATTTTTAGCTTCCATGAGCATGCGGATATTTTACAAATATTTACCGGTTCACGGGCGCCCATCCTGTTTGACGCGGCGTCCCGCGGGATGGAGCGGCGCGTGAGCAATACTTGCTATAATTTATTTATAAAGGAGATTGTATGAAAGAAAAAATTGCCGAGGTTATTGAAAAAATAAAACCCATGCTTGAGGCGGACGGCGGATCTATTGAGCTGCTTGGAGTTGATGAGAAGAGCGGCATAGTGAAAGTGCGTCTTACCGGAGCCTGCGGCTGCTGCCCTCATGCCACTATGACACTTAAGAACGTCGTGGAGCGCATGATAAAGGAAGAAGTACCCCAGGTCAAAGAAATTGTTGTCGGCTGATAGAGAACAACAGGTAACACTACGGCTTTAATAAATCTCCACTCCCATTCCAGGTGTTCGGACGGCACCCTTGCGCCCCGTGAACTGGCGGACGCTGTTTCAAAGGCCAAGATCGGATATTTCTCGCTCACCGACCATGACATCTCTCTGGGCTGGGCGGAGATCGAGCCCCGCTTAAAAGAGCTCGGCATCCATTATCTTTACGGCATAGAGCTCAGCACCACGCTTCACGATAATCTTCATATCCTTGGCTACGGCCTGAACCTGAAAGACCCCGTATTTCTGGCCAAGATTGAGGATTTTCGCGCCCGCCGTATTGAGCGGCTTAAAATAATTATAGCCCTGCTCAATGAGCAGGGCGTGGATGTTTCCTTTGACGAACTTAACACCTCCTCCGGACATTCCTACGGCCGGCCGCACATCGCCGATCTGATGAAAAGCAAAGGGTTCGTTAAGACCCGGCAGAAAGCTTTTGAAAAATATATCGCCTATGGGAAACCAGCCTATTCCCCGCCGCGCGGTCCTGATATTGAAGAAGCCATAAAAACCATAAAAAATGCCGGCGGGATAGCGGTGCTGGCTCACCCCGGAGTTGTTTATAATATTCTTGAGTTGGGCAAGTGGAAGGACATGGGTTTGGACGGGATAGAGGCTTTTTATCCGGCCCACACCAATGTTCTTACACGGGAGTTCCTCGCTCTGGCTAAAACTCACGGGCTTCTGGTCACTGCCGGCACCGATTACCACGGGCCCGGTTCGGGGCGGGGCGAACTGTATGGTTTTGAATTCCATGATGAATTCTTCGGGCCGCTAAAAGGAATGTTCTTATGAAAATAATATCGCATCGCGGCGCGTCAGGCTACGCGCCGGAAAACACAATCTCCGCGTTTGAGCTTGCCCTGAAGATGGGCTCAAAGGCATTTGAATTCGACGTGCACATGACCAAAGATAAAAAACTGGTAGTGCACCACGACTACGACCTTGCACTCACCGCGGGCAACCACGCGAAGATCGCGGACCTTGATTACGCCGCTCTGAAAAAGATAAATGTCGGTAATAAATTCGGCTTTCCCGTTGAGCGCGTCCCCCTTCTGGAGGAAGTCGTCAATCTTATTTCCCCGAAGGCCGAGTGGATAAACTTTGAACTCAAAAATGATCTGAATGTTTATCCGGGCCTTGAGGAGGCGGTGATTAGCTTCGTCCGCCAGCGCCCCGGCCTGTCGGAAAAAGCCCTGTTCTCCAGCTTTGATTACGGGACGCTAAAGCGTCTGCGGGCTTTGGATAAATTAATAAAATTGGGATATCTGGGGCATCGTCTCGCGACTTTGTTATTGCTGCCCGCCATAGTCAGAGCTAAAGCGGTGGGAGCGGTAAATTTTCACATATCGCTGCGCATTGCCGTCGCTCTCAATGTCTCCCTGCTCCGCAAGGCGGGATTTAGCGTATGCGTCTATACCGTCAATAAAAAAACCGACGCCCTGCGTATGCAGAAGATCGGCGTGGACGGCATTTTTTCAAATTACCCGGATATACTACAGAAATAATATGGAAGCGGTGTTAAACGAAGAAATTAAAAGGTTATCGGGCAAGGGCCTTCGTGAGAGCTGCCTGGCAAGGGGGCTTCCGGCCGTAGCCGCGCTGACCGAAAAGATAAACCGGCTTAAGAAGGAAAAGAACGCTATTGTTTGCGCCCATGTATATCAGACCCCGGATATCATCTGCGGTGTCGGAGATATTATCGGGGATTCTTATAAGTTGGCGGATGATTCCCGCAAGATGGCCGCGGATATTATAATTTTTTGCGGCGTCCGCTTTATGGGCGAGACCGCCAAGATCCTTAACCCTTCTAAACAAGTGTATATCCCTTCCCGGAACGCCGGCTGTTCCTTGAGCGAAAGCGTTAACGCCGAAGACGTGCGTAAATTAAAAGCCAGGTATCCCGGTCTGCCGGTGGTAACCTATATAAACACCTCGGCCGAAGTGAAAGCCGAATCGGATTGCGTAGTTACCAGCGCGAACGCTGAAAAGATCCTGCGCCGGCTCTATCGGAAGAATGAAAAGATAATTTTTATACCCGACCGGTTTATGGGAGCTAATCTGGCCAAGGTCCTGGGCAAAACTCCCGGCAAAGATATTATCTTATGGCAGGGCTCATGCGTGGTGCACGAGAAATTTAACGCCGCGGTTATAGGGCTTTACCGGAAGAACTACCCGGGGTTGGCGGTGCTGGCGCACGCCGAGTGTCCCTCGGATATCATTAACGCTGTGGATTTTATGGGCGGGACTGGAGATATGCTGCATTATATAGAGAACACGAACGCGACTGCCTATCTGCTGGTGACAGAATGCGGTTTCGGTGAGTTGGCGCGTATCCGGTTCCCGCAAAAGAATTTTATAGCGATGTGCCGGTTATGTCCCTATATGAAGTCCATCACGCTCGAAAGTATCCTGGACGTTCTGGAAAACCCGAGGCCTGAATTGGAAGTATCAGTTCCCCCCGAAATAGCCGCCCGCGCCAAAAAATCCATAGAAAAAATGTTCGAACTTGCTGAATAGTGAGATTCAAAGGTCCGGGGACAGCTGTCCCCGGAATTTCCATTCAAAGTAACCCTGCCGTTGTTGCGGTCGAAATAGAAATTCTCCGGAAACCTTTTAATAAATTATTCCTGCTCTCTTTTTGGTCGCCGGCGGTGCCCCATCCTTCTGATTGGTAGAGAATCTTGCCGTCCTGTAAAAAGTAAAAATGCGGGGAGATTGTAAAATCTAAGCCGGGGAAGTCACTTGCCTTGTAAGCCAAATACACTTCCTGAAAATTAAAGTGGCTTTTCCACAACGCTACGCTTTCAGCATTGACCCTGTTGGTTATTACCGTGCCATATTTTATAAAAACGGTCGCTAAATTCGGATCCGCCATGATCCCTTCCATTGCTGCCTCCCCCATCGCGCAACCCGGAAGCATAACCATAACAACCTTTGGCCCCTTATCCAGTGGCAGGACTTTGAGTTCTATCGTTTTCCCTTCATCCAGCACATTATAAACCCGCCAAAGAGTCGCGCCAGTCGGATTGTTAGAAATTATTGTTTCGGGCATGGAGAAAAGTTTGATATCCGGAAATTGGTTCTTTATTCCCCTCGCCTTATCAAACATCCGGGCTGCGAGGAAGGTTCTAAACATGTTTTTTATGTCATATTCGCTCGATATATGTCTGGCGAGTTTCTCCTGAAAAACTTTTTCCTGCATCGCGACATGGTTGTCATCCTCCGGGAAAGAGAATGTGATACTTGATAAAGCCTTATACAGCCGTGTCAGTTCAGTGTCTGAATATCGTTTAATCTTTGTCGTTGAAAATTCATTGTCGCTAATTCCTTTGGCCAAGGCGGATAGTGCGGGCAGACTATAACCTGGCTTTGAGGTCGCCTCATTGATCGTATCCGCGCGCTTAAGGGTTTTTGCATACGTCCCGGAGCACCCGGACAGAAAAAGAAATGCAGCCAATGCGATGAAGAAGTCAAAAAATTGTCGTGTTTTCATAAACATCCGCTCTGATCTCCAGCCGGGGGTATAAGTAATACCCCCGGTTTAAATATTATCAGTAGTTACTATAAATCGTAACAACTCATTAGGGAATTCCGGCGACAGCTTGCGCTCAAGTTTCTAATGCAACAGTTTTTGTAAAAACTTCGCGTGGGCATTGTCGGGCACGCTCTCTTATAAATAGCGCCCTTGTTTTTCCTGGTTCCAGGAAAGTGGCCATGGGGAATTTCAGGGGCGGTTGCAAGGTCCGTAAAATCGGGAGCTATCTGGTTACTCTGTTTTTGTTTTGATTCCTATTGCTGCCAGCCCGTTGCGGATCTTGTTTTTTGCATATTTCCCGCCACCGTCGTTGTCCCAGCCGCTGAATTCGTCCAGTATTTTCCCGTCTTTAATGAAGTAAAAAGTTGGAGATATCCTCAAGAGGGAGAAGCCGGGAAAGTCGCTTGATTTTCGCGCTATATATACCGCATCGAAATTGGAGTGTTTTTTTACGGTCTCAACGCCTGCGGGATCGAACGCCCTGGTCAGCATAAATCCTTTAGCACGAAAAACGGGCCCGAGTTCCGAATCTGCAAATATTCCGTCCGCGGCCATTTCAGCGAACTCACATCCGGGACGTATAACCATTGCGATCGCCTGACCGCTCTTCGGAAGCAGCTGCAGGTTAACTTTTTTTCCTTGTTCTGAAACCTTATATACCCACCACCCTTCAGACTTGACGGTATCCACCGGAACGATTTCAGGGACTTCCGGCAAAGACTTGTCGGGGAACTCCCGCCGTAACGCAACAGCCTTGCTGAATAGTCCTGACATAATGAAAGCATTATACATGCGCTCGGTATCATCCCCCATGTTGTTTCCCCTTCGGCCCTTTTCTTTGAATGCGCGCTCCATCCTTAACGTATAGTTTTCTTCATCAGGCAAATAAAGAGAGATCTTCATTAACGCGCGAAACATTGAGTCCACAGCTTTATCCGAATATTTTTTCATGCGCGTCGGAGACAGATCTTCCGCTGTAATTGAGGATGACAGGTTGTTAATGGCATCCATATCATGCTTTCTCCCGGCAGCGGAAACTTCTTCGGATACCTTCGCAAGTCTAATTTCCGGACCGGCACACCCGGCCAGATATAGCGTAGCCGATAGAGCCATAATAATGTTTATGTTTTTCATAATCCCTTCTCAAGTGGGGGCAGAACTGCTCTGCCCCCACCAACAATAGCATTACTTGCAAGTCGTAGTATTACATTTGTATCCATCCTCAAAGTCGCACCCTCGGAGAACAGCTTTGCCTTTTGCGCCAGTAGAGGCATTGCAGGAATAATCGGTAAGAATATGGCGTGATTCTGCTCCCGGTGCTGCCGGCATAATTATACTGAGTATCTCTTCGAATCTTTCAGGAGCAATTTCCTTTTCGAGTGCATCGGTTTTAACAGAAACCATGGCGCCATTTAAAAGCTTCATATTATCTAACAAATCCTCCTTGGTTTTTTCTGGAATACCCTGCAGAAGCTCCCCCATTTGTACCATCGGGCGGTCAATAGCAGGGTTATCGGAATTTATATCTTCCTCCTGGGACTCAAAGGCCAGTAGAATCTCATCTATTCTTGCGAGGGATAGTCCATTCCGCTCTAGAACCGTATAATCCCGGGCAGCCACTCTTCCATTTGTTAATTTTATGCTGGACATAAACTCCACCCGGTCTTTGGCGGAAAGATCTTTTAGCAGATCTTTTACTGCAATAATGCGGTCTTTGTACGGATTTGCAGTATCCTCCGCGGAGGATCGGCGCACAGCCTGAGGAGTGGGAACTTTTTGCGTTTCATTATTCTCGTTCACTTTAGCTATTACATACGGGTTCATATTTTTATTTTCAGAACCGTCAAATGATACGGCCACATTCTCCGCATTGGTGAAACCAACCCCTAAACATATTATACCGATTACGGCCATCATTGTTTTCTTCATTTTAGCCTCCCCTTTTTTTCTGTTGTTTCTGCTAACAAAAAAGGGAAAGCAAATTTTAATTTGCTTTCCCTGGATACACCGGATTACGGTCCGGTCGTGGATACTCCGGGGCCAATCCCCCGAATTACAAGGCTACTTCTTGCTGCGTTATAGCGTACCCTGTAAGACTGGGCGCGCCAAGGGCACTAAGGGAAGTGTTCGTATGGGTCGAAGGGCCTATCTGAAGATTGTTGTCATAGTGAAAAGGGGGTGCCGGAGGTTTTGTTTGCGGCTCCTTGGCGGAACTGAAGGTGTTTTATGCTGAGGAAAATATAAAGTTCATGATTTCCTCAGGATTCCTGAACAAGAGTCTGCTAGAATATTTTATCAGGTAAGCTGGAAATAT
>Ga0114951_10005075_pt1 | contig 12360 bp, 7 predicted proteins | sample AM7aDNAmetaG_FD_88677 | JGI IMG/M metagenome (GOLD analysis project Ga0114951, IMG submission 88677) | Freshwater microbial communities from Finland to study Microbial Dark Matter (Phase II) - AM7a DNA metaG | ecosystem: Environmental > Aquatic > Freshwater > Lake | place: Finland: Lake Alinen... | reverse complement strand
TCAGCAATTTCTTCTTCTGCAAGACCAGCAATGACTATAACCTCTGACTTTTCTTCAAATACAGCTGTTCTGACAGCGTCAACATATTTATTACCATTTACAGCAGACTTTTCATCTACATTACAGACATATAAAACCGGTTTTTCAGTAAGTAAAAACAAGTCCTGAACATAACGGGTCTTCGCTTCATCAAATCCCATAAGTCGGGCAGGAATGCCATTTTCAAAATTTGCAATATATTCATTTATAACTTCAAGTCCTTTTTTGGCATCCTTATCACCTGCTTTGATTAGTTTTTCAAATTTATTTTTTTTCTTTTCAACAGATTCCAGGTCTTTGAAAATCATCTCAAGGTCAACAGTTTCCTTATCTCTTACTGGGTTTACAGAGCCATCAATATGGGGTAGGTTCTCGTCATCGAAACATCTTAAGACGTGTATCAGTGCATCTGTTTGTCTGATATCAGCCAGAAAGCTATTGCCCACACCTTCTCCTTTACCGGAGCCTTTAGCCAGACCGGGTATATCAACAATCTCTATAGTTGCAGCAACTGTTTTAGCTGCTTTAACAAGTTTGGTAAGCACATCAAGTCTGTAATCAGGAACGCTGATCTGTCCTATATTCGATTTATTTGTACTGAAAACAAAATTAGATGATTCAGCTTTAGTACTTGAGATACAATTGAAAATTGTTGTTTTGCCCGTATTGGTTATACCTATAATGCCACATTTTAAAGCCATGATCTTTTATTTTTTTACAAAATTACAATAATACAGATGAGAAATTGCTTTTGGTTTGTAAAAATTATGTAGGTTTGGAAAAGCAATTATTTCTCATGATAGAACAAGAAAATCCACAGCTTCAATTAGCATATGACTTTGTAGTTTATACTAACAAGAATATATTTCTGACAGGAAAGGCAGGGACAGGGAAGACAACATTTTTACACAACCTGAAGAAAAACACTCCCAAACGTATGGTTGTTGTAGCTCCAACAGGTGTTGCTGCTATCAATGCAGGTGGTGTTACGATGCATTCATTTTTTCAACTTTCATTTGGTCCCCAATTGGCTCATTTAATAAGTAATTCAAATGCTTCTAAAGACAAGAGAAACGAGTTTGTAAAAAAGTTCAGTAGAGATAAAATCAGGCTTATTAAAAGCATGGATTTGCTGGTTATTGACGAAATAAGTATGGTAAGGGCTGATATGCTCGATGCTGTCGATGAAGTATTGCGACGTTTTAAAGACAAAAACAAACCCTTTGGTGGTGTTCAGTTGCTTATGATTGGAGATTTGCATCAATTATCACCAATTGTCAAGGATGATGAGTGGCAATAGCTCAGGGAACATTACAATACAATGTATTTTTTCGACAGTAAAGCCTTGCAACAAACAAATCCTATCAGCATAGAACTTAAGCATATTTACAGGCAATCGGATGAGCACTTTATCAACATTCTTGGTAAAATCAGAAATAATATAGCAGACAAAGCCACATTAGATGCCTTAAACAAGCGATATTTGCCCGATTTTAAACCTAAAGATGAAGAGGGGTATATCATTCTTACTACTCACAATGCTACAGCTCAGGATATTAATAAACAAAAGCTCAGTCAGCTTAAAACTATGGCTTCGTCTTTCAATGCTGATATTGATGGTGATTTTCCTTCCTATAACTTTCCCACAGAAGAAAATTTAGAGCTTAAAGTAGGAGCACAGGTTATGTTCGTGAAAAACGACAGCAAGCGTGAAAAACTTTTTTATAACGGAAAGATCGGCAAGATAAAATCTATTGAAGATGACATTATTTATGTAAAATCTGCCGATGATAATACATTAATTCCTGTAGAAAAAGAAACATGGCATAATGTGAAGTATTCACTGAATGATGAAACAAAAGAAATTAATGAAAATGTAATAGGCAGTTTTAAACAATACCCACTTAAATTGGCCTGGGCAATAACTATACATAAAAGCCAGGGGCTTACCTTTGACAAAGCTATTATAGATGCCGGAGCTGCCTTTGCCTTCGGGCAGGTATATGTAGCCCTGAGCAGATGCAGGAGTTTCGATGGCCTGGTATTACGCTCACCTATTACCCCACAATGTATCAAAAACGACAGGTTTGTAGCTGATTATACAGAAGATATAAACCGTAATATGCCCGGCAGTCAACAATTGCTTGAAGCTAAAATTAATTTCCAGCATGACTTGCTCGTTGAATTATTTACTTTTTCTGATATCCAAAGGCGTTTTTTTAGGCTTAAAAAGGTTTTTAATGAAAATGCCAATATACTCCATAATTCTGTGATTGGCGAAATGAAACAGATTGAAACAAATTTGATAACCGATATTTTTGAAGTAGCTGACAAGTTCAATAGGCAGCTTTCACAATTGCTGTTGCCTGATGTTATCCCTGAAAGTGATGCCAGTGTGAAAGGAAGAGTTCAGAAAGCTTCTACTTATTTTATTAAAAAACTTGATGATATTTTTTATATCCAGTTTAAGAATATACTTTCTGATACTGATAACAAGGTTATTAATAAAACGATTAATGAAGATATTGACAATTTACAGAAAGAAGCATTTATTAAACTCGCTTGTTTAAAAGATAGTGAGAAGGGGTTTAATGCCATTACATACATTAAAACAAAAGCCAATGCTGATATAGACTACAAACCGGCGAGTATTAAAAAACAGTTGAAAGAAGATGTATTTGATTATAAAAATATACCAAATCCAGAGTTATACAGTCTATTAAAGCATTGGCGACAAAGCCTTGCCAACGAAATGAACGTTCCTGTTTTTATGATTTTACCACAGAAGTCATTAGCAAAACTCCTGGTCGATTTACCGGCAACTAAAGCAGCATTGCTTAAAATAAAAGGTATTGGAAAAATCAAAGCAAACCAATTTGGAAATGAAATTTTAGAGATTATCAATGAGTATTGTCTTGAGAAAGGTATTGAGAGAGAACCTGCCGTAGCTGAAAAGCCAAAACTGGCCAAGTCACTTAAAGAAAGTACCCATTCTATTTCGTTCAAATTGTTTAAAGAAGGCAAGACTGTCAAAGAAATAGCTGCTCTGCAACATTTTGCTGAAAGTACTATTGAAGGACATTTAGCACGCTATGTAGGTACTGGAGAAATTGAGGTTTACAGGTTGGTTGATAAAGATAAAGTTAAAACAATATGCCGGTTTCTTGAAAACACACAGGTAACTTCTTTATCTGATGCTAAAATGGCTTTGGGTAAAAGTGTATCCTATTCTGAACTGAGATTCGTGCTTAATTATATGAAATTTAAAGATTCGTAACAAAAAATGGATGCAGTATAATATTAACATATAAGTCTATCTTCCTTATCATTTCTTTCCCAATGTAAAGGATGGAAAAGCAAGGAGGATTAAAACTAAAATAACTCTTTAATGTATTTTTCATAAATACCTAAATTTTCTTTATCAAAACAAGCTAATATAACATTCTCAATAGCATTATTATTTTTCAGAAAAGATGTAATTTCATTTAATGCAATTTTAGCTGCTAATTCTTTTGGATAATGATAAACTCCTGTACTGATAGAAGGAAAGGCAATTGTTTTGATGCCATTTTCAACAGCTAATCTGAGGCAGTTTTTATAGCAATTGGCTAAATCTCGGGCTTCGTTTTCTATGCCACCTCTCCAAACAGGTCCAACAGTATGGATAACATATCTGGCGGGCAGGTTGTACCCTTTTGTAATTTTAGCATCTCCTGTTTTACAACCTTTCAAAGTGCGGCATTCAGCTAAAAGCTCTTTACCTGCAGCTCTGTGAATTGCACCGTCAACGCCGCCTCCGCCTAAAAGTGAGTTGTTGGCAGCATTAACAATGGCATCAACAGGAAGTTTTGTAATATCAGCAAGAAGAATTTCAATTTTTTCATTCATAAAAACACTTTTTGTTCTATAATCATTTTAAAGACATTATTATTTATATAAAATCGGTAAGGTAGCTTGGCATCATCGCCGGCATAATCGATTCCAATTCGTTTATCAGTAACAATCAAGGAATCATCAAAAGTGAAAACATTGTGGGTAAGCCAGATAGTATTACCCATCAGAGAAATGCTATCATGACTTTTATTTATCCCCAGAAGTTTAGTTACTTTACCTGGTCCTTTACCAATATCGTTAGTTATTTTTGGTTTGTTAACTCTTTTAAGCATACAATCTATCCCAACCAATGGGATAATGCCCCTAATTAAAACAGCATCAGGAATGTCTTTTTTATTTGTTACAATATTGAAAAGGTAATGCATGCCATAACAGAAATAAACATAAGCAACACCACCTTCTTTATACATCGTCTCAGTACGTTGAGTGCGCCTGCCGCCAAAAGCATGCGATGCCTTATCAGTTACGCCTGCATAAGCTTCAGTTTCTGTTATTAATGCTGTGGAAATTACACCATCAATATTTGTATGAATGATTTTGCCAATAAGGTCTTTTGCAATTGTGACAACGTCATTTTTAAGATAATAAGCCAGAGGTAATTTATTATCCATAGATTATTGTTTCCATTTAAGCTTTGAACTTTCTGTATAGCATATTTTATTCTGGTCAATCAACCATCTGATGACACTTTTAATTTTATCTTCTGGAATAACTTTAAGAGTAGCCATAATCTCTTTTATATCCATTTCTTTAGCTCTCAGAAGAGGTTTTATAATATCTACAATTGTACTGAATTCCATTTCATTGGCTTCAACTTCATTACGTTTAAGGCATATATCGCATGCACCACAACGCTTAACTTCAACTTCTTCAAAATATTCAAGCAACAACTGACTGCGGCATTTATTTTTAGATGTAACAAATTTAATAATTGCATCTAGTTTTTCTTTTGCTATCTTTTTTCTTGTAGAGTAATTTTCATTTGAAATCTCAATATTCTTAATGTCAATGCGTTCAGATGAAAAAATAACCTGAGGTTTACTTTTTTGAGGTATGTAATTGACTACATCAATAGAACTTAATTTTTCTAATATCTTTACAATATCTTCACTTTTCAGATTTAATTTTCGGGCAATATCTTCCTCATTAATTCTTATAAAATCATCGAATATACTTCCGTAACTGCGTAAAATAACTTTGATAAAGGAGTCATAATAGGCATTAGCTATCTGAAATTTATAGAGTTGTTCTTTAGAGAGGGGTATATAAATCTTTGATGGTGCATAAATTGACTCTGTTAACATTATTAAACCTTCTTTTTCCAGGAATTTCAAACAATTGAAAACGATAATAGCATTCATCTTATATTGTTCAGAAAAATGGGCAATGCTAAAGTCGAAAGATAAATTTAAACCACTACCGACAGCCAGCTGGTAGTAATTACACAATGCTTCATAAACACGCTTAATCTCGTCTATAGGAGGGAAGGATTGTTCAAAATTATTTTTTAGTTGAATAATATCTGCCTCGGTGTAAAGAATCATAGCAAATGCTTTCTGCTCATCTCTGCCTGCTCTGCCAGCTTCCTGGAAATAAGATTCAATACAGTCGGGTATGTCGAGATGCAGAACAAACCTTACGTTCGGTTTATCTATCCCCATGCCAAAAGCGTTGGTTGAAACAATAATTCGTGTTGCACCACGCATCCATTCATCTTGTTTTTTATCCCTGATTCTCTGATCAATACCTGCATGGTAAAAGTCTGCTGAGATGTTGTTTTTGATTAATAATTCGGCAATTTCTTTGGTTTTATGCCTGCTTCTAACATAAATTATCCCGCTTCCTTTTACTTTATTGACAATTGATAAAATTCTGTTTAACTTATCTTCATCTTTTAAAATTGCATAAATCAGATTTTTACGTTCAAAACTTTTCTGAAAAACACATCCATTCTTAAAAAGCAGTTTCTCCTGAATGTCTTTAATCACAATGGGTGTTGCTGTTGCAGTAAGGGCTAGCACAGGAGCTTTTGGGATATATTGCCTTATTTCTGCTATATTCAGATAGGGTGGTCTGAAGTCGTATCCCCATTGAGAAATACAATGAGACTCATCAACAGCAAGTAAACATACTTTCATCTTTTTCAACCGCTCAATAAATAATTCCGTCTGAAGTCTTTCAGGGGAAATATATAAAAATTTAATGTCTCCATAAGCACAATTATCCAATGCCATATCTATTTCATAGCGCGTCATTCCTGAATATATTGCCAGTGCTTTTATGCCTTTATTTTTAAGGTTTGCTACCTGATCTTTCATAAGTGCAATGAGGGGAGAAATAACAATACATATACCTTCCATAGCCAATGCCGGTATCTGGAAACATATAGATTTGCCTCCACCTGTAGGCAGCAATGCCAATGTATCATGTCCATTAAATACTGACATTATGATGTCCTCCTGCAAAGGACGAAATGTGCTAAAACCCCAGTATTTAATTAAAATCTGATGTATAGACAGTGACATTATTGATAATCATTTCTACGAAATTAAGAAAAAATAAAACAAAAAATTTAGTAGTATTAGACTATTTGTTATATTTTTACAAAAAAAAATAACTATTCAATAATTTTTTTAAAATAATTATAATGAAAAATTACTTAGAAATTAAACCTAACGAAGGGTTAGGCGATTTTAAATTCGGTACTGATATAAATGAAATAATTGCTGTTTTAGGTGAGCCTGATGAAACAGAAATTCTTAATGATGAAGATTTTGAAACAAAAATTATAAGTTTTTGGGAAAAAGGTTTTACATTCTTCTTTGAAGGTGAAGACTATACTATTTTTACTTGTGTAGAAGCTGACAATGATGATATTACCCTTTATGGCAAGAAAATTATTGGGAAAGACGAGAAAAGCATCATTAAATTGATGACTGACAAAGGATATTCTGAAATGGAAACCGAAGAGGAAGAATGGGGAGAAAAACGTTTAACCTTTGAAGAATGTGCCATAGATTTTTATTTTGAAGATGGCAGACTCGTTTCTGTTAGTTGGGCTTCCTTAGATATTGAAGAAGGCGAAGAAGAATAAAAATCGTTTTACAATTATTTTATTGATTCCTTGTATTTTATGTTGGCTGAATATACAGTTGACAATTCCTTGTTTTTTAGCTGGTAAGTTAGAAATGAAAAAATAAACCAATGATTTTTCTAAAAAAAAAGGGTTAAAGAAATTTCCTTAACCCTTTCATGATTGTCAATCAGAATAAATTATTCTTTTATAATCTTTCTTGATACATTAATGTTATCACCAACAATTCTAACAAAATACACACCTTTGTCAAAACCAGATATATTTAAATCTGTCTGGGTCTTCATGATTGGTTGTTCTAATAACATTTGTCCTTGAATGTTATAAACTTTTATTGTCCCTTCATTTATCATTGTTGGAATTTCGATAGTAATATTTTCTTTTGCAGGATCGGGGTAAACATTTAAAAAGTTAACCTGACTGGAAATCTCATCAATACCAACTGTCTGAGAAATATTAATATCATCAAGGTACAGATTATTACCATAGCCACTGATAGCATGGAAATTTACGTACACTTTTTGCTGACCAAGATAAGTATTTAAATTGACTGTATCTGTTCTCCATTGTGAAGCCGTTGGTGTAAATGCACTTGTTGTTGCAGCTGCAGTTGCTAAAGCTGGGTCTAATTTATCATATACAGTATTCCATGTAGAACCACAATCAGTTGAAACTAAAACTTGAAGTTCATCTATATAAGTATCAAATTGTGCATGAGCAACACTGAATGACAAAGCAGCCCTTGTTGCTGATGTTAAATCAATTGGAGCAATAACAAGGTCATTAGTGGCGCCTTCAGGAATGCTATAATAATCAATCTCAGAAGAGTGTGAGCTGTTACCAAAACCACCGACACTTTTCTTAACCCATGTTGTACCATTTTCAGGATTTATAATTAACCAGTTGGCAGGGGGATAAGCAGTTCCTTCAAAACTTTCAGCTAATGGTATGGCAGCGCCGGTAGGAGTTAGAGAAAGTGCAAATGGAGCTGATTGTTTATCATTGTTTGGGTTAAAATCGGCACTTCCATTAGGTAGAGTTACATAAACAGTAAATGTATGTGAGCCACTTGTACTTGTATCAGCAGGTAAAGTAATCACTGCTGAACTACCTGATGTTAGAGAACCAGCCCAAGGAATTGTTTTAACAGTGCCATTATCAATTTTATAATTAATAGTTGCATTTGTAATAGTAGTTAAACCATAATTTTTAATGGTAGCTGTAGGAATGAACGATTCAGTACATTGCATAACAGGAACATTAGCTAATGTTGTGATACCTGCATCTATTTGCATCTGTTGGGGTACACTGTAAGCAGCTTGTTTTACATTCTTTGTTGCGTTATCCTGTATAAAAGAAACTACGGCTATCTGTTCTTTGTCGTAAATGTAGGTTGGTAATTTCTCGGCAAAATTTAATGTCAAAGAATCGTTTACAGCCCATGTATTATTCAAAGTAGTTCCAGTAGCACCAGGATACATTTTTCTCATAACATTATAAAAGTCTGTTTCACCATTGGTGCCCGGAGCGGATGCAAAATGAATTTGCTTTTCAACAAGGGCAACCTGGCAATTCATCGGGCCTGTAACAGTGATTGCCTGAGTGCATTTTATCTTACAGGTAATAAATATAGAGTCATACGCAGCATTGAAAGTATGGGTAAGATTCATTTCAAAGGGCGATGCTAATTGATATTCAGTATTTATAAGAGCCTGAGTGTAACTTGAAGGTTGTGCATTATAAACATTTCCATCTTCAACACCGTTGGGTACTCCGGTTACGCCATAATAGCTTACTCTGGTTGCAACCTGTGATGGATTCTGAAGATTCATTACATCAGTACCAGGCCAACTTACCTGATATTTTAAACTTACTAGTTTAGTGGTATTTGCATTCAGCAATACATTTAATGCCGGATTTGTTGCACCGCATGCACTGCATGAAGCTTGTGTAAATTCTTCAAAAAGGACTAACCTTTGAGATTGAGCATTGACACTTTTGATAATGAATATTAATGAAATTGCAAAAATCGAAATTAGTAATGTTTTTCTCATAATTTTTTTTTTAGGTTAAACAATTTTTTTTAAATTAATGTTGCCAGAAACGTAATGGCATTTTCTATCGTTTCTATACAAAAATAAGCAAAAAATGCAAAAACGAACAATAAATAAAAAAAAAATTAAAATGATGGGTAAAGTCTATTTGAAATATGTCGACTTATTAATTAGATAGTATTATCAGCTTGGGCTAAGCTAAAATAAATTTGCCAATATCAACGAGTTCTTATTTTACAAAAATTATCTAAACTTCAATGGTTGTCTTCTATAACAGCAGTCACAACATTGTCTTTATTAATGCAAAACATTTTTCTATTTCTTCCTCTATTCAGATATTCCAAAATTGTACCGCCTTGTCCCTGAGCATCATCTACAATACTATTCGGTGGGCCGTACAATGTATAAATCTCACTTTTTGTTTTACCAATACAAGCATGGAATTTTGCTTCATCTGCTACTGCCTGTTTGTGCGCTTTTGAAGAAAATATTACAGCTATAATTGCACTAACTGTAATAACTGCTGCCATTACCCCAATAACTGTGTTCTGTGTTTTTTGCTGCTGCTCCTGTTGCACAGATGTATTCTGAGCAGAGCATAGCTCTGTTGACAACATTAGAATAAAAAATATAGTATTTTTCATTTTATTTGTATTTATAAACGTTCTATTTATTTTCGGGGATGAAACTGCAAAATAGAACTGCGCAAATACTCTCTGTCGAAACTGTTTTAATTCTTTATTATTTTAAATGTCAGTTTAACATTGTCTCCAACGCTTAACATGTAAACATTTCCAGATAAATTACCAAGATCTATTATTGAGTTTTCTGCATTTAGTTTTCCAGTTATTAACGTTCTGCCAAATTGGTTAGTAATAGTAAATGTAGAGCCAATCAGACTTGCACACACATGGACATTGATCGTGCCATTGGTCGGGTTGGGGTAAATTCTGATTTGTTGTTGTGCAACCGCTGCTTCGTTGTTGCCTACAACATTAACAGTTAAAATTGCAATATTGGATGTATCGCTACACCATTCTAAAGTAACTATGCAACGGAACTGCTGATTATCGTATAATGACAAAGCGTTTTTGACAATCAGGGTGTCATTTGTTACTCCGAAGTATTGTCCGTTATTGCTAATGTTTTGAAATCCTGTACCAATATTTGTTTGCCATTGATATGTAGCATTTGTGTCAGATACAGTGATAAAAAAGACTGCACTATCACCAACAGTGACATTTTGATCTAATGGTTGAGTAGTAAATACAATATCGCAAGTTGCAGTTTGTATTTGATCGTTAACAGTGTGAAATGTCTGATTGGTTGTTATTGGTTGATTGTAATCGAAATAAATATCTGCATCATTGGTTATTATTGTTCCATTTGGCAAATTCGGGATTTGATCTACATGGAAAGTTACAAATCCACGACTTTCGGGTTCGTTAGTGTTACTATCAGGCAACAAAATATTATTAAAAGTCCATTCTAAAACCCTTTGACCCAACATTCTGAAAGAAGCCGGATGGCTTGTTACACCTGGAGTGACACTTAAAATGTTCAGATTTAAATCCAATGTATCACGTACAACAATTGTAAGTGCTGTGTCTGTTCCTGTATTCTGGAAGCGAATCACATACTGTAACTGCAGATTTGGTTTAATATAATTCATTGAAGTTAAACCAAGCGGATATCCTGTTTTATCATTAGGGTCAATACTGCCTGTTACCACACCACAATAAATATCAACAATAGGATCTGCATCATCAAGAGGTAAAACATTTACTAAATTAGGTGTCCAGTTGTTTTGGTTTCCACATAATTCAACTGTTGCATTCGGATGCGAATTTCCAGGGTGTAGCGGGTGTTGGTCAGCTTCTAAACGCCAGGTTTGTCCGGTACCTGGAAAAATATATGTTACTGTCTGACCGCCCGGAATCATTATTGAATCAAGTTGTAATAATAAACCATTTAAATAAATTCTTACAGGAGAATAGCAATCCATATCACCACCACCCGGATTTCCTGTATTTGTAACAGTAAAATAAATGCTATCATTCTGGCACCATCCATTCACGTTTAAACTTGAATGGTCCCAAGGTAGGGTGCATGGGCTTACTTCTCCTGTTGGCTGGCTGGGTATAGAGTCAAGAAAACACGATTGAACAGGGTACAGTTTGGCTTCAATACATAATGTTTGATTTAAGACAGCTCCACAACTCACTTGTGAGTTTATCACTATTGAAACAGTCTGACCTGGTAATAAGTCACCTAATTGGAATCTGAACATGTTGTTGCCCAAAGATGTATAAGGCAGGTTAGCTGATTGCAAGACAAGTAAATTATCCAGCTTTACATTTGCATATGCTGAATCAAGCGGGCCTGTTGCTGTTATTGCATTAGTAACATTAATGTAAATCATTTGGTTACTCATGCATCGTCGCAGAATTGGTGCATATACTGAAATATCCGGATCAGCACAAGGATAATTTGATATCACGCCAAAGTCCGGTCCTGCAGTCAAGGCATTCGGATCAGTAATAATAAATGTTTGGGTGACTGGACACGTACACGTCCATTGTGTTAAAGTAGTATCAATTGTAATTGTGTATGTTCCTGCCGGAATGGAATCCACTTTCCAAATACCCGCAATATTGGACTGGGCTACATAATTTCCGGGCTGAATAATAAAAGTGACTCCCTGCATAGGGTTTTCAAAAGCATCAATTGCACAATTGGCATTCATATCATTATATACTTTACCATAGGCACCTTTTACCAATGGAGAACAAGGTGTAAGGAAGTTAAAATCCCATCCACTGTTGTTTGCAACATCATTACTGCCCTTACCGGCATAAAATAAAGCTGTACCAGAAGTACCAATATCCCTTATGTATATGTACTGAGTACACATAACACCACCGTTCTTTTGGAAAATAGCCTGTGTACCTGCTGAACTGGAATGCATTTCAATAGGGAAACCCGGGTTTCCCCATGCCTCCAACGTATTTAAAAAGGTTTGTGTTTTTCCTGCGCTAAAGGTGTAGGTGTAAGATGGTGAAAGTACAAGTGTTCCAAAGGTATTGTTCCCACTGATGCTTGCATTATTGCCAAGGTGACAATATCCCAGCGAGTTGTTAGTTCCAATACTGGCTATACCCGACACCCAGAGGCTGTCAATGGTACAGTTGTTACTCAAATTAGCCGTACCACCTATTGTTCCATGAAGGATTCTCAACTGTGCTATATTATTTTCTGAAAAGTTTCCATTAACATTTA
>Ga0114951_10005072_pt1 | contig 12364 bp, 10 predicted proteins | sample AM7aDNAmetaG_FD_88677 | JGI IMG/M metagenome (GOLD analysis project Ga0114951, IMG submission 88677) | Freshwater microbial communities from Finland to study Microbial Dark Matter (Phase II) - AM7a DNA metaG | ecosystem: Environmental > Aquatic > Freshwater > Lake | place: Finland: Lake Alinen... | reverse complement strand
TTAGGCCCGGCCCGAGTTCTTTCGCAGCCAAGTGGCGTGACTGGCCTCGTTCAATTCACGCGCCGCCAGTGCCAGTGTCCTCAAGGTGGCCTCTGCTTCGGGAGCGGTGAAGCGCTTTCCGTTCAACTCCAGGAAAAGGACCGCCGCCGCAAAGCCAATGCGCTTATTGCCATCCAGAAAGGGATGGTTGCGGATCAAACCAAAGGCATACGCTGCCGCCAGGTCGAACAGGTTCGGTCGGCCATAGGCAAGGAGCTGTTGCGGTCGGGCCAGGGCGGAATCCAACAACCCGGCGTCTCTTATCCCGCTTAAGCCCCCGAACTCGGCCAGCAGGCGTTCCTGCAAGGCCAGCACGGTTTCGCGCAACAGCCACTGCGGCTCGTTCATCTACTTGGCGAGTTCGCGCAGGGTGTTGCGGTAGCGGCGAATGACGACTTCCGCCGCCTTCATCTGTTTGGCAAACTGCTCGCGGCCCGCAGTGGCAGGCGTCACCCGCAGACCGCCCTCTGGCGCGTCGGTCAGAGTTACCGTGTCACCTTCCTCCGCGTTCAACCGAGCCAGGGCCTCCTTCGGCAGCACCACGCCCACGGAGTTGCCGATTTTCCGTAATTTCAGTTCCAGAACCATGCGGCCAATGTAACCACAGGTGTTATAACATGCAAGGTCGCCTTCGCGCTCCGAGAGGCCGGGGCAGGGCCAATTCATGAAGGACAAAAGGCAGGGGCGATCTAAAGTCAGTTAGAATCTGCCTAAAACCGAAAACCGAAGCCCGAAACCCGAAAACCGAAAAGGTCCAGCCGCCCGCACGCCCTTCGGATTTCTGATTTCGGTTTTCGGGCTTCGGATTTGAGAGCTGCTCGCTGGAAACGGGAGAACCTTAGATCAGCCCTGATCCCCGCCCCTTTCATGAATTGGCCCTGAGGCCGGGGGGCCTCCTTGTTTTTGCGGTTGTTACTTAGCGCCCAAAGTGGCATAGATTCCAACCAGGAAATTGAAGAAATGTCCGCGAGTGCGATAATTAGGCCCCTCTGGTTGACGGCGCTGTGCCTGGCAATGCTGGGCTCGGGTTGTTCCGTCAAGCGCCTGGCGATCAACCGAGTCGGCGATGCCCTGGCCGGCAGCGGGACGACCTTTGCCTCCGATGATGACCCGGAGCTGGTCAAGGCGGCTGTGCCGTTCAGCCTCAAGCTGATGGAGAGCTTGCTGGCGGAGAGCCCGCGCCACGAGGGGCTGTTGCTCGCCACCTCGCGCGGCTTCACGCAGTATGCCTACGGGTTCGTCCAGGAAGATGCGGATGAGACGGAGGACAAAGACCTCACGGCGGCCGAGGAAATGCGAGGGCGCGCCCGGCGGCTTTACTTGCGCGCGCGGAACTACGGCTTGCGCGGGCTGGACGTCCGACACAAGGGCTTCGAAAAGGCGCTCCGGGCCAACGCGAAAACGGCGGTAACTGTGACCACGGTGAAAGATGTCCCCTTGCTATACTGGACCGCGATTTCCTGGGCCGCGGCCATTTCGCTGTCGAAGGATAATCCTGGCCTAATCGCCGAGATGCCGTGCGTCGAAGCGATGATGGATCGTGCGCTGGCTTTGAACGAAGCCTTCGACTATGGCGCCATCCATGGTTACTTCATCAACTATGAAATGGGCCGCTCGGGGGGAACCGGTGATCCGGTCGTGCGAGCGCGGCAACACTTCGATCGGGCGCTGGCCCTCAGCGGCAGCCAGCAGGCGGGGCCAATGGTTACTTTCGCCGAGGCGGTGTGTGTTCAGAAGCAGGATCTGAAGGAGTTCGAGTCCCTGCTCAAGCAGGCGCTGGCCATTAACCCCGATGCCAAGCCCGAATGGCGCCTGGCCAACCTCGTCATGCAGCGCCGCGCCAAGTGGCTGCTCTCGCGCACCGACCAGCTTTTTCTCCGCACAACCCCGGCAGAGAGCAAGAAGGCCCCGTAGGCTGCCAAGCGTCATGAGAGTCAACTTTATGCATCACAGAATCTCCTTCATCGCTCTATTCCTTTGCACCTGCTTCGCCGCGCCGGGCCTCCACGCCGCCGAGAAGACCATCCGGCTCAAGCTGGGCACCCTCGCGCCCGCCGGCACCTCTTACCACAAGTGCCTCCAGGCGATGGGCGAGAAGTGGCGCAAAGCCTCGGACGGCGCCGTGCAGTTGGTCATCTTCCCCGGCGGCACGCAGGGCAGCGAAGCGGACATGGTCGGCCTGATGCAGACCGGCAACCTCGATGCCGGTTTGCTCACCACCGGGGGTCTCGCGGAAATCGATCCCGCCGCTCTGGCCATGCAAGTGATGCCGATGTTCTTCCGCAACCTGGACGAGCTGGACTACGTGGCGAAGAAGATGCGTCCACAACTCGATGCGCGCCTGCTGGCCAAGGGATACGTCGTCCTGTTCTGGAGTGACTCCGGCTGGGTGCGGTTCTTCTCCAAGACGCCGATATTGCATCCGGATGACTTGCGGAAGCTGAAGGTTTACTCCGGGTCGGACAGCGCCGCCGCGTATGACTTGTGGAAAGCCACCGGGTTCAGCCCGGTATCCCTGGACGCCACAGGCGTGCCGCAGGGCCTGTTGTCAGGCACCATCAGCGCGGTTCCGACGGTGCCCATCTACGCGCTGGCCGCGCAGTTGGATAGCCAGGTCAAGTACATGCTCGAGTTGAACTGGGGGCCCCTGGTCGGCGCAGCGGTCGTGCATAAGAAGACGTGGGATCGCATTCCAGCCGCCGCCCGCGAGGCGATGCTCAAGATCGCTGAAGAAACAGGCCAGCAGGTCAAAACGGCCGGTCGGGCGGAGAGTGATGCCGCCCTGGCGGCCCTGGTCAAGCGCGGCCTCGTGGTCCAGAAGGTGACCCCCGAGGTGGCCGAGGAATGGCGCGTGATGATCGACAAGGTGCAGGATCAAATCCGGGGCCAAATCATGCCCGCAGACTTGTTTGATGAATCGCAACGGATCGTGAAGGAGTATCGGGCTGCGGGCAGCAAAGGAGCTGATCAGAAATGAAGGGGGCGTCCTTTCCCGCAGTGTCCAGCCGCCAAACCCGAAGGTCGAAGGCCGAAGCCCGAAAGAAACCCGAAACCCGAAGGTCGAACCCCGCAGCCTGCTCGCGTCCGGCCGCGCAGGTCGGCCATAAGCGCTTCGGGCTGTGGGTCTCCGCTGCTGAAACCACGGCGGCTGCAGCCCAAGCGGCGGCCGGTTCGGGGCTTCGGCCTTCGGCCTTCTTTCGGCCTTCGGCCCTCGGGTTTCGGATTTCCCGCGCTACCAGCCTTACCGCCGCCACCGCACGAGGAGAGCGGCGGCCGTGAGCAGCGGCACCGTTCTCCCTCACGACCTGGTCGGCTCGCCTGAGTTAGCGACGCGCTCGCGCGGGCTGCGCCTGTTCTGCCAGTGCGAAAACCTCCTGCTGGTGGTGCCGTTGGTGGCCATGCTGCTGTTGCCTGTCGTGGAAATCGTCTTGCGAATGGTGTTCAAGACCGGCATCTCGGGTTCCAGCGCCATTGTGCAGCACTTGACGTTGATCGTGGGGATGCTGGGTGGGGCTATCGCGGCCCGGGACGGACGGTTGCTCGCGCTCTCACCGGTCCAGACCCTCCTTAAGGGGCGGGCCAGGACGGCGGCACAGATTTTCAGCAGCGGTTTCGCGGCGGCAATCACCTTCTTCCTCTTCCTGGCCAGCCTGCAATATGTGCTGGAGATGAGGCCGCTGGGGAAGATCCTCGTTTACGGAATCCCGACCTGGATCATCCAGCTTATCCTGCCCCTTGGTTTTGGTCTGGTGATGTTGCGCCTGGTCTGGCACGCCTCAGAGAAATACGGTGGACGTGCGCTGGCGCTAACGCTAGCCGCTGCGGCGGTCGGCATGGCGGTATGGGCGCCCGGGTCTCCGGAGCGACTGATGATTCCGGCGCTGGTTGTTTTGGGACTGGCGACGCTCCTGGGTGCGCCGGTGTTTACGGCCCTGGGCGGTGCGGCGCTGATCCTTTTTTGGGGCCACGACCTGCCGGTCCAGGCGGTGCCGCTCAAACACTACAGCCTCACCACCAATAACATGCTCCCCAGCATTCCCATCTTCACGCTGGCCGGCTATTTCCTCGCCGAGGGCGGAGCATCCAAGCGGTTGGTGCGCGTGTTTCAGGCGCTGGTCGGGCAGTTCCGCGGCGGGCCGGCGATCGTCACGGCCCTGGTGTGCGCTTTCTTCACCTCGTTCACTGGCGCGTCGGGCGTCACGATTCTTGCGCTGGGCGGCGTGCTCATGCCGGTCTTGCTGGCGGCGCGGTATTCCGAACGCAATGCGCTCGGCCTCCTGACCGGCGCAGGGTCGCTCGGGATGTTGTTTCCCCCGTGCCTGCCGCTGATCCTCTACACGATTGTCGCCAACCACAGCGCCCACGCCGATATCACGATCAAGGAAATGTTCCTGGGCGGCATCGGCCCCGGCATCCTGCTGGTCGCGCTGACCGCCTGGTGGGGCATTCGCAAAGGCCCCAAGGAAGCCCTGGACCGCCCCGTCTTCCGCTGGTCAGAAGCTGGGGCGGCGTTGTGGGATGCCAAGTGGGAGATGCTGATCCCGGTAGTGGCCATTGTCTCGCTCTTCTATGTGCCAACGACCGTCGAAGCGGCCGCGCTGACCGCCACCTACGCGCTCCTGGTGACCACGGTGATTCATCGCGATCTGCGTCCGATCAAAGACTTGCCGAGGGTCGTCACTGAGTGCGGATTGTTGGTCGGCGGAGTGCTGCTGATCCTGGGCGTCGCGCTCGGTTTCACTCATTACCTTGTAGATGCCCAACTGCCCGACAAGATGGTCGAATGGGCCACCCAGATGGTGGGCTCGAAATGGCTCTTCCTGCTGGGGCTCAACGTGGTGTTGCTGTTCGTGGGCGGGTTGGTGGAGATCTACGCGGCGATCATTGTGGTGGTGCCGTTGCTGGTGCCGCTGGGCGTAGCGTTTGGTCTGGACCCCATCCACCTCGGCATCATCTTCCTCGCCAACATGGAACTGGGCTTCCTCTGCCCGCCCGTCGGCCTAAACCTGCTGCTCTCCTCCTACCGCTTCAACAAGCCGATGGCCGAAGTCACCCGCGCGACGACTCCGATGCTGTTGGTCCTGCTGCTCGGCGTGCTCCTGATTACCTACTTCCCGCCGCTGACGACTTTCCTGCCGCACTTGTTCAAGTAAGCGGCCGGGTTGTCTCCGAACCGGCGCTGGCGGGCCCCCTCTAACCTCGATAATTCACACCCTTGAACGCCGCGTGAGGGCACGCGGCGCGCTGTTGGCGTGTCCATCGGAGTGTGAATTATCCTTGCCCGGAAATCAGCTCCGTCTTACATCTGCGCGGTGCCTGAGCCAAGACCTGAGCCACAGCCTCGCCGAGCCGGTCCGCCACACAATCCGGGTTTGCAGAAGTTGATCGAAGGCAAGCGGAAGTGGCATCGGCCTGAACGCACGCTGCCACAGTCGCCGGAAGCTGGCATTCCGCGCGAGGGGATGAAGCTGCCGGCTGAAGCCGGCGTTCCCAGCGCGACCGGAACGCCGGCTTCAGGCAGCAGCGGCAGCCCGTTCCTCGGCTGGCACGAGCGCGGCTACCTGCCGCATTTCGACGCGCCGTTCGTCACACAGTTCGTTACTTTCATGTTGCACGACGACTTTCCCGTCACCCGCCGCCGCGAGTGGGAGGGCATTTTGAACGAGCCGGAGGATTCGCAGCGACGCCGCAAGCTCGAAGCGTGGCTGGATCGGGGTCATGGCGAGTGCTGGCTGCGTCGCGCCGACCTGGCAGCACTGGTCGAAGCGCAGTTGCGCAAAGGGGATGGCCAGGACTATCAGTTGCAGTCGTGGATGCTGATGCCGAACCATGTCCATGTGGTGGTGGATGTGTGGGCCACGCCGCTCTCGGAACTGCTCAGACTCTGGAAAGGCGCCAGCGCGCGCGCGGCTAACCTGGCGCTCAGGCGTAGCGGGCGGTTCTGGGAACGGGAGTATTTTGACACGCTCATCCGAGACGGAGAGCATTTGAAGCGGGCGGTGCGATACACGGAGAATAATCCAGTGAAGGCGGCTTTAGTGGCGGAGCGAAAGGCGTGGCAATGGGGAAGCGCTCAGCGGCGGGATGAGTATGAGCGTCTGCCGTGGCAACGAGCAGGGGCTGCCGGCTGAAGCCGGCGTTCCGGTCGCGCTGGGAACGCCGGCTTTAGCCGGCAGTCGGGCGCAGGATGGCCCCGGAGGAGCATTCTGGGGTTCACGCCAAGGGTATCCTTTCCCGTAACTTGCGAGCCTTCCCGAACGTCTTATGCTTCAGGCACTTTGGTGCTCATGCGTCATTTATAGTTGCCGGTCTGAGAAACATGACAAGAAGCGCGCCGATCCTGGCTTTGTTCCTGGTGGCATCCTTTAGCGGGATCGCGGCCCCGGCGCTGGCACTGAACCCCTACGACAGCAAGATGGATCAGACGGCGCGCAACGCCATTGACGAGCTGGTCTTCGCCAAACTGGACCAGTGCAAGGTGCAGCCGGCTGCGGTCTGCTCGGACGGGGCATTTGTCCGGCGCGCCTACCTGGACGTCATCGGCACGCTGCCCAGCGGCTTTGAAGCGCGGGAGTTTATTCTGGACCGGTCGCCGGCCAAGCGCCTCGTCCTCATCGACAAGCTGCTGGAGCGCGATGAGTTTGCCGACTACTGGGCCATGAAGTGGAGCGACGTGCTGCGCATCAAGGCCGAGTTCCCCATCAACCTGTGGCCGAATGCCGCCCAAGCCTATCACCGTTGGGTTCGGACCTGCATCAGGGACAATGTTCCCTACGACCGGATGGTGCGGCAGATGCTCACGTCCAGCGGCAGCAACTTCCGCGTGCCGCCGGTGAACTTCTACCGGGCGATGCAGAACCACGAGCCAGCGGGTATTGCCCAAACGGTGGCGTTGACGTTCATGGGCACGCGGGCCGACAAGTGGCCGAAGGAGCGGCTGGCCGGCATGGCGGCCTTCTTCACCAAGGTTGGCTATAAAGCCACTGCCGAGTGGAAAGAGGAGATTGTCTTCTTTGATCCGTGCAAGACGAATACCGCTGCCAGCAACGAGGTGGCGATGGTGGCGGCGGTCTTTCCGGATGGCGCGGCGGCGCACCTGTTGCCGGACCAGGATCCGCGCGAGGTGTTTGCGGACTGGCTGATTGACCCGAAGAATCCCTGGTTCACGCAGAGCATCGCCAACCGCGTCTGGGCCTGGCTGCTGGGGCGTGGCATCATCCAAGAGCCGGATGACGCCCGACCCGATAATCCGCCGTCCAATCCCGAGCTGCTGGCCTTGCTCCAACGGGAGTTGATCACCAGCCACTACGACCTGAAGCACCTCTACCGGCTGATCCTGACCTCGAAGACCTACCAGCTTTCCTCCATCCCGAAGGCGGACAGTTCCGAGGGGGATACCAACTTCTCGCACTATCCCCTGCGCCGGCTGGATGCGGAGGTGCTGATTGACGCCCTGAACAAGATCACCGGCGGCAAAGAGAACTACTCCAGCGCGATCCCCGAGCCGTTTACTTTCATCCCGGAGAACCAGCGCTCAATTGCGCTGGAGGACGGCAGCATCACCAGTTCCTTCCTGGAGTTGTTCGGGCGTCCGTCTCGCGACACCGGGCTGGAGTCCGAGCGTAATAACCGCCCCACGCCTGACCAGCGGTTGCACCTATTGAACTCAACCCAGACCCAGCGCAAGATCGAACAGAGCCCCATGATCAAGAACCTGGTCGTGGCCGGGAAGAGCCCACGCGATATTGCCGCCGGCATGTACCTGGGGATCCTTTCCCGCTTCCCGACGGAAGACGAACTGAAGATCGTTGAGGGGTATTTCCAATCCGGCAAGGTGGCCAGGCGTGAGGCGGCGGTGGACCTCGTCTGGTCTCTGATCAACAGCGCAGAGTTTCTCTACCGACATTAAGTCAATTTATGCACTCGGCCAGCCTATTCCCCCTCACCCCGGCCCTCTCCCCAGGGGAGAGGGAGGTGATTGGCAGCGCTAGAAATGGCTCACGCTTCAGTGGACATTACCCGCCGGTCGAAAGCGATTCCCTCTCCTTCGGGGAGAGGGTCAGGGTGAGGGGGAATTCTGTGGTGGTAACAATATGAACACCTCGTACGATTCTATTTCCCGACTCTTCAAGCCTTTGACCGACCGGCAGATTGCTCGCATGAGCGGCACTGCGATCTCGCGGCGTGAGGCTGTCCAACGGACCCTCCTCGGCGCAGCCGGGCTGGTGCTGGGTCATCACATGAGTCTGCGCGGCCTCGCTGCAACCCCGTCCACCAAGGCCAAAGCCAAGTCGGTCATCCAGATTTGGATGTGGGGCGGCCCCTCCCACCTGGATACGTGGGACCCGAAACCGGAAGCCGGCAACGATTACTGCGGCCCGCTGAACAAGCCGATCGCCACGAATGTGGATGGCATCCGGATCTGCGAACTGATGCCGCTGTTAGCCAAACAGGCCGATAAGTATGCCATCATTCGCAGCATGACCCATGGCAGTAACGGCCATGAAACAGCCTCCTACATGGTTCAAACCGCCCGGGCGCAGGGCGGTCGGGATGTGTTCCCGAGCGTGGGGGCGGTTGTCTCGCTGTTCAAGGGTGCCCAGGCGGGTTACAAGGGCCTGCTGCCTCCTTACATTGTGCTGACCGAGCCGCAGGGGCGTTTCTCTGAGGCGGGATTCCTTGGGCCGCGCTACAAACCATTTGCCACGGGAGGCGATCCCGGGCAGAGCCGGTTTGCTGTGGAAGGCGTTGTGGCACCCGGGATTTCGGACCAGCGCCAGCGCGACCGGCGCGAGTTTCTCCACCAGCTTGATACGCTCGAGCACGCCATGCCAGGCGATACCCAACTGACCGCCGCCGAGCAGTGTGAGAAGCAAGCCTACGACTTGATCCTCGGAGATGCGGGCAAGGTGTTTGACCTCTCGCAGGAGAAGGACGATCTGAGAGAGCGCTACGGCCGCAACACCTTCGGGCAGTCCTGCCTGGTGGCGCGCCGGCTGGTCGAACGCGGAGTCCCCTACGTCACCATCAACTACAAAGGCGGCTGGGACACCCACAAACAGAACTTCCAGGTCATGCGCCGACGCTTGCCGGAAATGGACAAAGGGATGGCGACGCTGCTGCAGGATTTGGCGCAGCATGGCCTGCTGGACAGCACCATTGTCTGGTGGAGCGGCGAGTTTGGGAGGACGCCCAAGATCCAGTGGGAAGCGCCCTGGAGTGGTGGGCGCGGTCATCATGGCGAGGTCTTCTCCGCCGTCGTGGCCGGCGGCGGCTTCAAGGGCGGCCAGGTTATTGGCGCATCGGATGCGAAAGGCGACGCGGTTAAGGAGCGGCCCGTTTATCCCGGCGACCTGATCGGCAGCATGTACGAGCTGTTGGGGATTGATCCCGAGGCCAAGCTGCCGCATCCCCAAGGCCTGATGGTCAGCGCCACCCCATCCGCCGCCGACAAGGCCCCTACAGGCGGTCGCCTCAAGGAGATCATTTAGATGGCTCTTCGGCTTTCGGTTTTCGGCCTTCCTTCGGCTTTCAGTTTTCGGCCTTCGGATTTCCCCAAGGCCCTGTTGCCCCTGCTGGCCCTATTGGCCCTCGTGCCTTGGGGCCTCTCCCAGCCCCTGCCGCCGCACATTGGCTATGTCTATCCTGCCGGCGGCCGGCAGGGCACCACGGTGGAACTCGCGGTAGGTGGACAGTACCTGAACAACGCCAGCGGGGCATTCGTCTCCGGTGCAGGAGTGGAGGCGAAGGTGGGCGAGTTTACCCGACCCCTCACGCAGAAAGAGTTCAACGACCTGCGGGACAAGCTCAAGGAACTCCAGGAGAAAAGGACCGCTGCGGCTCGCGCCGGCAGACGGAGCGCCAAGTCGGCCAGCTCACAGAACGGCACTAATGTTGTCTGGACTGCTGCGGACGAAACGATGACCGCGGACATCCGGCAGAAGCTATTCCTCCTTGCCCCCAGGAAGAACCTGAACCCGGCGATTGCCGAGACTGTCACTCTGCGCGTCATGCTGGCCACAAACGCCGAGCCCGGTGAACGGGAGATCCGGCTGGCAACGCCAACCGGGCTATCGAACCCGCTGCGTTTCTGGGTTGGCCAACTCCCCGAGTTCACCAAGCGGGAGAAGAAGACCATCCCCGATACAACAAACTTCAGGCAATTGCGACTCAACAACGAGCAGAAGGCTGTTGCGTCCACGGAGACGAACATCACTCTGCCGGCGGTCGTTAACGGCCAAATCCTGCCCGGCGGCGTGGACCGCTATCGGTTCCAGGCCCGGAAAGGGTTGCAGCTCGTCGTCGCCGCTTCAGCGCGGGAACTGATTCCCTATCTCGCCGACGCCGTCCCCGGCTGGTTCCAGGCCGCGCTGGCACTTTACGACGCCAAAGGCCATGAGTTGGAACATGCCGACCATTATCAGTTTCATCAGGACCCGGTCCTTCATTGTGAAATCCCCAAGGACGGCGAGTACGTGGTTGAGATCAGGGATTCCATTTACCGTGGCCGGGAGGATTTCGTCTATCGCATCATCCTGGGCGAAGTGCCTTATGTGACCAGCATCTTCCCGCTGGGCGGCGCGGCTGGAGCCCGAACCACTGTCGAGCTGAAGGGTTGGAACCTCCCGGTGGCCAGCCTCACGCAGACTAATGCCGAACCGGGGGTCTATCCGCTGGCGGTGCGCCACGAGGCCGGATTCATTAACCGGTTGCCCTTCGCAGTAGATAGTCTTCCGGAGTGCCTGGAGAGAGAAGCGAACAACACCATCGCCACCGCCCAGCCGGTCACGCTGCCAATCATGGTCAACGGGCGCATTGACCACCCGGGCGACTGGGATGTGTTTCGCTTCGAAGGCCGTGCTGGGGACGCCGTCGTCGCCGAAGTCTATGCCCGGCGGCTGGATTCTGCCCTGGATTCCGTGCTCAAGCTGACAGACGCCAACGGCACACAACTCGCCTATAACGACGATCATGAGGACAAAGGCGCCGGGTTGGACACGCACTACGCGGATTCCTACATCACCGCTACGCTGCCCGCGGACGGAGCCTACTATATCCACCTGGGCGACGCGCAACACCAGGGCGGCCCGGAGTTCGCCTACCGGCTGCGCATCAGTCCGCCGCGGCCGGATTTCGCCCTACGGGTTGTCCCGTCCAGCCTCAGCGTTCGGGGCGGCGCCTCCGTCCCCGTGACCGTGTACGCGCTCCGCCGGGACGGGTTCACCAATGAGATCAGCCTGGACTTAGCGGATGCACCGAAAGGTTTCCGGCTTACGGGTGCTAAGGTGCCAGCAAATCAGGACCAGGTCCGGCTCACGCTCCAGGCCCCGCCCGAGCCCACTGATGCCCCCATCCAGCTCTCCATGGAAGGCCGAGCGTTCATCCAGGGGCATCCGGTTGAACACCTGGCCGTCCCCGCCGACGATAGGATGCAGGCCTTCGCCTATCGGCATTTGGTGGCCGCCAGGGAAATGGAGGTAACGGTATCCGGGCGCTTCATGAACCGGATGCCGTTGAAGATCCTCAGTGCCACGCCGGTGAAGATTCCTGCCGGCGGCACGGCCCGCGTTCGCATCAGCGCGCCCGGCGGGGCGTTGGCGAACAGGTTCCGGCTGGAGCTAAGCGAACCGCCGGAGGGCATCACTTTGGGGAGCGTGTCGCCTGCCAGTGAGGGCACTGAAATCGAGTTGCGCAGCGATGCCACCAAGTCCAAACCCGGCCTCAAGGGTAACCTGATCGTTAATATGATGCCGGCCCAGGCCCTGATCGCGGCCAAGAAGAACAAGAAACAAGGCAATCAGCCGCGCACCGCGGTGGGAACGCTGCCCGCCATACCATTCGAAGTCGTGCCTCCGCCAAAGGAGAATTGAGCGGAAGGGGATGACTGAAGAATTTGCTTTTCATGCGCCCGCAGGTACTCGACGCTACGCGGGTGAATACGGTGTGGATGTGGAGCACTAACGAGGCGGATGTGCATCTAATCAGGGTGGGGAGACAACCGGACTAACGGAATAAACCGTCTGGACCGAGACTGGTATGCCACAGCCACTGGTCCCAAATGAACTCCGCAAAAGGCCACACAATGAAATACACCATCACCCAAGCAACCAGGATGGCTGCTGGTATGGCGAGAATCCTGGTGCCCCAGACAACCAAGGGAGACTGGCCGGGGACCAGACGGGCGTGCCTGTGGCTGATCCGGATATGCCGAGCGTGCATGAGGGAACGGTAAACTCCATGCGGGCGGAGGGCAAGTAAAAGAACCCTCCGCCCGCCAAGGCCAATCGACAACTAATTAGAGGGGTCATAGCAGGGGTCAGTTAAT
>Ga0114951_10005071_pt1 | contig 12365 bp, 27 predicted proteins | sample AM7aDNAmetaG_FD_88677 | JGI IMG/M metagenome (GOLD analysis project Ga0114951, IMG submission 88677) | Freshwater microbial communities from Finland to study Microbial Dark Matter (Phase II) - AM7a DNA metaG | ecosystem: Environmental > Aquatic > Freshwater > Lake | place: Finland: Lake Alinen... | reverse complement strand
TGTTTTTCTTCTTCCAATTGCTGGAGTTTAACTTTATGTTCTTCATCTTCTATTTTAGATATTATATCCAAGCCAATACCTGATTTTTTAAAAGCATCTTTCAGTTGCATTTAGTTCTCCAGCATTCTATAAATTTCATCAAGTGTTTCAGTTACATAAAAAGCTGTATAAGTACTCATGTCAACCATGAAAGTTACTTCGCAATAATCAGAAGATATTTCTTCAACGCAAGTTACTTTATCTTTCGCTAAAAGGACAGATCTAAACATTCCAGATTTATCTTCTCGTTTGATTGTTAGTTTTATAAAGTTATTCATACAGTCCACCTCGATCTTACTTGAGTGAACGGTTGAAAAGCTTTATGAAAAACTCTTTCTCTCATGCGATCTCTTGGAACCCATTTTCCAGTTACTACATTTTTATCAAACCACTTATAAAGTATTCCAGGTTTTCTATGACTTCCACAAAGATTTGTAGCACCATATCCACGTCTGTCGTGACGTTCTCCTTTAGACCAACGTCCTAAAGTTCCGTCATAAAGAAGTTCTACAATATCCATATATCCTAAACCTTCAGGATGAGCATTATACATTGTTCTAATCATTTTTGTATATTTACCTACAGACGGTTTAGTTACAGATTTTCTTTGCTTAAGCACTTGTTTATACTGAGCGTCAAGTCTGTTTTCTCTTTGTTCAGATTTAGCGTCTTCAATTCTTTGCTTACGCATTCTGTCACGTTTATCCATCCAACCTTCCACAAATTCCCGAGCTGTTTTATCAGGATCAGGTTTTGGTGCATCGATAGGTTGTCCGCAACCGCAACCGCAAAGTCTGACTTCTTGTACTTTCATTTGTGCTGCAATTCTTTCTTTAATATCTTTAGTCAATGACTGACTTGCTATAAGTTTTCTAACCATCGTTCCTGTAGTTATATCAAAAGATTTTTTATCTTTGTTCATAATGTTGATGTCATCTGGATTTGTAATTGAATTTACAAAGTCAGTTGCTTCAAGCAAGAACTTAAGTTCTTCATGTGTTATAGGTCTATAAATTTTCATATTAATATCCTTCTTTAAAATTTGATGTAATTGTTACAGTATTAGCAAAATTAGAATTTGCAACTTTACAAAAAACAACTTGATTAACACCCCAAGTCATTCCACTGGAATCTTCAATATAAACAAAAGCTTGAGGATCTTCAAACTTTTTAAGTTCATCTATAAGTTGTTCGACAGTTACTGTCATATTTATTTCCTTTATAATATTTTATAATAGCGTAGAGCATTTGCACCTAAGTGCCTGAAGTTTTCACGACGCATCGTGCCTTTTATTTAAGGTCGTATCACACACGCTCCCGATGTACACGACCACTTGAGGGGGGGATTAAGCTACGAGTTTTTGAAAATCGTATTCGTCTTTTATTTCTTCAGCGAAGAAAATTCCTTTAGACTCAGCTTCAAGGAAAGACTCAAACTCATGTTCAGGTACATCAAAAAACATGTACTGATCACCGCTCTGAAACTCAACAAACAAATCATTAGTCTTTGAGTTGTGACCTACAGTTTTTATCGTTGAACTTTGTACCGCTTCAACTACCCAATCTTCAACAGTTTTTACCATATATTTTCTCCTTAATTTTTAGCTCGTTTTCTATTGTTCCAAAGATCTATAGCACGAAGTCTATCTATAAAATCTGTATGTGCACCACCATCTCCGCATTGAGGACCTCGTGCTCCACAATCTTGACATCTGACAAAAGCAGTATCAGACATTACTTGATCAACATTATCACTTCCACAAAATGGACAATTCTTTAGATCTTTCATTCTGTATCTTCCTCATAATCAAAAGTTATATCAATACAAAAATCAATTATAAACTGATTTATATATTTTCTTTTTTTTGCTTCGGACCATCTGTTCCAGTCTTTTGGTTTTTCAAAGCCTGCATCTCCTGCACCCGACAAAACACAATAATTTATGTTAATATAATTTTTATCTAATTCTTTAGTCATGGAGTGACTCCTCTACAGAAAATTTAACATCTTCAAAACCTGCACGCATCTCTTCTACAAATTTTTTAATAGTATTGTATTTATCTTGTCGATAAAGTTTTTCATACTCCATCGCTTCAAGCTCATCACCAATAAAAAGATCAAAATCTTTCTGAAGACCCTCAGATTCTATATAACCTATTATTGCATAAATATCTATATCATAATCTTGTTCCATTATATTGCCTCCACTTTACAAGACCATTTAAAAAGATCTTTATTTTTTGAGCATACTGAAACTTCACCAACAGGTTTTAACTTACGAGACAAAATATATTCAAACATATGTTTAGCAAAAATCTCACATGAAAATTGTCTTTCAATAATTCCTTCAGCTAACATTGAGCCATCCTGATTTACTACAACTTCAGAATTTATTCTCAAATAGTTTTTAATATCTTCATCTTTCATTTAATTACCTTCCAAACACTTGAGCATTTCTGTTTCTTGCATCTTCAATTAAATATGCAAGAGTTGCATAATCATCACATTTATTCAAAGGTAAAGCTACTCCGCAATTTATACAACAACAAACTTTAACTTCACCTTCAAGAATTTCATTTATTAGTTTTACATTCATTACTTGCATATTATATAACCTTTTCTATTTGCATAGGACAAACACCAGTCTTTGGCTTAATATATTTAATACAACATTTATAATCAGAATTTCCATTTGTATTAAAAACAAATTCGCCATAAATACAATCCATGCAATCTTGACTTTCAGGCCATGAATAAATTATTTTTTTCATATTATATCTCCACGTCGTCACATTCATATTCAACAGTTACATCTACATCTTCTAAAGTTATAATAACAGTTAATCCGAGCATTACATGTCCAAACATATCTGTCATTAACGGATCAATCCAAATTTTATTATCTTCAGATTTAAATTTTATAAAACCTACCATATTATAATTGTATCTTGGCAAAATGTCATTATACTTTTCTTGACATTCGTCTTTAATTTTTATACGATATACTTTCATTAGAATCCAAACCTCCGATCCATTAGTTCCATCTTTTTGTTAAAATATTTATTTGACAAAGTCAAAAAATAACGAGCTTTCTTAGTTTCCTTAAAAACTTCACAAACTTCTGAAAGTTTCATAAACCTATTTTGCTTCTCAGATAATCTTTTCAATTCTCTGGAAAATGGAGTTTCAGAATTTTGGCAATTTCTTCGAAGAAAGTCTGCATTCATTTTTATTTTCCTTTGTTTTGGTTATACTTAATTATAACGTTTTTTTGCTTTTTTGTAAACCCTTATAAGAATTTTACATCAAAGCAAAAAAACCAAAAACCATCGAACTTACTAAGAAAACATAAAAAACCATAAATCTTTTAATTTTTACTTCGTCCATCTGGTTCGACTCAACATTTTCTCTTTTACGTCTTTTGTCACGACACATTGTAATTTCCTCTTTAGTTATAATAATATTATAACATTTAAGGAACTTTTTGTAAACCCTTATAAGATAAAAACCGATCAAAAATGATCGGTTTTTTTAAAGTACTTAAATTTATGTAATTAGAATCCAGGATCTTTAGGCTTCATTTATACCTCATTTAACTTAAAAAGTTTTAATTGAATATCATGTATTATTCTTTTATGTGTTCCTGATAATTCTCTGTTCTTAAGCAAACTATTGATAATAGTTTCAGTCTCAAGTTTGTATCGATTTCTAAATTCTTCTTTAGCTGTCAAAAGGTCCGAAACGTTATCTAAACGGTCCACAAGCTTAACTATCAAAGCGTAAGATGACATGTTTAGCATTTTGTCTGTCAAGTAATCTGTTTTTCCCATTGCTTTAAGTTTATCTTTATCACTTGTGAGTTCAGAAACTAATTCTGCTGTAAGATCTCCAAACTTCGCTCTAATTTCTTCTATAGATATATCACAGTCTTCTTTTGTATCATGGAGATATGCTGCAGCTACAATACTTGGAAGTTCTTTAGAGACTTTGTATTTACTTGCAAACTTTGCAACTCTATCTGGATGATTAAAGTATGGAGTACCATCTCTGCGTGTTTGATCTCCATGCTTTTCTCTTGCAAATTCTCTAGCATCTCTAACAAGAGGATGTGCTAAAATTCCTTCCAAATAGTCTGTTAGTTTCATGTTATCCTCTTCCCGCCATTCTTTGACTGTTTAATATTCCAATTCTCTATTGACTTGACCATAAATTCTTTAAACTTAATCCACTTTTCATTTGCTTTAGCATTGCCATTCATAAGTTTTGCTAATGCATCTTTAAAATCTGCATCATGATTTCCAATAAGATTTGCATCTTTATGATATTTATTGAATAATTCTAAATCAAAGTCTATTGCTTTCTCAAGCATCTTTCTATAAAATTTGTTGACCATATCCCCACGTTTTAAACTATCCGTAAATTCTTTTTGCTTTTCAGTCTTAGGTATATTATGTATTGCATTAGGATGTGGTTCTGTAAGTCTCTTTGCTTTTCTTTCTGCAGCTCTTGTCATTACTTCTCGAACTTCAGGACTATCACCTTTATAAACTGCTTCTAAATAATCTTTAAATTCCATATTATTTTACCGCTGATGTTTCTTTATTCTTTTTAACTTTATTTAAATAATATACATAAAAATTACTTATAACCATCTATAAACTCCTTTAATAAAAAACCCCCGAATGTTGCGCTTTCATCTTAAGAGGCGTCGGGGGATATAGTGCTTAATATTTCTTACTTTTCTTTAAATTATCTTCTGCCCAAAGTGGTTGAAGATTTTTATAATTAAAGCATTCTTTTTGCTGATTTAAATCAGTAAGATGAAAGATTGCTATCGGTTTTATATGATCTATGTGCCAACCATAAGTTCCGTGATTTTCCCACGTCATATCTTCCGTAAATAAAGTTTCAATATGTTTTTTAGCTTCTTTATACGTACACCCCAAAAGTTTTATTGTCGATTGATCTTTTTTACTATCTGCATTTTTAATACTGGAATTTATATAAGATCTTAAGGTACTTGCTAACTTAAATTCCGGATCTACTTTCTTTCTTTCTCTATGATAGTCTGCCATATATTTTTGACGTTCTATTGTTTGTCTTCTAGCATTTTCATATATTTTTGATTGTGCTAAATTATTATCTGACCAATTTTTATTAAGTTCTAAAACATATTCTTTATTATTTTTATAATAATTTCGTTTTCTACATTTTGATGAACAACAAATATGTTGTTTTCTTTTTGATTCAAAAGTGTTATTACAGTCAACGCATATTTTAATCATTTTATTACCTCACACGTATTTTAAATATAGAGGTTAGATTATTAGTGTGAGTAATAATCAAAGCCGGCCAGCTCTGTCCCTCAATTTAATACAAATTACTTAGGGTTCAATGAACCACCTTTTTGAGAAATACCATTACTAGCAGGCATTTGTTTATTCGTTGTTGCATTTCCGCTTGGAACTTTAGGTGAAGAACTTCCACCATTTTTTGGACCAATGTTGTTACTGTCTCCCATATTACCGTTTACTGCCATATTATTTACCTTCCTTTTCTTTTTCTACTGAACCGATTTTTTCTGCCATAATCTTTGCAACGATTTTGCTTTCCCAAGATCCTGGCATATGTCTAAGATCTTTATTTCTACTTATTACGTTAGAAATTGCAGACTTTAACGCAACCTTATTATATTTTTCACCAGATTTAATTTTAGCAATTGAACTAAAATCTAGTTTAGACATAATCTCTTTTAAAACTATCTCAACATTCTCAGGACTATTTGCTGCTAACTTAAATACTAACTTAGGCCAAAGTCCTCCAACAGCATCAACTACACCTTCTTCAATAACTTCTTTGTCTGTAAGACCTTCCATCGCTTCTGCAGCAAAACTATCTGGTCCACCAACATTTTGTTTAACTGCAGCTTGTTTATTAGTTGCAAGTTCTTTAAGCTTTTGCATAAGTTGATTAAGATACTTTGCACCATTGCTAACAACTAGGTTCCAAAGTTTTCCTAATGAAGCATCAGCTGCTACGCCTTTTGAATTTGCTACAGATGCCATGGTTGACTTAAGTCCAGCTTCTCCCATCTGAGAAAAGATTTCTTTAAGTGACTGCATAACTCCTGCATAATTCCCTGTTCCTAAAGCTGTTTGAAGATTGCCTGTCATTTCAGCTTCGTTAAATACAGTCTTAGGAGTTTTACTTGCTTTTTCACGAGCTAAAGCTTTTTGAAAACCTTCTAAATAATAATTCTCTGTATTTTTATTAAATTCTTTAATATCCATTAATTTCTCCATAAGTCTGATTAATTAATTTTATATTACAGGTTCTTCAACTTTTTTCGCTTTTTTTTCTTCTTTTGCTTTATTTTTTGCAGCAATTAAATCTTTCATATCAATAGCATTTTGAGTAAATTTAGTGTGTTCTTCAGCCTCTATTCGTGTACGTTTACCTAAAGCAAACTTAGGAATTTTAAATTGTTTAGCCATAGACCGTCTTTGTTTTCTGTTTCCTGACAAATTTATTTTCTTCATAGACTCTGTATCTATAATATTTTGTCTAGCTTGAGCTACGACTGGTGCCATTGGATCTTCAACGATTTCTGCATCAATAATTTCGTTCATTACATTCCTCCAGGTTTTAATTGCTTATTGTTTATATTATCTACTATCTCTTCTATAAAGTTACTAGATTCTGTATATTGTTTTAGTCCCCTTAACAATTGTGCAACCATATCTTCTTGAATCTTGATAAAGGCATCTCCGAACAGTTCTTTAAGAAGTTTATAGTTTTGTGGATTTTGCATAGCGTTTTCTAAGATTGATGTTGTAGTTTTTTGCACAGTTTCCATTATCAAATCCAGCATGTCATCACTAGCTTGAAGTATTAATCTTTCTACAACTTTTTCATTTACTTTTTTAGCAAACCAAAATCTCATTGTTCCTCACTTTGTAAACATCTTAAATTTTTCAAGACCTTGCTTAAGTAATTCTGCATCAACATCATCTCTATTTTCGACGTCAACTACTTTAAATTCTGGTGATAGGATTATAGTTTTCTTTTGAGTTTTTAAATAAGAATAAAAAACTATAAAAGGAACTGCCAAAAGACATATTCCTAAAACTATACCTATGATTTTGAATACTTGAATTAATTTGTCCATACTTTTCTCCTATAGAATTCCTAAAATTATACATAAAATAATTGTAATTGGAAAACCTACTTTAGCCGTATTAGTATAAGCTTTCTCAATTGCACCTGGCGGATCTGGAAGCGAAATATCTTTTAATTGAATTTGAATAGTAATAGTTTTTAATGGTTTTTGTTTATCATCTATCCATTTTACTGTTGCTTCAGTTGTATATGTTCCATCAACTATTTTCCATGGATCATCTTTCAACTCTATAATTACTTGATTTTTCTTTTCAATTTCCGATAATATTAAGTAAGCTTCTGATGCTTTCATAATATTTTCAAACTGTTCGTATGTCCATTCAACTCTGACAGTATCTTTATAGACCACTTGAACTTTTGCTTCTTTAGCTATTCCGTAAAGTGGGAATAGCAACATAAGTATTACTAATAATCTTTTCACAATAGTTTTAATCCTCCTGTTATTTTATCTATCTTTTCTGCTTCATCTGGTCCTATCGCTAAACAAGTGAAGGTTGGTTTATTTATCTTGCCTGTACCCTCACACTTTGGGCACACTTTATCATGATCTAATTCTTTATGGTCGAATATGCATAATTCTCCTTCGCCTTTACAGTCAGGACATTCTAGTCTAAATTCCGTTTTCCCATTGTCCTGGATAATAGCATTAACTATACCTGCTTCTTCTGCCTGTTTTTGTAATTGGAATAATTCTTCTTCTGAACCACAACCAACTACTACTTTAGTAAAAGAACCTTCCATCCATTGAATCATCTCTTCTGTAAATGAATTTATTGTTCCTTGAACATGCATAGGTTCGACAGGTACACCGCTGGATTTAAAATAGTGCTCATACAATCTATTTGTGGATTCCATCCTATCAAAAAACACCTTCATAGATGCGTGGGAACTTTGTGAGCACATTTTTCCTTTTCTCATGTTTAGGTCTGTTCTCATTACTATTACTTGTTTAATCATTATATGCCTCTAACATGTAGAATTTGCTGTGTAAGGATTTGGAGTTCTATATAACCAATAAAATCCTTGAAGTCGTGGATTTGGCACCCAAGCATAATTTTCACTATACGGTATTGTAGTTGTCAATTTTTATTCCACATTTCCATTTTTTGTTTGCAAATATCACAAACGTCCATTCTGATTTCTTTATCGCACTTCATACATCGGCATTGAGCCATTATAGTTCCACATTCACTGCAAACAACTTTATAATGCATGTCTTCTCCTATATATAATAATCTGTTGCTACTCAAAATGTTTAAGTGACAGCGAGCTGTCGTGGGCGTAAAACATAAAACATAATGCAAACATAAAACATAATGACCTAATGAAACATAATAACATAATATTAAATAATTATTATTTTTTCATTTTTAATGTCACCAGAGTTAGCGCCCCCTTAAAAATTCCTTTCACAACAGACTACTAAGCAAATTTTATTTACTTACACCCAACAAATCGTATAAGCTTTCTGGAATCATGACATCAATTTTATAAGTATTATTGATCTCGTATTTTTTGTCCTCTAATTCGTTTAAGTCTTTTGTAATTTGAATTAATGCATCTTTAATATCTTGACCTATATGCATATCAATTACTGTATTTACATAGCTGTTTTTTGAATCCTGACGTGTTATGTCTTTTATAATTTTATCCACAAGACCTTCAAATACTATTGAATCTGCTGTAACGTCTTCTTCGGCAACTAGAATATGCTGAAGACCTCTAGAATTTTGTGCATAAGATTGTACAACTTCTACAGCATTATATTTTAATGTTTCTTCTAAATATGTCTTCATATTTTTCATCATATCAATTTGACATAAAACTCCATGAAGTCCAGATTTAACATTAGCATTTATAATTGCTTCTTTAATCTGAGCATAAAGAAAAACAGTGTCACGAGTTTCTCTTTGTATCGTTTTAGCATCTACAATTTTTGCGGCAATTTGCTTTCGGACATTCTCGGGATCTCTTCCAGTAATTGCATCTATCGGGTAGATTACCGGACCTATTAACTGTAAATTTAAATTCGTCTTTACTTTAATTCTCTTCATCATTACAGCAGCTTTGTTAAGTGTAACTTTTTTTGTAGTAAATTCTTGCATTGTATTCTCCTTTTAATATAAATCTTCACTCATAAGTATCGCATCTTTATCTAGTATTCTTCCAAAATTTTCTATTTGTCCTGCCCATTTAGCAATCTCAAATGCTTCTTGTCTATTTACAAATCTGTTTGTATTAGTCATAAAGCCTTGAACTTTTTCTTTACCTATAATTTTATCCACGCCAGATAGAATTTTTACAGTACTAAAGCAATCATAATGACGTCTTCCACATATAACAAACCCCGTATCTATATTATCAGGACTATGCACATATGTAACGCCATCATCAAAATGAATTGCAGCACACAAAATATGTTCTTTCATTTCTTACCTCTTAAGATTGCTGTAGCTCTTGCTTTATCAATTGGTGATCCAGTTGATGGGCCTAAGAGCGCATAAAAGTTTCCCTTAAGACTAATTCTTGCAATCAAATAATCTGCAGGAATATCTTGTCTGTTTTGCCAGTCAAATATATTTGCTATCATGCCAGAGTTAAGACAACTTACTTTTAACATATTGTAAGGCTTGCCAGTTTTTGTAGTTTTCTTAACTACTTTAAGTATTCTCAGTGCAATTGTATCATTAGTTCCGTCTGCTAATTCATTAAGTCCAACATAATATCCAGCCTTAGAAAGAATTGGATGTGTGTATGTTACATTGCCACCAAGTAAATTTGCTTCTATGGTTGCAAGTTCTGCAGCATCAGTTGCAGGCTTCTCAAGATCTTTTCCAATCTTTGTAAATGCTTTCCATACTTCTGTTACAGTTCCAAAGTCTTCAAACGCATTAACAACCATCAGTGCATAGAATGCACGCTTGTTGACTTTTGTTTTTACAAGTCTGGTTACAAAGTCTGCAACACTTTTATATTGTCCATTCTTTTCTCTTTCTTTTAGAATTGCTTCTGATGAAGCACCCATTCCATTGATTGCTCCCATACCATATCTTATGTTAGATCCTTCAATTGTAAATATACTTTCTGACTGATTTACGTTTGGCGGCAATATCTGAATATCAGGATTTTCAAGATTGATTGCTGCCATAAAGTTTCTAATATGATCTAAGTCTTTGATCTCACAAGTAAGTGCTGAAGCCCAAAATTCTAATGGATGATAATGTTTAAGCCACATCATATTATATGAATTAACAGAATATGCAATCGCATGTAATTTGTTAAATAAATAAGCTGCAGCAGATATAATCCACTTCAATGGTCCTCTAGATGGAACAGGCAATGTCAAATCTTTTCTGATATTGCAATGTAAGAAGTCTTGAGTTTCTTGATCTGGTGAGTCCCAACCATCTCTTCCAAGATAAGGTAAAAAGAATTCTTCAAGAATTGCCATGAAAGTTTTATGCCATACTTGTATAGCTTCTTTATCTCCTTGACATTCATCAAGTGTTCCATATTTCTTTTTATGTTTGTCAAGAAGTTTTCTACAGTGATTACCTTCTGTAAATGTTTTCTTACCTTTGCTAAATGCTTTAACTAAGTTAGACAACTGTTCCTGGAATATCAATACTCCATAAGAGTCCTTTAATACTTGAATAGACGCTAATGTGTTTGCTTCATCTACACATTCATCGTATAGTCTTTCTTTCCACCAGTCAGTGTTTCCTTGCTGAAAATAGTCTACTGCCATTTTGTAGTCAGCATAAACTGCTCTACCAGTTGCAGCTCCAACAAGTCGTATAATTCCAGAAGCATTTGCGGTCTCTGCAATAGTTGTTGGCAGAAAATCTTCAAATGCTTGTCTTCCTAATTGAGACTCAAACTGAAATATATTTTTGTGTTTAAGACACATAACAACGTCTCTGAATACGTCTTCATCTTCTTCTGCATCATCATATGGATCTAAACCTAGCAGCTCACGAGCGTAATGAACGATACTGGCAGCACTTAAGCCAAGTAAGTCATACTTAATAAATCCTAATTGAGCAACTTCTTCTTTTGTCCATAAAGAGGCAATTCTACCGTCTTCTTTTGTCCTTTGAAGAGCACAATAATCATAAAGAGAATATCCTTTTGATTTATCTGATATTAAAACTCCTCCAGCATGTATGCCGAGCGAACTTACAACTCCAGCCATTGATTTAACTTTATCTTTTAAGAAAGGATATTTCGCAAAATATTCTGCAACAACTTTACTTCTTCTTATATTTCCATGAACATCCATATCGTCTGAATATTCTTTTGTCATCTTAAATGTTTCTGACGCTGGAATGTTATACACAGTTGCCAGGTCACGGAGAATTGATTTTGCTGAATATACAAGTCTGTTTCCTACAGAAGAAACATAATCAGCTCCATATTTATCTATTAAATAATTTATAATGTCATCTTTTGATTTGCCGGTAATTGGATTCTTTCCAAAGTCGGCGTCGATGTCTGGCCATGAAGTTTCTGCTTTAGTGATTTCGATTTTAGATACTGTAAACATTTTAGTCTCCTTTGTAATGTTGAGCCCCAATTAAGGGGCTCAAGTTTATTTATTAACAGTAACTTCCTACGGCATAAGATCTTAGTCCTTTCTGCTCAAGACAAAGCATTACTTGCTGTCTCGGAGTCAATGTCCATGATGCAATTTTTTTAGCATCTTTAGTGTCTTCTTTGAAGTGTCTTACGATTTGATTTTGTACGTCCTTTGTGATAGTTAAAGCATTAGGTTTTCTTGCCATTTGTAAAGTCTCCTTAGGTTTTATTGTTTTTATATACAATGATAAATCATTGATATTCTATATAATTATACTTCCCGCGCAAATAAGTTGTTTACTTATTTTCGTCGAAGTTTAGTACTTGAGTATATTTTGTTCCGTTTTCTGTTAAGTGATGTTCGTTGTGTATCACCTCACTTTTATATAGCATCAAGCTTCCACCATAGATTTTTTTGTAAGCATAAATTTCTTTTGCTAACATAGATCCACGTTTAATTCCAAAGCTATCTGTTGCATGTATAACAGTTGCAAATTTTCTTATCAAATTATTTAAATATGGTATACTATATTTTGGCCAAGCATTCTTTCTTATAAATTCATCTATAT
>Ga0114951_10005068_pt1 | contig 12377 bp, 12 predicted proteins | sample AM7aDNAmetaG_FD_88677 | JGI IMG/M metagenome (GOLD analysis project Ga0114951, IMG submission 88677) | Freshwater microbial communities from Finland to study Microbial Dark Matter (Phase II) - AM7a DNA metaG | ecosystem: Environmental > Aquatic > Freshwater > Lake | place: Finland: Lake Alinen... | reverse complement strand
GGATCAAAGTATGGATCATAATCGTAAGCAACTGATAAAATCCTCTCTTGAAACAATACTTTATTTGAATCACTCATAAAATCTCGTCCTTGTAATGCATTAATAATATCAATTGCAGAACTTAATTTTTCTTCGTTATTTTCAATCAAATGGTCATAAATTGCGTTCATATATTTATCTCTTTTAATTACTTTTCTTATTAATTCTACGTACATTTCAAGGCTAATTTTAAGTTGGATATTATCAGAGGCATTTATAATACAAGCTTCAAGCCAGTTTAATATATGTTTTTGGTAACTTATACATACAACCTTTTCATTTGATAACGCTTCAAAACCATCAGGCAACTCCCCAACAGAATGAGAATTCACTGACGACATGCTTCCATAAGGTGTAAGATAAAGCATTAAAACATTCTCTGCATTGTTTTTTGAGTGCTTTAAAGCAAAATTATAATAGTCTCTTAGCTGATTGTCTTGATCACCTGCCCAAAACTTGTTTTCAATAACTATAAACTGCGTTTTGTTCCAAAGTGCAATATCAATCCAGCGTCCTTTATCAGTTTGTTTCTCACATTCAACATTAATATCTTTTAATTCAGATTTAATGCTAATCTGATTATCAATACCTAGTTGTTCTAAGAACAACTTGAGAAACCTATCGCCAAAGTTATGTTCCCCTTTCGGATTTAATAACATAGCAATGAATCTTGTATGCATGGTTTCCTTTGCATTAACACCAAGTGTGGTAAAAGCATTGAAAGTTTTATCCCGCTTATGCTTATTACTGAGTTTCTTAATCTCTGTCAATAACACGTCAATTTCATTTTTTTCAATCATATCGTTTCGTTAATAAATTAAATAAATTACTAATCCTTTTTGGTCAAATAACTGTAGTAACTTTGTCTCATGAGTAATAATAAGTAATATTTTAAGCATTTTCAATAATTCCTTGTTCATTTCTGAAGCGAGTAAGATTGTTGGAATTTAACCACACAACAACAAGGGTGTATAGGTTGCACACCGCTACGCCCAGATAACCCTTATTCAGGATGTTCAATTTGAGCTTTACATTGATACTCTATTTCACTATAATAAGTACCTTCGCTAATATAATGGGAGCTTGTAGCAAGATATTTAAAGAAATTATTTGTTAACTTAATCTTGTCTTCTAATGAGATTATATCATACCTAACAAAGTCTTCATCAAGATAAGTATTAATCTCAGAAGCTAATATACCTGCTTCAATTTTTTCATAATGATGGACACATTCAACAGCATAAGAAGCATATACTTCAACTGAGAGCTTATCAACACCTTCAGGATTCTTTATCCAATCATAGTTAGGGTTAGTCCGTTTTAAATCGCAGGTAGCAATATTTATTTCTACCCATGCATCTCTCTTATGTAGATCCTGACTATTCACGTCTTCACTTATTTTACCTAAATAATAGAATAAAGAATCGATGTTTCCACTTACTTTATCATTTATCAAGAATGACTCAAATTTTCCAATGCACCAAATATTGTTAGTTCTAACATTAAAATCTACTGTCTCATGACTACTGAGATACCTATCAGCCTTGCTAAAATTACTTTCTACACAAGAATATTGTGAAATACACAATAACAAAATAATAATATAATTTTTCATAATAGATAATTTGATTAGTTTTGCTCTTTAATTCTACCTTTGCATACATTTTCAATATCATTAAACAACGGAGCATCCTCCTCAGAACGCTTGCTCTGGGATAAGTAAAAGAAGAAACTGTTAGTTAAATTAATCTTGTCGTCTCTATTAATTACATCATATCTGGAGAAAATCTCAAGCAGATAGTGATTAATATCAGAGTTAATTTCATCTTCCCGAGCCATCTCGTAAAAACGTTCATAGATAAGTGTAACTGAAACTCCATTCTGGTATTCTTCTTTTGATCCTATAATATTCCAAGAACTGTCACACTGAGATTGAGCCTTATTTAATTCATACAGAGTATTTCTCCTAAAAATTCTAGTCTTAGACAATGATAAACTATCTTCTGTAGTATTACTAATCAACTCTGAAAGAGCAAATATATCATTTGCACTGTGTATTGTGTCACTAACCAGAATAGAATGAAATTCTGCAATACACCGGACATCGTTCATTTGTTTATAAAAATCAATCACTACATTATCATGCAGGTATTTATCTGCTCTGTCAATATTGCTTGCTATTCCTGGCATTTGCATGATACAGAGCACAAAAGTAAAAATAGAGTTTCTCATGATCAATGTTATTTTTAAATGATTAGATTCAGATATCCTGACTTTCTGTGCTTCTGCATTCCCATTATTTTTGAATTGATTTGAATCTATCTACAATTTGATTGATCCAATCTAACATCCCCTCTACATTATTTGTCAATAGACTTTGTAATCTCTTATCTACTATCATCATAGTATCAATTGTCAATTCATTATATGCACCATCATTAATGTAAATCTCCGAACCATCAAAGTATATTGAACAAAGTGTTTCTCCTTCATAATTCAACACAATAGAATTATCACTTGAATCAAAATATGGATCATAATCGTCAGCAACAGCTAAAATCCTATTTTGAAACAATACTTTATTTGAATCACTCATAAAATTACGTCTCTGTAATGCATTAATAATATCAATTGCATAACTTAGTTTTTCTTCGTTATTTTTAATCAAATGGTCATAAATTGAATTCATATATTCATTTCTATTAATTACTTTCCTTATTAATTCTTCGTACATTTGAAGGCTCGTTTCAACTCGGAGATCATAACCACAGACATTATAACTATCCATACAAGCAACAAGCCAGTTTAATATGTGTTTTTGGTAACTTATACATATAACCTTCTTCTTTGGTAACCCTTTAAAACCATCAGGTAACTCACCAACTAAAAATGAATTCTTTGACGGGTTACTTCCATAAGGTGTAAGATAAAGCATTAAGACATTCTCAACTTCGTTTTTTGAGTGCATTAAAGCAAAATTATAATAATCTCTTAGCTGGTTGTCCTGGTCACTTACCCAAACCTTGTTTTCAATAACTATAAACTGTGTTTTATTCCAAAGTGCAATATCTATCCACAGTCCTTTATCCGTTCGCTTTTCACACTCAACCTTAAAATCATTTAATTCAGACTTGACACTAAACTGAGTATCTTTACTTAATTGCTCTAAAAACAACTTGAGGAATCTATCACCACAGTTATGTTCCCCTTTCGGATTCAATAACATAGCAATAAATCTTGCATGCATGATTTCTTTTTCATTAACACCAAGTATAGTAAAAGCATTGAATGTTTTATCACGTTTATGTATATCTCCTAGTTTCCGAATCTCAGCCAAAAACTCATCAATTTCATTTTCATTAATCATTTCGTTTCGTTAATAAATTAAATAAATCAAAAACCATATTATAGTGAATAATGGAGTAAAAATACTAAACAAAGCCCAACCGAAGGTTTCAAGCACAAAGCGATATTTCATTTCATGTAATTCCACATTACTTGACTTCCATTTTGTTCTTCGGGATAAAACCTGATCATAATTTGCCTCTGCATATCGGGCAATTTTATATGCATATCTCAATGCAATTACTCCCATGACAATTAACATCAGAATACTCCATAATCCAAACGTTTCAAAAGGGGTCTTAATTCCTTTCTTTCCTTCATCAGCTGAAACAATAAAAATTATGAAGAATAGTATTGCTGAAGGAGGAGCCATAACTTTTTTAATGTTGGCAACCAACCAACATTTGTCATTAAAGCTTAGTTTCATTTTATTTTTTTAGTTAATTATCTCTAAACTCTTATACTTTTCAATTGTCCTTTTCATTATCTTGTTTAACACTCCAAAAATACGTATTTTATTTATTAAAATTGACATTAGTTTAATTAGTTTTTAGAGATATTATAAAATTATTCCAACAAATTGCTCAATACATTAAAATCGAATGAAAAGCCGTTATGTGCCACAACACGTTGATTCGTAATAAAAGGTTCAATGATGTGCCATACCTTATCAAAAGTTGGTACATTGGCGGTATCTTTCGGTGAAATTCCATGAATATCATTCGTGAACCATTCCCAATAATAATTACAGGGTGGTTGCACCAAAAAGGAAATCTCCTGAGTTATTACTCCGTTTTCTACCCTTACCAGCCCTACCTGGCAAATACTGCAATGTTTCCCTTGGGCGGTTTCAAAATCAATGGCTGTAAATGGTTGCTTCATCGTGTATCAGTTTTAACGATGCAAAGTTAGCGGAGTGTTGTGCCAAAACGTTGCACACGTAATTTATTTCCTCCATACATGTAAAAATAGCATGACAGATAGTGATAATTGATTGCCAACGGGTCGGAACAGCTTCTATTTTAGTTATTCCTCTGACTATTTTTGGGTATATTTGGTTAGAGTTGTAACTATTTTACAAATACAATTGATTTCCAGGATAACCGTTTATATCTTTGTTTATGCTTTTCGTAGGCTTAAAATCCAGCCAAAACCTTGATTTTTCTGTAATTTCCCACTATCCACACCAATATCCTCACGCTACCCATCCTATACCTATCCTACACCCATCCTATACCTCCTTTAGGATAACCCAAGGATAACCCAAGGATAACCAAGGGATAACCAAGGGATAACCTATATTTATATAGTTATGGGTTATCCTTGGATTATACCTTAGATATTGGTGGATATAGGTTCTTTTTACCAAAAATGGGTATAGGATGGGTGTAGGATAGGTATAGGATGGGTATAGGATGGGTAGTGAATGGATGGCGTGAGGAAGCCTCAGGTCCTGAGAAGGATATTCCCGGACGCTGTAATTGAAAGCAGAGGTGATTAAACCCTGCATCCCAAAAAAACGAAACTAAAAGCATGGACACAACCCTGACAGGAGTCGAAGACTCTGTCAGCGGTTGAAAGCGATTGAAAGGCAGGACTACCTGAATATCTCCCTCAGCTCTTTGTTGCTGAGTTTGCCAATCCAGTTTTCACCGGTGGCAACGGTCATATCGGCCAGGTGTTTCTTCTTCTGGATCATGTCGTCAATGCGTTCCTCAAAAGTGTTTTTGGTAATCATGCGGTGAACCATCACGTTTTTCTTCTGCCCGATACGGTAGGCACGGTCTGTTGCCTGGTTTTCTACAGCCGGATTCCACCACAGGTCGTAATGAATGACATGTGAGGCAGCAGTGAGGTTCAACCCGGTACCTGCCGCTTTGAGCGACAGAATAAATATCTTGTCGGCCCGGTTATGTTGGAATCGTTCCACCATATCCTGCCGCTCGTTCAGGTTGCAGCCTCCATGATAGAACATAGGTTTTTCACCAAAGCGCTCGGTGATAAATTTCTCCAACAAAGCACCCATTTCACGGAACTGAGTAAAGATCAATACTTTTTCACCACTTTCGACAATGCTATCGAGGAGTTCGAACAGCAGCTCCGTTTTACCGGAAAGCAACGGATCAAACTTCCCGTTCTTGAGGAAATTGGTAGGGTGATTGCAAATTTGCTTGAGTGCCAATATCATTTGAAGTACCAATCCCTGGCGTTTAAATAATGATTGGTCGTCGGAATAACCTTCAATTTCTTCCATGGCTGCCCGCATGGTTTTTTCGTAGAGTGCAGCCTGTTGCTTAGAGAGAAGTGCAAATTGGTTTTGTTCAATTTTATCGGGCAAGTCGGAAATAATGCTCTTATCGGATTTCATTCGCCGCATCATGAATGGGGAGGTTATCTTGCGGAACTTTGCAACAATTTGTTCATCATTAAATACTTGTATCGGCTCGGCATAATCCGTCTTAAACGATTTCACCGTACCCAGATACCCTTTATTGGCAAAGTCCATGATGGACCAAAACTCTGTCAACCGGTTTTCCACCGGGGTACCGCTCATGGCAATGCGAATGTTGGAAGGAATGCTTTTCACGGCTTTTGATTGATTCGTATCCTGATTTTTAATGTTCTGGGCTTCGTCAATAATCAATACCTGCCATTTCTGCTTCTTCAACAAGTCGGCATCACTGCGTAATACGCCATAGGTGGTCAGCATGACATCGGCATCAAAGTGTTTAAACTCTCTGCCCGTTCCATGAAAAATATGAGAAGAAACGGATGGTGCAAACTTCTCAATTTCAGCCTGCCAGTTGGTCAACAATCCGGTAGGGACGACGACCAACGCTTTGTATTTATCATTGATGGCCTTTTCTTCTTTGAATTTCAACAGAATGGAAATTACCTGGAGGGTCTTCCCCAACCCCATGTCGTCAGCAAGAATACTCCCGAAACCGATGCGGCTATTGCGGTACATCCACGAATAACCTCGCTGCTGATACGGGCGAAGTTGAGCATTTAATCCCTGCGGCAGGGGAATATCTTCCTTGGAAGTTAACTCACGAATGAGCTCCTGCACTTCATTAGTCAGCGTAATAGGTGCTCCCTGGTATTCTTCCGACAAGGCAGTCTGAAGCAATTGGTATGAATTCAACGGTTTGTCTTCACTAAAAAACTTATGAAGCTTTTCAATCTCACTGTCACTCACATAAATATAGTTCTCTTTGAATTTGAATAACCTGGAAGCATTCTTCATCAATTTATCAAACTCTTTAGGCGACATCAAGGTGTCACCAATAGCCACCTGCCAATCGAAGGAGAGCAGTTGCTCCAGCCGGATAAACCCTTGCGAGTCAGTACTCCTTTTTAATTTCAACGAGGCTTTTGGACGAAGCAATTCTTGTAATGACTTTGGCAACAAAATTTTAATATCCAGCAAGCGAATAGCCGGAAGGATTTCCATCAGAAAAGGAGCAAATTGATTGGTATTGAAAAGTATCGGTTGGTTTGCACCCAGGTTGATATGTGAATCCAACCCGGCTATAAAAGGCGACAACAACGAAAGTGTCTGAAGAATTTTATACCGCTGTTTTTCATATTGCTTTTCTTTTAGAATCTTTGATAACAGAACCGGCAATTGCTCTGTATTGGAAGTATCTTCAATGCTAATTTGTACATCAAACTGCTCATTGTCGAGTTCTGTTACCGTAATAACCGGTTTGAAAGTTTCAGTAGTCAGGTGATAACGGTCGATCCAGACCTTGATACCTCCACTTAACGCTTTTTCACCCACTCCCTGAAAAGAATACGCTTTGTTTTTGAAAAACAGGTCCTCGTACAAATCACCATAGGTTGGATTCGACAAGCGGGATACAAGCCTGCTGATAACAAGTGAAAGCAATTCTATTGTTTGATTCTCAACGCAAATCCATTTTTCAGCTTTACGAAGAATCTTTTTGGTTAACAACAAGTCGGGAGGCAGTATCCTTGTCAGTTTATCAGTCAATAATCTTACCTGATTGTCAATCAAAGCGGGCAACCAACGAACGATGAATTCCTTATTTTCGAGTTGAACAATTTGCGGAATGACCATGCCGTTAGCCATTAAATGCAAGGAGGCAAACATTATTTTGTAAAATGCAACCACCGATGGTTGATAATCGAGCAATCGATCGGGATTTAAGTTGAAAACAGTGGGAATAAGTTGTTCCAGCTTCTTTAAATTATGATTCTCTCCGCTTATTTCGGAGATATTATTATTGTCTATGGAAATGGAAATAGTTGAATGATGATTGATGTCGGGAGTTTTGGCTGGCAACGGAAATATAACGTCAAAATCTAACTTCTTTCCTAAAATGCGTTTGGTTTCTTTGGCATTGCGAATAAACTGCCTGGCGTATTTATCACGAAAATTACCACCAGGATAAAACGGAGGTGCGTCCGGCAGTAATTGTACCAATGTTTCCGAAAGATTCTGCAACTGGGAGAAATCAATACGGTCGTAGACCCTTTCAGTGTCAAAAGTTTCCTTGTTTATCTTAGCCGGTTTCAGAAGACTCTCAAGCATTGGAATCTCTGTCTTCTTTTGGTCAGCAATAAAGATTCCCCGTTTCTTCAGTTCATCAAGCAGGTTCACTTTATGAATCTCAAAGACCAGGAAAGGGTTGTTGTCAATCTCCCGGCTAACCATATAAATCACTGCCGCCAAATGTTTGCAAGGTACTGCCCAATCGGGACATGAACATTGCATTTTAAAATCGGTCCATTGTTTTGGGAAAACTTTCAGCCCTACTTCTTCAGCAATTGAGAGAATAGCAGGGTCAAGATCACGATTCAACAATTTGGAGATCAATGCCGGACGTTCTATTATTTTTGTCATGAGTAATTCCACCTGCTCTTCGAAAAAAGGCGGTACAATCAGGTTTACTTTGTAAGGGGTTGGACGGCTACCCGCAACTTTTGCCACAATCTGATTTTCCTTGATCTTCACTTCCTTTACATAACCATTCCGGGCATAAGAGGCACCGCGAGGTAAGCGATTGTCATAATCAACATTTTCCAACGAGCGCAACCAATGTTCACCCCACCATGTTTTTCCAAATTGAGTAGCCATTTATTCTATTTTGAGTTCTATATGATTTGATTCCATTTATAAACCTTTTGTAGTCCGAAGGTCACAAAAGCGTTTTCTATGTGTCTGTTATATTATTTCTTTAACGCTTAAAGGTACTTCGTACGCAAACCTTTCGTCGTATGAAGGACATGAAAGCGTTTTCTTTCTTGCAGGCAGCTCCCTACGAAAAAACGCTTAAAGGTACTCCGTACGCTTTAAGGTTTGAACTGTTCTTCAACATTAATTCTCAACCGATCTTTGAGTTCTTCCATATCCACTATTCTTCCCAGTTCTTTTTCCATGGAGGTGACACCCTTGTCGATAAAGCCGCAAGGGTTGATATAGTTGAAGTATTCTAATTGTGTATTGACATTTAGGGCAAAACCGTGCATGGTGACAAAATGGGAACTGCGTACCCCAATGGCGCAAATCTTACGGCAGGTAAGTGTATCGACATCGAGCCATACACCGGTTGATCCTTCCAACCGGGTAGAAATGATATCATACCCTGCAAGCGTTCGAATGATGGCTTCCTCGATGCGAAAGATGTACTGTTTGAGTCCAAGGTTAAAGTTAGCGAGGTCGAAAATAGGGTACCCTACTACTTGTCCCGGGCCGTGATAAGTAATGTCGCCACCGCGGTTAGAACGGACAAAGGAGGCATTTTTGGCCTGAAGTTGAATAAGGTCCAACAACATATTATGTTCATCGCCACTCTTTCCCAAGGTATAGACATGCGGATGTTCACAGAAGACAAGGTAGTTTTCGGTTAACAGTCCCTTCAGTTTTTTGTCGATGGTAGTAGAAAAGAGTGATTCCTGTTTATCCCAGGCTTCGGTATACTCAGTCAATCCCCAATCCTGATAATCTATAGTTTTGTTCATGACCGGTGGTGTTTGTGTTTTTTATGTACTTTCAAAGGAACGACATGCTGAAAATTGACTTGTTCTACTTTGCTCATCAGGCTTACAATCCTTGACTCCCGAAGCTGGATATATCCCGAAGGATGACCGGCATCAAACCGGATCGGGTTGGGGAGGCATGCAGCAATTAAGGCAGCTTGCTGACGTGATAGCTGGGAGGCAGTAGTACCAAAATGTTCTTCGGCGGCAGCTTCCACACCATACATTCCTTTGCCGGTTTCAATCACATTGAGGTACACCTCCATGATACGCTCTTTGGTCCAGATCAATTCAATCAGCACCGTGAAATATGCCTCCAGCCCTTTCCTAATATAAGTACGATTCGGGAAAAGGAACACATTTTTGGCAGTTTGTTGCGAGATAGTACTCCCGCCCCTTAAACGCTTTCCTTGCTGATTCCGTTCAAAAGCTTTGGTTATACTGTTGAAGCAAAAACCATGATGATGCAGGAACAGGTTATCTTCCGAAGCAACCACCGCCTGAACCATGTTGGGGGAAATTTCTGAAATCGGCACCCAAGTCTTGCTATTTTTAGGCATCTCACCCTGAGTTATCGATTCTACCGAACGGATGAGCATAAGCGGAGTTACATATACCGGAACAAAACGTGCCAGCACTACCCAGAGAATACTGAAAAGAAAGAAAAAGATAATAAGGTTCCGGATAATACGAAGCATGCGTTTCCACAAACTCCTTTTTGGCTTTTCAGGAAGGATTTCAGGTTCTGTAAATGGTTCTGCGTTCATAGAGAAAAAATTGTAGCTCTTCAAAAGGATAGTGACGTATGACTGTGTTTCTTATTTCAATTGCTTACCTAAACGGAAATCGTATATGATTATTATTCAACTAATTTTTACAAAACTTTCATAGAACAAACCTTTCGTCGAACAAACCTTTCGTCGTCCGTAGGACACGAAAGCGTTTTCTTTGATCATTTAACTCTGAAAACGCTTAAAGGTACTTCGTACGCTTTAAGGTTTGGTTAAGTTTTGAGGTTTGGATAAGTTTTGAGGTTTTCAAATCAGCTTAAACCTTACACGCCATCGACCTTCTTCAAAGTTATGGCTGATAATTTCAAAATGTCCCAGCTCTGAAGTATTCTCCACATGCTGCCCAATACAGGCACAGGCATCGTAGTCTCCCACCCGTACAATACGCAAGGTTTCGGAGGCTTCATCGGGCAATTTTGATAAATCTACAAGTTTACCTGCATCTTCACGAGACATCAAAGAGATTGTGACAGGCAAATGGCTGTCAATAAGGTCATTCACCCGGATGATTAATTCCTGAATCTGATCTTCGGTGGGTGCAACCTTTAATTCATAGTCGCACTTGGACTTCTTGCGCTCTATATGGGCATTCCTCGATCTGGGACATTCAAACATCCGTACCATAGTCTGATTCAGGATATGCTCGCAGGTATGCATCGGTTCGTTATATAGTTTTTTGGCTTCGTTGAGTACTGTTTCCATGCAAATAAGTTGATTTTGTTACAAAGATAACCCTTTGTTCTTAAACCTCAAAGTGACCATGCTTGCTTTGTGATTTGAATTTCAGGAAAAAGGAACTTTTAGGATGATTCGGTTAGAATTTGAAGTATAAAAATAATAAACAAAAACAGTATTAACAAACAATTTTAGTTGGGGGTTGTTGCACCAAAAGAATAAACCGTGATCTTTGAAATGCGAAGCCTGTTGAATCATTCTTGTTTTTTATAGGGATTCAATGGGAAATAAAATGAACGGTAGCTTCCAGTTAGGTATAAATTTTTAATATCAACATGTATGAAAAAAAAAGTTGGCGTATGGATTGATACAGAAAAGGCTGTTATCATTTCCTTAAATGAAGATGAACACCGTGCGAATATCCCTGCTTCCTCCTCGGGAGAACGGATAGCTAAGTCGCCTAAAATCTCAAACGATACCTTTACAGTGATTACCTCCCCTATTCAAACAAAAGTCAGATTACCCGGCGACACGAAAGAATTTGCCCGATTTGGCAATCAGCATTACAGTACGGAAATAAAGAATATGCATAAATTAAAGAATGTAAAACATCAGTTTTTCAAAGATATCCTGCAATGGATTAAAGATGTGGATGAATTCGTGTTATTCGGACCTTCACTCATTAAAAAAGAATTTGAATCGCAAATGTGTAAATATCCGCAAATACACTCCCGGTTGTTGTCAGTGGAAGCGGCCGATATTATGACTGATCATCAAATGGTCAGATGGGTTGAAAATTATTTCAGAGATCATTCCAATCATAAGGTCCATATGGCTTGACTGAATTTTAAGTACAACTGAGCGTTCAATACTATATTTTCCGCCTCACTTTAGAATTAAAGTGGGGCGGTTTTCTGTAGTGGGAGTCCGACTACACATTGATGAATAGGTCTTAGTCGGGCTCCCACTATTGACGATTAAAGATTTCCTAATGATTTCAAAGTGGGAGGCCGACCAAGAAAGAAAAAAACGGATAACCCATTGCTGAGTTATCCGTTTAAAGAATATAAATTAAAATAAATTATCTTTTTTTATAAGAAGACGATCCGCCTTTATAAGAAGAACTTCCGCCACTGCGACGTTCGCCACTGCCACCTGCTGAAGAACGGCTGCTGCCACGATCGCTGACATCACGATTACGCCATGGTTTGTCACCACCTGCTGATTCTGCCGGACGGCTGCTTGAACTGCGGTCTCCACCACGGTATCCGCCACCTGAATAAGATGAACTGCCACCTGAACGGGGACGATATTCTGGTTTGCGACTACCACCACCTTCGAAAGTCTTGCTTCCTTTGGCTTCAGATACTTCCACTTCCGTTTGACCTGCAAAAGCAGTCACTACCTGGTCGAGTTGATCGGCAAACACATCAAAGAAAGTAAACTTGTTGGTTACTTCAATAGAACCGATATTAATGGATTTGTCACCTGTCACATCATTGATAATTCCCAACAGACGTT
>Ga0114951_10005067_pt1 | contig 12380 bp, 12 predicted proteins | sample AM7aDNAmetaG_FD_88677 | JGI IMG/M metagenome (GOLD analysis project Ga0114951, IMG submission 88677) | Freshwater microbial communities from Finland to study Microbial Dark Matter (Phase II) - AM7a DNA metaG | ecosystem: Environmental > Aquatic > Freshwater > Lake | place: Finland: Lake Alinen... | reverse complement strand
GTCGTCATCCGGGTCTTCGGGCGGCGGGACCTTGGTGGATTCCCTGAAAACGGTCCTGTCGTCTTCGGCCAAGATCGCGGAAGATCCCCGCACCAACAGCTTGATTATATCCGACCAGGAAGACAATTTTCCTGCCATCGAGCGCATCCTTGCCAAGCTGGATGTTCCTGTGGCGCAGATCCTCATTGAAGTGCAGATGATCGATACCACCAAACAGGCCATCGACCAGGTGGGCGTCAAATTCGGGAATACGTTGTATCAAATCAACGGGCTTGGCGGGAAGAAGTTTTATTTTCCCTTTGATCAGACGAATATCCTCAATAAAGGCGGGACACTGGGCTACACGAGCGGCGCTCTTAGCGGAAGTTCTTTCTCGGCGGTCCTGCAGTATTTAAATACCAGGACAGACACCAAAAGTCTGGCCAGGCCGAGGCTGTTGACCATGGATAATGAAACAGCTCAGATCAAGATCACGGCGCAGGAGGTCATTGGTGTCAAGTTAACGGCCGCAACCGCCAATACCGCACAGACCCAGGAGCCGGAACGGACCGAAACAGGGATCGTGCTTACCGTGACGCCGCAGCTTAATCTCATCACAGGGGATATTCTGATGGCGGTGTCGCCCAAAGTCATTGAAGCGCGGACAGGGGGGACGTTCAATGGTGAGACGTACAAGGATCCTGAGGTTCGCGGGGCCAAGGTGAAAATGAGCATCCATAATGGCGATACCATTGTGCTGGGAGGATTGCTGCGCAAGGAACAGGAAAAAGTGGTGAACAAACTGCCCTTGCTGGGAGACATTCCCTTTCTGGGGCGCTTGTTCCGTCACGACAATGTCACGACCCAGGACCGGGAGCTGTTGATCTTTATCACCCCGCGTTTGGTGGAAAATACCAGCGGCATGGCGCCTGACCGTACAGCTGTTGGCCTTGGGGCACGCGAAGGCCGCATGCTCCCCCGGGATAATGCCGTCAGTTCCGCCCTGGATCATCTGGGCGACAGCGGGTTTTCGGATTAAATTATGGCTAGATTAAGACTGGGCGAAATACTCATCAAGCAGGGGTTGATCACCGAAGCCCAGTTTCAGGCTGCGGTGGAGGCCCAAAAGACCGACAAGAGCCATATCGGCGAGATCTTGGTGAGGATGGGCGTCATTAAAGAAGACGACCTGGCCGCGGCTCTTGGCACCCAGTTGCTTATCCCGTATGCCTCGAAGGCTTCCGGTCTTCTGGGGCCGCAGAAGGCCCAGGGGCTCGAAAAGCTTGTGCCCTACGATTATGCCAGGGAACATCTTGTCCTGCCGCTTAACCGCAACATGAATTCCCTTACCTGCGCGATTTTTAATCCCTTTGATCTTATCATGATCGACAACCTGAAGAAGATGACAGGCTGTGAGATCAATTTTGTCATTGCGACCCGTTCTGACATTATCAGGGCGATCCAGGAATTTTATCTCGAAGAAGAGGGCGGGGCATGGGGCAAAGCTGTGGAGAAGGCGCATTCCCAGGCCCGGCAGCCCTCGCCATCATCCGAGGAGAAGTCTGAAACGGAACTGAGCCTTGATAAACTGATCGCCAAGGCGGAAGAGGCTCCGGTCATTAAACTGGTTGACCTGATCATCCGCCAGGCCATTGACGAGAGGGCCAGCGATATTCACATCGAGCCCTTCAAAGACAGGCTTGAGGTCCGTTATCGCATTGACGGCGAGCTTTACCAGATTCCGCCGCCAGCCAAGCATCTGCATCAGCCTATTGTGTCGCGTGTCAAGATTTTGGCCCATATGGATATTGCCGAGCGCCGCCTGCCGCAGGACGGCCGTATTTCGGCCAAGCTGGAACAGCGCACCGTGGACCTTCGTGTGTCGACTCTGCCTACGGTTTGGGGTGAAAAAGTCGTTATGCGTATCCTGGACAGGGATGCGATCAAGATGGAGCTGGCGGCCCTGGGATTCGATGTGCGGCAGCTGGAGATCATCCGTAAAGCCTTGAAAGTTCCTTATGGCCTGCTTTTTGTTACAGGCCCCACGGGAAGCGGTAAATCTACCACGCTTTATTCCTGCCTCAACGAGGTCATGGATCCGACAAAAAATATTATGACGGCGGAAGATCCCGTGGAATTTCGTATTGACGGCATCAATCAGGTTCATGTGCGGCCTGATATCGGGTTTACGTTTGCGCAGGCCTTGCGTTCTTTCTTGCGTCAGGATCCGGATATCATCATGGTGGGTGAAGTCCGGGACCTTGAAACCGCCGAGATCTGTGTGCGCGCCGCCCTGACAGGGCACTTTGTCCTCTCGACGCTCCATACCAATGACGCGCCATCGGCCATCACCCGCCTGATGGATATCGGTGTGCCGCCGTATCTGCTCACCCCGTCCTTGACCATGATCGTCGGCCAGCGCCTCGGGCGTAAATTATGCCCGCATTGCAAGGAAGCGTATGAGCCAAAGCCGGAGGAACTCGGCGAGATCAAGCTGTCCACCGACCTTATTTACCGCGCCAAGGGGTGCGACCAGTGCTCCCATACAGGATACAAGGGGCGCCTTGTCATCGCGGAAGTCCTGGTGGTCGATGACATGATCAAGCGCATGATCGGCAAAAACGCCACCTATAACGATTTGCGCGATGCCGCCCGCAAGAACGGAATGGTAACGCTGTTTGAGTCGGGGATTAAAAACGTTGAAGCGGGGATCACCAGCCTGGACGAGGTGCTGGGCGTAACGGTGGGTTGACGGGGGAGTTGATGTCAAAATATCTTGTTGCTGCCAAAGATGCCGCAGGGCATATCTTTAACGAAATCGTGGAAGCCTCTGACCAGGATCAGGCCGTCAGGCAGATCCAGGGTAAAGGGCTTTTTGTCACGGCGGTCAAAAAGCTGGCGGAGGAGTATCTGACATGGAAGCCTTCGGCGTCGCCGGCCAGCAAGCGCAAATTCTCGCGTGACAAGGCGTCCCTTGAAGACGTTATTTCTTTTGCCCGCCAGCTGGCGACCATGCTTGAGTCGGGGATCCCCTTGCTGCGCGCGATCGTCGTTATAAGCGACCAGGTGGAAAGCCGTGAGCTTGCCCATGTTCTTGAGGAAGTTGTCGCGGATGTCGAGCAGGGCCAGCCGTTCAGCCGTTCGATCGCCAAACACCCCAGGATATTCTCTGCCTTCTGGGTCAGCCTGGTTGAGGTCGGCGAAGCCTCCGGCACCATGCCCAAGATCCTTGAGAAATTGACGGTTTATATGGAAGATGCCGCCGCGTTCCGCTCAACCATTATCGGTGTCCTGATCTATCCGGCGGTCCTTTTTGTGATCTGTGTGGGCGCGGTCATATTCTTCGCGGTCTTTGTGGGGCCGACCTTCGAGCGTGTTTTCAAGGATATGAATATCACCCTGCCGCCGCTCACGCAAGCCATGATGGTCATCTTTAAACTGATCAAGGAGCAGTTCTTGCTTTTGTTTGCCGGTGCGATCGGGATTTTCTTTGTTTTCTCAAATTATATCAGGACCAGGAGTGGCCGCCGTGGATTCGAAGAGTTTCTCTTCCATATGCCGGTCTTTGGCCGGGTCGTCAAGTTGATCGTGGTCGAGAAATTCACGTCCCAGATGGCGATCCTCATGGACAGCGGTGTCCCGATCCTTTATGCGCTGGAGATAGCGGAGCGCCTGGTGGATAACAGTGTATGCGCAGAGGTTATTAAAGATGTCCGTGAAGGGGTACGGGAAGGCAAACTCCTGGCGGATCCCATGGAGCAGAGCGGTTTTTTTCCGTCCATGGCGGTCCAGATGATCCGGGTCGGGGAAGAGACGGGGGAGCTTGGCAAGATGCTCAACCATGTGGCGGTCTATTACAAGCGGAATGTGGGAGAATTCCTCAAGCGTTTCGGGATCCTGATCGAACCGGTCATGCTGGTGGTGATGGGCGCCATCATCGGCACCATTGTCATCGCCATGTTCCTGCCGATGCTCACCATGTCTACCGGAGGTTGACACACAAAAGAAATCCGATAAATCAGTTGTTATGCGGTATTATTTATCATATACTTAAAAATGATATGTACTTCTATGCTAAGGTTTATTTTTTAGTTAAACGTTCGGAGGATTTATGAGAAAACAACTCAACAAAGGTTTTACACTGATAGAAATCATGATCGTTGTCATTATTATCGGTGTTTTAGCCGTGCTTGCCTTGCCGCGTATCACCGCGCAGATCGATGTCTCAAAAGCGGCCGAGGCATATACCAATCTCGGTGCCTTGATGCGCAATGTCCAGCAGTGCTATTCCATGGCGTCCAACACGGCAGATATGACCGAGTGCGATACGGAAGCAGAACTTTCAGGATATTCCCTGCCGACGTCCAATTATTTTACATATACGTTTAACGCCACAACGTGTGGTGCGTTAACCGCATGTACGGCGACGGCCACATTGAAGAGTTCTTCGGCCGGTGTGATCACCTTCACGTTCAATGCAACAGCGGGCACGATTGCCAAGGGAAAGACTGGCGTCTTTTCAGCGCTGAAGAATTAAGCCTGTACCATTGTGTGATACATACCCCCTTGGTCTGTCATAGTATCAGATCAAGGGGGCATTTTCTTTAAAAGGGGTTACGGGTATGAACAGAAAACCTGGATTTACGCTGATTGAGATCATGATCGTTGTTGTCATCATAGGGGTGATGGCGGCCATCATGATCCCCCGATTGAGCGGGTCAAAGGACCAGTCTGTTTTTTCCGAAGCGGTTAATGCATTAAACACCCTGCACGCGGCTCAACTGCGGTATGCGCTGGAGAAGAGTGACGGGAGTTATACCACCGATTGTTCCGTCCTTGATGTGGCCGTTACGCCTGTTAATTTCGATACGCTCACATGTACGGCGGGTGGAGCTGTTTCTTTAAAAGTCAAGGCGGCCGCACAACCTGCTTCAGGCACCTATACGGTGTCTGTGGATTCGGCGGGGCAATTCACATGCGCGGCGTGTCCTGCCCGTCTTAAGAGAATTTGTCCTAACGGTTGCGTATGAGGTGCCTGATGCGCCGTGCTTTCACCTTGGTTGAACTCATGGTTGTTGTTCTGGTCATTGGCGTGCTGGCCGTTTTTACCGTGCCGCGGTTCACCATGGCGATTAACCGTTCCCGTGCCCGTATCGCCAAATCGAATATCGCGATGATCCATGCCGCCAATGTTTTTTACAAGGCACGCACGGATCTTGATATCAGCGGGGCACTGGCAACGATCAATACAACACTGGGGTTAAAAATTGTTGCCAATGGGGTGACGTATACCTGTAATGGCGTGACGTGTCAGGCCACCGGCACGGGTTTTACGGTCACGGTAACATTAGCCGATCCGCTTGATGAGGCCAATACCAATCTTTCCTGTTCAGGGACGAGTTGTCCGCCATGAGGTATCCTATGCGTAAGGCTTTTACACTTGTCGAGCTGATGGTTGTGCTGATGATCGTGGCTATTCTGGCCGCTTTTACGCTGCCCCAGTTTTCCACGACCATCAACCGTTCCCGTGCCCGTTCCGCCGTGACCAATGTGGCCATCATCCACGCCGCCAATGCTCTTTACCGCGCGCGTCACGGCTTCAATACAAATGCCGCAGATCTGGGAACGATCAATACAACGCTGGGATTAAATATCATCGGAAGCGGGGCGACATACTCATGTTCAGGCGCCACCCAATGCCAGGCATCAGGCACAAATTATACGGTGACAGGCGTTTTGGCCAATCCACTGACGGATGCTTCAAACCCATCGTGTGCCGGGACCAATTGCCCGCCATCGCCATGAGCCGGCGCGGCACGGGGAGAGGTTTTTCCATGGTCGAGGTCCTGGTGGCGGCTGTGGTTTTTGTCACCGCGGCCGCAGGTATTTTTGCCACCGTGGCCCAGACACAGGTTGGTGTCAAGGTATCAGATGCACGCTCCCGCGCGACCCTTTGCGGCAAAGAGGTGCTGGACGGCTTGAGCAAGGAAGTGGCGGATTCAACCTGGGACACAGGGGCCATGGCCATCGGCGGTCCTTATGCGGTGGCAGGATCCTATCCCAACTGCATTGCCGGTTACACGCCCACCTATAGCGTCGCGGCCGTAGCCGATGGTACCCGTCAGGTGACGGTGACGGTAAGCTGGTGACCATGAAACATTCTTCCTCGGGGGTGACCCTCACTGAACTTGTTGTGGCATCCGTCATCATGAGCATGATGCTGGCGGCCATCTGGGCGACAGATTATGCCTTGCGCCTGAAAAACAAGGAGGTCTCCAGTGATGCCCAGATTTTTATCCAGACCAGAGCGTTGGCTGAAAAGATCCGCATGAGTGTCAGGTCTGTGCATGGCTCGCCGCAGGACACGGGGATGGATGTCAATATCGGCACGAAGACGCTCTGTTTTCGTCAGGATCTGATGATTTCCGGTGCCTATACACCCGGCGATTACACCGATGACCGCTGGGTGTGTTATACCCAGGTCGCGGGCGGCGGCGGTACGAATGTCTACAGCTGCACGTTTGACGGTTCTCCCGGGCAGTGCACCGCCTCAGGCACGTTTGAAGGGACGGTTGTTTCCGACGAATTTACGAATGCGGCGATCCCGGATCCGGTTGTAACGGCCGATGCGGATGCCGGGACACTTTATTTTGAGATGACGGTGGTCAGCCGCAAGACCCCTTCCGCCGGAGCGGCTGTTACCGGCGGCGTGCTGACATCCGGCACAACCGACAATCCCCAGGCGTATGTCGCCCTCCGAGAGAATGTCGGAGGTTTTTAGCCATGTCCCGCCACCGTTTCTTTTATCCTTTCCAACCCCACGATAGACAGATCACCCTCGATGACCCGGATGAATTCATGCATCTGGCCCGTGTGCTGCGCCTGAAGCCCGGCGATGCGGTCGAGATCGTGAATGGACAGGGCGGCCTGGCTTTCGGTGTGATCCGGGAGGTCGGACGCGCTTTGGCTGTCATTGCCTTTGAAAAGATATCCCAGGACCCAGGGCGTACTGCGCCTCGCCTTACCATGGTTTGTGCGCTTCCTAAGAAAGCGAAATTTGAGACCATCATTGAAAAGTGTACGGAGCTCGGCGTTGACAGGATCATTCCTTTGATGACAGCCAGGACCGAGGTTGACCTGAGCGGGGAAAGGGCCGGGAGCAAACAGGTCCGGTACGCACGTATTGTTGTCAACGCGGCCAAGCAGTGCCAGCGGCTCTGGTTTCCCGAGGTCATGGCGCCGGTGACTTTGACGCAAGCCATCAGCATGGTATCCGGCCCGGGGAAGGCCGTATTCTTCCCGTGGCTTGAAGGCAGCAGGGTTTCTCTGGCCACAGCCTTTGCCGCGCACAAAGGAGCCGGTGAGGTTGCTTTTTTCATAGGTCCGGAAGGGGATTTTACGCCCCAGGAGGCGGCGCTGGCCATCGGGGCCGGGGCAGTGGCGGTAACGCTCGGGTCGAATGTCCTTAAAGTTGATACAGCGGCCATGGCGGTCATGGCCTTTGCGGTGTTGAATGAGCCGCCGGCATGATCGGGGAAGGGGCATGTTAACGCATCGGGCGGCGCTTCTTTTACTGCTGTGTTTATGTTTCGGGTGTGTCCTGTGGAATGGCTTCTGCGGGGATGATCATTTTCTTTTTGTGAACAATTCCTTCTACAGGAATCCCTCCAATATCGTCAGGATATTTCGTCCCGGGTACAATGTGTCCCCGGAAGCGGTGCAGTATGGTTATGCGGCGGACAAAGGGACGGGTTCCGTCGGGTATCGCCCGGTCACGACCGCAAGTTTTTTTCTGGACAGTTTTTTTTGGAAAGATATCCCTGCCGGGTATCATCTGACAAGCCTTTTATGGCATGCGGCCAATGTGGTGTTGGTATATGAGGTCGCGCTGGTCCTGGCTTCGCCTCAAGTCGCCTTTGTTGCCGCGCTCATCTTTGCGATCCATCCGGTCAATACCGAGGCTGTGGCGGCCATCGGGTATCGATCCGATCTTCTGGCCTGTTTTTTTCTTCTGACGGCGTTACTGGCATGGCTGTTGTATCGGCAGAAGGGAACGTGGGGCTGGGCCGCGGCGTCTTGCGGGGCTTATGGCCTGGCCTTGTTTTCCAAAGAAACGGCGCTTTTGTTCCCCTGCCTTCTTCTCATCGTCGATGGGGTTAATTTTCCTGCTGTCAGCAAGAAAGGCCGGGGACAGCGGTATCTTCCTTTCCTGCTTACGGCTGTCTTTTACCTCTACATCTATTATGGTGTTTTTCCCAATACCGCCTTGCCGTATGTTCCCCGGATGGGAAACGGTGTCGCAGAATATGCCTCGATCTTTATCCAGATCCTGGCGCTTTACCTGAAAGAAATATTCTTTGTTTTTTCCGCAGGGATCATGCCCGCGTTGTATTGGCCTTTACCGCGGCCGCTTTTGTCTTCGGACTTGATTTTCCAGGGACTGCTGGCCGCCGGGGCAGGAGGTTTGTTATTGGTCATCATCCTCAGGTGGGCGGTGTGCGCGTGGGCAGCGCTATGGGGTGTTGTTTTCTTTTTGCCGGTTTTTGTTTTTTGGGTCAATCCCAATCCGATCGCCTTGCGGTATGTGTATGTACCTTTTGCCGGAGTGGCCTTTCTCGCCGCACGGGGACTTGTTCATGTCTGGGCGCGGTGGAAAGACCGGCTTACATTGCCGATGCGTGTTTTTTTATGTTTCAGCGGTATTGTATCGCTGGGCCTTCCGGCCGTCAGCAGTAACCTTGTATGGAAGAACAATCTTTCTGTAGGCGATGCCTGGGTCAAGGGGTATCCTGAACATTACATGGGTTATGGTTTCAAGGGAACGGAGTTCTTTCGGTTTGGAAGATATGACGATGCGGCCCAGAGTCTGGCGCTTGCCCGCAAAGACCCCCGGTGTGATAATTTGCTCTTTGATTATCAGCTTGGTTTTTCTTATCTGGCCCTGGGCAAGAATGATCAGGCAAAGACGGTCTTTGAAGGTATCATCAGGAAGGCGCCTTTTTTTGATAAGGGATATCTGGGGATGGGTGAGTATTACTATCTTGGCAAGCAGTACGCCCTGGCGATACCTTATTTAGAGAGGGCGTTGGTTTCTTACTATACGGATGATAATGCACGCCACCTTTTGCAGTCTTTGAGCAACATTGAAGGGGCTTCGGGGGTTGCCAGAGGCCTTGACATGGTGGGCAGGATTTTAGGGGATGGCCCCCGGTTTGAGAAAGTCAGGGAATTTGCCGGGGGCCTTGCGCAATCGCGGTCTTAAATATGGAATGGTACCGTCACAAGGGATGGGAATGGTAAAGCACAGGGTCGTTCTTGGTATTCTGGTGGTATCTTTTTTTGCCTGTATCCTGTGGAACGGTTTCTGCGGGGACGATAATTTTCTTTTTGTGAATAATTCTTTTTACAAGAATCCCTCCAATATCGCACGGATATTCCGTCCCGGCTATAATGTTGCGCCGGAGGATGTCCAGTATGGTGATGCCGCGGACAAAGGGACAGGTTCTGTAGGTTATCGCCCGGTCACGACCATGAGTTTTTTCATGGACAGTTTTATCTGGAAGGATAACCCGGCCGGCTATCATTTGACCAGTATTTTGTGGCATCTTGCCAATGTTTTCTTATTGTATGAGATCGCGGTTGTCGTCGCGGGACCGCAGGTTGCTTTTATCACCGCGCTGATCTTTGGCATCCATCCGGTGAACACAGAAGCCGTGGCTGCGATCGGGTACAGGTCTGATCTTTTAGCCTGTTTTTTTCTTCTGGCGGCATTGCTGGCGTGGCTGTCCTTGCGACGGGATGGATCTTGGAGGTGTGCCGCAATCTCTTATACGGGGTATTTCTTTGCTTTATTTTCCAAAGAAACGGCCCTCCTTTTTCCCTGTGTTATTTTCTTTATTGACAGGGTCAATTTCTCTGCATTCATCCCGCAAGATCGCCGCAACCGGTATCTTCCGTTCCTGGTTATCGCTCTTTTTTATTTATATATTTATTATTATGTTTTTCCGAATACCGCGTTTGTGTACGCGCCTCAGATAGCGGATGGATATGAGGGCCATGTTACGGTCTTTATCCAGATCGTCGCGCTTTACCTGAAAGAAATATTCTTCGTTTTTTCTGCCGGTGTCATGCCAGCGCTATATTGGCCTTTGCCGCGCCCGCTTTTTTCTCCGGCCATGATCTTTCAGGGAGTGCTTGTGGCCGGGGCAGGGGGGCTCCTGCTGGCCATGATCCTGAGGCGTGGTAAGTATTCCTGGGCTGCGTTATGGGGGCTTGTCTTTTTTTTGCCTGCCTTGATTTTCTGGGTTAATCCCAATCCGGCCGCCTTGCGTTATGTGTATGTCCCTTTTGCCGGACTCGCGTTTCTTGCCGCGCTGGGCTTGGTCCATGTGTGGGGGCGCTGCAGGGACAGGCTTAGCCCGTCCATGCGTGTTTTCTTGGGTTTTGTGGGGGTAGTATCACTGGGGCTTCCGGCTGTGAGCAGTAACCTGGTGTGGAGGAATAACTTTACTGTCGCTGATGCCTGGGTGAAGGCTTATCCTGAACATTATATGGGGTATGGTGTGAAAGGGACTGAATTCTTTAAGCACAAAAAATATAAAGAGGCGGCGGAAAACCTTGGCCTGGCGTTGCAGGATCCCCGTTGTACCAACCAGATATTTGACTATCAGCTTGGTTTTTCCTATTTATCCGAGGGGCGCAGGGAGGAGGCGAAGTCGACTTTTGAAGGGCTTATGGCCAAGGCCCCGTTTTCTGACAGGGGATATGCAGGGATGGCGCATTATTATTATGCGAGCAAGCAGCATGCCCTGGCCGTTCCATACCTCCAACGGGCGTTTGCCCTTCACGATACCGACGATAATGCTGAGAATTTACTGAAAGCCCTGGATAGAACGCAAGGAGCTTCCGGCCTTGAGAAGGGGCTTCAGATGGTGAGGCGGGTCTGGGGGGATGGCCCCAGGCTGGAAAAGCTCAGGGAATCTCTCCGGGATCGCCGGAAGTTGCGTTGACAATCAGCCCCCCCTTTTGTATAATCATCCACCCCTTCTTATTAATAGTGTTTCAGCGGAGGATTTGAACATGACGGATGTAAAGAAAATGACACCTGCGGAGATGGATAACCGCAAGAAGGCGCTTGACCTGGCGCTGACGCAGATCGAAAAGCAGTTCGGGAAGGGGTCGATCATGAAGCTGGACGGTCAGGCCCGCGTGGACGTGGATTCGATCCCCACAGGATCCATTGCCCTGGACCTCGCGCTGGGCGTGGGCGGGATTCCGCGCGGACGTGTGGTGGAGATCTATGGCCCGGAATCGTCGGGCAAGACGACCCTCACGTTGAGCGTGATCCACCAGATCCAGAAAAAAGGCGGCGTGGCGGCGTTTATTGACGCGGAGCATGCTTTTGATGCGGCGTATGCGGCCAAGCTTGGGGTCAAGCTTGAAGATCTGCTGGTTTCCCAGCCGGATACCGGCGAACAGGCTCTGGAGATTGCCGAAACGCTGGTGCGTTCCAACGCGGTGGACCTTGTGGTCATTGACTCGGTGGCGGCGCTGACACCCAAGGCCGAGATCGAGGGCGATATGGGCGACAGCCATATGGGGCTGCACGCCAGGCTGATGTCGCAGGCCCTGCGCAAGCTCACGGCTGTGACCAGCAAATCCAACACATGCCTTATTTTTATCAATCAGATCCGCATGAAGATCGGCGTTATGTTCGGCAATCCCGAAACCACGACCGGCGGCAATGCCCTGAAGTTCTATTCATCGGTGCGCATCGACCTGCGCCGCATTGAAACCCTCAAGCGGGGGGATGATGTTGTCGGAAACCGGGTGCGCGCCAAGATCGTGAAGAACAAGGTTGCGGCCCCGTTCAAGGAAGCCGAGTTCGAGATCCATTTCGACGAGGGGATTTCTGTGGCCAGCGACCTGGTCGATATGGGCAGTAAATATAATGTCATCGAGAAGTCGGGGGCCTGGTTTGCTTTCGAGGGTGAGCGCATCGGCCAGGGCCGGGACAATGTCCGCCGGTATCTCCAGGAGAACCCGAAGGTGGCCCAAAAGATCGAAAAACTGATCTTCGAAAAGGCCAAGGTTCCGCCTGCTGCCGTGAAAAAGACGGAATAGCCCCCAGGTTGTGTCCGATGTCCCCGGGGTTGATGAGGATGGCCGCAAGAAGGCAAAAAGTTACGCCCTCCGCCTTTTAAGAACAAGGCCGCGTACGACGGATGAACTCCGCCGCAGGATGATGGCAAAGGGGTACGCCGAGCCTCTGGTGAGCGTCATTGTCGCAGACCTGGCAGGCAAGGGGTTTTGTGATGACGCGGCGTTCACGCGTGTCTGGCTGCGCGCACGTTTGGAAAGGCTGGGTTTCAAGCGTGTTGCGCGCGAACTCAAGGACAAGG
>Ga0114951_10005064_pt1 | contig 12384 bp, 10 predicted proteins | sample AM7aDNAmetaG_FD_88677 | JGI IMG/M metagenome (GOLD analysis project Ga0114951, IMG submission 88677) | Freshwater microbial communities from Finland to study Microbial Dark Matter (Phase II) - AM7a DNA metaG | ecosystem: Environmental > Aquatic > Freshwater > Lake | place: Finland: Lake Alinen... | reverse complement strand
CCTTAAATTGCATTGAAGATTTCAATGTGGCAAGTTATATTAAAAATCATCTTGACGAAAGTATAACCACTGCAAAACGGGCTACCTCGCCGTTCCTTAAGATCAACAGGATTTTATCTCCAAATCCATACCTGCCGCGCTTCATTGTAGGTTCTGACAACAATGAAATTGTAGAAGTAATTAATGCATTCCAGGGCAAAAACAATTATGATTTTCAGGATTCCAAAGATGGAAAATCTGAATTGACAAACCTGAAGAATATCATCGTGTTCTATGATGAAAAAGGAAATTTCCAAATGACCACTGACCTTGGATATATTCAATTGATGAAAGATGCTTTTGAAAATGTCCCATCGGGTTTGGCAGATGAAAATATAACAAAAGAACGCTGGATGAATAATCGTAGTGCCTATTCAACTCAATAACCAAATTTATGCTTTTAGGTCTAACTGAGAATTTACAGGAGAAGGAAAGAATTGCTGTTCTTAAAAAAAGCAGGACCGTGACAGTGTTTTTTATTGCTGCAGCACTGTTGCCTTTTCTTATCTATTCTCTATTTTTCTTCCATCTTGCACCCAGTAAGCCTGCTTTTAGTGCGGATATTCAGGAACCGGTTGCAAAGTTGGTCAATCAGGATAGAATTGGAACAGCCTTCCTGGTTTCACCAACAAAAATGCTTACTGCAAGGCACATCGTTGAAAACCTTGCAATAGGAAGTAATGTTTCTGTAATATTTGAAAAGGCTAAGTCTCCAGTTACGGTTAATGCTAAAGTCATATATATATCTCCAAATAGCTCTCTGGCTCCGGCTGATGGGAAGGTGGGTATGGAGTATTTTCTTACCGATATTGCTGTTTTAGAGATTCCGGCAATCAACGGGATCGAACCATTGGAACTCGGTGTGTCTTCAGCAGTGAATTCATTAGATGATGTTATATTAATAGGATACCCCAATAATGATTATTCCATTACTAAAGGGAGTATCAATAGTACATCTTTCCAAGGGATGGATTTGTTCAAACTCGATGCTGCTTCTAACCCAGGAAACAGTGGTGGCCCCTGCATTCTCAAGGAGGATAATTCAGTAATTGGAATTCTTGTTGGTGGAAGTGGGCCCAATTACCAAGGTGAGAATATTGCCATTAAAATTGACAATGTAAAAAAAATATTACTAAGTGCCGGAATCAACATTTCTAAATAGTTAGGCTAGATTAGGTCTTGGAAATTTATTTCACTTTAATCCGACAAATGCATTGAACCTGTTTAATAAAGTATATCAAAATGAAAGACATTGGGCTCATTGATATTCTTGAATCAGTTAAAATGAATTCCTTGTTAAAAGAACTCAAAACAATTAGAAATATGGAAATCAAAAACCCTTTTGAAATTATTCAATCTACACAAAACGCATCAGTTTTTCTTAACAAATTAATTGCAGATTTTCTAGCAATTGAATCACGGTTCAATTCAGTTGTAGCTGGCTTAGAGGAGTTAGAATTGAGTATTAAAACTAATGCCGCCAATACTTTGAAATCACTAAAGGACAAGCACATACAGCAACTTTCTGAAATAGAAACAAACTATCAAAATGGCACATTTGTCCCAAAGGTGCTTGATTTGAAAAATGACGAATTGACCGTTCATAAGAAAAATTTCGCACTCTCGAAATGGGGGTCTATAGTTGTTGGTATAATAATTTTATTTTCAGGACACTGGTTTTGGGGTATTTTATTTGGCGGTATTGGGTTTTGGATTTTCTATATGTTGGTAGAAGGAGCTTCCAAGAAAATCCAAAAAATAGAGACCTTCCTCAAGAATGACAGAAAATCTTTTAATGAACAATCTATTAAGGACATTCAAAATATTTCGACTTCCATCAATGATGCGATATTTAATGCAAGTGAAGAAATTAAAAATGAAATTGAAAATTTAAGAAAATCGCTTAACGAGGAATATCTGGTTATTGAAACAAACGTCATTAAGGAAAAAAGTAGGTTGTTAAACGACCATGAAGAAAATAGACGATCTAGTATGTCTGAATTACAAAGTAAAAGCAATGATGAAATACAAAGTGTAAAAAATATATTGAGTAATTATTATAACTTATTAAACCAAATTCCGGAAACATTTGATTGTAATTCTATCAATTGGAAAAATGAGAGTGTTTTAAAATGGAAAGAATCTGTCGCATCAAATATGAGGCTTGGAAACGACCTATTATCAATAAACCTTAATGGGACAAAACACTCGATTGATGTTCCTAGATGCATTGATTTTCTCAGTAAATCAAATTTGGTTTTCAATTGCAATACACAAAATGAGATAAAAACTGCTATTCGTGTAACTCACAATATTATAGGTAGAACATTGTTATCGTTACCCCCAAACAAAACAAAAATAACATTTGTTGATCCTTTAGAACTTGGAGGGAATGCAGCACCATTTACACCACTATTAAGAGAGATATATGGGGGTATGGTATTTACCCAGCAACACGACATCGAGAACCAACTCTCAATTTTGACAAGAGCAATTGAAAATGTTATTCAAAAGTATTTACAAGATAAATTCACTGATATTACAGATTATAACTTCAAGACTAAAGAAGTTCCAGAGCCATACCGTTTATTAGTGGTGTATAATTTTCCTCATGGTTTTAATGATACAACTGCTCACAAACTCTTAAATATCATTAAGAGTGGTCCAAAGGCGGGTGTTCATACAATACTGGTAAATGATAAAACAGCTAAACTCCCCTATGGGATGGAATGGACTGCTTTAGAAGGGATCAATATTAAAGAAGTTTCACTGCAAAATATCAATACAAATAACAGACAATTTGAGTTTGATAAAATTCTTCCTTTCGCAGAAATTGTAGATTACACAAATAAAGAATTACCTAATACGAGTGCTATAAAAGTTCCGTTTTCAAATTACATTGCCCCAAAAACTGAATGGTGGAAAGAGAAAGCTCATAAGCATTTGTCTGTCCCAATTGGAAGACATGCGTTAGAAGTTCAAAATTTAACTTTTAACAATGAAGATGATAATCAAGCATTGCTGATTGGCAAACCAGGGTCAGGTAAGAGTAATTTGTTGCATGTAATTATTGCAAACGCTATTTGTAAATATTCTCCAAGTCAACTAGAAATATATTTGATTGACTTTAAAGGAGGGGTAGAATTTACAGTTTATGCTGACAAAAAGATTCCTCACATTCGAACAATTGCAATTGAATCAGAAAGGGAATTTGGTTTAAGTGTATTAGATGGTGTTGAAAAAGAATTACTGCGACGAGAAATGGAATTTAGCAAAACTGGTGTTCAAAACATTGAGCAATACCATGAAAAATTTCCGAATGAAAGAATGCCAAGAGTGCTTTTAATTGTAGATGAATTTCAAGAGTTTTATGCTGAGGATGACAGCATTAAACAAGCAGTAGATGATAAGTTTGACCGTATTGTTAGGAAAGGTAGAGCATTTGGCATAAATACTCTTTTTTCGTCACAAACCCTTTCTGGTAACTCAATAAAAAAGAGCACAAAAGAACTTATCGACATACGCCTTGCTTTGATGTGTTCAGACCTTGATTCCTCCCAAATTTTGGATGATAGAAATCCTGCAGCAAGAGATCTTACCAGACCAGGAGAAGGAATTTACAATTCGGAAAATGGCAAGCTAGAAGGAAATAGGCGGTTTCAGACATTCTTTATCGATAAGGATGATTTGAATAAAACAATTGAAAATGTTGTTTCATTCGCGGAATCACAAGGAAATGGGTATAATAATTTCCATCAAATTATTTTCAGGGGATCCGAAAAAGCCAAAATGGAGAAAAGAGATCATCCACTTGAAAAAATTATCCCAACAATTAGTCCTAAGTCATTACGACTATGGGTTGGTGAGCCAGTTGCAATTGCAGAAGATGTTACTGCTATTATTCGAAAACAAGGTGGCTCAAATCTATTGATAGCAGGTTACGACGAAAGTATTGGGTTAAGAGTGATGTGCAGTTCAATCATATCAATTGCGGCGCATCAACAACCACATACAGCTAAATTTTATTATTTCAATTTCTACAATGTTGATTCAGAATTTGTAACCATTCCTGTTGATTTGTTTGCCAGCATTCAACAAGATTGTAAATGTGTTACTAACAAAGAGGTCAAAGCGAGTTTGCAAACTATTAAAGAAGAAATTGAAAAGCGTTTGGCAGAAAATTCTTCAAAAAGTCCAAATATTTACCTTTCATTTTTCTCATTACAAAGAGGTCGAGCGTTTAGGAAAGACGGTTACTCCATGAGTGAAGAAGGAAATCTACTTGCCTATATTTTAAAAGAAGGTGCAGATGTGGGAGTGTATTCGTTTGTTCAAGTTGATACAATGGACAATTTCTTAAAAAATTTGGATGATAATCTACTTAAAGAATTTTCTCAAAGAATAGCTTCACAAATGAATCCTGACAATTCTGTTAAATTAATTGGAAACCAAAAAGCAGCTAAGCTTGGAACAAATAGAGCTTTGTATTATGACGATAATGAGAACACATTGATAAAGTTCAAGCCATATGAATTGCCCACTCTAAGTTGGGTCGCACAATTACAGAAAAAACAATCAACACTCTCTTAAATTACAGTTATGTCAGATGTACATGGAAATCCAGATGAAATGAGACAGTTCGCTTATCATCTAAACAAATTAGCAATGGACTTTAGAGGTCTCAAAGATTCAACAAGATCAAAAATGAATCAATTGAGCCAATCATGGAGGGACAAAGAGAATGCACAATTTGCTCAACAATTTGAGCAAGATATAAAACCCCTGGAAAAGCTCATTCAAACTGCAGAAGAATACAGCAACTTCTTGAAGAAAAAAGCCGCAACTCTCGATGTTTATTTAAATACAAAAAAATAGCAGTTGAGTAATTCAGCTTATATTCGGGACATTGCATCATTAGAGCAATTAAGAATAGCCATTGCCCGATTTTGTGAAGAAAGTGAAGATCAATTACATGCTATTGATCTTAAATTACAATCAAGAATTAGTAATTTAGAGTCACTTGAATCACAATTTCAAAGAATGGTTGAATCTGCGCAATACGAATTTGACAGCGCTAGGAGTTCTTTGTCAATATGCGAATCAAACATATATGAAGACGAAGATGGAAATACTATCTACCCGGATTGCGAAAATGAAAGAAGTGAATTAATAATAAGCAGGGAGAGATTAGAACTGGCTCAACACAATTACTCTTCATTTAGAAGAGAAATCAGAAATTTGAAGAATGCGATTGACGATTATCAAAATCCCAAAATTAAATATAAAACACTCATCCAATTTGAAAAAGAAGCCGCAACGAATAGTTTGAAACAGTTGATTAACGGGGCAGAAGATTATCTTTCGGTTTCTGCACTTTCAGGGAATGGGTTTTCAACTAGTAGTGGTATAACTGAATCAATTTCAAAAATTGACCCTACTATAATTGTTGCTGCCAGCATTGGTGTTGCAGAGATATTGATGATGAGTATGTTTTCTTTTTTAGGCGAAGGAGGTAAATTATTCAATGTTACAAACACAAGAAATAATATAGTTATAACAACTACATATTTTGAAAAGGGAGAAAAACACGTTTGTTCTGAATTGAAAATTGAAAAGAAGGAAAATGGAAACATGGGTAAAATATTAAGCATCAACATTCCAATTTCCTTACATCATGAGAAAATAGGTAAACACCTTATTAATAATATGGAGGCTACATGCAGAGCGAATGATTGTGAGGAAATATCAGGTTGGGCAACTACCCAAAATTTATATTTCTATCGAAACCTAGGATACCAGTCCCGAAATGAGGTAAAAGAATCAGGTGCGGAAGTTTTCAAAATTCTGAAGAGTAATTATTATAGTTCACAACAGAAAGCAAAATCAGCATTTGAAAATGTGACTAAAGATGATTTTATCAAGACTAAAAAATTAGGCAAACAAGAAATCGAAGCACTGAATATTATTACACCTGATGAAATGAATGAGGAAAAATTTTGGGGGCAACATGGTGAGGATCAAGACAGATATCTGGATTTAATTGAAAAGTATGATAAGTGCAGGCAGCTATTACAAAGTGGGAAAACTTTAGATGAAATAAGAAAAGAGGACTCTTGGGTTGCTAATGCTTATGATGTTTTTAATAATTCTGAGCCAGTACGGTTACAGAAAACTGGTGGATATTATCGTATTGGCGAAAACGGTAGACATAGAGTTGCCGCAGCACAAATATATTATCTAAATACCGGGAGGTCCGTTCCCATTGTTGCAGAGGTTAGCGAAAAGCAATAAAATGAATTTCCAATCAGAACAATTACGGTTAGAAAACGAATTTGATGTGCTAAAACAGATGGCATCTCAGACAAATGAGGCATGGAACGACCCGGTTCAACTAAGATTTTATGATCAATTTCTCGACAATTTCCCGAAGGAATTCAGGGCTTACATTACTGAGCTTTCAAAACTTGATAAGTCATTTGAAATCGCAGAAAGGACAATAAATGAATTACGGTAAACACAGTGCATTATAACTTTATTAAATTTCTTACTGCTGGTGTTCCTAGTGGTGCCGTTAACGTTAATATCAAAATTAAAGAGAATGGAAGAGCCTATTCTAATACCAGATGATATGGATCTTAATAAGGCTTTTGAGCTTATTTTGACTATTGGTTCATTGTCCGACGCTTCCACTAGCATTGCTAAATTAATCTATAGAAACTCTTTGTCAGCAGTTTCAATAAAAGAAGTATTGAAAAAATATCATTTAAAAAGTATTATTGATTTGAAAGAGGAAATGTTGGATTTGGTTTTAATTTATATCAATATTATATTGAATGATAATAAGTTATCTCAAAATGAATTAACGAATGTAAAGTTATTGAAAACAGCATTTAAGATCCAGGACCGCGATTTTTATAAATATCGTCACCAGGAAATCAGAGAAATTCTGTATAAACAATTAACCCGGATATATAGAGATGACAACAAAATCGATGACACAGAGGCTTTATATAAAGTAGAACTACAGGAATTATTTGGTCTCGGATATGACCAATTCCTTGAATTTGCGAACGACGAAGATCTCTTGGCTCTTGAAAGAGGGGCAAATGTTCTGAATCTTGATACCTTTATTCCCCAGACTAAATATGAGTTTATAGAAGGTGTAATCGCTAGCAATGAGATTTCCCAAGAGGTAAAAGATAAGGTTATGGAAAGATATAATGGTAAATGTGCAGTATGCCAAAGTAATGAGGATATAGACTTTGATCATATTGTTCCCTTTTTGAAAGGTGGATCCAATACTTCACGAAATATTCAATTACTCTGCAGTATATGCAGGTTGAATAAGGACCAATGATTTCTTAAATGAAACACTACATCAACCTTATATTCCTATTTCTTTTTTTGATAGTTTCATGGGCATATAATCGTTTGGAAGGAAATAACCCAGATCCGAATAATCAGCATGGATTGACAGCATTGGATTCAATTAAGATTATTCGTTCATCAATAAATCGCGAGTATAAAAATGGTCTAGTCCTTTATCATCCTAAGAATCTTTATATCGATTTTGTTCAAATAAGACCTGATACATCCGACTCCTCTATTTTCTTTTGCATACCTGCGGCTTTTACCACCACCACAAATCATATAGATGGATTATGCTTAGATGATGGTTTAATCATTAATAACGGCCTTAATATGAGCGTTCAAGGGGGGGGTTGGGATCTACTCAAATTCATGCCAGTACTATAATTTTATAACAAAATTTCGGGATTCTATCACTAAGGAAGTTCAAAGAAATAGAGGTGATTTTTTTCAACAACTTTTATTAATCTCGAAAAAACTAATTATTCCAAATACTTTATTTGGTAAAAAAGTATTCCAATGCAGAGCAATATGTCAAATCGGGAATGATGTTTTTATTGCAGAGTCTGTTGGCAACCTCAAAATAAATGACTTCTCGCAGCGATTATTAAATATTGGGGTTGAATATGCTGTTTATACAGACATGGGGGGCTGGAGTGAAGGGTGGTATCGAACAAAAGATAATATAATTATTACCATTGGCAGAAATACAACTCAGACAAAGAGACAAACAAACTGGATAATTTTTAAAATTCCTGATTGAATACTCAAACCGTTTTCAATTTCTAAAATATAAAAACAATTTTTAAGCTGTACATCAATAGTAAATTCCATTTGAAATTTAATCCCCACCATGCTGCCAGCATTTCCCATTCGGGCTGTAGGTCATTCGTGAGCATTGAGTGCCCTTTTTGGTGATCGCAGAACATCTTACAGACACAGTCCGTTTTTCACTCGGAATTTTATTTTGTGGTTCAACTCCTGAAGCCTGACTTTGATGAACATGGCAGTAGCCATTGGGATTCAGTGTCATGTTTTTACATTGATTCCCAGCCTTTGTCGTCCCCTTGCACTGCACTGACTGGGATGTGCCATTCTTTGATGAATGTGTGTTTGTTGCCGTCCAAGACCATTTACTCAGATCGATTGTGCTTTCAATAACCCTTTCTTGATCATCCGGCAACTGGTAAAAGAAATCAATGCCTGTTACCTTTTCAACACTATCAATGGTTACAGTATATCGCTGCAAAGGCCCCTGTGAACCTTGGTTGGGCATAATGAATCCGATGCCTTTAATGTCGGGTTCAGTATAGTCCAAAATTACCTTGTAGAAATACATAGGAACGGTTATCCTATTATAACCGATGGTTGGTAGCCCTTTTGTCAGAATCGTCCCTGTAACTATGTAAATAGTCTTATCATCAATTGCCCATTGACGAACCTGTTTTTCCAGTTTTGACCAGATGCCTCGATTAAAGCTCGGATTCTGTGGCGACATATTTGAAAGGTAAAAAGATTCAACCATGGTCTGATATGAATATTCCATATCGGCGGCTGGAGCCAGATGCCCTCTGTCGTAGCCGGAATTTTTGTAATCTGAATTGGAGATTGGGCAGGATGTCAATAAAGGATCTGGAACGAAATGATTGTTGCGTTTAACCAAGGGAACTGTTTCTTCCGCTGTAAGTTCATACGCAACCCAATCAGCAATACCATAGGATGAATTGAAAGAAAGAGTATATCCTAAATGAGTTATTATTTGACTTTGTGGATTGGCTTTTGGTAATCCAACCTGCTGGGCAAAGGAAATCCCGGAGGTAAATAGAAAATACAGCAAGATAACCCAGGATTTCTTCATCAAAGTCATTCCAATCATTGGACGAAGGTAATGAATGTTCATGTTTGCAGTCATTGAATTTTTTGTACCTTTATCACACGCATTAAATAAAAAGCCTCATGATAAAGTGAAATCAGTTACTTTATATCGGAATAGTAAAGCTGCCCGTCAATATTTGGTTTCGCTATTTTTTTAATTCCTTTCTTATAGTTTGGGCGCAGGTGCTCGATAATACGAATTTCCATGGATAAGGAGAATAAAATTAGTACCTGGCAAAGCAGAATAAGCACGAGTATAACATGTTTTTTAAACCGAAATGAAACAGGTTAGTGCTCTGATTTTAGCATGAATTAAAGGAAAGCATTTCTAAAAATAAAAACACATGAAAAATTTTCAAGAAAATATAGAGAAGTATTTGACTGTTATTTTCAGTGCACTTGGTGCTATTGCGATTATTGTTAATCTGCATTTTAAAGGATACAACAATGAAAATCTCCTGGATGCGGTAAAAGATCTATCAGGATTAATCGTAGTCATTGCTGTATTCCTAATTGCAAGCAAAATTTTCAGCATCAATAAAAAAAAGAAATACAATTTCAATGAAAAGTTTGAAGAATACTTGATTGAATGGGCTGGTCAGAACAAATATCTGATAGATATTTCTGAGATATCGAAGCCAAAAGGGAAAGAGAATGTCAGGACAATCGATATGATTTGTGACCATGAAAAAATGTTAGATTGTAACGATGTTAGTCAGTCGACAGTAAAAAAAGGCTCGTTCCTTTATTTACCCAATAGTGACGAATTAGGCAACAAAGAGAGTGCAGAGAATAGCAGGCTCTCATTTAAAATAAACAAATCCATGTTTAAGGGAAACAGTGGTATTTTTGACATCTACGACGAACGAAAATCAGACATCACTGGCAAAATTGCCACAAGCATCAAAATTGAATTCAGTAATATTTCTGGTTTTAAAATTAATGCACAGGGGAGAGATGACAGGATAGATGTTGATTTTTCTGATATCGAAAAAACTGACGAGAATGCAAGGAAACTTATTCAGGTTGTCGAATTTGTGAAGACATTATTTTTAGCAATTGCATAAAACAAACTATATATGTACTACAACAGAAAACTCACTGATTCATTTTCAGCATTAATTGAACCTGGAGGAGCACTGAGATGGTTATTTGATTTTGTCAAAAACCATCCGGACCTGGATTTCCAAATTGGGAAGAATAAAGCTCCGGAGTGGATATCTGTTTATCGTGGCACAACCAGGATTATTAAAATCCAAAAAACGAATTATCCGGGCAGAATTGTTGTTGAAGGGGCTTTAAAATATAAAGCCATGTATCCGACCCTCTTTGGCTCAAAAAGCATTTCCATTGATTTTCACAAGGAACTTGAGGAAATCCTTGACCTGATTAATGCTGATCGGACTCTTGATAGATATTATAACAATAAAAAGGAAGGTTATTATCAGACTGCGCTATCTAGGAAATATGGTCTATCAGGATCACCAACTGATGATTTCGTGATCATCGACAAGGAAGCTGTTATCGGATATTTGGATAAAAAAGAAAAAGCTAAATTATTTGGGCCCTTTCAACAGAAATATAAAATAATGCAGCGGGACATTTCGGATTTTAATTCTGAAAAATTTGGCCAGAATCTAGAGAAAAAGGCCGTTGGCAATGAACTTGATTTTCTTGCAATGGACAAGGAGGGCAATATTCTGCTGATTGAATACAAGCATGGAACAAATACGTCAGGAATATACCTTAGTCCGTTACAAATCGGATTGTACTATGACATTTTCACCGGGTTACCCAAAAAGGAATTATCGAAAGCAGTTTTTGAAATGTTGGCTCAGAAGCAGAAAATAGGGCTGATAAATCCAGCCTGGATCAAACCATCTGAGATAAAGGACATTATCCCTGTACTCATCATTTCAGAATACAATTACAATAGTACCGCAAAAGTAAAATTTAAAGAAATCATGAATTTTCTGCGCCCCCGGCTAAATTCCGAATTCTTGAAGACCCTCCGAACCTTCAATTTTACATTGAAGTCTGGTTTATTACCCTGGTAAATTATATGCAATTTAAAATCCATCGCGGCGCCAGCGAAATAGGCGGTTCCTGTGTAGAGATATGGACGGAAACCACCCACGTGGTCATTGATTTTGGAATGCCATTGGTAAACCCCGACAAAACAAAATTTGATTCTTCGATACTTACTAAACTTTCGAAGGAAGACCTGATAGCTCAAGGTGTTCTCCCTGATATTCCGGGTTTATATGGAATGAAAAGTGAGAAAGAATTCGCCCTAGTCTTGTCGCATGCACATCAGGACCATTATGGTTTGGCAAGTTACATCGGCAGCAATTGTAAGTTTTATCTAGGTGGAGCCACTCATCAATTAATAGAGCTTACCAATATCTTTACAAATCAAATTTGGTCCATCACCAATTTTCATCATTTTTTTCGTGAACAACCTTTTTTAATCGGCGACATTGAAATCACGCCCTGGCTAATGGATCATTCTGCATTTGATTCCTATGCTTTCCTGATTAAATCAAACGGGAAGTCATTGTTTTATAGCGGCGATTTTCGCGACCATGGAAGGAATGCACCTGCTTTTGAATCAGTAATAAATACTGTTGAAAAGGAGGTTGATTTCCTGCTCCTGGAAGGAACAACAATTGGAAGAACAAATGGAAAGTTCCTCCCTGAATCAGCGATCGAAGAGCAACTCATCACACTTTTTCGAAAAAACACCGGCATAAATTTGATATATACTTCCGGGCAAAATATAGATAGACTTATCTCTATATATCATGCTTGCAAGGAAACCAACAAGATAATGGCCATAGATTTTTACCTGGCCAATGTTTTGACAGAACTGGCATTTTACGATGACGTTCCCTTTCCGTCCCTAAAATATCCAGAAATCAGGGTCTTTTATCCGTATCGGCTCAGCCTGATGATCAGGCGGAAAGGAATGCTTGAACTATTATACAAAGTAAGGGGTCGAAAGATTACACGCAAAGAGATCAATGACAATGCAGAGAACATGGTCATGATTGTGCGACCCACCATGCGGTCCGACCTGGAACTAATAACAAACATCAACGG
>Ga0114951_10005062_pt1 | contig 12390 bp, 18 predicted proteins | sample AM7aDNAmetaG_FD_88677 | JGI IMG/M metagenome (GOLD analysis project Ga0114951, IMG submission 88677) | Freshwater microbial communities from Finland to study Microbial Dark Matter (Phase II) - AM7a DNA metaG | ecosystem: Environmental > Aquatic > Freshwater > Lake | place: Finland: Lake Alinen... | reverse complement strand
GTTTTTGAGGTTGTGCTGCCTTGCACCGCTAATGATGATCGTGTCTTTGGACATAGTCTGTGTGAAACAGATATTAATTCAAAACATAGTCTAACAGGATTGTTCTCAAATCCTAGAAGAATGAGAAAACACTCTGGCATACGGGCTGCTGAATCGTAGGTGTGATTTGAACTGGAATAAAAAGAAAACAACGAACACAAAGAGGAGATCATGGATACGATTGTAAATGATGCGGAAGGCGTGGTGCAACTAGACGCGGAGCAACAACTTCAACAGTTGCGGAGGCAGTTGGAGACACTCTATCAGAATCTTCGAACAGTACGACATGCGATCAACAACGACGTGGCTGTGATCATGGCCATGGCGGAATTGAGCCAGCGGAATCCCGCGCAAAGCCAGAAATTGATACAGCTTTGTCTTGAGAAGGCACCACAGATATCGGTATCTATTGGTGGATTCTCCGAGTTGTTAAATGGAATATTGAACATACAGAAAGACACGAGGAAATTGTAAAGCTTTCGAAGGGGTTTCGGTTGAGGAAGTTGTTTCGGAAGCGCAAAATCTATATCAGCACTGGCCCAGTTTAGCCCCCTCAGAGATATGGCAAAAAGGTGGCGGAGAGGGAGGGATTTGAACCCTCGATACAGGCTTTAATCCCGTATAGCGGTTTAGCAAACCGCCGCCTTCAACCACTCGGCCACCTCTCCGCAAGTACTTACAACTCTTAGCTTGTAACGTGCGTGACTTTGCGTGATATTGGGGCAAGCAAAACATCGGAGCCACCAAATGACCCACAAATCAAATCCACGCACGAAAAAACCTTCATGGCCAAAAATACTATCACGTCCCTTGCCGTCTGGCAATATCCAATGGCGGATTGACGTGCTTGTGGACGGCCACCGGATTTACGAGTCATTCAAGACCGAGGCCGAGGCGATCAGCCGTGCCTGGCAGATTGACGGCGACCGTAAGAAAGCCGGCAAAGCTGGGTTTGAGTTGCCAATGTCCAAGCGCGTCGAGGCGTCCAAGTGCAATGAATTACTCGCCCCACACAACGCGACGATCACCGAAGCCGTCGAGCACTACCTCAAGCACGTTCTCGCCTTTCGTAACGCGCCCACCGTCACCGAGATCGTCGAGAAGATGATTAACGAGGCCTCCGCCAATGGCCGACGAGAAAAGACCGTTGCCGACCTACGGAGCCGGCTAGGACACTTTGCGGAGACATTCGGCACGCGACAAGTTTCGGCAATTACACTGGAAGAATTGAAGACATTTTTTGACGACACCAGTGTCGCCGCCCGGACCACGATCAGCCGAGCAACGAAGGTCTCGCAGTTGTTCAACTATGCCATCCGCAATGGCTGGACAAACGAAAACCTTGTCGAGCGCATCAGCCGCCCCAGCGTCGAGGACAAAGCCGTTGACTTCTACACGCCTAACGAGGCGAAAGTATTGTTGCATCATGCCGTCGGTGCCGGTGTGTTGCCGTTTGTTGCCATCGGAATGTTTGCTGGACTACGCACCAACGAAATCATGCGGTTGGACTGGAGCGCGGTCAAACTGGCCGAGCACAGCCTCATTGTGGGAAGCGAGGTCGCCAAGAAACGCAGCCGCCGCGTGGTCGAGATCAACGACGCTCTCGCCGCCTGGCTGGGATTATGCGCCCGGCCGGCCGGCCGCGTGTGTGACTTCCGCGAAGATCAACTCATGTTTCACATCCGGCAGTTGGTCAAGGCCGCCGGCGTGACGTGGAAGAAAAACGGATTGCGCCACTCGTTTGCGACTTACCACCTCGCCCTGCATGGCGACCCGGTCAAAACCGCTTTCCAATGCGGCAACAGCCCGGTGGTAATTCACAATCATTACAAGGGACTTGCCGGTAAAAACGAAGTCGCCAAATTTTGGGCATTGCGCCCGGCTGCCGATGCCGACGGCAAGATCGTGTCGATGCAGCAGGCCGTCAACGCATAGGGGATCACTCCGAGTGAAATCATGCCTTCCTGTGCTGCGCTCGTGGTGGCGGATCTAATTTTGGGGTTGCATGTGTAACGCAAATAGGGGTATTTTCGTTACACAGCTTCACTGGTGAACAGCATGCATGACATTGCACACAAGATAGTTAGTCGAATATACGGCCACGGTAAGGGGTGGTGTTTCACCCCCAAGGATTTCGTGGATCTTGGGAGTCCGGAATCGGTGCGAATCAAATTGTTCCGGCTCGCCAAACAGCAGGTCATCCGCCGACTGGCCAAAGGTCTTTACGACTACCCAGACGAACATGAGCAATTGGGGCTGCTCTCCGCCAGCAACGACGCCGTGGCGGAGGCACTGGCACGTCATGATCGGATTCGGGTGCAGCCAACCGGTGCCTACGCGGCCAACTTGTTGGGTTTGTCTGAGCAGGTGCCGGCCAAGGTTGTGTATCTGACCGAAGGGCGAGCCCGGCGTGTGAAGCTCGGCAATCGCGAGATTCGCCTGAAGCAAACCACCTCGCAGCACATGGCGACCGCCGGGCGGATCAGCGGCACGGTAATTCAGGCGCTTCGTTACATCGGCAACGATCGGTTGACTGCTGTACATCTGAGGACACTACAGCGGAAGTTGAACGTGGCGGACAAGAAGTGTTTGAGAACCGACCTGATTCATGCGCCTGCTTGGATGCACAAATGGTTGCGCCAAATCTGCGAGGAGAAGAGATCCAATGCTTGATTTCGCCAGAAAACCCACACCGGAACGCTTCGCGGTCTTTGAAGAGGCCGGCGAACGAAAGGACATCGGCCCGCACATCATCGAGAAGGACTTTTGGGTCTGCTGGCTGTTGCGGCTGATCTTCGCCGATCCCGAACTCGGCGGGCACTTGGTGTTCAAGGGCGGCACGTCGCTCTCGAAGGTGTTCGGCATCATCCAGAGGTTTTCCGAGGACATTGATCTGTCGGTGGACCCGGACTGGCTCGGCTTTGGCGGCGCGGTGAGCCCGGACGCCGCGTCCAGCCGGTCCCAGTTCGAGAAACGCGCCAGAGCGTTGGAGGACGCCTGCATCGCGGCGGTGTGCGACCGGTTCCTTCCGGCATTGCAACGCCACATTGCCGCGAATCTCCCCGGCCAACCGGTGTCGGCCCTAACTTTCGAGGTGGATGAAGGAACGCATTCGCCCGTGTTGCTGTTTGCCTATCCACGAGCGGGTCAGACAGGTTCATTGCGTCCGCAGGTAAAACTGGAGTTCGGTTCGCTGTACGACCAGCGGCCCACCGGCACGCACACGATCAAGTCCCTGACAGCCGAAGTCTTCCCCACGTTGTTCCGCGAGCCGTCCTGCCCGGTAGTCGCACTCGAAGCGGAACGGACGTTCTGGGAGAAGGCCACAGTGTTGCACGCCGAGTATCACCGACCGGCCGACAAACCATTGCCGGTCGGCATGTCGCGACATTACTCCGATCTTGCCGCGCTGAGCCGGCACGCAGCGGGACAACGGGCGGTGGCGGATTTGGAATTGCTGGCGCGGGTGCGGGCGCATAAACAGACCTACTTCCGTTCGGGCTGGGCGCACTACGAGACCGCCGTGCCTGGCAGCTTCCACCTTGTGCCGTCCCCGGAACGGCGGGCGCAGATTGCGCAAGATTACCGGGGCATGGCTGATATGTTCATGGCCACGCCGCCGCCATTCGCAACTATCATGACAGAGTTAGAAAGCATGGAGAGGCGGATCAATGCCGCGTAACCCTGAGATGCATTTTGGATTTGGGCGATTTCATTCCGCGTCCGACGATGGCCTGTTCAACAACAGTAACGGCGGTTCGTGTGCCATCGAAACTTAATCGATTGAATCTGCACAGGGCATGTTGAGCGAGCGTGACTCTTAAGCGCCTTCCCATGGCGGAGCGAGCAGCAGTCACATGTGGAGGCGCAGGGGACAGGGCGCACTACATTGACGGCGCGAGCGAGCCATACAATTGAGGCGCGGAGGCACGCCGCCAGTTGCGTTCTCAGCGGATAGCGGTGCGCTGTTGTTCTCGTCAATGCGAGCACCGGTGGCTACGCGTCCCCCACATCCGATGATGATCCGGCGGTGACGCAGCAAGACGTGAAAAAGCGGTCGGTGCCGGTGGACGGAGCGGCGGGCGGAACGGGCGCATGGTCGTCTCCGCCGAGCGCGACGGGAAGCGGCACGGACCGCCGATGAACCAGCCCCGTCGCGGCGCGTGCAAGTGGGCGGCGAAACGAAATGAGTGGAGACGGCCGCTTGCACGGGCCAGCGCGGTGACCGGGTCGGTCAACGGCGGATGTGCATGCCGATGAGCATACCGAGCATAACCATCGCAGCGGCGATTGCCAGGAGGCATGCCCAGTCACGCCATTCGTAGCGGGTTTCCAATTCCTTGCGGGTTTGCTCTAACTTTTGCCGTTCCGTATCGAAGTCGCCTCGGGCTTTCTTCCATTCCACGGCGCCCCGTTCCAATTCGGCATGAATGTGTTCCGCGACGCCTTCGGCATGAGTGAGCACAATCCGCATCTCGCCCTCGGCCTTTTTCGTTGAGTCCGCATGGGCGGCGATGATTTGTTCCAGCATCTTGATTCGGTCTTCGACAACGCTGGAGAATTCATCGAACAAGTTATCCGTTTGCCGCCGGTGTTCGGTGAACGTGTGCTCCATCTGTTTACGGGATTCAGCAACGAGACGCGGTATGCTCGCGGCTGCACGCCATTGCGCGCGGGACAGCAGCGCGAGTTGCACCGGAAACGAATTCTCATCGCCCTGGCACCACTCGGCCAGCATTTTCCGGAGCCGTTTGGCTTCCTGTGGTGGCGCGCCTTCGCAAAGTGCATCGAAATCGGTCTCGTCCATGACTACTCTCCGAAGTTGAGTTCCGGGTTTGATTCTGGAGGAGGCGCCGCGGTGGCCGGCGCTGATTTCTGTTTGGGAATCAGTTCCGTTGGCAACAGCAGGTCAGCAACCCCGTCGTACTGCCGGAACATGCGCGCCATGGCCCACTGAATCTCCCCGGCCAACAACCGTTCCAAATGCCCTGCGTCCACGCGGGACAATTCGGCGAAGCTCAAGCCACGCTTGGCGACGGATTCCGCTTTTTCCGCTGCCAGCAATGTCGTGGAAGTGAGTGACGGCAGTGTGATGGATCGCGCACCGAAGGCCGTCAGTTCTTTTTCCAGTTGTGATCCCCGGAACAAATCGCCCCGCGCTTTGGCCGGGTTGTGGACAATGACGTAGTCCACCCTGTCACCGGCATGGAGAAACAACTGCGCCACGTTGTTCATGCTCTCGGTGTCGTCGGTGGGAAACAGGAAGAACGTCAGGCGCACGCCTTGCTCGGCACAAACTTCGAGGACTTGGAGTTCCTCCAGCGCGCCGAGAATCAACGCGTCAGCCTGGGCGCGGGTGTCAATGACGTGGACAGGGGCGGTGTCCTTGAGCACCCGGCGGAACAGGCTGAGCAACGCGGTCTTGCTTTCCTGCTGGTTGCCGAGTGGATACGAACGGACAGCCTCGGGGTGCCGGCTGGCGAAGGTGTGATGCCGGTCGTCGAGATCGGAGCCGTTCCACGGGATGCCGAGTCGATCAAGCCAGGCGGTGCGGAATTCGACCTCCAAGCTTTTGCCGAGATTGCCTTTGGATTGCGGGTTCAAGTGAATGCGTCGGGTGATTTTCATAGTTTTGATGGATCGTTGAGGTTGATGGTGTTGGGATTTGGCTGACGGAAGGGGCGCGCCGTCGGCGTCACCGCGAGCACGGGCTTTCGCTGCGACTCGGCTGCCTGCGTGGGAGCAACGGACGATTCCACAGCGGTCGCGTCCCGTTCCCAGTGCGGACGAGCGAGGCGGCGCACGTACCGGCGATAGAACTGATGGAGACCCTGAAGGGTGATGGCACAGCCCTTTTCAGCGCGAAGCTGTTCGGCGATTTCCTTCCAGGTCTTGCGTTGCCGGCGTTGTTGGCGAATGAATTCGACGTGTGGTTCGAGCCGGCTGTGAAAAGCAGGACCGCCGCCGGTCTTTGCGCGTTTCTCCTGCGCCGAGTTTGGCATGGCTTCCGAATTCATCGGCACAAGATTACGGCAAGCCGTTTCCGGTGGGTTAGCGAGCAGTGGGCGAGTAACGCAAAATGGTGACAGAGTTTACGGAAGCAGTCACAGCGAGCCATGTTGACGGGTGTTGAACATGTCAACGCGAGTCAACAAGTTCTGAGCGAGAGAATGACGACCATCCGGGCGAGCGGCGTCACGCGGCATCCGAAATCCCACTGTGTGGAACTCGACCGCTATATCCGGAGAAACAAATTTTGGGGCGGGCTATTGGCCGGGGTTATGGTACTTCGCCAAGAACTGTTCGTACGTGCTGTAGCGTGGCTGTCCCCGGCTCCGCATAATGCGCCCACCCACTCGAACCGGCCGCGGCCAGCGGTCTCCTTGTGCCACAGCACCCACGCGGAGAAGATGCCGTAGAACAAGGTCTGGATGAGCGTGGAGCGGAAGAAGTGTTCGCCCTTGTGGCTGCTGAACTTCAAGCCCAGCGCCTCCTCAAGCGACTCACGAACGGAGACAAGGGCAGGCAGGTCGGGCCGCTGTTCAATCCGTAGCCGGGCGTCACGGGCATAGGAGGCAAGGAACCACGCGACATCTTCCGGGGCCGCGAGCGGCGCGGCGTGTAGCATCACGCGCTTCAGGTACTCGACGAACCGTTCGCCGACCTCATCGGCCATCTTGCGCGGCTGGGCGGCGGCACCCCAGAACGCGGTTTCGCTGGCGGCCAGCCGGAAGGTCTCCATCTTCGCCGGTTGCCCCGCCGCGTCCTGACCGACGAGAACGAAGTCGCGGAAGTTCGTCACGAGGACTTGGCGGTACTTGCCCCAGTACCGCGACACCTGTTTCCCGTCAGAGGTGAGCCAAGCATCGTTGCTCGTCGGCTTGGCTTCAATGACACCGCGTGATGGCGGTTGACCTTGTTGCGGTTCGACATCGGACGCTTTCTGAAATTGGTCCGGCGTGAATAGCCCGCCATCGGGCAAGCCCGCGCCGCGATTTTGGAGATTGATGATGCAACGCACCTTCGGCTTGAGCGTCTTGCCGATTTCGTTGAGCAGGTTGCCGAGTGCGCCGTAGTAAGAGGTTTCCGGCACGGCGGCCCCCGACCGTCGGATGTCGGACAACTCACGCAGATATGTCTCGACCAATTTCATTACGTGACGCGAGTGTATCAGGATGGTCGGACGGCGGCAAGTGGACGCGGTCAGAGCGGTGCGTGAACTGAGAAACCTGCGCGAGGTAGCTAGAGGTGTTTGGCCTGCGTAGTCAATCGCTTCTGCAAACTGCCAAAGACTTGTTTATAAAGGCCACAAATGGTTGGATCAGCGATGGCGTAAAATACGTTCATCCTCTCCTTGCGGCGGGTGAGAATGCCGGCGTCAGCCAGAGTCTGAAGATGGCTGGACACATTTGGCTGGCTCATGCCCGTCGCGGCGACCAATTGCGAAACGTTTTTCTCTCCATGTTCGACAGCCATGATCAATTTCAACCGGTTAGCTTCTCCCAGGGCGCGAAAGCGGGCAGCAATCAACTCAATGGTTTCGTTGGAAAACGTTTGGTACGAAATCCTTCTTTGCATTTTAGGCGCCTCGAAAGCTTTACTTGTGTCTATGCTATATGCGCATATAATGATATTGTCAAATTCCATGACAGATCAGATGATTACGGAACCGACCGATGCCGAGTTGGTGCGCCGCGCCAAAGCGGGCGAGTTGGACGCCTTCGAGGCGTTGACCAATCGTCACGAGCGGCGGGTTTATTCCCTTGCCTTGCGAATGTTGCGGCAGGAGCAGGACGCCGAGGATGTGACCCAGCAAACCTTTCTTAGCGCCATGGAGCATCTCGCCGGCTTTCGGGAGGAGGCCAGTTTCAGCACATGGCTGTTACGCATCGCCAGCCATGCCGCGCTCAAGGTAATCCGCAAAAGGAAAGGCTTGAACACGGTTTCGTTGGAGGAAGCGACCGAAGTTGCGGAAGGTGGTAATTCCATTCCACACCCGGAGTTCATTGCCGATTGGCGGCAATCGCCGGAGGAATTGGTGCAACAGAACGAGACGCGCGGTTTGCTTGACGAGGCGCTCGCTCGGTTGGATGAAAAGCACCGGCTCGTGTTTCTGCTGCGCGACGTGGAGGGATTGTCGGTGAAGGAAACTGCCGACACGCTTGGTTTGGGCGAAGCCAACGTAAAGGTGCGCCTGCTGCGCGCCCGGCTCCAATTGCGCGAACAACTGACGCGTAGTCTCGGCGACCCCGATGGGCGGCTGGTTCCCCCGTCCCATGCCCACTGAAGGCGATGCCGTGCCGAGTTTCTTCCAACGTGGTGGCCGCTGGGTGCTGGGTCAATCTGCGCTTCTGCTGGCGGTGATTATACTGGCACCGCTATTTCGGAGTGATGACCGAAATCTAGCCCTGATGATTCCCGGCGCTGTGCTGTTGAGCCTGAGTGCCGTGATCGGTGGCACTGGGGCCATCGGGCTGGGCCGGGGCCTCACGCCGTTTCCAAAGCCGACGATAAATGCGCGGTTGGTCCAGCGGGGCATCTACGGACTGGTTCGCCATCCGCTTTACACCAGCGTAATGGCCGGGGCGCTCGGCTGGGCCTTGGTCTGGCGGAGTTGGCCAGCGCTGCTGGCGGGGCTGGCGTTGAGCCTGTTCCTCGACGCCAAGGCTCGCCACGAGGAGCGTTGGCTGCGGGAGCAGTTCCCGGAGTATGCCGAGTATGCGCAGCGCGTGCGTCGGTTCATTCCGTGGGTGTACTGACCGTCGGATGGCACGCCGGCAAACGATGAGTAGCAATGGGAAACAAATTCCCTGTAACTTTTCCGGGTCACGCGGTTCAGTACCTACAGGAGCATCAAATATGAAGTGTGAAGAACTACTGACGATGTTGAACGAGTATGTGGACGGCACGGTTGATCCGTCCATCTGCAAGGAGTTCGAGAAACATCTCGCGGGCTGCAATCCATGCCAAGTGGTGGTGGACAACATCCGCCAGACCATCACGCTGTACAAAGACGGCCAGCCGTACGAGCTGCCGGTGGCGTTTCGCGAGAAGCTGCATGCTGCGTTGCGGCAGCGGTTCGTCCAGTTGCATCGGTAAATCTTGTTGGGAAACCAAACCATGACTGAACAAAGAAAAACTGTGGCACCGACGGTGTGGCAACGAACCGGCGACCCCGAGGAGCCGGTGATTCCGTGGTGGCTTGGAGGTGCGGCCATCGGACTGTTGCTGACAATCGGGGTGGCTGTATTTGCGCCATTGGGCGTCTCCGGTGAGTTTTCGGCCACTGGTGGGCGCGTGCTGAACGCCGTTGCACCGGCGACGATCCAAGGGAACTCCTATTTCGCCAAGCTCGGACTCAGTTGGGAAACCGTCCTGGTGATTGGCCTGCTCATCGGTGCCGCGCTTGGCGCGATGCTGGCGCGCAAACGGCCGATGACCGTCCCAAGTGTGTGGGCCAATCGGTTCGGCACCAGTGTGGCAAAACGATGTGCGGCGGCGTTTGCCGGTGGGTTCGTGCTGCTGTTCGGGGCACGGTTGGCCGGGGGATGCACGAGCGGCCACATGATTTCCGGCGTCAGCCAGTTGGCGTTGAGTTCGTTCGTCTTTGCCGGTGCGATCTTCGCGTCGGGCATGGTGACGGCGCGCCTCCTGTTCCGTGGAGGGAAATGACATGGCCATCATGACGATGATCTGGGGAGTGTTGATTGGCATCGGATTTGGCCTCGCGCTGAGTTTGTCGGGCGCGAGCAGTCACAAGCTGATCGTGAACGCTTTGCTGTTGCGCGACCTGCGGCTGATGAAAATCATCATGACGGCGCTGGCCGTCGGCCTGATCGGCGTGAACTTGCTCGACGCGGCCGGCTTGGCCCACTTGAAAATCAAACCTGCTTACCTGCTGGGCGTGACGCTGGGCGGGCTGTTGTTCGGCGTCGGCTTTGCCGTCGCCGGGTTTTGTCCCGGCACGTGCCTAGTTGGCGCAGTCGAACGCAAGCTCGACGTGTTGTTCGTTGTGCTTGGTGGTCTACTCGGCGCGACGACGTTCGGGTTGCTATTCCCGCGCCTGAAACCGATCTTGATTGACCGATTCAACTACGGTGAAGTCCGCCTCTCGCAACTGCTCGGCGTGCCCCCGTTGATCTTGGCAGGTTTGTTGGCGATTGGGTTATTGGTGCTCGCTTGGTGGTTGCCCGATCGCCGCGAAACGTAATTCACCCTCAACACAAAGGAAAAAACCATGCCACTGAAAACCCTCCAAGTCGAAATCAACCAAAGCAGTTCGTTCCGCACCGAGTGCCACGCCGGTAAACACATGGTCGTGATTGATCAACCCGCCACCGCAGGCGGCACCGATGGCGGCCCGACGCCGCTCGATTACCAGTTGATCGCACTGGGCGGCTGCATTGCCGCCATCGGGCGCATCGTCGCGAATCAGCGTCAACTGCCCATTCGCGGTTTCCGCGTGCAGGTCACCGGTGAGATCAACACGGATCGTCTGCTGGGCAAGTCTGCGCCCGCCCGCGTCGGGTTCTCGGCAATCAAAGCGAGCGTCGCCATTGACGCCGATCTCACAACGGAAGAGAAAGTGAAACTGCTCCACGACATTGACGAACGCTGCCCGATCTCTGAGAACCTGCAAAACGCCACTCCCGTCACCGTGGTGCTGGAGGGTTAAATCGGGCTTCGAGCTGGATGGTCAGCATCCGGTCGGCAAGGGAGACGGTGCCTTGATTTTCGTGCCGTAGCTAGGAACACGGGATAACGGCGTGGTACCCCCGGCGCATCTGGTTTCTCCATCTCGTGGGCCGTCTCAAAGTTCACCTGCATGAACCCTGCCGCCGCCAATTGCTCCCGGATCCAGTCCCGCTGGAAGCCGTGATGCTCGACTCCGCGAGCATCCTGATGGAATGAGCCGTCCTCCTGGTCAAGATCCGCAACGGCCAGCAGCCCGCCTGGCGAAAGTAAGGAGTAAAACCGGCTCACCAAGGTCGCCACATTCCGTACGTGATGCAGGGTCATTGCGCATAGGATGGCATCGAATTCCATTCCGGCCAGAGGTTCCGCAGTCAGATCGTGCCTACGCGTGGTCACGTGAGCCAGGCCGGCAGCGCGCGCCTTGGCTTCCAGTTGCGCCAGCATCTCGACTGACGAATCCACCCCGAGCACGGTGGTACAGCGCCCGGCCAACGGCAGGGAACACAAGCCGGTGCCACAGCCGTAATCCATCAACCGGGGCCGCAGTGCTGTATTGAGCTTGGCACCGACCGCCCGTGCGATGGCCGCACCCACCTCAACATGGTGTGGTTTCTCGTCCCAATTTTTCGCTTTCTCATCGAAGTGACTCATGGTCGGAATACCTCTCCGTCTCATCAATGGTGACAACCGCCGCCGGCGGCATGTCCGCCGCACGCATGCTGCACGTCGAGTTCCGGTAATTCACCGGCATAGAACTGGGCCACCGCCTCCGCGACGGTTTGTGCGGGCGACTGGTACACGGCGATTCCGGACTGGCGCAAGCCGCGCACCGCGCCGGCACCGATGCCGCCGACAATTACTGCGTCCACCGCCCGCCCGGCCAACGCTTTCAGAGGATTGCACGCGCCGTGAACATGATGCTCATCGTGGTTGGTTAGCGATTCCACTGCCAGTGTTTCTGAGTCCACCAGTAAGAATAGCGGTGCCGACCCGAAATGGCTGTAGACGATACTGTTCAAGGCTTGGTTTTCTGCAACGGGAATACAGAGTTTCATGTTTGTTATTAGCCTTTGTTGTTTGCGACTTTTGATGGGTAGTTGGTTCCGGCAGCTTTCACTACGGGGCCACGCCACTGATAATGAGCATGCGATTCACTTTCATGATTATGATCCTTTCAGTGTGGAAACTCAATGTTGTCGTTCCACGAATTTGGCAGAGGCGGTGGCTTTGACCTGGCCGTTCTGCAGCAGTTCGGCTTCGACGAGGTGAAGCGAGGAATGCGAATGTTTTCGCCGGGCGCGAGCGACCAGCGGTGTGCCGATTGCGATGGGGTGCCGGAACCGGATAGTCAGTTGCGCGGTCACGGCACTGACATCATGTGCAAACAGGCAATGCGTCATGATGCCGTCGAGCAGGGCGGCGGTGACGCCGCCGTGGAGGATGCCGGTGTAGCCTTGGAACGCCGCATCGCACGGAAAGACCGCCTCGACGCTGCCGTCGGGGCGAAGTTCCGGGCGCAACTGTAAGCCGACCGGGTTGGTGGGACTACACACGACGCAGTCCGGATGTTCCTGCCCGCATCGTTCGCACAGCGCAATGCTGTTGGGTTGAGTCGTCATTTTCTTATGGGTTTTGGAGCAGGCGGGTGATTTCGCT